>Ga0315320_10000051_pt1 | contig 86872 bp, 81 predicted proteins | sample M140m21515metaG_FD_203458 | JGI IMG/M metagenome (GOLD analysis project Ga0315320, IMG submission 203458) | Ammonia-oxidizing marine archaeal communities from Monterey Bay, California, United States - M1 40m 21515 | ecosystem: Environmental > Aquatic > Marine > Coastal | place: USA: California... | reverse complement strand
AGAAGATGTTACAGAAGATGTTACAGAAGATGTTACAGAAGATGTTACAGAAGATGTTACAGAAGATGTTACAGAAGATGTTACAGAAGATGTTACAGAAGATGTTACAGAAGATGTTACAGAAGATATTACAGAAGATGTAGAACTTGAGCTTCTAGATGAGCTACTCAATGTTGCCCCAGAGGCCTTTCAATTCGAAGTTGAAAGCGATGCTGGTTTATTTGGTTCTGAAGAAGAATCCGAAGGTTTTGATTTGATTTCTGCTCTAGACAAAGTAGATTTACCCTCTTCAGAGGATCTTCCCCCTATTCCTGAAATGGATCTCATCGACAACAAAAAAAGCGGCACATTACCGATACTCACTCAAGAAGAAGCCCCGCCTGAACTACCACCGATTGAAACCGATGATACTATCCCACCTTCTATAAATGAAGAATGGCCCAAATTAGAAGTCGCTGAAACCCTTCGTATATGCCACAAATGTGGTGAAACGACTTTGCTCAAAAAAGAACAATGCAGCCATTGTTTCCATATCGATCCGAGCTTAGGAATTGTTAACGCCATCATGGCAGACGATATCAAACAAGCCGAGCGATTGCTCAAAGCCAAACCCGATATTGCGCATACGCGCACAACTAGCCACAATTGGACCTTATTGCATATGGCCTGTAGCGGCGGGAACACACGATTGGTCGAATTACTTATTCAAAGTGGCTCAGAAATTGATGCTCAAAGTGTATTTGGGAAAGCCGCACTTCACTATGCCGCTTCCAAAGGCCATGAAGCCATTGTACGAGTACTACTTTTATACAATGCAAATACTCAACTACGTTTCGACGATAAAACTCCACAAGAACTCGCTACGGAAAACAATCATCATGGTTGTGCAGCACTCATCAGAGAGAAAGGTTAAGAGATACCATAAGCAACAAAGAATCCTACGAAATCCGATTTTGGCATGGAAGTGATGGAAAAGGTTTCACCCGCTGGATTACCAGCTCTCCTCCTAATTGCCTAGACAGCCGGGCTTTACGATTCACCTGCGCACAAAACCTTGAAAATTATATAACGGCACCATAGAAGTCGTTAAACGCGGAAAGGAAGAATAATATTCCATTTCCTATAAGGTTGTGTTTCGGTATCCAGCGCGATAAAATACAACCCTTATGAGCGCATTCGCAGAACACATAGGCATTATTCTAATCGATCACGGGTCTCGTCAATCAGCCGCGAATGACATGCTCAATACAGTTGTACAGTTGTTCAAAGAAACATCAAATCAGCCCATAGTTGAAGCTGCACACATGGAACTCGCTTCGCCCACATTGCACGATGCCTTTAATACGTGCATCCAACAAGGGGCCAAAGAAATTGTTATTCATCCCTACTTTTTAGCACCCGGTCGACACAGCACAGGCGATATCCCTCGCATGGCTGAAGAAGTTGGCGCCCACTTTCCAAATGTAACTTACCGAGTCACTCAAGCCCTCGGGGTAGATACCCGCATGAGTGAGGTAATTCTTCAACGCATTCAAGAATCGTTCGAGCCCTGACGTTTTCACTGATATCTAATGGCAATTCACGATTGCTTCTCGCTATAATTGTGTCTGAATGTATTGTTATTAACAAAGGAAATATCATGAAACACTTTATTTTAACCACCTGTATGGTGAGTACCCTGCTCATTTCCACCTTAGCCCATTCCGAGGCTGAATTTTCATCCGAACTCATCTTCCCCCTACAGGAAAAACACGTTCATGGGAGCACGCTTGCTGAAATGCACAATGGTGAAATCGTGGCAGCATGGTTCCACGGTTCAGGCGAACGTAAATCCAATGACGTGCAAGTCCTCGGCGCACGATTGGACCAAGACGATACCGAATGGTCTAACATATTCCCTATGGCTGACACTCCTGATCTCCCCGATTGCAACCCAGTCCTCTATACCGATTCCGACAACCGTTTATTTTTATTTTGGATTGCGGTTCAAGGCAATCGCTGGGAATATAGTATTCTCAAATACAAACGCGCCGACCGCATGTCCGTGTCCGGTCCCCCAAACTGGAACTGGCAAGACAACATCATCCTTAAACCCGGTGAGCAATTCTCCAAACAAATCAATGACGGCTTACTCGAAGTTGGACTTAGAGACGGTATGTGGGGCGAATATGCACTCCCCTATCGCCGCCAATTGACGGAAGCTGCCAAAGACTCTCACAAACGCCAAATGGGCTGGATGGGACGTGCACAAGCCATCACACTGCCCTCAGGCCGTATTTTACTGCCGCTATACTCAGATGGTTTCAATGTATCCCTCTGTGCTATATCAGACGACCAAGGCGACACTTGGCGCGCCAGTGGGCCAATGGTAGGCCTTGCTCCTATTCAACCCACCCTCACGCGCGGTAAAGACGGCACCTTGTATGCCTGGTGCCGCGATAGTGGCGGTGCGCCAAATCGTGTCATGCTGTCCATATCAAAAGACGACGGCGACACCTGGTCCGTTACACACGATACCGAGCTTTTAAATCCCGGCAGTAGCCTTGCGGCTGTTACAATTAAAGACGGACGTTGGCTTATGCTCCTAAACGACACAGAACGCGGGCGTCACCAATTATTGCTCATGCTCTCCGATGATGACGGGAAAACATGGTCACACCAACGCTACCTGGATAAAGCCGAAATGGGCTCAGGTGGTTCCTATGAATACCCAACCATCATGCAAGCCAGAAACGGAAAAATCCACGTCAGCTACACCTATAAAGAAAAAGTAGGCAACAAACAACTCAAATCCATCAAACACGCTGCATTCGACGTAGATTGGGTTAAAGAGAACTAATTTTCCCAAAAACTGAATATTTTGCGCCCCAATGATACAACTGTTGGGGCGCTTATTGTTTAAATACGGGGTTTTATAAGAGGTGTACAATGGCTAAATCAAGTACCAAAGACAAAGCATTTTTCGGCTGTCTAATACCTTTTCTACTCCCTTTTCTCGTCGCCGGTATTGGCTGCTTAGTCAAAGGTGCCCTAACCTATATGGAAAAGCCTGTTTAGGGCTAAAACGCACCCTATATTGATGCCGGTGTTAACTAATAGGATTCTGATTACCACGATTGGGAAATTGCCATGTGCTGTGCTCTGGAATTCCATTGGATTTAATGTATCGATATCGCCCATCATCCGTAATGGACACACGATTGCATACAGCATACGCCAGAGGAATCATTAAGAAAAACACGTTTAGCACTATCCGATGTTTTCGGGTCATGATCATCTCCTTTATTGCGCCACTACTTGATATGTTCCTTATCAGCCCAATGCTTATCGGCAAAGTCCATAAAACGGTGCCAATCATATTCCAACAAATTATGCTTACCCGTGCGAATATGATAGGCCATACGATCGCCATGTATCGGTGAGTCATTTTTTGGAAACGAGGCGTCACCTAAACCAGAATGCCCAAATAATTCATAAACCGGACGCGCATATTTCGCAGACAAAAATTCGCCTTCGGGATCAGCCCATTGATCTCCTGCTGCACTTGCCACATATAACAAGCGTGGGGCGATTAATGTCATCAACATGTGTTGATCAATGGGTAAATTTTCAACATTGTCATTGTATTTTTTATAGTTTTTGTTAAACCAATTGGGAAAGACATCGTTAATACGCTTAACACTTTCCCCAAAAGACCTACGCGACAAGGCGGCCCCACTATTCCCGGACTCATTACTGATTACCAAACTAAAACGTGGGTCTTCGGCTCCTGCCCACAACGCTGTCTTCCCACCGCGCGAGTGCCCTAATACAGCCACTTTGTCCGAAGCAATCATCTTATCGTCCACCAAATGATCCATACACAAACTCGCACCCCATGCCCAAGCAGCCAAGGCCGCCCAAGCATCATCAGGGCGCTCTTTGGACTGATCTTCGAATAAATACTGGATGCCGTTTTGATAATCATCTTTACGATCATCCGGGTCAACATAACCCACCCAAAATGCAGCGGTGGCATAACCGCGTGCAATAATTTCTTCCGCTGGCCAGAAAGGCACTTTGGTTTCACGCGTAGGATCAATATTCTCTTCAGTACGATGCGATATTAATAAAAAACACGGAATCGATTCAGGCTTCTCCACCCCTGCAGGGGTAAACAAAACCATATTCATCTCCCCCACACCATTCAGCGCATCATACGTCCAACGCACTTCGTTCAAATTGGCTTCCCCATCCATTACGCCCTTGGTCGTCTTAATGGTTTTTTGAAGATTTTGAAGGCCAGAGGAGATATCGTATTGACCCGCTACAGGATTCATCGTCCCTTCGGGTCTACGGCCAAATACATTCGCACGAAACAGTTCCAATACTTCCGCACGCCGAAATTCCATCCACTGTTCTTTACTAGTAATTTCGGTGCCATCATTGGCAATCAAAGGATCGGGTAAATTCAAATCCTCTGCCCAGACAATTTCAGCCAGTCCAATACAACAAAACAGTGTACAAACGATTCTCTTCATTATTCACATTCCTCATGGCTGACCGAAAATCTGATACAATTGGCCTTCAGTATATCATGTGCATAGATGAAGAGTGTACGTTACACTTATTTCGCAGCAATAAATGTACTCGAGCGGACTTCACGAAAACTGCCATCACTTTCCAACACCAAAAGCAAAACAGCCAGGCCCTTCTCTTCAGCGAATGCTAAGCCATCTTCTTCTCCCAAAACCATCAGAGCGGTCGCATAGGCATCGGCCAATCCACACGTCTCATGTAAAACAGTCGCAGACACTAAATCCTGCTCTACCGCACGCCCTGTACGCGGATCTATCGTATGGGGTATACGCTGATCATCTTTATAAACAAAATTTCGATAATTTCCTGAAGTGGCCATAGCTTGATCTTGTAACGACACAACGGCATGAATACTCCGTACGCCTTCAATGGGCTTTTCAATCGCTAATCGCCATGGCACTCCATCCGGATTAACACCTTGGCAACGCACTTCGCCCCCCAGTTCGACAAAAAAGTTCTCAAATGGAGACAAAACCTTTTCCACAATAACATCCACCCCATAGCCCTTCGCAATAGATGATAAATCGCAATACACTTCAGCGATATCTTTACGAATAGTCTTCGCCTCTTCATCCAAAGTCAAATGCTCACGCCCCACCAAGGCTTGCAACGGGGTCAATTCTTCATCTGAAGGAAATTCCACTCGTAGTTCTGAGCCAAAACCATAAGCATTGACTATCGGCCCCACAGTGATGTCATAGGCTCCTCCCGTTTCCTCACTCACTGTCAAAGCCGTCTGCATGACATGGAATAATTGCGCTGACAACCCCCTCGGCTCAGTACCTGACAAATTAAACTGGGACAATTCAGAATCCGGACGATAGGTAGACATACGTTGATTGACCATTTCCAAGACCGATTCAACCTCTTCCCCTACAGTCGCTACAAGTGCGGGGTCCTCGGTAAAAAACTTCACCACATACGTAGTCCCCATCGTTTCACCACGCAGCTCATACCATCCACTAGTCTCGTCTATGGGCGACTGACTTAAGCGAAACCATGATAAGCATAATAAAATAAAAAGTCCCGCCACCAAGGTGACGAGACGTTTTTTAGTTAAAGGTTCTGTGGACACGTGGGCTCCGATCAACCGCCAAAGTCATCAAACATTACGTTCTCACGCTCAACACCAAGGTCGAGAAGCATATTAATAGCGGCATCATTCATCATTGGAGGACCACAGATATAGTATTCAATATCTTCTGGAGCTTCATGATCCTTCAGGTAATTGTCATACAAGATCTGGTGAATAAATCCAATTTTCCCTTCCCAATTATCTTCAGGAAGCGGCTCAGACAAAGCCAGATGCCAATCGAAATTATCATTTTCCAACGCAATGGAATCAAAGTGGTCAATATAGAAGGCCTCACGTAAGCTACGTGCACCATACCAGAAAGACACTTTACGGTCAGAGCTTAAACGCTTAAATTGGTCAAAGATATGCGAACGCATTGGCGCCATACCGGCACCACCACCAATAAACACCATTTCATTCTTGGTTTCACGGGCGAAGAATTCACCGAATGGGCCAGAAATGGTTACTTCATCGCCCGGCTTCAGGTTAAAGATATACGAAGACATGATTCCAGGAGGCGTTCCTTCAGGAGCACGCGGAGGCGGACTAGCCACACGCACGTTCAGCATGATGATGCCTTCTTCTTCAGGATAGTTTGCCATTGAATACGCACGAATCACAGTATCTTCAACAACTGACTTATAACGCCAGATGTCAAAATCATTCCAGTCTTCATGGTATTCTTCTTCAATATCCATGTCTTTATATTCGGACACATGAGGCGGACACTCAATTTGAATGTACCCGCCCGCGCGAAAAGGAACTGATTCGCCTTCTGGCAATTCCAGAACCAACTCTTTAATAAATGTAGCCACGTTTTTATTTGAACGCACTTTACATTTCCATTTACGAACGTCAAAGATTTCAGCAGGAATTTCAATCTCCATGTCCTGCTTTACTTTTACCTGACATGCCAAGCGACAGCCTTCTTTGGCTTCACCGCGACTGATGTGACTCAATTCTGTCGGCAACATCGCACCACCGCCATCTTTAACATTCACAGTGCATACACCGCAACTCCCTTTACCACCACACGCGGAAGGGATAAATACTTTTTGCTCAGACAACACATTTAACAACGTACCGCCAGCACTAGCTTTCATCGCTTTTTCGGGATCACCATTTACAGTAATCGTAACATCACCGGTACTCACCAGTTGCTTCCGGGCAAACATCAGTACACCAACAAGGGCCAAAATTACCCCGGTGAACATCACCATGCCTAAAAGAATAGTTTGAATTAATTCTGCCATAATACCGCGTTCCTTTGTAGATTAGAGTTGGATACCGCCGAATGCCATAAAGGCAATCGCCATCAACCCTGTTACGATAAATGTAATTCCAAGACCACGCAGACCGTGTGGTACATCGCTGTAGCTCAATTTCTCACGCACAGCGGCCAATAAGACCACAGCCAAAGCCCAACCGATACCATTACCGATACCGAAAATCGTACTTTGCAGCAAATTAAGGTCACGCTCCACCATAAACAATGAAGCCCCTAAAATCGCGCAGTTCACAGTAATCAATGGCAAGAACACACCCAATGCCACGTACAAGTTCGGCATGAATTTATCCAAGAACATTTCCAGCAATTGTACCGTCGCAGCAATTACCCCAATGTAACTAATAAAGCCCAAGAACGACAAATTAAATTGAGATAAATAGTCACCAGCACCCGGCACCCACGCTAAGGCACCATCTTTAAGGAGTAGGTTATACACAATATTGTTAAGAGGAACCGTAATACCGAGTACGAAAATCACTGCGAAGCCCAAGCCTACAGCCGTATCCACTTTCTTCGAACAGGCAAGAAACGTACACATACCTAAGAAGAAAGCCAAGGCCATATTTTCGATAAAAATCGCTTTGACAAGGATGTTAAGTAATTCTTGCATGATTTATCCTTCCATCTCTACTTGGTCCGACTTGAAGGTACGAATAACCCAAATCATGAAACCAATAATAAAGAAAGCGCCTGGAGCCAAAAGCATCAAGCCATTGGGGTTATACCACCCACCCTCATTTACCGTGTTAAAGATTACATGGCCAAAGATTTTACCCGCACCAAAGAGCTCACGAAGAAACGCAGTCCCCATCAAGATGATGCTGTATCCCAATCCGTTACCAATGCCATCCAAGAAACTAGCCCAAGGTGGATTCTGCATCGCATACCCTTCAGCACGTCCCATCACAATACAGTTGGTGATAATCAATCCGACAAACACCGATAAGCTTTTGCTGATTTCAAAAGCAAATGCCTGCAATACTTGGTCAGCCACAATCACAAACGAAGCAATAATACACATCTGAACAATGATTCTAATACTGGAAGGGATAAAATTACGAATGATACTGACCGAAAGGCTAGATAAACCACAGACCGCAGTCAAAGCGATACACATAATGAAGGATTTATCCATCTGCGTTGTTACCGCGAGCGCAGAACAGATACCGAGTACCTGCAAGGCAATGGGGTTATTGTTAAATAGCGGATCGAATAATACTTTCCGCTCGTCTTTACCTAGAACTGCCATTATGCATTACTCCCTTCACCAGTAAGGTTAGCGATCAACGGACCAAATACTTCCTCACCCATCCAGAATTCAAACAAGTTGGTAACACCATTACTTGTCAAAGTCGCACCGGATAAGCCATCAACATTGTACGGAGCTTCTTCAACAGAGCCCGCAGCACCTTTAATTACTTTTATATCTACCGAACCGGATTCACCATAAACCAAACGCCCTGGCCATTTAGCTTTCCAGCTAGGGTTATTGATTTCAGCACCCAAACCAGGGGTTTCTTTATCTTTATAGAAGGTTAATCCTTTAATCGTATTGCCATCAGTATCGAGTGCCAAGAAACCATACATCGTTCCCCACAGCCCCATACTTTCAACCGGCAATACATATTGAGCAGGATTGCCCTCACCGTCTTTAATGGTGTACATCACAACATAATTAGGAATACGTGCTACTTTTGCTTTATTTTTCGGAGCATCATAGCCCCCATCAGATGTTTTTGATACCGCTTGCTGATCATAGGCTAATAGGTTACCAATATCAGCACCTTCTGCAACTGTGCCATTCTTAACATCGATCACTTGCATATCGATATTTTCACTAAATATGGTTTCCACTTCTTCAGCGGTCGGGCTACTGCCTTCACCAATCAATCCTGCTACCGACAACACCTTTTTTTGTTTATCAAGCAACAAATTGGCATCTTGTCTAGGTTTCAAAGATACCGCGGTAACCGATACTAAAGCGGAACAGACGACACACACGATTCCTGCAAAGACGACTATATATCCAATACTATTTTTCTGCATAGCGAAGCTCCCTACGTTTAATGTTCGCTTTCACAATGTAGTGGTCAATCAATGGGGCAAACATGTTCATGAATAAAATCGCCAACATCCAGCCCTCAGGATACGCAGGGTTAATGACCCGAATCAGAATTCCTAAGACTCCGATAAAAAATCCATAAATCAATTTACCTTTATCCGTGAAAGCAGAAGAAACAGGGTCCGTGGCCATAAATACCGAAGCAAATGCGAAACTACCTAAAACCCAGTGCCAATAGAAAGGAATATCAAACATCGGGTTTGTATCCGAACCGACTCCATCGAGAATCAAGGCCATCACCAAACTACCCGCCAAGCAACCTGCCATTGTTCTCCAAGAACCGACACCTGTTACAACCAAGACAACTGCACCGAAGATACACAATACAACAGATGTCTCACCGATAGAACCCGGAACCGTTCCTATGAATGCATCCATCCAAGTGAAGCCAGATGCCAAGATTCCTTCCATACCTTCCAGTGCACCGATACCCAACAAAGTTGCTCCGGTTGCACCATCCACAGTCGTATCAGCCGCAATCCAGACTTTGTCACCTGAAAGCTGAGCAGGGTAAGCAAAGAAGAGGAATACACGTCCGGCCAAAGCAGGATTCAAGAAATTCATCCCTACACCACCAAAAATTTCCTTGGCAACAATCACTCCAAAAGCAATCCCCATCGCAACCTGCCAAAGTGGCGTAGTTGCAGGAAGAGTTAAGGGGAACAAAGCCCCCGAGACCAAGAAACCTTCAGTAATCTCGTGTCCACGCACTACCGCAAATAACCCTTCAATCATCCCCCCTACAGCCATCGTGACTAAATAGATAGGAAGATAATATATCGCGCCGAATAAAATGCATCCAAACCAGCTAGAAGAATCATAATCCCAGCCAAGAAAATGGTAAAAAGAGGTTTGCCAATCGTTGAGCGGTAAAGCCCCGGCTTCAATCGCCGTAAACGCCTGGAATCCGGTATTATACATCGCCATCAACATACACGGCATTAATGCAATCACTACCGTGAACATCATTCGCTTGAGGTCCAGACCGTCACGAATGTGCGAAGCACCTTTCGTCACCTCATCCGGTGTCAGCAAGAAGGTATCGTGTGCCTCGAACAAGGGATACAGCTTTTCAAGCGGCTTCCCTTTGGCAAACAGTGCCTTATGCTGCTTATCGTGTATTTCTTTCAGAAATTTCATGCATATTCCTTAATGAATTTCACACTATATTTATAAAGAACTGAACAGTGCTTACCCTTCAGCTTCAATCACTGATAAAATTTCGCGCAACTTCGTACCATACTCATTCTTGCAAGGACATACGAACGTCGACAACGCTAAATCTTCTTCATCCAGTTCCAAGCAACCCAGTTGCTCAGCACCTTCTACATTGCCCACCAACACATGACGCAACAACTGAGTCATCATGAAGTCCATCGGCATCACTTTTTCATACACACCAATCGGCACCATCGCACGATGCGAACCGTTCGTGGAAGAATTAAATTTAAACCTTTTATTTTTATTTAATTTGGAAACGAAGGTATTGATCACAGAGAATTTTTCTTGGCCAGGTCCCATCCATCCCAAAAACTCACGGTCATGATATTCTTCAATCACCGAAATTTGGTTATGGTAACGACCCAAAAATCCAGCTTCTTCACCCTGAGCAGTTCTGCCGCTCAACACAGAACCGGAGATACAACGACTATCGTTTTCATTTAATTCGCCTGCAACCAATTCATCCACCGAAGCCCCTACGCGTGTACGAATCAAGCGCGGATTTTTAACTTGAGGCCCTGCCAATGAAACGACTCGGCCTACATTCAATTGACCAGAACCAAAAAGGTGACCCAAAGCAATAACATCTTGGTATCCAATGCTCCAAGCCACACGGCCCACATGGGCAGGGCGTAAAGTATGAATATGGACACCCACTGTACCTGCAGGGTGAGGACCGCTAAATTGCTCATGCGCAATTCCAGCATGCGCACCAATTTCAACCGCTGAATCTGACGCTGAGCATAAATAAATATGGCCTTCACGCAACTTAGCAAGCGCAGAAAGGCCTAAAGAAAACTGTTCTTTTTGTTCTTCAACGATGAGATCCACATCCGGCGCCAAAGGATTCGTATCCATGGCCGTAATAAAAAGTGCATCCGGATCCGAAGTCACACTAGGAACCTTACTAAAGGGACGCGTTCGGAACGCGCTCCACATACCAGATTCAATTAATAAGTCACGCACTTCTTCACGGCTGTAGCTAGCAATGTCTTTGGCTTGATAACTTTCAAAGCTTAGGAATTCATCAGCAGAAAGATCATTTTTTGACTCCCCTTCAGACAATGTAATCACAACCGTAATTAGCGCACGTTTTTCGCCGCGGTTGACCGCCTTGATAGTTCCCGCAGCAGGAGCAGTATAAAATGTACCCAAAGATTTTTTATCTTCAAATAATTGTTGCCCGCGCTTAACGGTGTCGCCTACCTTGACCAGCATCGTAGGTTTCATCCCGATATAATCAGCTGCAACCACAGCCACTTCCGAGACCGATGCTCCATCGTGAATCACTTGTTCAGGTTCACCGACTATCGGTAAATCCAAACCTCTTTTAAACGTATGAACGCCCATTATGCTCCTTTTACATTCACCTGAACTTTCGGGTGTAGGCCATTCCGATTTATAGGTGCACTCAAACACAGTACTCTTGAAATCCATGCACTAAAAAATGAGAGAGAAAAATGTTTATCAACCCCCAAAAGGGGCTAACATAACAAAAAATCGGCATAAAAATACACCGAAAAAAAAGCTACTTTTCTTACAACAGCGCATATTCTGCCATAAGTCTGACGACAAACTCAATGGCAAACGGAGAAAACGATCCACAATTGACCATCAACCCCTTTCAATTTCAACTTTTAGTTGACTCCATACAGTTATATTGCCTATAATTCCCCCTCGCTAATGCATACCACATCTGCAATAGTGCTTGAAGTGCCCGGTTAGCTCAGTTGGTTAGAGCGCCTGGTTGTGGTCCAGGAGGTCCTCTGTTCGAACCAGAGATCGGGTACCATCACAAATCAAAGCCCCTCATATCTACCGATATGAGGGGCTTTTTTAAAAAACACTCATATTTATAGGCTATTTCTTCTTACCGCTACCCTCAACATTCACTTTACCCGTATCGAGCATAGCAAACACTTTAGCCGGATTCGCATTCACTTTCTTTTTACACCCAGCGCAGCACAATTTCACCAAACGGTTACCCAACACGATATTTTTAGCCTTATCGCCTAAATCTTCACCCCCAATAGGACATTTCTTCAGATTATACGAATCATTTTGCTTTGCAATCGCTGCTTCATCCAATTTAGCAATAAATCCAGCTGGATTAGCTTTTACCTTCTTCTTACACCCATTACAGCACAATTTTACCAAACGATTGTTGACGACCAACACCACCGGCTCGCCTTTAGAATCCAAGGCTCCCCCTCCAACGACACATGTTGTTAATGGATAGTGTTTATCCTGCTGAGCAATAATTTTCGCATCAATACCCGGAAGAAATTTTGCTGGATCGGCTTCAAACTTACTTTTACAATTTTTACAACACGTTTTAACTTCACGCCCTTCGTGAATGATTACAAGCGGATCCCCTTTGGCCCAAGCATCTTTACCCGATACGGCACAAGTCCCCAAGGTATAGGGATCACCAACTCGTTCAACCGCCATTGTCGATTGAGCTGAAAACAACATCGCAAAAGCCGCCATCATTAACATCAGCTTAGATTTTAACCCTTTACACATAATCATACCTCCCATCATTGTTCACTCGGCAAAAAAACATACTAAATATTAGGTGAATTAGTATCTCAAAAACATCCCACAATATCAACTCTAAAACTCAAACGGATCCTTCTTCGCATTCGACACTTGAAAACGTACCCATACCAATCCAACCACGCCTCCCGCAAACAGCAAGGCGGAAAATACGATCAATACAATCGGATAACCTCGATCTTTCTGCATCAAGATCAACGGAAACAATGTCACCAAAATCAACATCCCCATCGCCATACTGGCATAACACCCGCGTCGTATTTTTTCCAAAAACGATGACTGTGACTCCTGATGGTATTCTTCTTCCATCAACACAACTTTCGCAATGGCTTCTTCTTCCGTTATTTTATGTTCATCGTCAGACATCTATCGTCTACTCCGTAGCCTTTATTAATATAAAGTAATCTGATCACTAATTGATTCAAAACGTTTTTCGCCAATCCCCTAATTCTGTATTTCTTCGATAGTGCGAAAAGGGTTTCTGCTTCGATACGCAATGATGGCGTTCGCGTATACCGGCCCGATTCGAGGCAATCCCTATAACTGCGCCTGAGAAGCCGTATTCAAATTAACTAAGCCAATACCACTTATTCTCCACGTGTCATAAATCGACTTAGCATATACTCAAACCTTCCAGTCTCCTTAACAAGACGTTCAGTATATAGCCTTACTAGCAAAAAGTACAGTGCGTAAAAACCTATTTCACAGAGGCTTGCGCCGCAATATACCCATCACGCAATTCATCGCAACGCTTACGCAATTGAGACAATTGTTTGGCATATTTAGAATTACCCATCAAATTAACTAGTTGATCCGGATCCTTTTTAAGATCATGCAAAAATTCATAAGCCGGTTCTTGCCCATCATAACGTGCATATACGTAACGCTGATCGCGCACCCCTTCCCATTTAGGAATCGATTTATGCTCCATACGGTGCTCGCAAAAGAAATCCGTTCGCCACTCTTTCGGGCGTTTACCTTCTAAAAATGGGACCAAGCTTTCCCCTTGATAATGATCCGGAACCTTTACCCCTGCCAAATCCAATAAGGTCGCAGGCACATCTATGTTAAGCGTCATTTTCTTCACATCCCGCCGTGCTTCACGGCGAGGATCCATGATGATCATCGGCACACGCAAGGATTGCTCATAATGAGACCATTTCCCCGCAAAGCCTCGATCGCCCATGTAATAGCCATTGTCCGCGACATATACAATCACCGTATTGTCCGCCAAGCCCTGTTCGTCAAGAACATCCAATACACGTCCCATCATCACATCAATTCCGGAAATTAATCGATAATAATTGCGCATATTTTTCTGGTACTTGGCTGGTGTATCCCAACGCCAGAAATAGCGATCGCGATTCATAGACTCGCGCATAAACTCAGGCTGATTATAAAAAATACTGGGGTCACCCAAGCGGGGCTCAGGAAATTCTACATCCGTATATAAATCTTTTATCGCATCAATAAAAGGATAATGATGTTCTTTGTCGCTATCTTCAGCATGACCGGAACTAAAACTTACCTGTAGAGCAAAAGGCTTGCCCTTCATATCCCCTTTTAGAAATCGTATCGCCCCTTCAGTATTGAGTTCGTCAATATGTCGAATAGTGCCGTCATCCTGTTTACGCAGATAAGGGCGATCACGGTTCTCGAATTCATCATAGGGTGCTACTTCATCAAAGCCATCATACTTCGCACCGAACTTCCCATAAAACCCTGTTCGATACCCAGAATTTCTTAACAACTTTGGGTAACTTGTAGCGGTAAATTGTTTAGCCACCGCAGGCTTCCCAAAATTATAGCCATGTGTACGCTCCGTCAACCCCGTCATCACACATGCCCGGCTTGATGCACAAATCGATGTGGTCACAAAAGCATTGCGGAACAACACACCCCGCTCCGCCAATCGATCAATCGTGGGCGTTTGCACAATCGGGTCCCCCATACACCCAAGGGTAGTATTTCGCTGATCATCGATAAAAAAGAAAAGGAGATTCGGACGTTCAGTATCCTCAGCGATACTCGACAATGAAGTGCCCAAAAATAAGCACAGTACAACACAAAGAGAAAAACGATTTATTAACGTACGAGGGGTCATTTTACAAGTTCCTTTTCAAGATTGAAAAGGTAGAGTGCCCGAACTAGTGCCCCTCTTTCAAGGTCACAGCGGTACCATAGACTAGTACTTCGGCTGCCCCTTTGGCAATATTCGATGTACTAAAACGAATATCCACCACAGCATCAGCGCCCATTGCTTCCGCTTCTTCTTTCATTCGATCTAAAGCATGTTCGCGGGATTCGGCTAAAATTTTCGTGTATTCATGCACCTCGCCCCCCACAGCATTGCGCATCCAGGCAATCAAATCACTTATCATATGATGCGCACGTACCGTGGTCCCTTTGACAAGACCCAGCGTCCCTGTGATTTCCTTACCATGAATATCTGATGATGACACTACCAACATGACACAGTCCTTTTTCTAATCCAACCCAATACCGCTTAGCGGTGTACATCTCGACTATAACGATCTGTTTTCTTATGATGTACACGTTGACGCATCACACTTGAAAACAACAACGCCAAACCAACAAATATAAGCTCAATAACCCTTTTTACCGGATTGGATAACATATCAGTCAAGAAAAACAGATATACCATCATACTCACTCCGATAAACACACCCAAGATCACCAAAAACAATCCTGTCTTTCGTTCGACACGGTTGTACACATTATCTAAAAATCCGTCCCACTCCTCTTCAGAAGGCACTTCGACACTCAAAGTATCCGCTGCAGAAACAACAAGGGTCATCTCATTTAATTCCTGGCGGCAGTGCGCGCAAGACTCGAGATGTCCCTTGATTCGTTCTGTGTCGTCTTCATCCAGTTCGCCGTCTAGATAGCCCGACATTAACTCGTGCATTTTTGTGCAAACTTCATCCATAACCCTGAGTCCCTATTCCGTCTTTCACGTCATTTCCATGACTTTTTTTAAACTCTTTCGTGCACCATGCAATCGCGACATCACCGTTCCATGCGGAATCCCCAAACACTCCGCAATTTCCGAATACGACATCTCGTGTATATGGCGTAACACAATAATCTCTTTATGATTATCACTGACTTGATCCAAAGACGTGGCGAGGTCTCCTTTTAACTCCTCAAACGACGCCATAGATTCCGGTCCGCGCTTGGTCGTGGCAAAATCACGTCCGGACGCCATCATGCTATCCAACGACGATTCACCCCGACGCTTCTTTTTTTTAATTTGATTAAGGCACGTATTCTTCACGATACGATACAACCACGGATAAAAAGGCATCAGTAAGTCGAATCGGTATATAGCTTTATACACTTTCACGAAAGCTTCCTGTGCCATTTCCAAGGCATCTTCCCGATTGCCCATAAACCCATAAGCAACCGAATAAGCCCTGCGCTGATACGCCGTAACCAATTGGCCAAAAGCCGCATGATCACCCTTCTGGGCGGATTCAATTAATTTTTGTTCATTCAATTCTTCTTCAGCCATAGTGTTCATTGTATAGAGTAATACACCTCAAATAAAGATTTATTCACTAAATATGAAAAAATATAGATTTTTTAATAGTGAATATTTATGATATCTAAGGGGTACTTAATTCCATACTAAACATACACTTACCAAGGAGACTCCCATGTCACGCTTTAGCATCCAAGAATTCGTCCAACATACTCGTCAACAAGATCTTGGCCAAGGCCTCTTCGAACTCGAAAGCGAGCGTATGCTCGAATTGAATCTCAGCGGGGAAGCCTGGATTAAAATGGGCACCATGATTGCCTTTCGCGGTGATGTAAAATTTACCCGCGAAGGCCTGCTCGAACACGGTGTCGGCAAACTTCTCAAACGCTCCTTCACTGGCGAAGGAACTCGACTTACCAAAGCCGAAGGACAAGGAAAAGTTTACCTTGCTGACGAAGGTAAAAAAATATCCATCCTCGAATTACAAGGCGAATCCATCTTTGTTAACGGTAACGACGTTCTCGCCTTTGAAACATCCATTGATTCCGACGTTAAAATGATGCGTAAAATCACCGGTATGCTCGCCGGCGGACTCTTCAATGTCAAACTCGAAGGCCACGGTATGGTCGCCATCTCCACCCACTACAACCCCATGACACTCGAAGTCCGCCCCGACTCGCCAGTCTTCACCGATCCAAACGCCACCGTTGCTTGGTCCGGAAATCTCTCCCCCGAAATCAAAACCGATGTTTCCTTCAAAACCTTCCTGGGTCGAGGCAGTGGCGACTCCATTCAAATGAAATTCCAAGGTAGCGGATTCGTCGTCGTACAACCGATGGAAGAAGTGTATTTCCAACAAGCCACCACATAGTCATTGAAAAACCCACACAAAATGCTTCACAATCAATGTTTGTACAACAGCATTGAACCGGAGAACCTCACATGTCCAAAAAATGGAAAGTCGCGGGAATTGATTTCTCGCATATGCACATGGGCGACAACCTCAAATACGCCTTTGACCACCCCGACGTCGACATCGTAGGCATTTGCCACCACGAGCGCGAGCCGATGGAATCGTCCATCAAAAATTTCGATATTTCCGAAGACCGCGTCTTCACCGATTATAAGGAATGCCTCGAACAAACCAACCCCGACATTATTATTCTGTGTTCCGCCACGGCACGCCACGCTGAGTCCGTCGAGCAAGTCGCCCCCTATGGCGCCCACATCATGGTCGAAAAACCCTTCGCCAGTTCACTCGCCGAAGCCGACCGTATGGTGGCCGCCATTTCCGACAATCAACAATTAATCATCAACTGGCCGCTTATGTGGGTACCTGTATACATCACCACCAAACGCATGATCGACGAAGGTCACATCGGCGATGTTCTCGAAGTTCATACCTACGGCGGTAACCGCGGCCCCCTTTATCACGTGGATGCGAAAGCCGAAACGTCTCCCGAATATGTCGCCGAACAAAAACCAAAAAGCTGGTTTTATAAAGCAGCCGAAGGCGGCGGTTCTCTCCTCGACTATATCGGCTACGGCACAACCCTGGGCACCTGGTACCAAGGCGGCCGAGCCCCCATCGAAGTCACCTCGACTTGGGATGAACCTAAGGGCTTGGAAGTTGACGAACACTCCATCACCGTTGCCCGCTATGCCCACGGCCTTTCCAAATTTGAAACGCGCTGGGGCACCTTCACCGATCCATGGATAATTCAACCTCAACCCAAATGCGGCTTTGTTATCGTCGGCACCGACGGCACCATCGCCAGTTACGATTACGAATCTACTTTACGGATGCAAACCCGTGAAAAACCAGAAGGCTTTACTGTCGATGTCGATCCCCTCGAGGCCCCGAATCAAAACCCTATCCAATACTTGATCCACTGCCTCGAAAACGATCAACCTATCGAAGGCCCCTTGTCCACCGAAATTTCCCGTACAGGGCAACAAATCGTGGACACCGCATTCCAAAGCGCCAAAGAAAAACGTACCTTGCCTTTGATGCAATAAAGGAATTGTATGGACACCGAAGACACTGGATACGGCAAAAGTGACATCATCAACTCAAGCGCCTTAGACGCGCCTGAGTTTCCCTATTTACCCCAGCTACCTAAAAGCTACCGCCCTGAAATTGGTCTCATTGGCTGTGGGGGCATCAGCGAATATCACTTGCAAGCCTACGTTGATCTCGGACTCGATGTCGTTGCCCTCTGCAGCCGTGACATCAGCAAAGCCGAAGCCCATCGCGATCGCTTTTACCCCGATGCCCAAGTCTTTGATGATTACCGCGAACTCCTTAAGTGCCAGAACATCGATATCATCGACGCCACACCTCATCCACCGGAACGTGTGGCCATTATCGAAGACTCGTTACGCGCTGGCAAACATGTCTTATCCCAAAAGCCTTTCGTGTTGGACCTTGAAGTAGGTGAAGGCCTCGTCACACTCGCTCAAGAACAAAATTGCTTACTTGCTGTTAATCAAAACGGACGATGGGCACCCCATTTCAGCTACATGCGTCACGCCATTGCTGCCGGATGCATCGGCGAAGTGTCTCACCTAAGCCTATCCATGCAATGGGACCACTCTTGGACTGCTGACACGCCCTTCGACGATCTCGAACATTTACTGCTCTACGATTTTGCCGTGCATTGGTTCGACATCTGTACCGTATTCTTCGGCAATCAAGACGCGCTCAGTGTAAGCGCACAGCTCAAGAAGTCACCCCAACATAAAAACAAGTCCCCCATGATCGCCAGTATCATCATCGACTATCCATCCGGTCAAGCCTGTCTTAATTTCAATGGGCATGTTATCTTCGGACAACAAGATCAAATGACCGTATCCGGTGACAAAGGCACCCTGCGCAGTACCGGACCCAGCTTAAGCGAACAAACGGTCACCCTCTCCACTACCGACGGCCATACCACACCCGACCTCCAAGGCGACTGGTTCACCAACGGCTTCCAAGGCACCATGAGCGAACTCTGCTGTGCCATAGCAGAAGACCGCCCCCCCTTCCACTCCGCCCAGAACAATCTACGAACACTAGCCCTCACATACGCCGCTCTCGCCTCCGCCGACGACGGAGGCCTCCCTAAAGTTCGCGGTGAAGTTCGGCAAGCGCCTACTTGAGATCACGATGTCGTAACGAGTAATTAATGCAATGCAGTAAGTTTTTCCTTACCCTATATCTTCCCGATTAATAGCCTTTTCCGATTCCTCAGCAGACTCCAGTAGTAGTTCACCTAACTCTTGAGCTTGTTCAACAGTTAATCGCATTGGTGTCATCTGAAAAGAAAGTGGCGTTGTAGTAACCAACTCTATTCCTACTGATTGTTCTACACTTTCTTGCTTGGGTACTAATTTGTGCACTCTAAATTTTGTTTTTATCAGCCATAGCTCCCTAGCGCCCACTTCTCCAATATGTACTGAATCCTTCATTCCACGCATACTACCACGATACCCATTCTTGAATAATACTCTATAAAGGATTAACACAAATATAATTAGGAAAAGAATTGGAGTGATATAACTAGGCATCATGTGCTCCCATACACTTTTTAATTCATAAAACCGAATAACACTTACGCAGTATACCCAAGCTATAGTAAACATAAACCTTAGCTCAGTTCCCGTCAACTAAATACCCATTGTTTTCCACATCCACCATTCCCATTCCAACCCGCCGTATGCAACGCTTGTGCCCAGGTCTATAGGGCAGGAACCCGGTGGGGACCGGGTGGTGTATCTGGTTGATGGGAATTATTCATATTAATGCGTGTCTTGACATTAAATACAAGAGGAGTCAAAATGATTTTTTAATCAGTGCCTAGAGTGATGGAGGAAATGACACGTGAAAACCCTTGTGTGTTTAGTCATAAGTTTGCTGATTTCAGGGGAGGCTTTTTCTCAATCAAAGAAAATCAATCGTCCCCATATCGTCCTCATCATGGCGGACGATATGGGCTATTCCGACATTGGTTCCTACGGCGGTGAGATTCAAACGCCCAACCTCGATCAATTGGCCAACGACGGAATGCGCTTTTCTCAATTCTACAACGCCTCCATCTGCGGAACGACACGCGCCTCATTAATGACAGGCCTGTACCATCATCAAGTCGGCGTGATGACCTGGAACGGTATCCGTAATAATCAATGCCTCAACATCGGCGAAGCCCTGCAAACCGCGGGATACCGCACCATGATGATCGGAAAGTGGACCGACGACATTTCGCCCAGCTATAAAGGGTTCGATCGTTCCTTTGGTTCCTTAGCCAATGCAGGCCCCACGAACTATTTTAAGATGAACAACACCGACGAGTATTTCTTGGATAAATCGGTGTACACCATTCCCGAGGAGGGCTTCTTCAAAACCGATTACTATACCGACTATGCAGTTGAGTTTTTGGAAGAGGCTGCCACATTAGACCAGCCTTTTTTTCTTTATGTCGCCTACCTGGCTCCTCATTGGCCCTTGCATGCCAAGGAAAAAGACATTGCCAAGTATCGCCAACTGTATTTAGAACGAGGTTGGGATCGCTTAAGGGATGAGCGCTTTAAACGCATTCAAGCCATGGGACTTTTACCTGATTCTCCCCGACTCCCCCGCGATGAACGAGTTCCCGAATGGAGCTCTGCTGAACACAAAGAATGGGAAGCCGAACGTATGTCAGTGTATGCAGCCCAAGTCGATTGCATGGACCAAAACATCGGTCGCATTTTGGATGCCCTTAAGGAAACAGGGCAAGAAGACAACACCGTCATCATTTTCTTGTCGGACAACGGCGCCACAGACATTTACCCCAAAGCGAGAAAAGACGGGACTTTTAATTTAGACAAAGAGGGCTCCACATGGCGAACGGATGGTACACGAACACACCCCGTCGTACCCGGTGTCATGCCCGGCCCCGCTGACACCTTTGGCGGGTACGGTCCCGAATGGGCACATCTCAGTAACACGCCTATACGGGGCTATAAAATTGACAGTTACGAAGGCGGTATCATCACCCCCTTCATCGTGAAGTGGCCAGGTAAAATACCCAAAACCGGTCAGATTACCCAACAAGTAGGCCATATCATCGATGTAATGCCGACTTGCCTGGAGATCGCGAATGGACAATACCCCTCACAGTATAAAGATAGAGAGATTTTACCCGTTGAGGGAAAAAGTTTAGTACCCATTTTCGAAGGTAAAACGCGTAAAGGGCATGAAGCACTCTTCTGGGAACTCCTCGGTTACCGCGCGGTACGCAAGGGTGACTGGAAACTCATTTCCCACAAGCATAAACCTTGGGAATTGTATAATCTCAAAACCGATCGAGGCGAGACCAATGACCTTGCAAATCAATATCCAGACACCGTTCTCGAATTGACCGCCCTTTATACTGCGTGGGCCAAACGATGCAATGCTAAAGTATAAAAAATGGCCACAAGCGTATGCTCATGGCCATTCTTAAAAACATATGAAGTGATAGCTACTTAGAGCGTCAAGTTATCCTGAATACTCTTAACCGCTTTTTCGATATCTTCTTTATGCCCAAAGGCACTCAGGCGGAAGTAGCCTTCACCACTAGGACCAAATCCGGAACCTGGGGTTCCGACGACATGGGTTTCATTGAGCAATTTATCAAAGAATTCCCAGGAGCTGAGACCGCTTGGAGTTTTTAACCACACATAAGGCGCGTTCACACCGCCGAAGCAAGTAATGCCCATGCCTTCAAGTGCTTCCAGAATGAGTTTCGCATTGGCCATATAATACGATACCAGTTCCTGACACTCTTTCTGGCCTTGTTCATTCATGACCGCCAGACCACCATATTGAACAACGTTAGATGCACCATTGAACATCGTACATTGACGACGCAACCAGAGCTTATTGACTTGTCCCGGTTCGGAGTCTTCTACCACCAAGCTTTGCGGAACTACGGTCCAACCCAATCGCACACCGGTGAAGCCCGCTTCTTTGGAGAAGCTATTGATCTCGATGGCGCAGTCTTTGGCGCCTTCGACTTCATATATGGAACGCGGTAAACGCGGGTCAGAGATGAATGCTGCATAGGCGGCATCAAAGAGGATTACCGCTTTGTGTTCAAGCGCATAATCCACAAACTCTTTCAACTGGTGAATGGTTGCAACAGCACCAGTAGGATTATTAGGAGAACACAAGTAAATGAGATCAACCTTCCCTTTAGGCAAGGAAGGGAAAAATCCATTTTCCTCAGTGCAGTTCATGTACACCAAGCCCTGATATTGACCGTCGACGCCTTCACCAGTGCGAGCGCCAATTACATTACTGTCGACATATACTGGATATGCAGGATCTTGAACAGCCACAACGTTATCGACGCCGAAGATAGACTGAATGTTTGCAGAGTCGGACTTTGCTCCATCGCTTACAAAAATTTCATCATCGGCCAATGTCACGCCATAAGATTCATAACGTTTAGCAATGGCCGAGCGTAATTCGCCAAAGCCTTGCTCATCGCCATAACCAGTATAAGTATCTACATTGGCAAGTTTATCCACACCAGTGTGCAGACCGTCTATGATAGCTGGGCTCAGGGCTTCGGTGGTATTCCCGATGCCGAGCCGCATGACCTGTGCATCAGGGTTTGCTGCCGTGAATTCACGGGTCCGTTTAGCGATTTCGGGAAACAAATAGCCCGCTTGCAATTTGCCGTAATGTGCATTTACTGTTGCCATGTATCGTACATCTCCATAAAGGGGTTTAAGTTCGAGGGATCTTCCGCAGAGGAAAAGATATTTTACTCAATATCGGTGGTACGGGTCTAGTTTTTCATCAAGCTACAATTAAGTACAACAATGCAGTAGTATTTTTTTCATAGCTCTTCCTGGAGGAACACCCCCATAAAATCCAATATTCGAAAGAATATGGTTACGCGGTGAAAGCACATATATTGACTCCTGCCCTGAATGGTCTGTATAGTACCAAAATAATCGAAGGCATCGTCTTTTGATTTACCTCGTGTGGATGTATAGCTCAGCTGGGAGAGCGCTTCGCTGGCAGCGAAGAGGTCATCTAACCACTCTTCTCCTTTTACCCCTATTCTCACTGGGTGTTCCTGTAATTGTGATTCCATACCATAACTACAATCGTACAGCATTGTACGAATATGGAGGAATTTACTATGCGAAAGTAAATTTACACCTATTAAGGAGTTTTTATGCGCTCAATAATATTGTTTTTACTAAGCGGTATTCTTATTTATCCAACATGGGCAGGGCCTAATAACGATGCGATCATCAAGAATGAATTCATATTCAATCTCCAACCTAATCATGTCCACAGCAGTAGTTTAGTAGAGCTACCAAACGGCGATATCCTAACAGTATGGTTTCAGATTATGGATAAAGGGCGAGAGCGTACTTCTGAAAATGTTAGACTTATGGGAGCACGCCTCAAAGCCGGACAGGAATCATGGAGTATGCCATTCCTTATGGCAGAGACTCCATTTCTCCCCGATGGTAATCCGGTACTTTTTCTCAATAATCAGAAAAAACTATTCCTGATATGGCATGTTCTCCAGGCTGAAGTCTGGCATGCTGCTATTCTCAAAGTCCGCACCTCTACCGATTATTTGGGAGATGGGGCTCCCAATTGGGATTGGCAGGACAATATTACCTTAAAAATTACAGATGACTTTGCCAAAGAAGTCAAGACCAAACTTAAAGCTACGACCACACCTGAACTCACAGAGATTGATACCCAACTACTCGCAATTAGTCAGAACGCAGTTCTTAGAAACATTGGATGGATGAGCCGACTACAACCCATTATTCTTCAACATGGTTCGAACAAAGGCCGCATTCTCCTTCCCCTTTACAACGAATCGCAACGGTTGTCGCTTTGCGCCATCTCTGATGATGATGGTACCACTTGGACACCTGGACTTCCTATAGTCGGACGGGACGCTATCCAACCAGTAATTCTTGAAAAAGACAACGGAGACATCGTCAGCTACATGCGTGATGCAAGTAATCGCGACTACCGAGTACAGACCAGCACCTCAACTGATGCAGGATACTCATGGACACCTGTTATCCCCACGACCATAAAAAACCCCGGTTCCAGTTTAGACGCCAAAGTACTCAAGGACGGACGATGGGCCATGATCTGTAACGACTTAGAAAACCTCAAGCGATTGGGAATTGGATGTTGCGACGGTCGCCAGACACTATCCGTATATCTATCGAATGATGAAGGTCTGAACTGGACTCCCACCCTAAAGTTGGTCAGTGACACAAATAAGCCAAACAAACTTGAAATGCGCGGCCGATTTCACTATCCATCATTGATTCAAACATGTGATGGGATGCTACATATAACCTACACATACAATATTCGAGAAACCCCATATGCAGACGGAATAGATAATGCAATTAAACATGTAATAATCGATCCGCATAAAATTCCATAACACAAAAAAACGATTAGTCATCCCCTTTTAGTTATACCTATTTGATAGAATATAACATATGCTGTGGTTGCAGAATGATATACAATATATTTACTACACTGCCCAGAAATCGGAACACAAGACTCAATCTCACAAAACACAAACACCATTTAGACTTCGACCAAAAAACTTTTTCCAACGATGCTACATCTTCCACGGAGGCCGATAGTCTAAAGATTTAAGAAGTACAGTAGCCTCATCGTCATTGAGCACAACCTCCTTTTTTGAATCCCATTGCAGCTTACGCCCTAACTCGTTTGATACATAACCTAGATGCCCAGGTGTTATTGAACGATGCCCAATGTCTGCCGGTGCCACACATTCTTTTCGAAGTCGTACACCTTCCAAAAAGTTTTCTGCATGATCTTTTGAGTAATAGACCTTCATCGGCCCTGGTTCAAAACCATCTGTGAGTAAAGTAGCATCGGAAGATCTCAGACCGGAGCGGTTAACATGGATCCAGCCATCTTCACCAATCCATTTAACACCAATTTTGTGGGCATTACTTATACTAGATGTTGTACCATCAGCATAACCACAACGGATATCATAATTAACAGGTGTATTGTATCCACTGAATTCGGGCCATGTCCAGCTAGTAGTTGCATCAACTTCTAAAGGACCTGCCCTTTCCATACCCATACCCCAATGAGCGATATCATTATGATGCCCAATCCAATCCATGACATTCCCCCCGCCATAGGCACGATGACAACGCCACCATCTATGATGCCGAGAGCGCATATACGGCAACACCTCCGACGGACCACACCAGAGATTATATTCATAAGGATTCTCTGGCAATCTAATAGTTGGGTCATTTTGAGGAGTATCATAACCGGTCGGCAATCCCACTTCTACATGGAGGAGTTTTCCAATATACCCATTCCGAACCAATTCAACACTGTGTCGGAAGCGACGATCTGATCTTTGCTGAGAACCTGTTTGAAAAATGGCGTTGTGTTTGGAAACTTCCTTGACTACCCGTTGGCCCTCACTAAATAAATGGGTTATGGGTTTCTCGCAATATACATCCTTTCCATTCTGGAGTGCTTCAATAGTACACAAGGCATGCCAATGATCAGGTGTAGCAATAATTATAGCGTCAATATCTTCTCGAGCACATAATTTACGATAATCAGAATATGCACTACAACCTCGATATACACCACTTCGGATTTGTTCTGAATAATAATCTGTTACAAGTTTTTTTCCACCTTCAAGCCCGCGACGATTACCCTCTCCCCAGATCCGATCGCGATAATGAAGCTTGTATACATCACACACAGCCAAAACCTGAGTACCCTTATTCTGCAAAAAACGATTAACATGCCCAAGCCCCATCCCCCCCAATCCGATTATACCAACTGTAATACGCTCACTCGGCGGAAGCCTATGTCCTCGCCCCAAGACACGAGACGGCATAATCATAGGTGATAATGCACCGGTTAATACGGATTTGGAAAACATCCTGCGTGTTATCGTGGGCAATTTTTTCATATTATTTAATCTAAAGTTGCTCCACAAATTTAATTAATAGTTCCAAATTTTCCAAATGCACTCCCCTTCGTTTAGATGCATTTTCACTAAAAATCTGCATACAACATATCTTTAAATCTCAAGATTCGCTTTTTATTAGCCACACTTCAGCTATTTGGATACCCCTACCAGTCTGTCTTTCCCATTGAAGTGTTAATTTGCCATCTAAGGTTGCTTCACGAGGTATAACAAATTCAAGAGGCATGATAACAGGATGCTGATTGTCTTCAGTTGGATTTAACACCGCAGCATTGTCTCTATAGCCCGGTGTATAGCGCACCCCATCCAAGGTGTTGCCATAAGCGCCATGGATTTCATAAATATTATCCGCAACAAGCTTGACAGTAGCCTGATAACGTCCAAGATAGGTTACACGAATTCGATAGCTTGCTTTAGTATCCAAATTTTCATACTGAAGTATGATCGGTGTAGAAAATAATCCGTCAATTGTATCACTCCAGGATAGTCGATGGTTTGTTCCAATTTTACGAGTATACGCTTCACGTGGTGTAGTAATTCCTCCGGGATCTTCCCACATGGATTTAGGTCGAATCAGGTTTGGTTGTTTCCAAGTGCATCCCAAATCATCATAGTATCCGCCTGGACCGGGATCCTCCCAATGGACTACTCGATCAATACGAGCTAGACGTATAACCGCTCCATTATAAGATTCAGGCATAGATGCCGTAAATCGACCTTCAATAATCGCATTCATTTCATCAAGCAACCATGCTTTGTTATTTAAAGGGGTATCAAGAAAATCGAGAACTGCACCACGTTCATCTGATGTTGCATGGTAATTCGCTACATCTAACTGCGCACCAATACTTTTATACAACTCCTCACCTAGATCAACAATACGTTTTCTGAGTGCATAAGTAAAGTCGTTTTGGTCAGATTGTTCTAATATAAGACGTGCCTTATTAATAGCTTTTTCAACACCAATCGTGTGAGCTTCCTTTAGTTTGCTCGTAGCGCGTAATTCCAGGTCATTTGCCTTGATCAAACGCAGTTGCGTGTAATAATCGTAGTAGGCCCTCAATAAACATCCTTGAAATCGCCAATTATTGAGTAATTGTTCATCCGCATTGTCTTCAAGTTCTTTCCATAACCGATACGTGTTTTTAACCTCTCTGTTATCTGCCAGGGAACCTTCAAAGTGTTCTTCTAAACGGTACAAACCTTCCCTGACTTTTTCCGCTATATCCCAGCCAAAGTGAAACCGGGCGTATTCGAGCATAATATCATCCAGTGATCGCTCCGGATCCCATCCTAGAGCTGTCCATACAACCTTATTAACATCATCTCCAATCCCATCGGAATATGTAACAAAACCATCGGCGTACTGAGCAAAGCGGTTGTGTATATTGGCATGGCCTTTAGGACGAGGGGCGTAGGGTTCCCGACCAAGTGTTCGTGCAAAGGCACGATCCCAACCCGGAACCGGGTATTGTGAACGCAAGCAGTGACCGATATCAGAATAACGACGTATCGGATATTTTTCGGGTGTTCGTGCACGTTGTTCATCTAAAAGAATACGGGACCAGGCACCATATACGACACCGGTTACCCAATCAGGTTGTTCTCGTTGCAAATAGTCAAAAAACCAGTTATTGAGTTCTGGACCAAAGCCTTGGTTGGATACCCAAATGCCTAAATCTGGATTGATCTCACGGGCTTTTTGAGCAAATTGTGCTGTTTCTTCGAACATTAAATCAGGCCTACGATGTGAAGAACCACCATCTCCACCGGTCAAATAAATGTGATCAAGTGCCGGAAGATCACGGATGAGCTTCAGTCTTGATTCCAATTCATCTTTGATGTCTTCAGGAGAGTGACCTTCTCCACCTATTGCGGTTGTGAACAACCAAAAGTCATAACCATACTCAGCACAAATTCGAGACCATCCTTTTGCCATTTCGCCATAGGTTACTTTGGCATTAGGGCCTGTGAACTGATCGGGTTCTCCAAAGCTTGTGGTTTCAAATGCGTTGGCTCCAAACATTGCCATTTCGCGCATATACTGCTCGTATGTTTCAGGAGTCCAAGCGTCATATGAATGAGAAAGATCCCGATATCCGATTTGATGTCCTCGATGAGGATACCGAGGGGCAGTTGATATTTGAAAATCACTAGGTAATTCAATACGTTTGGGTGTCATTTTCAGATTTAATAGTAATTTTCCAGCAGCAAACAAAATACCACGCTCATCAAATGATGCAAGCACGATAATAGGTGCTATTCCTGTGGTATCAATGCTTATACCAAAACCATCTGATTTTCTCGGAACGTTCATAGCTGCAACATGAAGCTGAAGTTTTTTGGGTGCAGTATCAAGTTTACATAAAACTATCGTTGGTTTTTTGGAGTTGGAAATAGTTTTAGTCGCACTAAGCGTAACTCCTGTTCGTTTATATATTTCTTCGACTAGCATCTGTTTTGATGTACTGGAAATTAAACTATCGTCAGATACCATTAGTACAGCTTCGGACAGGTCAATAAAATCCAATGTGATCTTAGCAAATGCATTGATAGGCAACATTACCAAAGTAATTATTATAAAACCCACCAAGAAAAATGATCTCTCCATAACTGATGCTCTGCCCCCGTAAATGGTATTAATTGTTAAGTTAGTATAGGGCAAATCAAATTATTTGTAAAGTCATATTACAAATCTGAAAATTAAGTATGCCATGTGATCGCCTATTCACGCATCGTCGTTCGGAGATGTCCCCCGTACCCCCCTTGAATCTGAGAGATACCTTACTTATATTATTGCTGTCCACTGGCGAAGCGTAGCGAAGCCCCGAAGACCTCTTCCCTCCCCCCATTTCCACACCCCTACCGCTGTACGATTTCTTGTACGATTGTACCATTACTGCCCCCCAACCCAGTCCCCCGACTACTTTATATAACTAAGAGTTGAAACCTTTAGCCCCGCGAATGTATAATAATAAGAGTTTATTTTAATCGGGTGTGGAAACACACCCCTCGTGTGGGGGTATAGCTCAGCTGGGAGAGCGCTTCGCTGGCAGCGAAGAGGTCATCGGTTCGATCCCGTTTACCTCCACCATTTTTAACTTTTATAAGTCATACTTTATACGCGAGTTAGCGTATACCTACCATGTCGGTAGTGCGACCTAAGCCATAACAGCAAGGGGATAATTATCCTTTTGCACTATTAGAAGGTCAGCATGAAGACAGCAAAAAAAACCGTATCCCGTCACTCAGACAATGCAATGGTAGAAGTTTGGTATGCCTCAATGGTAAGCGAATCTATCTAGGGCGTTATGGTGCTCCAGCGACTCAAGATGCTTACGTACGAGCCATTGCTGAATGGTTAGCTAACAAGCAACTCCCCCAGGTTTCCAAGAATAATATCACTGTAGGTGAGCTGTGTCTGGAATACTGGAACCATTCCCAAGAGTATTACCGCAAACCTAATGGCACCTACACCTCTTCACTCGACAAGGTAAAGCAAGCTATTAGACCTATATGCAAGTTATACGGCTTAACCCTAGCCAATGACTTTGGAGCCAGAGCATTAAGAACCATTCAGAATAGCTGGGTTGACAAAGAACTAGCTCGTAAGACCATTAATGACTACATGAAGGTTATTGCCCAGATGTTTAAATGGGCGGCTCCCCATGAGAAGGTCGATATAATGATCTATCATTCAATCTCTACTGTGGGTAAACTTAAAGAAGGACGTAGTAATGCCAAAGAATCTGAACCGATCAAGCCTGTTTTAGATTCCCATGTCGATGCGGTTAAGCCTTATGTATCGCGCCAAATATGGGCATTGGTTCAACTTCAACTATTAACTGGTGCTAAGGCTTCAGGTGAGCACTGGCAATGTGCCCAACTAGGCTCTCTGTGGCGATTGGCATCGATATTTAATATGGACAATCTGAGACTGTAAAGTAACTGGGTGGCTATAAGAACTCGCAATTATTTACAGTAATATAAAAGGAGAAGGTTATGAATCTACTCCACGAAATAACCCTCTGGGTATGTATAGTTATCGTATTAGGTACTCTTTGGCTTCTATCAACTCCAATGGGGCTGATAGGATCAATATCGTTTATTGTTTGGTATATGGCTAGGGGTAAGGAATACTATTCAGAGCCAGAAGTACATACTAATCAGCAAATTTGGGAATTTATCAACCCAGATCGTAATCACCAAAACCCTAAAATTATTACTTCACTGTTGGAAGTAATCCGTATTCAACCGGAATATGTGGAATCATGGTTAGGGGTTTGGGACGCTGAATTTCAATTTTTGAGGGTGAGTCCAAAACCTACTACCGCAAACCTGACGGCACGCTCACCTCAAGATTAACTACTGTCAAATGTAAGTAGGCAAGCTACTTAAGAGGGAAAGGTTGGATATATTTTCTAATAAAAGTTTGATTTACATTCTAAATTATAATATATTTCGTATATATTAAATGTTGATTATTTTTAGTAAATATATGCTTGGATCCTCTACACCTATACTAGAATTAAGAAGGATATAAAAATGAAATTGCCATATACTTTACAATTTTCCATCTATGGTGTGGTATTTTTTGGCTTTTGCTTAGTTAGTACTGCACAACCTCTTCATATATACCTTACTTATTCAGACACTCCTGAAACTTCCATTGATATAAACGTTATCATGCCTGACAGGACAGGGCCCGTTGATATTTACTACGATGATGAACCCCGACATGAAATTTTAGCCGAGTATCGTTTATCCACGGCAGCTACATATGTACCTACACCAATAGAAATGGCCGATGGAAGAAAGGTATATGTTGCCCAATTAAAAAAATTAAAACCCGGTACTCAGTATTCTTTTACCGCCGGGAATACCAATGATGGTTTTTCGCGTGAATTAAAATTTCGAACATTACCAGGGGGCAATGCACCTATACGCTTTATAAACGGAGGCGATATGGGTGTTGATACCCGTGCAAACATGATACAACGTATGGCTGCGAAATCCGATCCAGATTTCGCCGTTATCGGAGGAGATCTGGCTTATGCCGATGGCTTGATCGGGAATTTAGACCTTTGGGATAAATGGCTTAATAATTGGCAAACACTTATGAAACGAAGTGATGGTTCTATGATTCCCATAGTCACATGTATTGGAAATCATGAAGTCAATAAATATAAAACTGACATCTCAGAGTTGCGTTCGCCTTGGTACTTTTCATTATTTGGGCGGCAAGGTGAAGAGTTGTACTATTCGCGTACTGTTGGAGATACAATGGTATTTTTTGTTTTAGACAGTGGATATCATCATAGTTTTGATGGCAAACAATCCGAATGGTTGAAATCAGAATTAGAAAAATATAAACACATACCTCATAAATTTGCGGTGTATCATATGCCCATGTATCCAGCCTTTAGTGATTATTCCAGTGAGAGGAGACAATTAGCGAGGGATTCTTGGGCGAGGTTATTTGATGCCTATGGGGTACGTGTTGCCTTTGAGCATGATGACCACGTCGCAAAACGCTCTAAGCCCCTTAAAGCCAATCGAGTGGAAGAAGGTGGGACTGTGTATATAGGTGACGGAGCATTTGGACGTGAAAGTCGCAATGTAGATCGAACTGTGCGTTGGTATAATTCAATGGAAAAAAGCGTAGTGCATTTTTGGCAAGTGGATGTTACGCATGAAGCAGTAAAGCTTCAAGCTATTGACCGTAAAAGGCAGGTATTCGACACTCTTCTATTACCGTAAATTCGGTTATTTTATTCTTCATACAATTAATCTTAACGAAATGATTCTGGCTTAGCTAATCAAGCTTAAATATTATAAAATCTATTTATTTTTGGGATATCAAGTCATCCAGATTAATCTCTGGACGTTCCCAAAAACCCGTTGCATGATAGAGATCTGAGAAGAATGACCCTTCGTGTGCTTTACGAAAAGCCACCAATTCTTGCAAGACTTTTGTAGCTTCTTCCACCTTATCCCCTGGAAGCACTTCAGCTCCATCATAAACAGCCGCGAGTGCAGTAGCCAGTTGAGCATGCTCAAGCCCAAGACCTATAAACCGTACCCGCTCGAAAAATTGAGGATCGGCAAGACTGCGCGTTTCGCTGAGTGCTTTTTCCAACAATGCTTCTGCTGGAACGAAGGATTCCGGCGGAAAGGCTTCATGTGCATGGTGAATATAATTTGCATAACGTCGACCCAAATCGCTGTATAACTCGGTAAAAGCCACTACATTGTCGCGGGCATATTTTTCCCAGTAGGCAAAATATTGGTCCATAGTTTTTGCAGCAGGTCCAAACGCGGAAAGGTATTCCTGACGAATGACATCCAGTTCCAGTTCAGGCTTAGCCATCAAGCGCATATGCAGGTACAAGCGCGGCCCTTGGGTGGACCATTGTCCGGTCAATGAATCGAAGTCGGCGCCTTCCATACCACGCTCATACGCGAACTTAAAAAACTCCCCTTCCTGCTGGGTATCAAAATGGGGCATGACATAACCATCGTGAAGGTAATTGGGACGGTAGCCCATACGGATACCCGTAGCACGCCATCCGACCCATTGCTCTTTGATCCATTTCAGTGCTTCATCCGGCATAGGGAAATAACGCAAATACGGATCCTGCCATTGCACAAAACTGCCGTAGATACTCTTATCAAGCTTTACATCTGTGACGGGTGCAGAAAACTCGTTTTCGTAGATAAAGGATATGGACATCTGCACATCAGGATTTCGCTTGCGTGCCTTCTCCTGAATGACTTGCCAGAACCGAGCATATCGATCCGATGTTGCACCGCCGAAAAGTCCTTCGGACCTCGGGTCAGCCCCATAGAGATACGAAGCAAACCAGGGGGACGTTTCAGGTTGTGGGCCATCCCATGCTCGGCACTTATCGCAGAGGCACCGCCCTGGTCGATCTACCGGACCTAAAATTAAAGTGCTTTTACCGTCCCACTGAGTAACCATGAAATCTTGAAATTCTTCATTGGTAATACACATGGGGACATTGTTGTATTCAGGATCTGGATGCCCTCGAGTGCCATCTTCGCGTAAAGCAAACCACTCGGGATGTTCTTTCCCATAGCGTTTCCACCAACCATATACATGATGACCCGTAGGTGGCATCGTATCAGTGCCGCCCATGCGCTGCCTGCGAAGAAAAACTTCCAAGGCCTTCGCATAATCTACTGCCCCATCAGCGCTGAAACCAAGACGCGCATCTTCCTCGCCAATAGATCCTCCACCTATAATACTCCCGATTCGGTAGAAAGAAAATCGACGAAATGCCAAATCCGGTGCCTTCGTTTCATTTACAGACCACAATTGAACAGCATTCGTCTTTGGCACATAAGTACCCAACTCTCCAGGCCACAGCCAAAGGACTCCGAGATAACGCTCCAGGAACTCATATACACCAAATAGGGTTCCAGCATTGGGATTGTTCCATTTGAGTGGCTCACCATCGCCGGCCTGCCCAGCGATAAAGAGATCATTTCCTACCGAACGCATTATGTACGCTTCACGAGGTAGATTCTCTGTGTCAATACCATAGCGACGCCCTGTTTCAGTATCCCCAATATAAACCCGGGTATGAATGCTGTCGGGAATATTTGATTCTGAAACTACAGGTACGGTCACGCCCGTCGCTTTTTCTATATGCAAAACCAGTTCCTGAGCTGCATATAAGGTCGTTTTGGTGGGAGCCTCCGCGGTGACAATAACCCCTGTAGAAGTGCCATCAAGTACAAAAATCACTTGTGCTGTACTGTGAAATGCGAAGAAAATAATAGAAAGAAATAGCGTGCTCCATACAAAAACATTTTTTTTCAGCATAATATCCTATCCTTATTGTATAACTGTTTGAAACGCAGATATCTCTAGAGTGGTAATTTCAATATAAATAGTTTATAGCATATACCCTTTGTTTTCAGGTAAATTTAGTTCATGCGAAAATTGCATCATATGCCTATTCATCATCTAAGATTCTAATAATTCTTTTTCTCTGACCATAAAGCCTATACTTTGTAAGAATCGCTAAAAAAAGAGGCATACATAAGTAAGCGGCCACGTTAGATACCTAATTTTAAGATTTGAGAATCTATTCTTCGCTTGAAATGGTCTGTATCATAATGAAGTCCTGTTTGTTATAAATGTAGCACCCGCAACATTACTAGAACCCTTACCATCATCACCAAAAAAATAACTTACAGATTTTTACATCTACTCAAATCGAGGTATTCAAGATCCTTCACTTCAATTTTCATTCCGGCATTATGAACTTGAATAGCAATTTGTCCCTCCGAATAATATGAATCAGTGTTCTCTAGAACTAATTCGTCGTTGATCCAGATTTTCTGGCGGTTATCGATTGCTTGCACCCGCATTTTAAACCATTCGTTATCTTTTGTTAATATCTTAGTCGCAGTAGCAACAGGATTGTTTTGAAATCCAGATTTCCATAAGCAGCCTGTATAGCCTTCCTGAGTGTGACGAATCTGAGCTTCATAACCCCTAGGCCAAGATTCGGGTTTCTCTAAAAATGGCTTTGCGCGAAAATACAAACCGCTATTGGTTTTCCCTCCTTGAGTTGAAAGGCGGAAATATCCTCGCACTTCCATATCTGTTAATTGAGGCCCCCCATATAAATGCCCTTTACCCTTAGAAGAAGTACCCGTCAATATACCATCGTTGTAATCCCAGTCAGCTGTACCGGTTGAAATCCAATTAGAAAGATCTTCATCATTTAATAATGATATCCACTTGGAATTATAGGTGCTTGGAGTTGTAGTGCACCCAAATTGTACAACGCACATGAACATCATCAATAAATTTAAAACTATGCTTTTCATCCTATTTCCTTCGTAAAGTTTTAGGATACAGTCGTGACGTGGATAATTAATGTCTTATTACATATACGATCAGTATTTCCGTCGTGGTGTGTTGATATACGTGTTTAACTCAGGGAAATTGGATATTCTCATATGCTCCGGATCCCATTCAATACGTTTTCCTTCTGCGCGTAGTGCTACATTCCCAAGCAACACCATTTCACTTAGCGGGCCAGCATAATTAAAGTTTGACCCCACATTGGGACCTCCTTTGCATGCAGTCACCCATTCTTGAAAATTATTCTCTTCTGGTACTCGAGGAATACTTTTAGGCGGGAAATTGGGTTTCAATGCAAGCCTCTTTGATTCCGGTATAATGCGTGGCTCTTCACATTTTTCAGTGGGATCATAGAGTGTTGCCTTATCTCCATATATGATATACCCATGTTTTGTTTCAAAAGTATGCTGCCCTTCAAGTTCTTTTGGGCGCTCAGGAAGTTTCCCCCCGTCATACCAGATCAATTTAACTGGGGGCATTTCACCACGCGCCGGAAATTCATAGTTGACAATTGACCAGTCGGGAAATGTATATGGGTTGTAGCCAGAACTTTGGGCGGATACAGCACTGGGGGCTCCCAGTTCCAATGCATAAAACGCTGCATCCATTGTATGACAACCAATATCGCCGAGCGCACCATTCCCGAAGTCCCACCAACCCCGCCATCTTCGAGGATGTATTTCTGCACTGTAATCAGTCATGGGAGCCGTACCAATCCACAAATTCCAATCGAGTGCCTCAGGCCTTACTTCTTTGGAAGCAGGTTGGTCACGTAATGCAGAGCGATATTTACCATTCGTTAGTTTTTGAGTCCATATATGTACTTCCCGAACATCGCCTAGAACACCACCCTGTATCCACTCTTTGACCAACCGGACACCTTCCTTTGCATGCCCTTGATTACCCATTGCACTCACGACTTCATGTTGGCGAGCGGCCCGCGTGAGTTCACGAACTTCCCAAATGGAGTGAGCAAGTGGTTTCTGGATAAATATATGTTTACCTCGTTCAATAGCAGCCATCCCAGCCGAATAGTGCATGTGATCAGGAGTAGATACTGTTACGGCATCAATCTGGTCGTCCATTTCCTCCAGCATTGTGCGAAAATCCTTGTACTTAGGCACTTCAGGAAACATGGAATATGCCCTCTCTGCTTGAACAGGATCTACATCGCATAGTGCAACAATTTGTTCTTTTCGAACTCCCATTATATCGGAGAACCCTTTTCCCCCTGATCCTATCGAAGCGATTCGGAGCTTTTTAGAGGGATCTATTAAAGTACCTTTACGAACAGGAAGAGCATTGGCGTAGTCGTTTAGCAGTGCTGTTAAAGAGCCCGCAGTAATAGTCTGGATAAATTCTCTTCTTGTGTTCATTAGGAATATCTTTATTGGTGAAGTCATATAGAGTATTTGATAGATATACTATAAATTCAGATGTAAATTATTCTTTTTCGACCTCATTCTTTTGGTTTTTGTAAGTATAATTGGTGAATAATACTAAACTCGTTAAGGAGAGCATATACATTAAAAATACTGCACTCATAGTATTGGGACCACCCCACTTTTCCCAAGGCCATTCCCCCCAGCCTTCCCAAGGCCAAGGATAGCCGAAAAACGCAAAATTTAAAGAAAAGAAGATCCACCCCATTATAAGCAGAGCGTTTCCACTAAAAGTAGGATCGAATTTATTGGATTGGTGCTTCCTATAAAAATATACTGATGCACTAATAGCTATGCCCATTGGTATTATAAAGTAGAGTGTCCAGCCCATCGCAAAAGAAAGATGCACATTCTCAGTTAAGAAAGGCAGATGAATTTGTGCTGCTTCATTGTATACCCGATCCCTAGTTCCATCTTCATGCACAATCTGTTTATAAACCAAATCGCGTACGGTCTTGCCGGCAATCGACTGCAATACAACCGGGAATACAATTAAATAAGCTGAGAATCTTCCTCCTATAATTAGGACAATGGGAATAAAACCCATAACCAAGCCCAATTCATACAATACATCATTAAAATGATCTACATGAGACACAAAATAAAATTCGAAAAATCCCAATAGGAATATGTGTAAGGTTATAAAGACAATCTCAATGGGAACAGGTATATAGGATCGAGCCGATTGTAAAACTGGTGTAGTGCCAATTTTCTTTTGGTTGACCCATAGCCCAAGCCCAATAATGGCACCCAATGTAGTACCAAAAGTTGTTTCCATCGTATTCCACCAGTTCATTGAAAGGTGGGACCAAATTCCAGACGTGAATGCACCATCGTTCCACTGCTTGAAAGCCTGTACAGATTGACCTAGAGGAAACCCAATACCACCTGCCAATAAACCCCAAAGAGCCATATTACGAGCAAGCTTATCTTTAACCCACCAAGCAATATAAATAAATACTGTAAGTAAAGCGAGTAAAATACCACCCCAGTTTTCCCAGCGAGGCTTTATATTTTCAATGGGTTCCCAATGCCAATGATCAGAAAAATACAGATATGGCAAAGCCCTGTCTGGCGAATCCAATGGAAAAGGGTTGAAAGGATAGTTTATGGTATTAATTCCGATAAAATATGCACCCAATGCTGCAAGCATCAGAGCTATCATATTCTGTGGCTTATAGTTATGGCCACTTAATCCCATACCTAAGAAAATACCAAAAAAGCCGACCCAAAGACCTCCCTTGATCGCTAATCCAATCATCCCCCAGCGTAATGCAGCCCAATTTCCATGCAGTTGGTAATCGTGGGTGAGTCCCACCGTTTCACCATAAGTCATGGAACCCCCGATTCCCATAGCTATAGTCCCTAACGCAATAATGCGAACAATTTGATCAACAGGCATCTTTTTGCAAAATACCAAACACATTGTTATGGCAATAAGATTTCCAGCAATCATGGCACCTACCTCATGTCCATATTGCCCACGAATACCCCAGCCCATTCCGCCGGCCATTGCTGCAAAAATTACCGGCTTCCACCATGGGACCAATTGTGCTGAACGTTGTTGTTCTTCATCCATTTTTAGTACCCCTTAGTTTAATAAAGTTTTTTTCATAGATTAGCGCTATGAATAGAATTGAATGATAAACAGTAATTATTTCCCCTGAAGAAAATAAATTTCGGGAATAAGATGAGAACCCCCTTTACACTATTTTTACCACTACCAAAATCATCCATTTATTATTTCACTGACAAAAAATGATAAGAATTCGTATGAAGAATAAAGAAGCCTCGAAACAATACTGAGAGTATGAGCACTACTCTTACCACCAAATTATTGATCAATATAACACCAATCACTCTTTTTTAATTAACCAGACTTCAGCTACTTGAGTACCTCTACCCTCAACAAGCCTCCATTTCAATTCGACTTTTCCATCTTGTGTAGCTGCCTTTGGTATTTCATATTCGATTGGCCATAAAGGATATTGTGGACGAAGAGGGCCATGGATTTGGTATTTGTTATCAGCAATCAAATCTATGGAAGCACCAAACCGTCCAAATTCAACTACTTTTACAGAATAGGATGCATCACGGTCTAATCCATCATATTGAAGAATTAAAGGAGCTCCATGTAAGGACTGAGCATAGTGTAACCATGAAAATCGATAACGGTTATCAACCTCCAATGTTTGGTTATTCATCCAGCGATAGTGTCCTTCGGTAATTCTGTCAATCCGGCTCGGGTTTTCATCATAAGAAGACAACATATTCAGATGGGATTGTTTATCAGGGTTCCCCAAATCATCATAAAATCCACCAGGCCCAGGATCTTCCCAGTTTACTAAAATATTGATTTCCCGCAACCGCTCTTGTTCGTTTTCAAGTTGTATAATACGTTCAAATTGACTTTCAATCCATGGCCTATCATTCATCGGGATATCGAGTTTATCTAACAAGGCACCTCGTTCTGCATTGCGAGTAAAATATGGCGGATGTATGCTGAATTGAAAACCAATGCTATGGTACATCGATTCTGCGAGACCTTCCATTTCTTTGCGGAGTTCTTTCCCCATTGTTATGGATTCCACCTGGGAAAGTTCCTTACGGGCATTGTTTATAGCAGTAATTGAACCTGTGCGGGGAGCAGCAGCCAATGCTCTATAAGCTTCCTTTTCATAGGTAATTTGAGCTATATATTGTTCACGGGAGTATTGATCGAAAATGGCTCGCATTAAATACATCTGGTATCGCCAACTTTTTTTAACTTCTGGACTAACTTTTTCGCCTATGGCTCGCCATTTGTCCAATGTATTAGGCACATTTTCATTCTCGAGAAAATTGCCTTCCATGTTTTCCTGAAGCATCCATAATCCCTCAGCTACATCTGTTCCGACATCTTCACCGAAAAACAAACGAGCGTAGTCGAGTACAATTTTATGGATGTTCGCGTCCGGCTCCCAGGCCAGAGCACTCCAAACCATTTTGTTGAGATCGTCATGAATGCCGTCAGAATAGGAACCAAAACCCGCCGCGTACTCGGCGTAGGCGTTGTGCACTGCCTGGTTGTGACTAGGTCTGGGATTTATCCCTTCACGGCCAAGTGCTTGAGCCATACGGCTGTCCCAATGAGGTACGGGGAATTGGGAACGAAGATTGTGTGTAATATCAGGATAACGGCGAATGGCATATTGGGTGGGTAACCATTTTCGGGCATCCATAATGCTATGTTTTGTACCTGGGCCATATACGTAGCCTGCTAGCCAGTCGGGTTGTTCGGTGCGAATATAATCAAACATCCATTTGAGCCATTCGGGCTTCATTTTTTGATTGGATACAAACACCTGTGCTTCTGGAAATGGTTCATGCAACATCTCAGCAATATTTTTTAGCGCAGGCATTAGAATTTTTGGATGATTATCACCCGGATCTCCACCGGGCACAAAGAGATGGTCAATACGATGCATTTCGTTGAAAAAATCTTTTCGGTATTGAAGTTCGGTATCGTATTTATTTTTATCGTCACCTAATATTGGAATGGGGTACCACAAAAAAACATCCAAGTCATAAAAATCCAACATTTTTGACAATCGAATATTCATATCCCATTGAGGCTCAGCCATCAGAACACTATCTTTTTCACCTGGCGGTTGCTCCTGAATTAATTCGACACCATTGGTACCAAAAATAGCTAACTCGCGAATATACTGTTCGTAAGTTTCAATATCCCATAAATCATAGCTCGTAGCGGTATTGCGGTACCCTAACTGATGTACACGCATGGGATATTTAGGAGAAGAGGAAATATTTAGTGTACTGGTTAAGGTAATTTCACCTTTGCGCATGGTCATTTCTCGTAAAAGGCGCCCTACACCAAACAATACCCCGCGAGACTCATGACCAACGATATACAACGTATTTTCATTGACACTGATTGAATAGCTCTCGCCTTTCTTTGGTCGCTTCAGGTCGTTAGGCAACACAACCCCATCTGGTACAGCGTCGACGGTGCATAAGACAATTCGTGTTGCGCCTTCATAGTGATCACGAATATACCAACGTATGCCTGTGCGTGTGTAGACTTCATCACTCAGGAAATCTGCTGCGTTGCCAATCCGTCCACCAACTGGTGAAACAAGCACCGAATTCTTGAGATCAATCGTTTCTTGTGCAGTGCATGCAGTATGAATACTAAGGCCTATAATTAAAAATAAACAAATTCTTATGTACATTTCATATTCCTTTTATAAAGTTGAAAGTAGTTAATCAATTCTTAACAAGCCAAACTTCGGCGACTTGGCATCCGCGGCCATCTACTAACTGCCATTCCAATTTAAGTGAACCCCTTTTTGTTGCACCTTCTGGTAATGAAAATTCAATTGGACCAATAGTGATGGGCTGTTCAAGTGCTTCATGGACCACCTGATTATCGTTGGCTAGCAGTTTCATTGTTGCACGAAAACGGCCTGCATAGGTGACTCGAAGACGGTAGGTTGCCGATGGATCGAGACCGGTGTATTCCATTTTCAATGGAGTACCGAACAAGGTCTGTCCTTGGTCTACCCATGATAAACGAGCATCACTGGACTTGGAATATTCTTCTTGAGTGGAAAACACTCTACCCGGGTCTTGCCCCCATTCCATTTGAGACATGAGATGAGGTTGCTTTGAACTATTCCCTAAATCGTCGTAAAAGGAACCGGAGCTAGGAGATTCCCAATTTATAATCGTATTGATTCGGTGAAGCTGTTCTTCAGAGGAGCTTAAATTGATGATAGTTTCAAATTCTTTTTCTAACCATTTTCGGTTGTTGAGAGGCTCATAAAGAGATTCAAGAACAGCGCCTCGTTCGGAGCCACTCGCTTTGTAGTGTGTAACATCTAATTGCATACCGATGCTTTTATACAGTGTGTTGCCCAAGGACTCAAGGCGGTTTCGAAGTTCCTTGATTGCGAGGGGTTGATCGTCTGCTATTGCAAGAATTACCTTGGCTTTTTCAATACTAGGGACTACATCATTCGATTTTGCTTCAGAAAGTGCTATATAAGCCTTTTCCTCCAATTCCGTTTCCCATAGCAAGCGACGCTGCACATAGGTATCGTAATATGCCCTAAGAAGACACAATTGAAGTCGCCAATTGCTGCTCAGTGTTAATGAGTCGGATTGCGCTTCAATTTTTTTCCAGCGGTCGAAGTTTTCTTCAATACCCGTTTGGCTAGACAAGGGGCCTTTCCAATTGACCTCAAATGCGTTGATTCCTTCGGCTGCGAGTTTCCCGAAATCCTCGCCAATAAAGTATCGCCCGTAATCGTTAAGTAAATCATCAATAGTAAAGTTGGAATCCCATTCAAATGAGCTCCATAAAGCCTTATTTATGTCGTCATTGATTCCGTCAGAGTACGTTACCGACCCCGCAGCATACTGCGCAAAGACAGCTTGGATCTGCTTCATGGCTTTGGGCCGAGGATTGAAGGGTTCTCGCCCCAAGGTGTGAGCAAAAGCTCTATCCCACTCAGGTACCGGATACTGACAACGAACGGTGTGGGTTATATCAGGGTAACGCCGAATGGGATAGCGTGAAGGAGTGGCTGCGCGCATCTCTTCTATCGAAATTTTTACCCATGGACCAAATACAACTCCCGCGAGCCAATCGGGTTTGTGTTCTCGAATGTATCCGAAAAAAGCATCGTTTTCTTCGGGAGTGAAACCTTGATTGGATACCCATAACCCAGCATTGGGATGGGTATCATGCAATACTGCAGCCATACGTTTTAACCATGGCATCAAAATATCGGGATGGGTTTCTCCTGGATCGCCACCAGGGACAAAAATATCATCAATCCTTTCACAGGATTCAAATAATTTTCGGCGTTGCACCAATTCATTTTCAGCCACCGCCGGGTCCGAGACATCACCCCGTAGTGATAACCAAAACCAGACATCAAGACCATAGTCATCCAGTAGACTGCTTAGGGAAATCGTCATGTCCCAAATATTCAAATCCATATGAACACTGTTACGTTCCTCGGGGTCTAAGGATGGGATAAGTTCGATACTATTGGTTCCAAATACCACCAAATCTTTTATGTATTGTTCATATTGTTTGATACTCCACGCATCATAACTATTAGCTGTGTTTCGATAACCGATTTGGTGGCCACGTAGAGCATATTGGGGGGCTGTGATCACCCGAGCGGTTGAGTCAATACTTAAACTCCCATCACGCATATGAAGTAACCGAAGCAATCGGCCTGCACCAAATAATAATCCCCGTTCATCGCGACCCATTACGTAGATTCGCGTCCGGTTATTGAGTGAATCGTCTACCCAAATAGCAAAGCCCTCAGCTTTATTAGGTATGCGAATATTAGCGGGGAGTTTTATTTTTCCATTGGGCATACTCTCAGGGCAACCGAAAATTATTTCTGGGCCACGGCCTTTGGAAGAAGTAGTATGCGCTAACTTTATCCTAGTGCGTTTATAGACTTCATCCAAAAATAAATTAGTCGTGCTTTGTTGGACAGTCGAGTTTATTGAGGAGACTAATGTCGCATCTTGAAGCTCAAGTTCGTCACCCTTTGCACTAAAAGAGATTACGATTACCTGAAAAAATACAACCAATATCCAGAAGCCTGTTTGGTTCGCAAGCTTGACATCAGGAAACATAATATTAACCTTTGTTGAGATAAATTGTGCATAGTAATTGTATGGAGTACACAATTATTTTAGGAGTGCCAATACTTTTGAACTTACACCTTCTTCATCAGCAACTTCATAGCAATTATAACCATCAAAATTCTGTATGGTTTTATCTGCACCTTGTTCAAGTAAATAGGTAACAACATGAAGACGATTGCTACTAGAAGCCATATGTAATAATGTATTACCCATATAATCTTGAGCATTCAATAGGTCAGGATATTGACCTAAAATTTCTTTCACCGTTTCTATATCACCTCCATGGACTGCATAAAGTATTCTTTCTTCATCCGGGATATCAGCAGGGACAATATATACATCAGCTTCGGAATTATCATCTTTAGTACAACCTGAAGATAAAATTAAAATTAAAATATTTGTTGCTATGAGAAAAACTTTCATCTAACTCTCCCTATGTTTTTCCTAAATTCACAATATGGAATACCGTCCGATAAATTGTATACATCGGGCAGTTCAGAATTTAATATCTGAACTGCCCGATGGTAAATCTTCTAAATCTATACATATTCTAAATCTATACATAAATAAATGTATTTACGTAAAAGATTACCAGATGTTTGTGAATCCAGCCATAAAGTCACTTGCAGGTGCCTTGCTTGGGTATTTCAAGAATTCAACGTGACCGTCTGCGTAGAGTACATTACCTCCACCGGGAAGGTGGAAAAATTTAATGGAACCAGCGTCGTATTCCATTTTATCCCACATTACAAACATGGTGCTTTGTGCTGCTGCAGATCCGGCGGGATTGTTGATGTCTGTGATGGCAAAGCGCTCAATACCTTCTTTTAAGCGCAATACTTGTTCACCACCACCAAGACCGGAAATCTCCAAGTAGTCCCACGCTTTCACGCCGCTACCAATCGGATATTCAGTTCGGCTATCATCGTCAAAACGAGGCGTTCCGCGCTTATCTTGTACCTTGGCTTGAGAGTAATCATAGATACTCACGCCAGTACCACTAGTAAGATCGGTATCGAAAGATTCATTTCTTTTCGAAGCAGCGGCCAACCATGTTCCGCCATCTAACTGATTGAGATGCAAGTCTGCACCCATCATAGCTGTAACAGCTTCATGTTCATTACTAGCAGCATATCCAAAATAGGTGTATGCACGGTCTTCAAATTTACCGGGACATAAACCGCCTTCTGGACTATACCATCCAGAACCTGGATCTAAAGAGGCATCCAAATAATCCGGAGCCAATCGGCGTCGATTTGATGGGCAAAACCCGATATACATATCTGAGATGTACTCTGGATAGGTAAGGGGACCGTCTGGAATAGCCAACACATCACTCACCGACGTTGCAGGATCTGTAGAGTGTGCTGACCACGAACCCTGTGCGGATGTACATTCCCATTTGGGATTCGTACGAATTCCGGCTGGTGGGAAAAAACCACCATCGGATTCACCCGAATACATTTTCATTACCAAACCCCATTGTTTGAGATTGTTCGCACAGCTAGTGCGGCGCGCAGCCTCACGTGCCCGACTCAATGCTGGCAATAGAATTGCAGCTAAAATACCAATAATAGCAATTACTACCAATAGTTCAATTAATGTAAAACCTTTTTTTGCTTTCATAATATTATTCCTTTTTTATAAGTTTTTATAAGTTAATATAAATAAAAATATCTAATAATTTTAAAGCTCCTCCTTTCTTTATTAGCTTTAGAATACTTACCGTATAGAGATAGAATACTTACTGTATAGAAATTAATTAGAAAAATCTACTAAAAACCTCTACGAAAATCAATAAATACTATTAAAAATAAACATAAAGTTTCGGTAATAGATACCGTTAACGATACCGTTAACGTATATTAAAATCTCGTAAGGTCAAAAATGTCGATCGAAGTAAAAATGGCCTGAATTGTTGAGCATACATTGTGAAATAGTTCGGGATTTGGCTCGAGGTCAGATTTGGAGTCGGTAGGGGCAAGCTGAATTGAGTCGGAAATAGATTAGTAGACACACCTCACCCGTAGTCAAGCTCAGCGGGAATAAGGTTATCATTACGCGACATCGCGGTAGTAGTATTTTTGAGGGTGTTAGTAATGTCGTCGGGAAGGATTCATTATAACACCATCCGGAAATAGCATGAACTACAGAACTTTACAACACAAAATATTGTTAAGGCTTAGGTTTTTAAGTGAAATTTGAACCGAAGTATACAGATTTTCAGGAACGGGCATGGTAGCCCGTTCTTCCTTTTAAAGGAAGAACTTTGAAAATTATATAACTAGATAAAATGAAGCTAAGAAGCTTCGCGATAATAACTTTTGATGATGCCGCCTAGGGCATGCTTACATTTCACACGGCCTTCTGAGGTCGGCGAGAAGTCTACACCCAAGAAATTATTATCGATGCGCTTTCCCCGATGCGGACGCTCGGTATTGTAATGTTTGAACCATGTTTTACTAATGTAGTTCAACTGTCTTCTGTGAAAGATGGTGAAATGGTTTAAGCATTCACGTTTAAAGGTGCCGATGAAGGATTCGCAATAGAGATTTGCCTTGGGTGCTTGGACTGGAGTTTTAATCACCTTAATATCTTCACTACTGAAGAAGTCTTTCATCTTCTTTGTCGGATATATTACATCGCGATCACAAAGTAGATATTGGCAATCCAATTGTTAATCCTTAAGCCACATCTTGGCGTTTCGGCATTGTTTCATCACCCAGTTATGCGTAGGGTGTTCTGTAGGAAAGGAGTGATAAGCTTTCCGGCTACCAAGGTGAATAAAGACCATGACGTAGACGCGATACGATCCGAACAAAGTACGTATATCCTTAGTGAAAAAGTCACAGGCCACTAGACTTTCTTTATGCGCGTCGATAAAAGTTTTCCAAGTTATTGGAAGGTCCTTATTCGAATAATGTGACGGTGGGCAGAGTTCCTCTTCATGCATATTAGTTCGCACTGAGGAGGCCCCAATCTTAATACCCAGTTTCTTCAATCCGCCTGTAACGCGTCTGTACCCCCAACTTCTATTCTCGCCTGAGATACGGCGGGTTAGCTTCCTGACTATTTCCCCAAACTTACGATGACGACCAACGGGTTTAAAGTCCTCACCTCGGCCCATCTTACGAATCCAAGACTTATATGTTTCCGGTACTGCGACTTTGATGAGTTCGTCAACATCATGACTACATTGCTCGCCTATGGCGATTAAAGTTTTTCGTTCATCGGGTGTAGTGATGATATGCTGAACATCTAGCCAGGAACGGAGCATTTCTATTTGAAATTCAGGAAATCGTAGTCTGGCGTTATATTTGGGTGTTAACCAGTTCAGCAGCAGCGTAAATATAGGATAAAGTACATGATTTTGACCCAAAACGAAATCTCCCCTTATTTTTCAAAAATCATCACCAATAAAGGCCAGACCATCCCGACGACTTTGCTAACACCCTTGAATTATAGCGAGATGTATGGGGATGAGGCCAGAACGGAATATCTGGGCACAGAACACCCTAATCGATGCCAAAATGGCCCCATATACCTTTCCCTGTTCCGCAAAAAGATTTCCCTGATACCCGTTTTAAAATTCCCTGTTAATTTTCGCCCCCTATTACCTAAAACTAATAAATCGCACATGAACACTGGGCGATTCACGTATACATATAGAGAATTCTAGGTGAAAACGACGATATTTACCTGATAATTTCCCTGTTAGCAGGGAAATTGGGTGATTTCAGGTGAGAATCAGTTCGTAGGGTTTCTTAACACCACCATCTATAAGAATTATACAAATGTTGGAGTGAACGTTATACTGATTTAATGCTGGAAGTATACATTACCTGCTCAACTGTCCACTATGGATGGAGAATTACGGGTCCATTATAAAAGAACTATTGAAAAAATGAGAGTAAATATGAGCGAAGAAGTAGATAAAATTGAACAACGACTCCGCCAAAAGATGGCCGCTCGGCTAAAAGTCGACCACTTGCCCAAATGGGTCCACTACATAGGATTGGGAGGAACTTTCGCCGTATTGGGCATCTTCATTCTCGTGTTTCTAGCCTTCAAAGACGTGGCAGTATGGACGAATTGGCAACCAGCTAGTGAATTCAGTAACCCACAATACGGAGAGCGGATCTATCCCAACAGTGTATTTCGCACACGAATGAACACCTGGTCCAATTTAATTTATATACTCTTTGGGTTTTATGCAATCGCTATAGCCATCAACGATTGGAAGAAACCAGCCCACCTCAAACGTGGGTATCTTGCACATGTTCCAATTCAAAGTTTTCTTTTTGGACTCGCCTGTATTTATATCGGCCTCGGCAGTGGGTTCTTCCATGCATCGCTAACACGATACGGACAGCAATGCGACGTAGGCGGAATGTACGCCGCAACATTATGCATAGCCGCAATCCCTATCGGCAGTTGGTTACCACGCATGGAGATACCTGGAGCACAACGTGTATTTCCAACATGGCCCATCATTGCTGCACTTGTATTCTTTGGATCACTATATTTCACTTACTATAAATGGGATTACTCATTTTCAGATATTTCAGCATATAGCAGTTACATACTTCTCATTTTTGTAAGCGTAAGCCTCTTACAACCCGGAAAATATTTACAAATAAGATGGTTCTTTGCTGCAATTATCTCCATACTATTAGCAGCAAAAATTCGTGAGCTAGATATACAAGATCGCTTTACAGGATCCGATTCTATTTTTCAAGGGCATGCAATATGGCATTTAATTTCGTGTTTTTGGTTTGTTTTTTTGTTTTGCTATTTCCGCTCTGAAGAGCGAGAAGAGTGAGTTGCTTAGGCGTTCTGGGCACGCTTCACGAAATCTTTTATATCACCTCGTAAGGTCAAAAAACTTAGGCTGACTTTTTTGTCCCTACAGGAATGAACCTCAGACCAAGGCCATTTACCCACTCACTATATGTCGAATTAGTATTTCTATCTAGTATCGCCGAGAATCATAGGCCCAGTGTAGGAGGGCTTGTCGCTGACGAGGGCGACATAGGTGATCGCCGGGATCACAGTTTTTTTGGATAGCTCCGGCATGACGTCTAATTGCACGCCATCGGCCGATTTGTCGTTGATCTTCTTCGGGCATTCGTCGACCTGAATAGTAGCGGCAGTACCATTGAAACCAGCCTCGAGGGTCATCTGGATGAATCCACCCCTTTTCATTCCAATGTTTTAAGGAAAGACTCGCGTCTACTTGGAAATAGTTGAGAGCTATATCTTTCTTTGTGGGGGATAATTTGGCACCTTTGAACCAGCTGGGCGGAAATTCCTCTTTGCAGTCAGTCATGTATTTCCCACCAAATACGCCTAGTGCCAGCATTTTTTTTGGGGTGAGATCGGGACAAAAAATGATGTCGTAATTTCTACCTGCGGGTTCTAGCCGGTAGTAGACATAATCCTGCTGCATTTTATCGTTTATGATGATGGGACTGAGTGTTCGCATACTTAAGGCTCTTGAATTTTATCGTGTTTTACTTTAATTAATTCTTGAGTCGGAAAACCTAGGCTGTTGGCCTTGTCAACCAATTCGTCATAGGTATTTTGATTGATTTTTGGTTTTCGCGACAAAATCCACAGATAATTTTTTGAGGGCCCGACAATCATCACGTATTCGTAGTCTTCCGATAGTTCAATGATATGGTAGCCACCATAGAATGGCCAAAAAAATGAGACCTTCAGGCTTCCCTCATTTTTTTTACCTCTAAATTTTGCTTTGCCTTCGGCGCTATCCCATTTATTTAATGCTTCCTTGTATCCGGAATTGAGTACGCGAATAGTTCCATTGTCGTTATATGAATATTGAGCTGTGACGTTACTCATCCCTCGTTCGAAGGAATGATCCAGTCGGGCTATCTCATACCATTTACCTAAGTATCGGTCTACTTCAAAGTTTTTTACGACTTTTACACCGGGTGGTGTACTTGTTGCGCATGCTGTAAAAACTAAGGCTATAGAAAAAATAGAGAGTATGTATTTCATTGTCACTTCCTTATATATGTATCACTAGATAGTATAACGTTTAATTAGTGCGATTTGTTTCCAAATCAATGAAATTATTTTTCTTTAAAGGTGTTTAATATAATATGGATACATCGACAAAATACATATTAATAACAGGTGCCACTGGATATGTGGGGGGGCGATTACTAAAACACTTAGAAACGAGTGAATATAGAATTCGATGTATGGCACGTGAGCCATCACGGCTAAGTGGTAGAGTTTCAAAGGATGTTGAAATAGTTAAAGGTGATATCAGCCAGATTGACACCTTAAAAACTGCATTTGACGATATTGATACCGCATTTTTCCTAATACATGCATTGGCCTCGAAAGGCGATTTTGAGAATACTGAGGTGCAGGCGGCTAAAAATTTTGTTGCTGCAGCTCGTAGTGCGGGCGTACAACGTATTATTTATCTAGGCGGGTTAGGCTCAGAAGGTGATGAGAACTCTGCACATATGCGTAGTCGACATGCCGTTGGCGATATCCTACGAAATTCGGGCATACCTACTATAGAGCTACAGGCTTCTATTATTATTGGTAGTGGTAGCTTGTCATTTGAGATGATTCGCAGCCTGGTTAATCGTTTACCTGTGATGTTATTGCCGAGGTGGGTACGTGTAAAAGCACAACCCATTTTTATCGATGATGTTTTGTCGTATTTAGTTCAATCTATAGATCTTCCCATTTCAAGTTCAAAAGTCTATGAAATTGGTGGGGATAGACAACTTTCTTATTTGGAGTTGATGAAGACTTATAGCGAGATAGCCGATTTAAAAAGAATATATATCAATGTCCCATTTTTAACCCCGTGGTTGTCCAGCTTATGGCTGAATTTGGTAACGCCATTATTTGCCCAAGTAGGGCGAAAGCTTATTAATAGCATATCGATACCTAGCATTGTAGAAAACCTTCAGGCTAAGCATGACTTTGATATTCATCCAATTGGAATTAGGGAGGCTATTCAAATAGCTTTGCAACAAGAAGTGGATGAAATTATTGAAAGTCATTGGGCTGATGCTTTGTCGAGTAGTGTGTATACCAAGCCATATGGCGGAACTCATATTGATTCAAAAATTGTGGATACACGTGTTGAGGTTGTTGATGCTTCTGCTGAGGAGGTGTTTCCCTTTATAGAGAAGATTGGTGGAGAACATGGCTGGTATTATGCCGATTTCTTATGGAAATTACGTGGTATTTTAGATCGTATGATAGGTGGAGTGGGTATGCAACGTGGAAGAAGGCATCCAAGGGAACTTCGTTGTGGCGATATTGTGGATTGTTGGCGCGTAGAGGCCATCGAACAACCTTACCGCTTGTTGCTAAGAGCCGAAATGAAGGTTTTCGGTAAAGCATGGTTGCAATTTGAAGTAAAGCCTATAGGCGGAAAGTGTGAACTTTATCAAACGGCATTATATTCACCCAAAGGCTTGATGGGCTATATATATTGGTATAGCTTGTATCCGTTACATGAATTGATATTTGGGAATATGCTACGCAATATAAAGCAAGCAGCACTTAGTGATAGGAAAGATAAGTAGCTTAAACCGTTTCGTTTTTGTATGCTTTAATCCAATCAATCTCCAATGAAAATTTTCCTTCTTGTTTATCAGTCAGCATTAGACCTAGTGCACGAATATCATTGGACTTGATGGCTGGGTATGAATCAAGGTTTCGCCCTCTATATCCTGCCACAAATTGAGTAAAAGGTAGCTTAATCAGTGTCCATTTATCTTTGTTGGTTTTAAAACGCAAGCTATAATTATGTCGATTGTAGGATTTGTCTCTTAGCCGAAACTGATAAGATTTCCCGTCACCTTTAACGCGCAACAATAGGCCATCAAAGCCTTCTAATTCTTGAGTAAGATCTGCTGAGCGAATAGATGCAAAACCACCATTATTCTCTAGGGACAAGTTACCTTTAAACGTTGCTTTATCTTTGTGAATTTCCATTTGGCTGGACGAGATCCCCCCCATGACTACATCGTCGATATTTTGCCAAGGGGTTGTGCTGGCATTAAAGTTAATCAAGAGCATTTCGTTTTTGTGGCTTGCTTTCGCATGAGAAATTGTCATTAAAACTCCTAAAGTACACATGCTGATAATCGATAGTTTAACTAGTTGGTTTTTCATGGCTATCTCCGAAAAGTGTTATTTAATTGAACTCGGTAATTTATTGTGGATTAACATTGAACTCTAGTGATACTAGGTTTTTTCGATCAACCAAATCTGAATTTTCATTTAAGCAAATCTCCCAGATGGCCTTTTGCAATAAGGGATCATCCCATTCACCTAATAGCTTGGAATTTAAATATACTTTGAGAGATATCTGTGTTGTCGAGTCGAATATTATTTCATCCCCTTTGGCAAAGGATTTATTAAAAGCATTTACGAAATCTTTTCTTGTTTGGTTATTGGTATATCCTACGTCTTTAAGGCCTTTATTCCAGGCCCAGCGTATACCACGAGCGGGTATTTTAGTATTCACACCTTTCAAGACTATAGCTTTAGGAGAGTTCGCATTAATGAATTGATCAAGTTTCTTTTCTGCTGAAAGCTCTTTGCCTACTGATGTTTCACTATAATGAGCGATTGCGTAAACTTCTTTTCCCCATTCTTTTCGTCGGTCAACACCGGTTAAATGAAGTTTACTTTTGCTTAGGCGTATTGTATTCTCAAATGCTATCTTGGTGGATGGCTCTATGTAGCTAGATACACTAGTTAAAGAGACCATGCAAAAAAACAGAATAAGAATGGCGGAGAATTTAACTTTGAAAATGAGCATATTATGTAGCCTCTTATATGAATTCTTGGCGAATTAGTTCTGAAAAATGTTTTATACTTTCAGCGACTAATATATTTTGTCGTTTTAACTCTTCTGCCTGCCCATCGATACCTGTTCCTCCTACGATAACGGTTACATCTTTAGGGAGTAAGCTACAGAGAGTATTGAGCTCTTGCTGAATTATTGCCTTCTTTTCAAATGCCGTGATACTTAGTGCGACAACGGTCGCATCTGTTTTGGCTACTGCGATGGCTATTTCTTGTGGAGGTAATCGTGTACCTAAATAAATACAGCGCCACCCTTGAGAGGCAGCAGCGATGGATGCCATTAATGAACCGAATTCATGGCCTTGTTCAGACGGTGTCGCAAGCACGATGGTCCCCAATGTATTTTTTACATTTCGCATAAGTAGAATGTTGCCTAGAAAATTTCGGATACCGGCTGTGGCGATATGTTCTTGAGCTATTCGGATAGAACCGCTATGCCAATCTTCACCAATTCGTTTAAGAAGAGGAGCGATGAGTTCTTCCAAAAGCTGTGGCTGTGATAATTCAACTTGTGCCATAAGTAATACTTCTTCAAGGGCTTCTCGGTCATATTCCTCAATGGCATGGAAACAACGGGAAAGTAATTCCTGCACACTGGGAAAACTTTCATTTACATACTCTTGTGTTATTGCTAGAGTTTCGAGAACTTCGCTCAAACGTTCACTTAGTTCCTCATCATCCAACTGTGCGACTGAACTTATTGAGTGCCCATGCTGAGTTAATTGGTGAAGCATGGTCAGTCTATCCACATCTTTTTGGCTATATAGACGTCGATTGGTTTCAGTTCGGTGGGGCTTAATGGCTTGATAGCGTTTTTCCCAAGCTCGAATGACATGGGAACTTAGCCCAGTGCGTTGAGCGACCATTCTTATGGGAATTAACCGTGTGATGTTGTCCATATTTACCCCTCTTATTTATAAGATACATAGACAAATATACTGAATCAGGTGTTTCTTGTCAAGCTTTTTGGACAATATATTAAATTTTATCTATTTATGTCTATATTTTATATTGACATAACATAGACATAATGTTATTTTTATATGCCAGAAGAACAATTAAGGGCAAAAATTCATGAGAATTGCAGTAATAGGAAGTGGAATATCGGGACTAGTAGCTGCCTATCAATTAGCGGATGAGGCAGACATTACTGTGTATGAGGCTAATGATTACGTGGGTGGCCATACGCATACTGTTGATGTCTCTACAGATTCCAGCCAGTACGCGGTGGATACGGGATTTATCGTATTCAATGATTGGACCTACCCCAATTTCTGTGGATTAATGGATAAGCTTGGTGTTGAATCGCAAAAATCCGATATGTCTTTTGGTATGCGTTCGGATCCGTCGGGCATAGAATTTGCGCTTCCTTCTATGAATTCATTTTTTGCCAATCGAGTGAATTTACTCAATCCGAAATATTATGCATTACTGAGGGATGTAGTTCGGTTTAATAGAGTGGCAAAAGAGCATGTACATTTTGGAATCTCATTTATGACATTAGGCGAGTTTTTTAATCAACACCACTTTTCGGAATCATTTCTTAATTGGTATGTGATCCCCATGATTGCTGCTATCTGGTCAGCTGACCCTAAATCTGTAGCCGATTTACCAGCACAGTATTTTCTAAACTTTTTTAAACATCATGGTTTGTTAAATGTATTTGAGCGTCCACAGTGGAGAGTAATAAAAGACGGTTCCTCACAGTATATTAAGCCGCTCAGCGAAAGCTTTGCTTCGAATATCCGCCTAAACTCTCCAATCGATAGTATTGAACGATTGGGGCATGGTGTTCGAGTAGAAGTCATTGGAGGAGAAACAGAAACATTTGATCATGTAATCATCGCGACACATAGTAATCAGGCTTTGGCCATGTTGTCGGATGCAAGCGATAAAGAAAAGGAAATCCTTGGTGCAATTCGCTATATGACCAATGATGTCGTACTACATACCGATAAGACTATTCTACCCAAGAGTCGACGCGCCTGGGCGAGTTGGAATTATCGCATTCATGAGGGTGAATCGAGCCAAGCTCAATTGACGTATCACATGAATCGTCTCCAAGGGCTTAAGTCATCTGAAGAATTTTGTGTATCGATGAATCAAACGCAGCATATTGATTCTGATTGTGTATTGGGTCAATTTGAGTATAGCCATCCCGCTTATGATAGCGCTGCGATTTTGGCTCAAAAAAGGCATAGAGAAATTAGTGGTGTAAATCGCACGCATTTCTGCGGTGCCTATTGGGGATATGGGTTTCATGAAGATGGGGTAAATAGCGCTTTAGCGGCTATGAGCTACTTTGGGAAAGGAGAAATTAATGCATAGTTCAGTCTATGAAGGCCTAGTCACGCACAATCGATATTCACCGATTAAGCATGTGTTTACCTATACACTTTTTATGCTCTATCTTGACTTAGATGAACTGGAATCCCTTTTTCAGAAACGAGTTTTGTGGTCCACTAGGTGGCCGACTATTGGATGGTTCCGTCGTCAAGATTTTATGGGTGGAACTGACACGTCGCTTAGCGATTCTGTGCGTGAAAAAGTATTGAATGAAATGGGTGTATACCCTACTGGTCCAATTCGGTTACTCACGCAATTACGCTATTTTGGTTTTTTCATGAATCCCGTCTGTTTCTATTACTGTTTTGATGAAGCAGGCGAAAAAGTCATTTCGGTAGTCGCAGAAGTTACCAATACACCTTGGGGCGAAAAGCATATCTATGTCTGGCCCGGTCATGAAATCGGTTGTGTGCCGGATAGAGAGAAATGTTTATTTCCAAAGGAGATGCATGTTTCACCTTTTATGCCTATGGATCAAAAATATCGCTGTTCGATGAAAGTGCCTGGATCTGTGCTGCAAGCCCGTATTCAAAATATTGAGGAGGAAGAACTCGTTTTTGAAGCGACTTTGGCCTTAAAGAAAAAGTCATTGAACACTATAAATCTGTTGAGTGCCTTGATTAATTACCCATTTATGTCATTGAAGATCGTAGGTGGTATTTATTATCAAGCTTATCGCCTATGGCGAAAAGGATTGAAATTTTATCCACATCCTAAAAATCCGACTAAAACAAGGGGTATTTACGATAATGATTAATTCAAATAAGACCACATTAAAAGAAAAGACTAAGAAGGGAAAAATATCCCTTATTGATGCATTTTCTCGTGCTCAAGTACAGAAGTGGCTCAGAAAAATGCATACAATATCTATTACCATTCAGGATGATTATGGTGTGACCCGTTCAGCATATAAACACTCGCCGGCTTTGGTCATTCGTATCCATGACTATATAGCCTATCGTCGAATGTTGTTTGGTGGAACGATGGGTGCTGCCGAAGCGTATATGGATGGGCAATGGTCGACAGATGATTTAGCCGAAGTTTGCCGGGCTTTTGCTAGCCAAAGTCAGGTAATTCGTTCTATGGATAGCGGCATAGGACGCCTGAAACTACCTGTATTAAAACTTTGGAACGCTATTCAGCGAAATACGCGTTCCGGGAGTCGACGTAATATCGAAGCACATTATGATTTAAATAATGAGTTCTTTAAACAGTTCCTCGACCCAACCATGACGTATTCAAGCGGGTTCTTTAAATCCGAATACTCCTCCATGGAGGAAGCGAGTACAGAAAAGAATGATCGGCTTTGCCGACAGTTGGAATTAAATCCTTCGGATCATATTCTTGAAATCGGTTGTGGTTGGGGAGGGTTTGCCTGTCACGCAGCGTCAACTTATGGATGTAAAGTTACCGCTGTAACAATCAGTCAAGAACAATTTAATTATGCCCAAGAGCGAATTTGTAAGGCCAAATTAGAGAGTCTCATCGATTTGCGCTTTGAAGATTACCGCGATATTAAAGGGCAATTTGACAAAATAGTATCGATCGAAATGATTGAAGCTGTAGGACATGAATACTATGCAGGGTACTTCAAAAAATGCCAACATCTCTTACGCCCGGAAGGCTTACTGGCTATTCAAGCCATTACGATTGCAGATCAAATGTATGATCACGCACGAAAGAATGTGGACTTCATTAAGCGCTACATCTTTCCAGGTGGAGGGCTACCCTCACTTACAAAAATCAGTGAGCTTGTCACAAAGCATACGGATTTAAATATTCTCTTCTCAGAAGATATAGGAATTCATTATGCCAAAACTTTGGAGCAATGGCATGAGCGATTTCTGAACAATGAAAACACTATTCGTGGATTGGGTTTTGACGATCGATTTATGCGTATGTGGCAGTTTTATCTTGCGTATTGTGAAGCTGGATTTCGGGAGCGATTAACCGGCGTATCCCAAATAGTATTTGCTCGACCAGGCTATCGCCAACGAATTTCTAATGAGATTAACAACTATAGTGGACGCTCTGAAAAACCAATGGGGGTATGTAGCTTATGAGTCTCGCTATCAAATTAGCCGAAAGGCAATTATTGCCAGATGGTTTGACCCGTTATGGTATCCGGCGCCTTTTGCGTAAACGCTTGCTCAAGTCAAAGGATAATACATCGTTTCACCAGTATATACATGATGCTACTTCTGGCCCAATAGCGACAGATACCGAAAAAGCCAATGAACAACATTATATGCTGCCTCCTGAATTTTTTCAGCGTGTGCTGGGGGCCAATTTAAAGTATAGCTGTTGTTTGTATGAATCGTATGTAGATGAATTAACCGATGCCGAAGATTTAATGCTTGAGAAAACATGTGAACGGGCAGGTATCGAAGATGGTATGCGCATATTGGATGTAGGGTGCGGTTGGGGATCGTTGTCTCTGTATATCGCCCGTAAATTTCCAAATTGTCAGATAGATTCCGTATCCAATTCTTCTGAACAAAAGGCCTTTATCGAGAAATTATGTGCCAAAGAGGGTATTGACTCTATTCAAGTAACCACGGCTGATATCAATGAATTTGTAACGCCCACTTTATATCACCGTGTAGTATCGGTAGAAATGTTTGAGCATACTCGGAATTTCCGAAAGCTGTTGGATAAAATCTCAAACTGGCTTCTTCCAAATGGAAAATTATTCGTTCATATTTTCTGTCATGACCGATTTACATACATGTTTGAAACAGAAGGTGATGATAACTGGATGGGTCGATATTTTTTTACTGGGGGCATGATGCCGTCATTTAATCTCCTTGGCACCGTGGGTGGCAAAATGAAACTTGAGCGTTCATGGAAGGTATCTGGGACTCATTATGCAAAAACTAGTCGTAATTGGTTAGAAAATATGGATTCCAATAAGGAATATATTATGGACATATTCCAATCTACTTATGGGAAAGATGCTTCAGTGTGGTTTCAACGTTGGCGTATGTTTTTTCTGGCATGTGAGGAACTATTTGCCTTTAATAGGGGCAGTGAATGGTATGTGGGCCATTATCTGATGTCTTCGGCGTATACACCTGCGCCCATACAGGAGAAAAACTATGAAAATAATTAATCAATTTCCCAATCGATTCGGAGCAATAATAATTATTACCCTATCGACAATTACTTATTCATTGTCAGCGTTTCCAAATGAGACTCACCCCGAAGATCGGTCAGCCATGATCCGGTGGGCCTTCAATACTTTAGACATTGACCATATGGATCTCCTCGAGGATTTTTATCATGCAGATGCCCATTTTGTGGATCCAGTTGTGGATGCAAAAGGATTAAAACAAATTCGTGCACATTATGAGCATCAATATAAGGCCGTAGCAGAGATTCAGTTCAACATCGTCAATGAGCACATTTCAGGAGATACCCATACATTGGAATGGGAGATGCACTTAAGGACCAAACGACTCAATAAAGGCAAGGCATTTGTCGTGCCGGGTTCTTCAGTTCTGACATTTTCAGGGAGAAAAATTTTGTATCATCGTGACTATTTTGACCTGGGTGACATGGTGTATGATCGACTACCTGTTCTGCGATATGTCACAAAGAAAATTAAAAAACGATTACATTTCAAAGAAAAGAAAGGGAAAGCACAATGATACGACTTATTTATGCTAGCCGAATGACGGAAACGTGTGAGATGGAGTCGCTTCAGAAGATTCTTCAGATTTCTCGAAAAATAATTCTGCAGCCAATATTACTGGAGTGCTAATTTATGATCCTAGTTTTTTTACAATGCCTCGAAGGCCCTAAAGAGGTGGTCAACAAATTATATGCAAAAATTTTAGCGGATGACCGACATAAAGATGAAACCTTATTGGGATATGCCAATATTCAAGAACGTACGTTTGGCAATTGGACTATGGGACTTTTGCGCACGCTCAATCTTGACCAGGACACATTGAAGTCGTACACGGGCGCAAATCACTTTGATCCCTATAAGTTGAGTCGTGAGCGGGCAATGCATTTTCTTGTAACGGTTGTGGCTCAAGAGAAAAAGCGGCTTGATGAACAATGCTTCCAAGTAGTTCTAGGGTAATACTATTACTGAAATCAATATAACTGGAGACTATCATGCGATTATTGTTATCTATATTTTTATTGAGTATATACTCACCATTTCCTATTCAGGCAGAAACCTTTAAGCCTTCAGAAAACTGGTCGTCATGGCGAGGTGAAGATGGAAGAGGGGTGATTGAGACTGGAACACCACCTATTCGTTGGAGCGAATCAGAGAATATCAAATGGAAAGCAGACTTACCTGGTGAAGGGCAGTCGACTCCTATTATTTGGAATGAATTAATTATTTTGCAAACGGCCATTCCAATTAGTGAAGATAATGGGGAGATTCGTTCTGCATTTGGAAATGGTGCGCCTACTTCTAAAAAAATTACCACGCCATATACATTTGAAGTTTTAGCTTTATCAAAGGACACGGGCGATATAGTATGGCAAACTGAGGTTCTAGAAACTCAGCCACATGAAGGGCATCATCCTAGTGGGAGCTTGGCTCCCTATTCTCCAGTTACAGATGGGAAATTTATTTGGGCCAGTTTTGGCTCAAGAGGGCTTTATTGCCTTGATATGGAAGGAAAGAAAATTTGGAGCAAACAAACCGATAAACTTAAAAAAGCTGGCCGTTTTGGTGAGGGTAGCTCTCCTTTGTTGGTGGATGATGTGATTGTGGTGTTGGCCGATCAGGAAGGGCAATCGAAAATTACTGCTTACAATAAGAGTAATGGCGACATCGTTTGGGAACAAATGCGCGATGAAATTTCATCTTGGTCCTCCCCCATTGCTGCTCAGGTGGACGGACGTACCGAAATTATAACTAGTGCGTCAAATGCTATCCGAAGTTATGATTCTAAAACAGGAGAATTAATTTGGCAGTCGCGTGGGCTTACGGGGTGTGCTGCACCGACGCCAGTTGTCGCCAATGGTAAGGTCTATTGTTCAACAGGATTCAGAGGGATATCAACTATGGTAATCGAATTAGGCCATGAAGGTGATTTGACAGATTCAGATGCTATTTCTTGGCGTACGCAAAAAGTAGGCGCTAATGTCCCCTCCCCTTTGGTGTATAAAAATCAGCTATATGTATTTAAAGGGTATTCTTCTTCATTGAGTAGCTTTAATGCTGAAACAGGGGAAGAATATTTCCATGGTGAACGTATAGATGGATTAAAACAAGTTTATGCATCCCCCATTGGCGTCAATGGATATGTATATGTTTCCGGTCGCAATGGAAAAACAGCCATACTTAAAGCCGGAAATGATTTTGATGTAGTTGCTGTAAATGAACTTGATACTATTCTGGATGGATCGCCTGTTGTTGTTGGGAATGAACTATTTCTCCGTGGTCGTATGAAATTGTATTGTATTGCTAAAAACTAAATCTGAAATTAGGTGTGATATTGAAATCTCTTAAACACATAGTAGTAATTCTTTTTATATTTGCTATCTCTTATATGTTTGGATTAGCTGGTAGTGATGGAGCTGCTGATTATAAAGGCATTCCTTTGTTTATCATCTCTGGTTGTTTTATATTCATATTGCATATAGCTATTTTCCTTCCCTCTTATATCTATAAAACTGAACATTATTTCGACCTGACAGGATCGTTAAGCTATATAGGTGCAATCATTTTTGCATGGTGGTTTAGTCCCAATAAATTTAATCCTGCTAATATTGTCTTAGTGATGTTAGTCATTATTTGGGCTGTACGACTGGGTAGTTTTCTTTTTCTACGTGTCAAAAAAGTAGGGAAAGATATTCGCTTTGATGAATTAAAGAAAAATTTCTTTTCGTTTTTGATGGTTTGGATTTTAAGTGCATTGTGGGTATATGTAACCATGTCGGCTACTTTAGCTACAGTAACATCAAATACTATCCTAGAAATAAATACTTTTTTTATTATGGGATTGGCTCTTTGGGTGTTGGGCTTTTCTATTGAAGCGATAGCAGACATTCAGAAATATAAATTTAAATGCAATCCTGAAAATGAGGGCCGTTTCATCACCAAAGGCTTATGGGCATGGTCGCGACACCCAAATTACTTTGGAGAAATAACACTTTGGACTGGAATCGCAATAATGTCTTTTTCTGGATTATCGGGATATCAGTATATAACGATGATTTCACCGTTATTCGTCTGGTTACTTCTCACAAGAATTAGTGGAATCCCAATGCTTGAAGCAAAAGCGAAAGCTCAATGGGGAGATGATCCGGGATATAAGAGATATAGAGATTCGACTCCTGTACTAATTCTTAAACCTCCTCATAATCGTTGTAATTAAGCCATTAATACCCTAAGAACGATGATCGAGACCTGATACCTATTCCACTTAGACATAACAACACAACAAGGAGCGATTAATGAAAGATGTAATGAAACAAATAGATTTTAAGAGTATGCTTATCGGGGTTCTTTCAAGTGTACTGGTTTTTGTTTTGGTAGGCGCAAAAAACACACCTGAGAGCTTGGGCGATATAGTCGTCGACTCAATTCAGATTGTGGACGGTGGTGATCTTAAGATCTTGAATAAAGCGGGAAAGCCGACAGGGGTTTTTAGTAGTGATGAAGATGGTGGTGTTCTTCGAATCATGAACAAAGAGGGTAAGTTTGCAGCGACTTTAGGAAATTATGAAAATGGTGGCCGTCTTGGAATTTCCAACAAAGAGGGAAAAATTGTAGCGGTTTTTCCAAATTGAAAATTCAACTATCCTGAATCCCACGAAATGCCCTCTTTGCTTCATAGACGTTATTGTATCCCAACTGATACCTCACCCGTATTGGCAAGATGAACCATTGTAACTGGCTCACAGCATGAACCCTGACTGGGGTATATTCACCGTGGCCTGTTTTGTGCGAGAAAATGGACTCGGTTAGAGGAGCAGGACCTGTAATCTAAGACGTTGTTGTCCCGTCAAACCTGCATAAATGGTTATAAATCAATCCAAATGAATTGTTTTAATGCGTTTTGCCTTAATCAAGCTAAAACATCATGAACAACATGACCGTGAACATCCGTTAATCGGCGGTCGATACCATCTTTACGTACGGTGAGTTTCTCGTGATCGATTCCGAGCAAGTGTAGTATGGTGGCATGCAAATCATAACAGTATGTCTCACCATCTTCGGTCTTGTAGCCCCAGTCGTCGCTTTGGCCGTAGGAAGTACCCGGTTCAATGCCTGCGCCCCATAACCAAGAGACGAAGCTACCACCATTATGGTCACGCCCGGAGCCGCCCTGCGCGAAAGGAGTACGTCCAAACTCGGTGGTCCAGATGACCAGAGTGTCTTTATCCAATCCTCGGGATTTCAGATCACGTAGTAGTGCAGCAATCGGCTTATCTACGCTCACAGCCATTGGGGGGAGTTCGTCGACAATGTTGGCATGGTTGTCCCAGTTACCGACAGCACCCTGTGGTCCGCTCCAGACCTGAACGAAGCGCACATCTCGTTCGATCAGCCGAGTCGCCAGTAAACATCGCCGTCCGAAATCTCTGGTTATTTTTTCATCCATGCCATAGGCTTTGCGTACATGCTCGGGCTCTTTCATGATATCAAAGGCCTCCGGCGCCGCGAGTTGCATCTTAGCGGCCAGCTCATAGCTGGCAATACGTGCATCCAATCGGGAATCACCAGGATGCGTTGATGCATGAACACGATTGATTTTATCCAGTAGAGACAAGCCGGATAGATCAGCGTCAGTGTTAGTAAACTCAAAACTATCCTTTGGAAATAAATCGGGGACCGGTTGCGGCAAGGCAGCATCGATTACGGTGCCTTGGTGCACTGAAGGCAAAAATCCGGAGGAGAAGCATCCTTTCTGGTTGTAGGGCAACCCTTTGGAATCCGGCAGCACCACAAAGGATGGGAGATTATCCGTAATGTTCCCGAGTGCATGCGATATCCAAGCGCCCATGCACGGGAAACCCGGTTGCAGGAACCCGGAGTTCATCATGTAGGTACCCGGACCGTGTACATTGGTTTTGGTGGTCATGGCCATGAGGAAGGCCATTTCATCCACCAGCTTGGCCTGTTCGGGAAATAGACTGCTGACCCAGCGACCGCTCTCGCCGTGCTGCTTGAATTCGAAGGGACTTTTCATGATGGCTCCGGCTTCTGCCACGAAACCATCCGGCTTTTCCTTTGGCCCCAGCATCTGTCCATGTAGCCGTTCCAATTCCGGTTTATAATCGAAAAGGTCCATCGGGCTTGCACCCCCGGTCATGAAAAGCTGAATCACCCGCTTTGCTTTGGGAGGATGATGGAAGGGGACCACAGCAGAAGCATCCTGACTGAGTATTTGCGCCAGGGCCAATCCGGCAAAACCGCCACCGACATTCATCAGGAAGTTACGTCGGCTTAATGTTGGGTGCTGAGAGGAATCCATCTATTAATCCACAAATAAGTACTCGTTGCTATTCAGTATAACTCGGCAGATGGCAGCTAAGCCATGCTTTTGTACAAAGTCTTGAAACTCTCTAAGTTCTTCACCAGTCGGATTACGATGCCAGGCCAATTGCGTGGCTCGTGCAATTTGTGTATTCAAGTCAGGCGATTCCTCAGCTAGACGATTGGCTATGGCCTGCGCATGATGTAGGACAAATTCATTGTTATATAGTGTCAAAGCCTGTAACGAAGAAACCGAGAACTCACGTTTGGGTGCGAGTAGCCCTAGATCCGGAAAATCAAGACTTTCCATAAAAGGATCCGCGATTCCGCGCCAGACAAAACGATAAATGCTCCGACGATTCGCGCCTTCTGCATCCCAATCGAAGCCCCCATAATCAAGCGCTGGTGTGAGCTGTGGTCCCGGTCCCTGTGTAAATTCTTGTATCCCAGGGCCACCCATCCTCAGGTCCAAGGTGCCCGCCATGGACCTGGTATAATCACGATAGGCATCCGCATCCAACCGATGCCTATATTGTCGCCAGAGAAGACGATTCCCTTCGTCTATTTCCAGCGCTTCTGCGCGAATCGCTGATGATTGTTGATACGTCTCACTTGTCGCAATCAGCTTATGCAAGGCTTTAAGAGAACCCTGTGCATCGTCGCGGAACCAAACTGCCAACCAATCGATGAGCTCCGGGTGCGAAGGTCTTCCGCCCATACGGCCGATATCACTGGGGGTATCGCATAGGCCACGGCCAAAATGATAGTGCCAAACGCGATTCACAATGCTACGCCACGTCAGCACGTTGTCGGGATGCGCAATCCAGTCAGCCAAGGCTGCCCGGCGAGAGGCCTCTTCCTCTTGAGTATCCAAAGTAAAGCGGGGCGATAATGCGTTGAGAGCCGAAAGCGCACCCGGCTCGACTAATTCGGCAGGGTCGTCAAAATTTCCACGCACCATACGATATACCGGTTTGGGCGTATCTATTGTGACAAGTTTCGGACCCTCAGTACCATCAGGCATATCCACCGATGGGGCTGCCGCATAGACCAAAGAATACTCCGGGAACTCGGCAAGTGTGTCTTCAGCGATAAAACGCATCACTGAGGTTACGCGTTCAAGGTGTTCACTTTCGGTGAGTTCAGAAGACGGCTTGGACAGTTTATTAGATACGGCAGCGGGCAAAGCGACAACGCTTTCAGGATCCTTTCCAGAAACATCAAGGCTGAATTCACCAATGATATGACCCGATCCATGTAGTTGATCTAGCACAATCGATAGACGGTCTCCCGGTTTAACAGCCAGCGCTTCTTCAAATTCAAATACCGCATGATGAGACAGGCCTACGGCTGGATGTATACCCCAAGCTGTTCCTGTATTTTTATCTATGGCAGTTTCCACGCTCCAATCGATCTGATTGAAGTCTGCTGTCGCGCGACTCAGTTTAATTTCAACCGGATTTAATTCATCTTGCTTAAATATCCGAACGGCAATTTCAGATAAGTGGAAATTCCCTTCGTGTCGCCCCGGCCCCTTCTTAGGCAATTTGTCCACAGTGAAGACATTTAAGCGAAGAGCCGTTATTGTAGTTAGGTCCGTGGTGCCGGTAATGGTATAGGTGGCTTTATCGGGGCGAGGTCCACCCGATCGGATAGCCCCATTGGGAAGGCGCGTGAGCATAACACCATCAGTCGATTGAAACGTATCCACATTTAGTGGTATCCAAACTTCCTCAGATTGGCGCTTGCTAAGCCATTGCTTAACATGTTCCACATTATCGGATCGAAGTAAAATATTTGTATCCTTGGATTGAGCTTCTGTTAAAAGCCTATTCCACAGCTTCCGCTCACTATTGGTTTTTGGGTCAGCATCATAGGCCACATCCCCTTTGATGACCCCGGAAAATACAGCCTGGAGCGCGTAATAATCCTGTTGAGGAATCGGGTCGAATTTGTGATCATGACATCGTGCACAGTTCGCTGTAGTACTGACAAAAGCTGCCATCGTTTGAGTGACCATGGAATCACGATCAAGATAATCAAAGGTTACGCCAGATGTGATATACGTACTTAGGTCAAAAGGAGTGGCTCCCAAATAACCCAAAGCCGGAGTCAGTTGAGGCTCATCGGGGTAAAAATAATCCGTTGCCAATTGCTCCCGAATAAACCTCCTCCACGATTTATCTCCGTTCAAAGACGTTATTACATAATCACGATAGGACCAGGCATGTTCACGCGCAATGTCGTGTTCGTATCCATGAGTGTCGGCAAACTGAATTGTATCCAACCAGTGACGCGCCCAGCGCTCTCCATACCGGGGCGAAGCGAGCAATTGGTCAACGAGTTTTTCATAGGCCTTCGGGTTGGAGTCAGCAACAAAGACTTGTACCTCTTCAGGAGTTGGTGGCAAGCCAACTAGATCGTAATAGAGTCTTTTAATTAAAGTAGTTTTGCCTGCTTTTGGAGATGGGGTTAAGTTATTCTGCTCTAAGGCTTTTATAATAAAGCTATCAATGGGATTCACTTCGTTTCCATGAACAGCAGGCGATTTCAGTGGCTCCAATGACCAATGCGGTGTTGCCTCCTCCAGTTCTCCCGCCAACTCATCTGGCCAGCTCGGCCCCGCAGCAATCCAGTCACGCAGCAACTCGACTTCTTCATCCGTCAAAGGCGGGGATTTACTTTTCTCAGGCGGCATAATCATCTCCGGATCCGAACCACTGACCAATTCAATCAAGACGCTCTTCTCAGCATCATGAGGAACAATCGCCGGAAAGCCACTATCGCCTCCTTTAATGGCAATATCCCGCACATCCAGTCGATACCCACTTTTCTGCTTCTCCGGTCCATGACATGAAAGACAACTCCGCTCTAATATCGGGAGTACATCCTGAGCGAAATCTGGAGTCGATTCTGCCATAACTACATTGCCATTAAATAGAAAATTCATCATCGCCGAAACTTGGAATATGAGACGAAATACCCTCTTGAAAATAGAGCGCTTTAATTTGGGAAATGAGTGATTTGATAAGTGCATAATGCCAATTGACTTTTTATTTATGGTATTCAGAAGTAATATTGAGCCTTTATAGTATAGGATTCATCCAATCTAATAAAACTATAACCATAATGAAGAGCAAGTATTATTATGATTTATCAAACAGAGACGAAAATATTATTGTTTTTTATTACCCCAATCTGGTGTAAATATATATAAATAAACTGCTTAAGAGAGTCACTGGAAGTGGTATGCCTTAAAAGTGTAGCTTATACCATCAATAACCTTATTCCTATTTTTATAGCTGGTTTAGCCCTTTCCATTGAGTCCGCTACCTAGTAGTCTTCCCCCGTTAATGGTGGCAGTTGTCAAGTTAGTATAGGAGTGAAGTCATTTGTTGTAAAGTCCTATCCCAAATCTCAAAACCACCCAAGTTTCTAAGGAAAATATCACTGTAGGTGAGCTATGCCTACACTACTGGAACCATTGCGAAGAGTACTACCGTAAACCCGATGGGACTCACACTACTTTATGCATGCGTACCCTATGAAATAATTAGCAAAATATAGATCGAGAAAATGTTTTCCTCTATTTCATGGTAGTATTATGCACATCTCAAATTACGAAGGAACTTATATAGTGCTTACTAAAGAATATATAAACACATCTTCAATGGGATTTAGTAATTCGGTGATATACAAATCAAATGGTGTAAAGACTATTATCAAATCAGGACAAGTGGGTTATGACGCTGGGAGTATACCCGATGATATCGGTAAGCAGGCAGAAATAGCCTTTGCTAATCTAGTTAAAGAATTACAAGCTGCTGGAGCTAATGTAACTGATGTGATAAAGCTAAACACTTATATAGTCAATATGGATCAAGAGCGTGCAAAAGTGGTAGGACGTGCAAAAGCCAAACACTTCAATCAGGAGAATTAACCTGCCTCGACATGAGTTGGCATTACCTCTCTTATTCTCCCTTCACTATTCATAGAAGTTGAGGCTACAGCAGTTATCGAAGCCTAGAGAAGACTTAAAATATTGCTACTATAAAAAGCCAAATCTTAAAATTTAGTATGTAACGTGAACACCTATTAACGCACCACTGAGTCCCATTTCTACCCGTACACTGTCTTGATTCTCATTAATATTTTAGTACTATCATTGAAGTTCATTCATACTCAATACTATTTTTTCCAACTGCTCTAGGCGTTTATGTAGATTATTTATTTCAACCTGCTTTTCTGCCAACTCCTGCGTAAGCTTCTGATTCAATCCCTGTATCGCAGCTAAGGCTACACCGTCCGCGTCCGTAGATGTGATGTGCTTGTCACTATTGCCGTAACCAAAGCTAGCCATAAAATCCTGTGCAACAGGACCTATGTGGGTAACCGAATCTTCCTCCGATTTAAACCGCCAGCTTGTGATCGGGATATCAAGAACTTTGATTAAAACGTCTTGGGCATCAATCGCCATGAAACCCTCTTTGAGGTTACGGTCGCTGGAATGTTGAACAACCCCGTTCAGGTAGATGCCCGTGGAATGAACATTGAACGTATTTACCCCAAAACTTGTACCACCGTTTTCGTCCGCCCAAACGAAGCTGTTGTCGTGAGTGGCATTTGCGTCTTTACCTGCAGCAAAACTACTAAGACCTGATGCGACATTGTTATAACCACCGGGAACTGTGGAGTTGACACCGCTGGCCGTGTTGATAAACCCACCCCCGACCGTGGAGCTGTCGCCGCTGGCTGTGTTGCTATACCCGCCGCCGACCATGGAGTAATAGCCGCTGGCCGTGTTGCTAATCCCGCCACCGACCGTGGAGCTGGTAGCGCTGGCCGTGTTGGTATACCCGCCCCCGACCGTGGATCTGTAAGAGTTGGCCGTGTTGAAATACCCGCCGCCGACCGTGGCGTAGTTACCGCTGGCTTCGTTATCTTCCCCGCCGCCGACAAAAGCTTGCGTTCCGGTTACGATATTGTTGATACCGCCGTGACCTGTGGGTACTGCGGCATCTGAACCATCTACACCATCAGAACCAGTTGCACCTGCAGCACCCGCTGGACCGGCTGGACCATCTGCACCAGTTGCACCTGCAGGCCCCGCAGGCCCGGCTGGACCGACTGGACCGACTGCACCAGGGTCACCTTGAGGACCCTGTACCTGAGCCGTCTCTTGAACACTGCCGTCCTCAAAGATAATAGTGCTTCCGGAGGAACCGTTCATGTTAAGGTCCGCTCCATTGGTGAGATTGATGTCCGCCGTGGCAGATACGCATACCATCAGAGAAAGTGCAGAAATTAAAACCAACGAGTAGCGAGACGACATGAGTTTACTCCTTAAAGATGAAAACTAAAATAAAAACTGTATGGTATTGTTTACCCATAAAGGCTATATAACTTTATTGGCTTTGTCAATAAATAAACTGCGCGGATGAACGAATATGACCCATAGAAGAACACAAAAAAGGAGCGTCTCTCATTACTCTAATACATTCCAGATTACTCGTAAAACGCGATGCAGCCTTTAGTCTAACTAAATGGGAGTAATACTACTCCCAAGCTAAAGGAGTCGCACATGAAAAGCTATCTATACCCCCGCTCTCGAACGATTTAAACTACATCATCAATCATAGGGTGTATACTCTCGCTCCAGATTCGCACGAATTTCTTTTTCTGTAAACCAGACAGGTTTGGTAGTTCGGGTGCGCATCAATTCTATTTGGTCAGCATAATGCGGATCTTTTTCATCTATGGTTGCCGAACCATACTGGTGTAAACTACGGGACCTTAATTTCCCATTCTTGTCCCATTGTATTAGGGCTGTATACCCATCACCGCTCCGTCCGACGGATCGTGTCCCGTCTTCAATATATCTAGGAGATACTGTATGCAAAATATCTGGCCCCCCTCCAATTCCTACATCAACCGAGCCTTTTTGAATCCGATTAAATGTATCCCAGGGGATATCCAATCTCCCATATTTTTCCATAAAACGTGTAGCCACTAATTCCAGCTGGTTCAATAATTCCGCGATATCCTCTTTAGCCCATGGCTCAGGTTTCTTGGATATACTTTCGTTGATTGTCGTAATGGCCAAAGCAGCTGAAGTATTTTTAGGAAACGTTGATAAATCCCATTTCTTAATAAGCTTTACAGCATCTTGCAATAATACATTTTCAGGAAGTGGTGCATCCACAATCACCTGTTGCGCATGTGCAGCAAGTGAATCCTTCGAATAATACAGATCAAATTTATAGGCTTGAAATTCATTCCAGGTCACCGACGTGTCAGCCGAAAACAATTCTCGTGCGCGTAAAGTGCGATTGGTGACGCGGGTTTCAATACCATGAGTAGAAGAATAATTGTCCCGCTTAGGATTTTCATCACCCAAGGTCATCAAAAACGGATCGGAGTTGTTGTTTTGCACATACCCAGAGTCAGGGTTCAATACTTGAGGCAATTCATTCAAAGGTATAAATTCATTCCACATAGTCTCAGATATATTCCCACGTAAATACTGGCTATAATCATAACCCTCTGTGCGTATCGGCAACAGCGCGTTATACAAACACCAAATATTCCCCTCTTTATCCCCATAAATAGTGTTAAATGAATGAATCCCCCGTATATTCATTGCTTGCTGAAATTCAGCTAAATTGTTCGCTTTGTTCATTCGATACCACTGCTCAGCAGAGCGAATATCCCCCCAACCTGCATATCGTATCGCATATACTCCATGCTCAGTCTTAAGCACTGGACCATGCACCGAAGTATACAAAGTCCTACGAACAGGCATAGACATTTCTTCCGTCACCTTGACCCGTATGGTCATCTCATTCACCTCAAGATCCAGCCATTTATCGTCGTATCGATATTGATTTTCATTCTCTGGATTTATTTCTAGTACATAAATATCCACCAAATCAGGCTGATTTACGGTATGCGTCCAAGCAATATTTTCATTGTGCCCCAAGGTCACCATAGGTGTTCCAGGAAACAATCCGCCCGTCATATTCCACCCTTCCTCACTATGCAAATGTACTTCATACCAAGTGGTTGGCCCTTCCCAAGCTAAGTGAGGATTAACCAGAAGCATAGTGCTACCATCCGCAGATCGTTTCGGACTCACGGCCCAACCATTGGATCCCATTGGTTCACCGTTACTCAAATATTGGTGTGCAACATGAATTGCTTCTGATGGTAAAAACGAATCAGACGATGCCGTTTTTTGCGAAACTTCACGTTTTCGTTCATCACCAAATAACTCCTTCACAGCACTATCCAAACCCACAAAAAATGGAGCCCGAAACACAAAACCAGCCACGATATCTTTACCAGTCACCGGAAGTAAATTATCGAGCAACAATTCACCTGGATACTTGTTCCCATAATGATTTATCCCTGCTGCATAGGCTTCCAATACAACCCGTAACTCATGACTCAAATCACTTTCATATTTTTCTTCCACAAATCCATGAACATTCAGCAAGCCCACAATATAATCCGTCATCGCTCCTGACTTACCCGAATACTGGCCCATCACCCCACGAGATGTCATCAAAGACTTTTGTATTGTTATAAAATTGTCCTCAGCATGGGCATAGGCCAAGCCAAAGCCCACATCGGCATCCGTCTTCCCATATATATGGGGTACCCCCCACGTATCGCGTAAAATACGCACATCGTATGATGGGTCTGAACCTTCAGTGGATGCAATCCCTATCCCAAACAGCATTAGTGGTAGCAATAACAGAACCATTTTCTTAACACTCATTATCGAAATACCTCGTTTATAAACTAATTGTTAAGTCTAGACGGTAGCAAGTTTTAGTACTATTTACAACTCTGGATGATCGTGATTATTTATCTAATCCCGAAATTTCTCCATTTTCGAAGTAGGGTGAATACTTATAGAGTGTTAGGAGATTTATCGAGAGTTATCAGATGAGAATCGTTCGAAGCGTTTCTTAACACTACTAGGTAAATGTATCGAAGACTTGATATTTAACACCGAGAGAAGTAGGTTTATCTAAATTTTACTTTGCTACGTTTATTTCATAGTCTTTGGGCCTACGTGTAAAGTAATAGACTCCGAAGATTAAAAACCCTTGGATAATAAGGCGTATCCACAAACTGAATAATGACAGGTCGGGAAAACGTTCGGCGTTTTGGATCATGTCGATGTGTACGATGAGAAAAACCACGAGATGTATAAGGATGATTACTGCGCCGAGACGTATGAAGCCTGGTAGCAAAAACACCCCCCCGGCGATGATCTCTGTGATGCCACTGAGCAGGACAAGTCCTTTTGGCCAAGGCATGTATTCAGGCATGATGGCGAGAAAAAAATCGGTGTTGTAGAAATGGTAGATCCCGCTCGCGATAAACATTAATGCGATAGCAATTCTTATAAACTGACTAAACTTAAATACAGACATCTGATTTCCTTAGGGTTATAGAATTATGGTCACCGCTAAAAATACTTATTATTCACTTCCCTAATCAAATTTCATCTGAGGGTGTTGATCTGAGTTTCTTTCCCTATGGCATGCATTTTTTTGTTTGCCTGATTCATTGTAATGCTCGCCTAAAAGTGGACAGCTGGTCCAAGGATTGGTATCTTAATGGTAAACATAACACTGATCAACACGATGCCAGGCCATCGACAAGATCTAAGCGACAAAAGCGAGAAGGGAAAGATGAAGAATCTTATAAAGTTTAACATATTAACTCTAGTCTTCCTTCTAGCAAGCACACCTTGTCTTGCGCAGGAAAATCGTTCCAAGGTTGGCATCAGGCCATATCCTCGCGACAGTGCTCATGAAATGACTGGTGGGGACAGGGTTGCCAACTGGAAGCCGGGCATAGGTAATTATGATGATATCCTGAAAGCAGATGATTACACTGCGTTGCATATGGATGCCGTCAAAGGCTACGACGGCGTTTTCCGCACAAAGAATCGATTCTTTGAGTATTACATCGGAATGAGAGGTATGGATTGGGTTGATTCCAACCCAGAAACCAACACACTAGTTAGCAGAATCCAAAAGTACGAAAAGAAGGGCAATGTGGTAAAGCACATTATCATCTGCCGAGAAGAGTGGCTATACAAAAAAAACGGCGATAAAGGCCCGATTGATGGTGACCCCAGAATACTCCATCAGAAAGATGTGGAAGATACACGAAAAGTATTCAAGGATGCCCATGCCCTTGGACTGCTAAAACACGATAATTACAAGCTCATACAAATGGTGGTTCATCCAGCTGTTTTTCTCGACGATCCCAAAGCAAGAGAAATTGTCAAGACGATGGATGGTATTTGCATCGAATCACATCAATTTAATCGCTATTGGCCATTAGGAAATGAGATATCTAATCCTGAGGAAATCGCCCGAGGCGCCAATTGGGCTCTAAAACAAGGACTGGAGTATATTTTCTACTACGGACCCTATCGATACAAGGGTTGTGATAACTATACCGAAAATCTTGAAAGAGAATGGCTGAAAAATTTTTGGGAAAGAGGCTTACCCAAGCATCATGAGAACATGTACTACTATTTGAATTCATTTCCTCATGGCTGCGGCAATACAAGGCCTGTAGGACCAGAATCGGACCCTGATTCCTATCTCGGATTTGCCAAGTGGCTGATACAAGAACTTGAACATGGAGAGTAATGGGTTATGGATAGTTAATTGAGAAAATATAAATTAGACCACAAAAAACACTAGAAACATGACCTCTCGGAATGACTGTCCACTATGAATGGTGCATTACAGTAGTGAAATATCAATACATAAAATCCCCTTTAAGGCCTGCAAAAAGAGCATACCCCATACCTTCCTTTAACAGAACTTAAACTTTTTGGGATTTTGAACTTACTAAGATACCTACATCCACTACGATGGTACTTTTTGCCTGTCCTTGTTACATATACGGTGACCGATTGATACTTATCTTTGCTGTTATCAACCTGCCTTGTGGGATAAGAGGAGCGAGGACTTAAACTTGGGGCATTGTTCGTTTTTCTGGAGCGATTATATTGCTTGAGAATCTCTGAAGTCTCAACACTTTGGCTTTGTGCCCCCGATTTTGATTTAGGATTTCTTCTGAATTCCCAAGGCGATATAGGTGTACGAGAATCACTCCACAACCCCTTCTTAGCTTTCTGGGAATCATATTGGCTTTTACGGAGTGTCAAATCTTTTGGGGCATATTGTTTATACCACCAAGCATAGCCGTCTTTAACTAATGAGTTATTTATATTCTCACCAGAGCTTGAGATTACTACTCCAACTGTACGACCATAGCGGTCGATATCTTTTATATCAATCCTGACTTGTTTTCCAAAGATTTTATTCGAGAGATAGCTCTTAGCTTTAGTACCATATGCTTGACTCTGTTCTGGTGCATCAATCCCATAAAGTCGAACTTTTACCTCAGAACCATTACGCATGACTTTGATTGTGTCACCGTCAGTTACTCCTACAACTTTTCCTGTAAAGTGTTCAGCAAAGCATGAGGCACAAATAAAAAAGGAAAGAGCTATAGAAGGAAATAGAGCGGTTGATGGTCTCATGATATCCACTCCTATTTAGTAACCTAACTTATAATATCGAAATTTTATTCTAACATAAGTGGTTTCATACTCAAAAAAAGTATCGCTTCCAATATTTAGAATACTGCATTATATTGCAAATAAAAGTAAAAGACTGTTCAGTGATTTATAAAGTTATCTCAGCAACCTCCCGGCTCTATGGTTCCTGCACACCGGCAGCAGGTCCACCTTCGGTTTTCAGTTGAGTCCATAGCTTTTCGATGGAATCAGGGATTTTCTCAGAAAGGAGCGGTAGCATGGGTAGCACCGGCACCAGTATGCTCGAGGGATAATCAGCATTCCGGTGTATGGTTACCGTACCGGGTAACTGGTCTGATTCATACTCGTATCTACTCGATTTGTACTCTTTATTCCCCGCTATATAAGGGATTGGATCATTCAACGGCGGTTGACTGATCGACACTGATAACTGATGACCAGCGCGGAACACGTGCCCTACCGGAAACACTTCAATATCATAACGATACTTTTTTTCAGGCACTAAAGGCTGGGGGTCTATAAGTGTGTGATGAGGCCTAATGAGTACCTTTTCTCCTTGAATATCTATGAAGGTTGACATTTCTTCATCCACGGTTCGAAGAGATGCCCGCAGCATCCCACGTTGAAGAGGACGTACACGACCGTCTGGAGCGACATCCGAAACTACTATGAACAAATCGATATCCGATATCGAACCACTGGCCCACAATTTCATCGAGAGGGGTCCGCAGATGGCTGTTGGCTCGTGGAATTCGAGTCGATAGTCAAGACCGTCAAGATCTTCGTCTGGAACATCGACCTTCACTTCATAGGTATCCGTGCTCGAATCATCTTCCTTCGCTGAAGGAGTCGTTGAAAGGCTACCACTCGAGTTCAAGAAAAAACGTGTCCATTGGGTCTCAGGCAGAGGAAAATCACTGGAGACCAAAGGCTTACCATGATTCCCCATACGATTCTCGACTTCAAAGTACACCTGAACACAAGATGTTGGATCGTTAATATTGGAGAATCGTTCACTACGCTCGCCCCGAAGCCAAAAGTCAAACCAGGCACGCCGCGAGGGAATAAAGTATATAGGCATACCGTGGTGGCCATTTGAAATAAGCAGGCGCTTTGGGACATCTTCTGGGAGATGATCAAAGAGCCAGACACCACTGGGTCCAGTCTGCTCGTCCTGATACGCATGCAGGATAAAAATGGGGGCTCGAATCTTTGCAGCCAAACTGCGCAATGTGACCAACTGCGTGATATCTTCAGCCGTGGGTAGCTCCTCAGTCGCCGAATTCTCCCGTATACGCAAAATTTGGAGTTTCTGAATTTCCGTCTTACTTAGATTTCGATTCTTAGCCGCCGCTTTATCCGATCCGAACACACCGTCAGGATTCTCAAAATTGCTCGTCCACTGGATCGGAAATCCTATGTTAGGTATACCGCCGATTAGTGCAAGCCCACGGGCGACATCATCAAAGAGCCCCGAAACGACTACCGCATTTAAGTGAGGTGGATTGGTCGCCGCGACCCGAATTCCCGTTAATCCGGACCAAGAGTGACCGTGAATCCCAACCTTTCCGCTGGACCAGGGCTGCTTGACGATCCAGTCTTCGATGATCTCGTAACCATCTTGGGTACTACGATCGCTATACAGGGAAAACTTTCCCTCTGAGGCTCCTGAGCCACGCAGCGAAGCATTCACAGTGACGTACCGTCCTGCATAGGGCGCGTGAGGCGCAGGCAGGGTCTGCCAAGGGTATCCACTCATCTCAAGAACTGCTGGGAATTTCTGAGCCTTATCTTCTGGATCAAACCCCCGGGGATACCCAATGGCCAATGCAATCTTCACACCATCCGACATCGTTGCGAAGGTATACTCATAGGGGTTTCCAGCCTTGTCTAATTCTATCTCCGCGAAGGACGATGTCGAAGCGACGAAGATAATTAGTAGCACACTAACCATACGCATTAATGCCGGTTTAGCAAAGAATAAAATCAACTCTTTCAACATTTTAAATACTCCTTTTCAACATTTTCACAGACAATGTAATGGTAGAGGATTGATAGTCAGCAATATACTTAATACCCTTTAATTTACCACCAGCAAGTTCGTATTGGTGGTGTAGGCATCTAGGTGGACTGACTTTTCGATCTCCATGGGTTCGATAAGCAAGCCACCTTTGATGTAAATTACTCCTCCATCATCGACGATGTCAACTGCTTTGTGCATCAAATCAAATGGGTACTGAACCGTTCCATCTTGCGGGCCAAACCATCCGAAATCTGCCCATACTTCAGGATGTTCCGTGGGCAGGCCTTCAAGTATATAATACTTCAACACGTTAGCGAGCATGGTTTCCGAGGATATGAACGAACCGCGGAACCATTACCCGATGATTGCAAGGAAACGGTACCAATATTATCTTGAGTCCAACGCTCCCAGGTGAATGAAGCGCTGCCCCAAGGCAGATTGTTGATATTCACTGTGAGGGGAACGACGGTGCTGACGTGATTATTGTCCGGTTCAGGATCCAGTGTTGTGTCATAATAGGTGAGCAACAGATTGACCTTACTCCCGTCATCTGATTTGTCGGAAATCACCCGGAAGTCGATATTTGCTTTGTCCGTGTAGCCACCCGTTATGGAGAGCTTGTTAGGTGTATCGATAACCATCATGGCATAGGTCTCAAGGCCCAGCCCCGGTGACCTCGGGGTTCCATCCTGATTCCAAATCTGATGACGTGCCGAAAACAGGTGCGACATCATCACGTTGTGGGGCCATTTGACGGGTGCATTTCAGCCATTACAATCAGGGAAGCCGCCACAAAAGTGCTACCGGGTACAGCATTACCTTTCCCGGCTTTGTTATAGGAACTACGGTTCCACTCCGCATTGTAAATGGGCGTATCGATAGGTAAACCGACATCAGCAAACAAGTCCTCCCAACTTTTGTCCGTAGCACTTGAATACACGCGCTCTTGAATTCTATATGGATGTGTCGCATAAAGGTGAGGCGCAACACCATCTATTACGGTGCCATTATCCTTTACATAGTTCCAGAAATCATGTGAAACCTGATTGGAGTTAAACCAGTTATTGATGCTGGGTAAGAACATGGTATTGGGGTAGGAAGGTTTACAGGCCGCATAAACCGCTTTATACAACTGAACGGCTTGCGCTCCTGTGCCTGTCCACCAATTTGGATGGTAGAATTCATTCCACAATTCCAGGTAGTCGAAAGGTACAAAAGTACCATTGTCCCAACCATCGCTAACGTGCATCATAATATGCTTGACCACTTGAGCGAAGACCGCATAATCGTTAGGCGGATCATTCGTGGTCAAAGTGGGGTCACACTTTCTACCTTGGGAATCCTCGTTCTTGTCGTTACCTACACGAACGAATATCTCGGTACCCGCGGCCGTGGCATTAGCAACAACTTGATCCAGACGAGTCCAGTCGTAGTTGGCGGGATCGGCTGGATCCTCCCCAATGTAATTTGGATGGGGCAACCATAGCCGGTGGAGATTAACCTCACCCCCGCCATGAAAACGAGTCTGGGGATTTGAGCATCAAGGTATACCTGCGTGAAATCTGCGTTTAATTGGTTCCCGCAAAGCGGCACTCTGCCCGATAAGGTAGTGACTATCGGCCCGTTGGTTACACCGTGTATGGCTGGAATAATACCATCCATGAAGGTTGCATCGACGGTGACCGTTTCGGCAAAAATAGGCGAGACTGTAGCAAGTAGGGCAATGAGGCATCCCAAGCCTGTTACGGACCATCGGGACCCTGAACTGTTGCGGCACTTTAGAATAGTGCCTTCCGAAAACTCGATGGCCGAACCGTTGTGTAATGACAGATATCGATAAGGCCAAAACGACTCGGGTAAATTTTTAGAAATACTAAGATATAACAAAGTCGACTCGCTAGTTAGGTTTAAATGGGGGCATAAAAACGATAACGGTATAATATTGATTACTTAAATATAACAATTCACTTTATAATTTTTGTCAATACTGATGAGGGTGTTAAAAAGTTGTCTGTGATAAATCATTATGATATTGACCTTACGCCCAAACCTTGTATGAACCGTAATTAAAGATGCACGGAAAGTCAATATTTTTGTCGATTTATGCTATATATTAAAGAGTGTGACACGCAATGGGATTGCATTTACTGCTGACTAAATCCAAAGAGTATGACTTGCTTCAAACTATACATTTAACGAAGAATAAAGTTTGGATAATCGTGCCTCGAGTAGTTTTTGTCTATGTTGGATGTGCATCGTTGTTCGACACTGCTGATCGGGAATCTGAACACTCGGACGTTGTCACTAGGAAATCGCAAAGTGAGTCTGGAACCGCATCTACAAGCGGATTTATCAACGAAAATAGTACTATAAGATGTATCCCTAAACGTTTCATCCATTAACCCCTTTTTGAATTGATCTATCCTCACCAGCATAATAAATCCTACATTACTTCTTCAATTCATCCTACAATTGACTTTGAACCCCAAAACAATTCATAGTAATCGTTCTAATGTAAATCAGTTCAAGGAGTTAAACCATGTTTATTTCACCTAAAATTACTCAGTTTACGATCTGCGCTCTCGCAATCGCTCTACCATTGGTGGCTTCAGCTGCCAATAACCCTTCTCCCAGTGGCGATCCCTTTATCGGTAGTTATGAGGGTCATTATCAGCCTACGGGAGTAAGCAAGACCAAATGTGAGGGCTTTGTTATCTCTGAAGGCCCTGAGTTGTATCGAGTTATAGTAAATTTTGAAGTTGGCCAACGTAGTCATCGTCAGCATTCACAACTTGAGCTTCACGGCCGTGCACAGGGTGAACGCTTACGCTTTAGTGGTTACGCTGGAAATGTTTCCTGGGATGTAGATTTGAATGATGGGAAGTTACGAATTAATCGCACTCAAGGTGGATATGGTGGAACGTTTAAACTGGAAAAAGTCATCAATTCTTCACCGACTGAAGGATTGGATGCCCCTGAAGGCGCAGTTGTGTTGCTACCCAAAACGCCTGGTAAAAAAGCTGATATGAGTGCTTGGGCTAGCAATAAATGGGAAGCTCTGGATGATGGGGTAATGCGCGTTAAAGGCCGTACTGAAAGCAATAAGACCAAAGAAAGCTTTGGAAGTTTCACCCTGCACCTTGAGTTTAAAATTGCTCACATGCCCAGTGAACATGGGCAAGGTCGCTCAAATAGTGGTGTATATTTCCATGACCGCTATGAAGTGCAGGTATTGGATTCATTTGGTTTAACATCGGGTTCTGGCGATTGTGGTGGTATTTACCAACAGTCCATTCCTTTAGTGAATGCAAGCTTACCGCCTGGTCAATGGCAAACCTATGATGCTGAATTTACTGCTGCGACCTTTTCCGCAAGTGGGAATGTACTCACCAACCCACGCCTCACGGTAAAGCACAATGGCGTTATTATACAAGATGACCATGAATTTAAAGAAGTCACCGGTGGTGCTGCGGGCGATAAGCATGTAGCTGAAGCACCCATTCGTTTACAAGACCATAGCGACCCCGTTGAATTTCGCAATATCTGGGTAGTGAAAAAGTAAGTTTTACATTATTCAAAAAATCAATCCCTGTATTCGACGTCGTTCGAATATAGGGATTTTTTATTGATTAGCGTTTAGAATTTTCTCACGCAAGGCCATTGCAGCAGAAGCGATGTCACTTTGCGCAGTAACTGCGGTGACGACTGCAGGATGTTTTGCACCTCGATGAAGGAGGTCTTCAAGATTATGGGGCTTAATTCCCCCCATACAGCTAAAGGGCAAATCAATATGCGGAGCGATGGTGTCAATCATTTCAGGGCCGAGTACATCCATGCTGAGTTCTTTGGTTTGGGTCGGGTATATGGGACCGATATTGTAATAGCTGGCGCCTTCTGACTGCGCTTGTTGCGCTTGTCTTAAGGTATGCGTAGAAGCCCCAAGAATCATATCGGCCGCCAATTTCCGGACTACAGGGATGGGTAAATCGCCCTGGCCAAGGTGAACGCCATCGGCATCAATAGCTTGTGCAATATCCATCCGATTATTCACGATGAGCAGCGCACCTGCCTCAGTGCAACGTTTTCGGTATTCTAGACCGACCTCATAGAGTTGTCCATCATTCCACTCTTTCTCGCGAAATTGAATGAGCGTAACACCGGCAGCGAGGACTTGTTCGAGAACATCCAACGATGTACGCCCCGCACAAAAGGCTTCCGTGATGACAACATACAAATCGGAAGTCTTAAAGCGCGCCATACGCTCTTCATGCCGTGACATCAACCGCCTCCTACGATACGTATCAGTTCTACACGGTCGCCATCGCTGAGGGTAATAGAGGCATAGACATCACGTTCGAGAATATCGTCATTGTATTGCACAGCTGTGGCTTCAGGATTTAGTTCATACATTGCCATGAGAGCAAGTAATCCAGTAGCATTTTCAATCGACTTTGATTCCCCATTCAGCGTGATGGTCATGTCAATACTTCCTTATCAATCGCATCGAATGCGCGATCAAAATCTTTCCATACGGGGTCATAGCCTTTGTCACGAATAACTTGAGCGATTTCATCCAAGCCGCGGTGATCATCAATTTCAAATTGCTCCAAAACTTCGTCTCCTGTGGTGGCATACCCTCCTGGCCGTGTAGACGATCCAGCACTCATCATGGTGGTGCCTAGGGGGATGAGATGATCACGGAAAGCAGGGGCCTCTCGGGTGGATACATTGAATCCAGCTTCGGGCAGGTATAAACGCATACCAAGCATAATTTGAACCATTTCACGATTGGTTACAAGGGATGGGATATCGAAGCGTTCAGGGACATGTTGCAAACGCGGGAAAGACAAGGCGACGCTGCTTTGCCAGCAGGACTTTTGCAAGTAACGACCATGGAGCGCTAACCAAAAACAGTCTACCCGCCAATCGGTCAGACCAAGCAATACACCAATGCTCAGTTTTCGGGCTCCAGCATGGCCAGCACGTTCGCTTGCGTTAATACGATAATCATAATCGGCTTTAGCACCGAGTAGATGTACTTCGCTGTAAGTTGGACGATCGTAGGTTTCCATATAAATGGTGACCCCTTCAAGGCCACGTGCAGTGAGGTCTTCGTAATCTTCTGCATCAAGGGAGTAAATTTCGACTGACACTGAAGGAAAATATTCACGGGCAATCGAAACGCTGTTGGCAATATACTCTACTGGCACCGCACGTGGCGCTTCACCGGTCAATAAAAGAACGCTCTGAAAGCCTTGCGCAACGAGTGCTTCACATTCGCGACGCAATTCGTCATCGGTCAATGTAATGCGTTTTTCTTTATTGCCTGAGCGCACTGCATACCCACAGTAGGTACAATCTGCCCCGCAGACATTTGACAGGTAAATAGGAACGTACAAGCCGATGGTACGTCCAAAATGCCAGCGGGTTAAGCGCTGAGCTTCTTGTGCCATAGGTTCTAAATATGCATCAGCATGTGGAGAGAGTAAAGCGGCTAAATCACGCTCATCTCGTGACTCCGTACGAAAAGCGGATTCCACATCGGCAGGAGTCACAGAAGCGAATAACTCTTCTACCCGCTCACGTGGCCATTGATTAAGTATATCTTGAAAGGTGTACATGGAATTATTTAACGCCTAATATTCTTAGAAAGCATTTAGTATACACTGTCATGATAGAAAGAACCCACTATGAACTTGGTTAACGCCACACACTTCTGATGACTTTAGGAATGTCTGAATTGTCTACATAGGGTCCACGGCGGGGATCTTCGCCTTTGATGTGGTCCATTAATTTTTCAGCGCCATTGCCTTTAGCGAAAAGTGGAACAAGTTGGTTGGTATGACCGCCGGTATGCCATTGAACACTAGGTGTTTGGCCTTTTCCGTTGCTCTTGAGGGCTTTCCATCTGGGCTTTGAACCGGGACCATAAAGATAACCCGTTTCGTGATCGGCGGTAATAATAAGTAAGGTTTCTTCCCAAGAACTGTTTGTTTCCACCCAAGCAGCGACGGCTTCGATAGCTTGATCGAAATCTCGTTGTTCTTCTACAAGACGTCCTTGCACATTATCGTGCCCCGCCCAGTCTATGGCGCCGCCTTCAGCCATCAAGAAAAATCCATCTTTATCGCGATTCAAAAAGTTTAAGGAACCGCGAACCAGAGTCGCCATATCAGGTAAGCCCGTATTCATAGGTACGGCATAAGCCTCGGCTTTCTCGTCTCCGGAACGGTTGTACTGCAACGTAGTAGTTACAGGCAATATTCCCAGTAACCGTTTGGGAAGTTCCTTTATTGGAACTTTGTCTAGTTTAGTTAAATCTGTTCGAAGTGTCCACGGATCGGGTTCTCCATCTCCATCGGCATCAGCCCCGACTGTTCCGGCTTCAATGGATTTCCAGAATTCTTCACCACCCACTTTTTCATAGTTGGCTTTATCTTTCTTTTTCCCACTATCGTCATACCAAGGATGTCCCGCACCAATAAGTAAATCTAGGGCTGTCTCCCCTATCATTTTTTGTGCGATACCTTTGTCTTTACGTGATGGTGTATGTATTGTAAAAGCAGCAGGCGTTGCATGGCTTATGTAAACAGTAGTTAGTACCCCCGTGGCTTTACCCATGGCTTCGCCATCTTCTACAAGATGTCGTAAAGGTTTTTCGTCTGTGGTCATGCCTACGCGGTAATTGGTAGTCTTTACACCTGTGGACAAGGTTGTTGCAGCCGCAGCAGAATCGGTGGGTTTCTGTAAGTGATAATCGAATGACTCCCAAGCCTTTTTCGGGTCATACGCCTGGCCTGTGGTTTCTGAATGAGTGGACATAGCCATGGGCTGGTAGTCCCAGTAGGCCTGACCTTTGGGCCCTCCATAGCTATATATACTCGCTGATTCTACTTGCGAGAAGCCCATTCCATCTCCAACCATTAAAATTACATTCTTGGGGCCCATTTCCGGATGTGCAAGACCTACACATAGCGTACAAAGAGTGAGCCCAATGGACAATGCATTCACAAGTAAGTTCCCTTATTAAGTCGGTAAATAAAAAACGAGACGAAACTAGTGTTTCGCCTCGAGTAGTATAACAAATTATTCAGTAAAATTACTTAGATCCCAGCTTTCTTTTTCAATGTAGCTGCTTGATCAGTATCTTCCCATTTCCATCCTTTACGACCAAAATGTCCATACGCTGCAGTCTTGAAATATTGCGGCTTACGCAATTGGAGTTTCTTCAAGATGGCGGCCGGACGACAGTCGAAATGCTTGGATACGATGTCGGACAATTTATCGTCACTGAGCTTTCCGGTGCCAAAGGTATTGACATTGATGGATACAGGCTTAGATACGCCAATGGCATAGGCCAATTGAACTTCACAACGGGTAGCGAGTTTAGCAGCGACCACATTTTTAGCTATATAACGAGCCATATAGGCTGCGGAACGGTCTACTTTGGAGGGGTCTTTACCACTGAATGCACCACCTCCGTGTCGACCCATTCCCCCGTAGGTATCCACAATAATTTTACGGCCGGTCAACCCACAATCACCAACAGGTCCACCTACAACAAATTTACCAGTAGGGTTAATGTGGTAGTTGATTTTACCTTTGACATATTTTTTAGGCAACACGGGTTCAATGACGTGCTTGATGATTTCTTTTTTGATCTTACTGTGTGAAATTCCGGGTGAGTGCTGATTGGAGATCACGATGCTATCGATACGTACAGGCTTGCCCTCTACATATTCAACGGTCACTTGAGACTTACCATCCGGTTGTAACCAAGGAAGCTTTTTATTTTTTCGCAACTTCGATAACTGGAGGCCCAGTTTATGAGACAGGTCAATCGCTAGAGGCATCAGGGAGCTGGTCTCATTACAGGCATATCCAAACATCATACCTTGGTCACCTGCGCCTTGTTCTTTATCCAGTCCTCCACCTACATCTACCCCTTGGGCGATGTCTGGAGATTGCTCATCAAGAGACACAAGGACTGCACAAGAATCAGCATCAAAACCTGAATCGCCACCCGTATACCCGATAGTCTTTAACGTTTTGCGAACTACCGAAGGAATATCTACAACAGCCTTGGTGGTGACTTCACCTGCCAATACGACCATACCGGTCGTAATCATGGTTTCACAGGCTACGCGCGATGTAGGGTCTTGTTCTAGCATCGCGTCTAAGATTGAATCGGAAATCTGGTCAGCTACTTTATCGGGATGACCTTCGGTCACAGATTCAGAGGTAAACAACATACTTACTAATGGCATAATCTTCTCCTTTAAAAAAACTGAGCCACTCCGAAGAGTGGCTCAGGAACTAACTAGATTGTAATGCTTAAAGTGATGCGATGTCTAGCTTAAAGCCAGGCCCCATCGTGCTGCTAATCGTGCAGGCTTTCATGTATGTTCCTTTGCAGGAAGAAGGGCGCCCTTTAATGATGGACTCGATTACAGAAGCAGCATTTTCTTTAATTTGGTCAGCCGTGAAAGATGCTTTACCTACTGGTACGTGGATGTTGGCATCTTTACTTACGCGGTAATCAATTTTACCTTTACGGATATCGGCTACGGCATCGCCTACTTTAGGTGTCACAGTACCTGCCTTTGGGCTAGGCATCAATCCGCGAGGTCCCAACACACGACCGAGCTTACCAACAGCAGCCATCATGTTTGGTGCAGCAACCAATGAGTCGAAGTCTGTCCAACCTGCAGTGATTTTTTCAACGATTTCATCACCACCAGCTTCAACGGCTCCAGCGTCTTTGGCTTCTTGAACTTGCACATCGGAATTACACAATACAACGACGCGAACGTCTTTACCTGTACCGTGTGGAAGTGCTACAGAACCGCGAACCATTTGGTCTGCGTGGCGAGGATCTACGCCGAGGTAGAATGCAAGGTCTACAGATTCGTCGAATTTAGTGCTGGCGCATTCTTTAAGAATACCGCAAGCTTCCGCAAGGGTATATTTTTTATCTTCATCAACTTTATCTTGATATGCTTTTACGCGCTTGGACAGTTTTGCCATGATGTGTTTCTCCTGTGGTGCAAACGGACGGGTTAGGCCCTCCCACATTTGTTAATGTTTTCGTATTGTGTAACGCCGGCGATTAATTTTCGACGGTAATTCCCATGCTACGAGCAGTACCGGCCAACATGCTGATAGCAGCATCTTCGCTGGCAGCGTTCAAATCGGCTTTCTTGATTTCAACGATTTCTGCTAAATCAGCACGTGTAACTGAACCCACTTTGGTTTTGTTGGGTTCACCGGAAGCTTTTGCAAGCTTAGCGGCACGTTTAATCAACACAGCAGCTGGTGGGCTTTTTGTGATGAAGCTGAAGGAGCGATCCGCGTAGACTTCAATAACTACGGGAATGGTCAATCCTTGTTGTTCTTTTGTACGTTCATTGAACTGATTACAAAAATCCATGATATTCACACCGTGTTGACCCAATGCTGGACCTACGGGAGGTGCTGGTGTTGCGCCACCGGCGGACACCTGGAGTTTAATCAATCCTTTGATTTCTTTGTTTTCGGCCATGATACCTTATCTCCGATTTAGAGCTTTTCGACTTGCCAGAACTCAACTTCTACGCTGGTCTCACGTTCGAAAATCTCAATCATTACTTTCATTTTTCCGCGTTCTTCATTTATTTCGCTCACATTGCCAAAGAAGTTAGCAAATGCGCCATCGATAATTTTGAGGCGTTCGCCAATATCGAAATTGACACGCGCACGAGGACGCTCGCGCTCGCCACTGATTTCCTGAACCAATTCCATCACTTCAGAGTCTTCCAAGGGTACAGGCTCATTGCGGGAACCGATAAATCCAGTTACGCCGTGTGTTTCTTTAATCAAATGCCATAAATCAGCATAACGCTCTGGGTGCTCTGGCAATTGAGCAAGTAAATAACCGGGGAAACATTTTCGCTTGGAAACTTTTTTCTCTCCGGATTTAAATTCCACGACTTCTTCCATAGGAACAAGTACGTTAATAATAAGTTCAGTCAGGCCTTCAACTTCAGCTTGTGCAAGCAAGGTGCGTTGTACAGCTGCTTCTTGTCCTGAATGTACATGAACGGCATACCAGCGACGGTTAATACCATCATCGGGTGCATCTTGTATCACGATCCCTGGCTCTGCAGGCTCGAGGTCATCTTCGACTACAGGGGCCACAGCTACTGTGGTCTCCAATGGCACTTCTACTTTTGCTGGCAATTCAGTGACTTCATCGCCACCAATGGCACCAAAGAGTGCAACAGCATCGGGTTCGACTTCATCGGCAGATTCACTGGTATCTTCATCGCCACCAATGGCCTCTAAAAGCGAAGAGACATCCGGCTCTGATGAGTCGGAATAACTGGACGCGTCACTCTCACCATCCAGATCCAAAAATGCTGCAGCTTTGGCCGCATCATCGCTGAGTTCTGATTGGTCGGTGTTATCGGGGCTCAATTCATCAGACACCATTCGTCTCCTTTAAAACAATTCAAACAACAAAAAGAAGGCTTTTTGAAAACCTAAATCCATTGCGCCAATAACCACGGCTAAGATAACAAGAAACACCAAAACGACTACGGTAGACGCTTTGAGCTCTTCTTTGCCTGGCCAGGTAACTTTAGCCATCTCGGAACGCACGCCATTTATATATGCTTTTGACCGCGCTACGAATCCTTGTTCTACTACTTGTTGTGCTTGTTTTGCCATAAGTCTCTTTCACTTACTATCGGGGTTGCGCAACATGCTTAAAATAAGACTGGCACACCTGGAGGGACTCGAACCCCCAACCTTCGGCTTTGGAGGCCGCTGCTCTACCAATTGAGCCACAGGTGTAAGTGGAAAGTCTTAAAAACTTTTATATCTTATTTTACTTCTTTATGAAGCGTGTGCTTACGTCCAAACTTGCAATACTTTTTAATTTCGTACCGTTCGGGGGTTTTGCGTTTATCCCGAGTGGTTGTGTAGTTGCGTTGTTTGCACTCATCGCATCGTAATATCACTTGTTCGCGCATAATGATCTCTCTAACTGTATTTGGTGTGGAATCGAAATGATTCCACCGTAATTAAAATTTCAAACTTATTCGATTACTTTGGTCACAACGCCGGCGCCGACTGTACGGCCACCTTCGCGGATTGCAAAGCGAAGTTCTTCGTCCATAGCGATTGGGGTAATCAACTCACCCGTAATCGTAATGTTATC
>Ga0315320_10000050_pt1 | contig 87458 bp, 83 predicted proteins | sample M140m21515metaG_FD_203458 | JGI IMG/M metagenome (GOLD analysis project Ga0315320, IMG submission 203458) | Ammonia-oxidizing marine archaeal communities from Monterey Bay, California, United States - M1 40m 21515 | ecosystem: Environmental > Aquatic > Marine > Coastal | place: USA: California... | reverse complement strand
TTACCTCGTTACTTTAGAACAACAGCAAACGTAAACTTTTTACAAGCAACTTTAGATCAGTTAATACAACCTGGCGTAGCTGAAAAACTTACATCTTATTATGGAAGAACAACAGCAAAAGCATTTGCACCAGGAGATAATTATGTTCCTGACGTATCTAAGCAAAGAACAGACTACCAATTTGAACCAGCTATAGTTCAAAAGGATGAATTAGGCACTGTTAATTTTTACAAAGATTATAATGATATTACAAACCAAATAGGTGTATTTGGCGGCAACACTATTAATCATTCAGCAACTTATGCTCAAGATTACCATCCATGGAACCCGCATATTGATTGGGATAAATTTGTAAACTTTAGAGAATACTATTGGTTACCAACTGGTCCACAAACAGTTGAAGTTTTAGGACAATCTCAATCAGTTACAAGTACATACTCAGTAGGCTTAACTACTGCCGGAGAAGATACTGCATTTTTGTTTACTCCGGACGGACTAACTGCTAATCCAAATCTTGTATTATATAGAGGTCAAACATATAGGTTTGAAATTGATACACCGGGCCACCCAATGGCATTTGCAATATCAAGATCATTTACACCTGGCAACTCTGTAATAACAGCAACAAGAGAAGGTGTTAGAGGAGAAGGATTATTTGATGCTACATTGTATGGCGAAGCATATGATCTTGGAGAATTTATTGTACAGCCGCGTGAAGGCGGCATTGAAATTGGCGATGATGAAAACATTAGTGAATTATATCCTAATGGAATAGCTAGATTTGATGAAGAAGGTACAGAAATTGCAAATGTATATATTGAAAGCGGAGTAATAGAATTTACTATTCCGCTAAATGCTCCTGACTTCTTATTCTATATTAGTAAGAATGATTTGAATACTAGTGGCCAAGTAAGAATTTTTGATATTGAAGAAAATACAGCAATTAATATAGATGCAGAAATTATTGGAAAAAAAGAATACACAAGTTCTAATGGTGTTAAATTTACAAACGGTCTTAAAGTTGAATTCTTAGGAAAAGTTACTCCAAATACATATAGTGAAGGAACATATTATGTTGAAGGAGTCGGAAGCCAAATAACATTAGTTAGAGATAAAGACTTAATTATTCCTGCTGCTTATGCTTCTGAAAAAGCTGTCTTGTTTGATAGCGAAGGATTCGATAGATTACCTTTTGCAAACCAAAGTAGTTATGCAGGTACTAAAGATTACATTATTATAAACAGAGCTAGTCCTGATAAAAATCCTTGGGCAAGATACAATAGATGGTTCCACAAAGATGTTATTGATTATGCAGCATCAAGAAATAATCAACCAAGCAATATAGATCAAAGTGCTAGAGCAAAAAGACCTATTATTGAATTTGAACCAGGATTAAAGTTGCACAATAGCGGAGTATTTGCTAAAAAAGATATTGACTTAATTGACAACTATACAACAGATGTATTTTCAATAATTGAAGGATCATTAGGTTATAGTGTTGATGGTGTTGCATTAGCAGAAGGCATGCGTGTACTATTTGCAGCTGATACTGATATACTTGTTAGCGGAAAAATTTATGAAGTAAAATTTGTAACAACTAATAATAGACGCCAAATAACTTTAATCGAAACAGCTGACACTATACCTCAAGATTTACAGACAGTGCTTATTACACAAGGTGTTGAATTTGCAGGTAGTTTATTTTACTATGATAATTCACAATGGAAAGCGTCACAAACAAAAGCTGGAGTAAACACAAATCCAACGTTTGATTTGTTTGATGCAAACGAAGTAAGTTATTCAGATACTACAACATACGAAGCAAGTAATTTTACAGGTACTAAATTATTCAGTTATTCACAAGGTGAAGGAACAGCAGATAGTGAGTTAGGATTTCCATTAGAATATCAATCAATTGAAAATTCAGGAGATATATTATTTAACTTTAATCTTCTTACTGATACATTTGTTTATCAAGATGCTGCTGGCTTCTATACTGTAAAGACTGACACATCATTCCTCAAAAAATATAATAATAATAAAGAATATAGTTACCAAAATGGTTGGGAATCAAAACCTACTAAAATGGTACAGAAAATTATTAGACAATATGTATCTACAATAGATCAACAGAATAATTTTGAAGTAGATGTTGTAGATAATGCAGTAAATGTTACTGACTTGCGTGTTGCAGTTTATGTTAATAAACAATTAAAGAGTAATCTTTTAGATTATGAATTAGATAGAATTAACGGCCGAGTATTTGTACGTTTTCTAACAGACTTACTAGAAAACGATGTGGTAGAATTAAGGGTAAAGACAACAGCTGATAAAAATGAAAACGGACATTACGATTTTCCAATTAATTTAGAAAGAAACCCGAGCAACGATGATATAGCTCAGTTTACATTAGGCGAAGTTATTGATCATGTAGATTCTATGGTAGAAGATATAAATGCGTTTTCAGGTATATATCCAGGTCCAAGTAATTTACGTGATATAAAAAATATTAATAGATACGGTAAAAGATTTGTAAAGCATACTGCTCCTATGAATCTAGCAGGATATCATATAACTAATAAAAACTTTAACATTGTAAAATCTTTAAAGCAATCAAAAAATGATTATGCAAAATTTAAAAGAGTATTTCTACAAACAGCAGAAACATTAGGTTATGATGGTCCGACAAGGACACATGTTGACTTAATATTAAAAGAATTAAACAAAGATAAAACTCCTAATATGCCTTATTACTTTAGTGATATGGTTCCTACTGGAGCAAACAATGTTATTAGAAACTCTGTACTTGATTCAAGAAATCCTTATTATCAATTAACATCAGCATTTGATGCTTCAGCTTTGTCTAGTAAATCTGTACAAGTATACTTAAATGGTTTGTTATTAGCTAATGGCATTGACTACAGCTTTAGTACTGAAGGTTTTGTACTAATTGTGGCAGAACAAAATGTTGGCGATGAGATTGAAATAGTTGAATGGGAATCAACTGACGGATCCTTTATTCCGGCAACACCTACTAAGTTAGGATTGTATCCAAAATATGAACCGGCTATTTTTGTAGACAACACTTATCAAGAAGAAACTAAAGTTATACAAGGACATGACGGGTCTATAGTTGTTGCATTTAATGATTATAGAGATAACTTGTTATTAGAACTTGAAAAAAGAATCTTTAATAATATTAAGTTCGAGTACAACCAAGAAATATTTAATATACACGATTATATTCCTGGATATTATAGAAACACTGGTATTAAGTATGATGACTTTAATAATTCATTATTAAGTAGTTTTGTTGAATGGCAACAGTTAGTTGATGCAGATTATACAGATAACTCATTCTACGATAGAGGTAATCAATTAACGTTTAACTACTCTTATATGAATGCTCCTAATGGTGAAGAACTTCCGGGTTTTTGGCGCGGCGTATATAGAAAAGCATACGACACTGATCGTCCGCATACACATCCTTGGGAAATGCTCGGTATCACAGTGAAACCTACTTGGTGGGAAGATACATATGGCAAGGCTCCGTACACAGGCGATAACTTAATTCTTTGGGAAGATATTTCAGAAGGACTAATTAAAGATCCTGCTAATACTAGACGTGATGTAAGATATGCTCGTCCTAATTTATTAAAGCATATTCCAGTTGATTCTGCTGGTAATATAGCTTCACCCTTAAAAGCAAACTTTGCAAAAAATTATGTTTCAAGAAATACAAGAAACAAGTTTAAATTTGGTGATGTATCACCAGTTGAAAATGCTTGGAGACGTAGTAGTGAATATCCGTTTGCTATTATATCTGGATTAGTTCTAAATAAACCTAACGAAATGTTTGGTAGATGTTTTGATCTTTCTAGAATTACCCCAAACCTTGCAGGACAACATGTTTATTCTACTACAGGTAAATTTATTACATTAGCAGACATACAATTTCCTAACTCTTATAATGGTACTGAAAGAGTTATAACAAGCGGATTGATTAATTATCTATACAATTATATAAGTGCTAACGTAAGTTCAATATATCAAGAATATAAAGATGAATTAACAACGCTAACAAATCAACTTGGATTTAAGATTGGTGGATTTACTGACAAGTCTAAATTTAAGTTAGTATTGGATTCACGAACACCGTATAATCAAGGCAATGTTTTTGTTCCAGAAGAAAATTACCAAATAATATTTAATACAAGTTCACCTTTAGAAAACCAAATATACAGTGGTGTAACAGTCGAAAAACAATCCAGCGGATTTATTATAAGAGGATATGCATTTGATACTCCTTACTTTTCATATCACCCTCATATTGAGTCTACAGTAGATAGAACAATTACTGTCGGCGGCATCAGTGAAACTTTTGAATCTTGGACACCGAATAGAAGATTTTCAGAAGGTGCTGTTATAGAAAATGCAGGCCGTTATTATAGAGCAACAACAGCATTTGAAAGCACAACAGTATTTACAACTGATAATTTAGTTTCAATGCCAGAAGTTCCAGTTGAAGGCGGCAAACGTGCAATTATTAGAAAAACATTTAGTAAAAAAATAAAAAGATTAAATTACGGAACGCAATTTAGAACAAGTCAAGAGGTTGTAGATTTTCTTCTAGGGTACGGAAAATACTTAGAAGATCAAGGATTTGTTTTTGACACCTTTAATGCCAATACAGATGATATTGATGACTGGACATACACATGTAAAGAATTTTTATTCTGGACAACACAAAACTGGGCAGCAGGCACAGCAATTAGTTTAAGTCCAGCAGCAAATGTATTACAGTTTAAGAAAGACTACGCAGTAATAGATAATATATTTGATAACTTTTATCCTTACAGTATATTAGATGCTGATGCACGCCAAATTAAGAAAGAGTTTGATCATACTATTAGACAACAAAATAGTTTTGGAATGATTCTTAAGAATACTGATCAAGGTATATATCAAGCACAACTACCATTAGTACAAAAAGAGCATGTATGCTTGCTAGATAACACAACACAGTTTGGAGATACAATCTTTCATCCAGCAACTGGATATAGGCAAGAACGTATTAAAGTTATAGGATACAGAAGTGACGAATGGACTGGCGGAATGGATGTGCCAGGGTTTATTTACGATGACACAAATATCACAGTATGGGATAGTTATAAAGATTATATAATTGGCGATGTTGTAAAATATAAAGAGTTTTATTATGTAGCATTATTAAACACTCCAGGAAGTCAGTTCTTTCAAACATCTAGTTGGCAAAAACTTGCAGAAAAGCCAGAGTCCCAATTAATGGTAAACTTTGATTATAAAATTAATCAATTTGCAGACTTTTATGATCTCGATAGTGACAACTTTGATATTGAGCAACAAAAACTCGCACAACATCTTATAGGTTATCAACCAAGAAATTATCTTGCTAATATTATAAATGATGACGTAAGTCAATACAAATTCTATCAAGGTATGATACAGGATAAGGGTACTGTTAATGCACTTAGTAAATTATTTGACGCTTTAAATTATGCTGAAAAAGATAGTTTAGAGTTCTTTGAAGAATGGGCTGTGCAATTAGGACAATATGGTGCTACTTCTAAGTATAAAGATGTAGACTTTATTTTAGACGAATCTAAATTTAGAATTACTCCTCAACCAATTGAACTAGTAGATATTAAGAATCCTACAAGATCTGACACAGCAATTGAAATACAGCCATACGAAGTATATTCAAGAGATTCTGAATATCAATCAAAAGTATTTCCTAAAATTGATGATGTAAAAGAATATATTCAGTCAGCTGGTTATGTTAGAACTGAAGATATAAAGTTTAGAGTTAGGACCAAAGACGATCTACTTAAAATTCAAACTCCGCAAATTACTGTTGGCGATTATGTTTGGGTAACTGATGATAATATTAGTTTTGATAAAGATTGGAATGTGTACCAGTTAGTTGATACACCTTACAACGTTAATAGCATAACACCAGAAGACGAAGGTGCTGACGAAATTGCTGGATCTATAACTCCTTTTATTAGAGTTAATACTACAAAATTTGTAGGCGGCGATATAAAGAAAGGTGATGTAGTTGGTATATATGGCGCAGCATCATCAAATCTTCTAAACTTTTTGTATGTTTCAGAAGTAAGTGTAGACACAATGGTACTACAAGTACCAGAAGGCGTTGTGGTATCAGCAATAGAAAATGTAAACTATCTAGTTGCTAGATTTAGAAGCGTACGAGTAAAAGATATAAATGAATTGAATACTCTTATCGAAAGTTATAAAGATGAAAACCAAAAAGTTTGGATTGACAAATTAGATAAGAGTTGGAGTGTAATTCAAAATACTGAGAATTATGTAGAACAACAGGTTATTTTTAATCCTGCAACTCCTACAGATAACTTTCAAAAATACGGTGTAGCTCTTTCAGTTAGTGACGACAATAGAAACTTAATGGTATCTGCATCTGATGATAATGATGGCAAAGTTCATTACTATAGAAGATCAGTAGAAACTAATAACTTAGTATTAACACAGACTATTTTACCACCAGATAATATTAGAGTCAACGATGCAGTGCTTACATTATCACAGTCAGTAAATGTAGTTGCAGGACACAAATTTAAACAAGGAAATTGCACAGCTACTATATCACAAACAACATCTGGTAACACAGTTTATTTAGAAAATGTCCGAGGACAGCTAAATGTAGAAGGTGCTGACTTGATTTCAGTCAACGGAACAATCGAAACATTATTAGGTAATAATGGTATTTTTGATAGTTTTGTTGTAACACAGCGTGATATTAACTTTGGTAGTGATATAGCAATTTCACCAGACGGCAATTTCTTAGCAGTAGGTACTCCAGACGCAGCAGAAATAAGAACAAGATTTCAAGGTGATTTTGTACCAACACAAGAATATAGTAAAAATGATGTAATTTCGTTTAGAGAAGGATTATACAAAGCCAATAGAACTATTATACCTCAACAACCTAGTGTTGAATTTAATACATTTAACAGTTATACAGATATTGCAGGTCAAGATGATGCTGATAGTAGTTTAATCAGTTTACTACTTACTGGTAATCCTGGTCTTACTGATAAACCAACTGATCACTTCTTAATTAGAGCTCCGAAGACAGCATATCTTGCAACAGAGCCGGGCGACAGTGTAGGTCTTACTTGGAACAGATTTTCTAGAAGTAATCCTACTTTAGATTTAACATTACCTTGGGACGGTGATAGCGGAACACTTACATACGAAGATATTACTGATACTCATACTATTGTACAAAAAGTTGACTTAGTAATATACGTTGATACGTTTACGATATTACCACAGATAGGAAATTCAGTTACTACTCCAACAGGCAGCGGCGAAGTTTATTACATTGAAACACAAGATGATAGTGTTGTAATGTACCTAATTAATGTCAACGGTGTGTTTGATGCATTTGGTGATTTATATGTAAATGATGCCGACATAATGGGAACATATAATATACTTGCAGATAATGTAATTGATGGACTATCTGGTTTTTGGTTAGTTAATGTTTATTCGGATGCTGAAAAAACAGTAAGTAAAGTTTATGAAAATGGTTCTACATGGATTGAAACTGGTACAGGTTTAATATATAATGATGTTAAGCGACAAAGTGATAATAGAAATATTTTTGAATACTTTAACTTACAAAATTTAATTAGTAGTATAGGAAGTTATACAGGTCAACAGCAGCAAGCTGGACAAATTATTAACCTTACATATTTAGGTGATAATGGAAACTTAGCTACTCCTGCTACATTTGCTACAGATAAATTTGTAGTAAGAATGAGTAAACAGTATCAAAATAAAATTACTGATATAAATGGAAATGTATTAGTAGATCCTAATACAGGAAACAATGTTAAAGTTAGATTACAATTATATGATCTTGACAACTATATTATTGACGTTGCTTCTGCAGGCTTTACTTTTGAACAATTAAATAAAAAACATACAATAACAGATATTTGGGATGGATTTATTGATTTTGAATTTACAGAATTCCAAAACGATTTACCATATGAACCGTTAGTTGGCTCAATTATTACAGATGTACAAACACCGTTTGACGGCTTTGGCGGCCTAAGTTTAAGTACTAGAACCACAAGCCGAGCTGAAGTTGTATTATATCAAAGAGACTTTAACAAAGTAAGAGTTTATCTTAAAAATATATCAGGCGACTGGTCACAGTTAAACAATATTGGTAGATATGAAATTCGCAGAGAACCTGATGCTACGTTATTCCCAGGACAGCCTGGAAGAGTAATGGGCAAAATTGATAGTGTGCTTCAAGATGTTGCTATGGGTACTGATCAAATTGGCGGATTAATGGTCTTTGAAAATGCTGAAGGTAATTTACCATTAGTATCATTGCCACCAGCTGCTGAAGATCCAAGTTGGCAGTACAGCAAAATTGTAGACGAAGAATATTGGTTCTATGATGCAGTAGCTCAACAAGGAGCACAAGTTCCTGCAAACTACCCAGATGCATTTAATAGAGATTATACACAAGTTTATAGTATACCAGTTGACGAATTTGGTCAAGTACAGAATGTCAATGAAGGTACAATAAGTATCTTTAAATTTAATGGCACTTCAGGATTTAGATACGTAGATAGTTTTGTTAGTGAAAGAGCTAGTGATAATAGAGGGTACGGTACAAAACTTAAACTAGTACAATCAGGCTTAGATTATACATTGCTTGTTTCTAGTACATTAGGAACCGGACAACTTGAAATTATTAAGCACGGAGTACCTATTGACAAAGCCGATAACTATTTTGGCGAATGGGGACCTCTTAATACATTTGAACAAGGTGTAATAGTTGAGTATCAGGGAGAGTTTTATGAAGCAAAAAGAGATGTACCTCAACTTGAACCTGTAATTGACATAGGAAATACTACTTACTGGAATAGAATAAGTTGGAGATACGGCAAGGACGATGATTATAGAGGATTGTTCCAAAACGATCCTGTACTAGATTATGCACCAGGAGAACTTGTAAAATATGCTGATCCAGATGACGATAGTACACTAAAACTTTATAAAGCAAAAACTAAAGTAGATGGCACACAGCCATTTAGCACTAACGATTGGGAAATAGTTACAAGTGGCGAAGATTATTTAGGTTACTTACCAACAGAAACTAATAACACACTATACGAATCACAAATGTTATTTGAATCTAAATGGCCATTAACACAATTTGCAAAGAGTTTTGATCTAAGCAAAGACGGAAAACTATTAGTAGTACTAAATGAACATTCAGTTGAAGCTAAAGTAGAGTCAATTGATACTGATGCTGATACTATTACAATTGATTCAACAGCATGGCTTTATATTGGTATGCCGGTTAGAGTTAGAATACCAAATGAACTTGATTCATCTAATGCTGCTGCTCAGTCACCACTAGCCGAAAACCAAACATATTATGTTCATAGTATTCTAAGCGACACAACATTTAGAATTAGTTCAACATTGTTTAATGATGAAACTGTGCGTGATGCAACTCTAGCAGCCGACACAGCTGATAGTACTTGGGAATACTTAGCACTTGACGAGTATGCTGAAGGAATCTATATTACTAACTTTACAGTTGATGATACTATTGCTACAATTGGCATTTATAAATTAGACGGCTCAAAATATATGTTTAAGCAATTGCTTGAAGATACATTAACCAAAGACGGTATATATCATGATATTGCAGTTAGTGATGACGGCAAATTCTTTGCAGTAAGCGAACCGTATAATGATAGTATTAATATTGATCAAGGTCGAGTACTAGTATACAAAGAAAATGCAGCAGGTGTGTTTGAACTTTCTCAAACACTGATAAGTCCAAATAACGAACAGTCAGAATTATTTGGATTTAACATTGACTTTTCTAAAAATGAAATTGTAATTACAAGCAAAAATGGTGACATTACATCGCCGACTACATTTGATGGAACGATAGTAGGTAATACTGAACCAACAACTACATATGATTCAGGATTTACAACGTTTAATAACGTGTTGGTTAATAGTGGAGTTGTATATGTATTTGAAAACTTAAATGATAGTTTTGTATTTGCAGAAAGATTTAACTACACAGGCGAGACACAAGCATTTGGTGAAGTACTTGTTATAAATGACAACCATACATATGTTGGTATGCCAAGAATAGAGAAAGATACTTACCAAGGCGAAATAATTGACTATAGAAAACCATTTGACAAGTCGGCTTGGAACATATTACGTAGTCCAGTAGATGCAGTTGATATCAAATTGATAGAAGGAATGTTCCTATACAACAAACGTACTAATCAAAAGGTACTAGATTTAGATTATGTTGACATTATACAGGGCAAACTGCCTGGTCCTGCTGAACAAGAAATTGATTACAAAGTACCTTACGATCCAGCACGTTATAATGTTACTCCACTTGAAGGAATGTTTGATGAAGGCGATCCATGGGGCGCAAACTATGTTGGTAGTGTATGGTATGATATTAGTTTAAGTAAATTTGTAAATGCTTACCAAGGCGATATAACATTCCAAAAAAACAACTTCAATAAATTGATGCCAGACTACTTGGTTTCAGTACATGAATGGGTAGAAAGTGATTATTCACCAGCTAAGTGGGACGAATTAAGTGAAACTGAGATCGGATATCAAGCAGGCATAACAGGGCAAACAGTTTATTCGGATGCACAGTATACACAAGTTGTTAATTATGATTCAGCAACACAGACTTTTGGTAGTAAGTTCTACTTTTGGGTAACACGTAAAAAAGATGTCCCAAAAAATTCAACGAATAGAAAGCTATCAGTTCTAGATATAGGAAATTTAATACAAAATCCTGCAGGAAATGGTTATAAGCATGTAGCACTATTGGCACAAGACAGATTTATTGTTCATAACTGTGACAGTTTATTAAATGATAAAGATATTGTACTAAATGTTAGATGGCTTGCTAATAATGATAGAGAGCAAAACGTTCATACACAGTATCAAATTATGAGTGACGGTTTAGAAACAAGCAAACTAAATCCAGAAATTGAACAAAAGTGGTTTGATAGCTTAGTTGGTTATGATGCTCAAATGCGTCAAGTACCAGATCCTAATTTACCAGTTAAATTAAAGTATGGTAACAGATTTAGTCCCCGTCAAGGTATGTTTGTAAACAAAACTGAAGCACTAAAGCAAGTTATTGAAAGAGTAAACTTAGTATTAGCAGAAAAACTAATTGTTGATGATTTTGATTTATCACCATTAACATCTTCACAGTCAATACCAAGCAAATTTACAAATTTATATGACTTTGAAATTGACACAGTTGAAGAATTGCGGTTTATAGGTACAAGTAAAATTGTACAAGCACAGCTTACACCAGTTATTTCAAACGGTGCAATTAGATCAGTTGAAATTACAGAGCCAGGAAGAGGATATAAAGATATTAACTTTAATCCTGAGACTGATACTATTAGAAAAGGTCCTACTGTAGAGATAGTAGGACAAGGTACTGGTGCAGAAATACAAACGTTTATTAATAATTTAGGTCAAGTTACTAGTGTAGAAGTTATCAATCAAGGTGAAAATTACACTAATGCAACACGATTACTTGTTAGAAAATTATCGGTACTTGTAATTACAGATTCAACTGTATATGGCAAGTGGGCAATATATGATTGGGATAATTCTTCTAAAGAATGGTTTAGAAAACGTGTACAAGAATTTGATACGTCTTTATTTTGGTCATACGCAGATTGGTATGCTAACGGGTATAATGAATTTACTGATATTGATTATAGTCTACAAGGAACATATGAACTTTACGGCTTGGAAAACAGAATTGGCGATATTGTTAAGATTAGTTCTGTAGGAACAGGCGGTTGGCTGTTACTTAGAAAAGTTGCAAACGAAGATACAGAAGACTTTACAATAAATTATGAAACAATTGGTAGACAAAGCGGTACTATTATCTTTGATAATTCACTTTATGATTTATTAAACAATAGTTTAGGTTATGATGTAAGAAGTTTTGACAGTTATTTCTATGATAATCAGCCTGTACAAGAATTAAGAATTATTCTAAACACTATTAGAGATAATATATTTGTTGATGAATTAGAAGTTGAATACAACAACTTATGGTTTGCAAGTTTACGTTATGTATTTTCTGAGCAACTATATGTTGACTGGGCATTTAAGACAAGTTTTGTAAAAGTAAAACATAACTTAGGAGTTCTACAGCAGGATATTACATTTAATAACGATACATTACCTAGTTATGAAGCATATATTGAAGAAGCAAAACCATTTAAAACATCTATACGAGAATTTGTAAGTAACTATGAAGCAATTGACGAGTCAAATAGTAAAATTAGTGACTTTGATGTTCCTGCATATTATGATACTGTTTCTAAAAAGATAACAGTTCCAATTATAAAGGTAGTTGATGATGTTGTAGTTTCTAATGATACTAAAATTAACGAATTTCCTCGTAAGGACTTTACTGATAATGTTGGATATGAAATTACATCAATTGAAATTGCTAATCCAGGAAGTAAGTATACATTTACACCTAAAATAATAATTGAAGGTGGAGGCGGTTCTGGTGCAACAGCACAAGCATACCTCGGACGTGGTGCAATTACTAAAATTGAAGTTACTAATCCAGGAAGTGGCTATATATCTGCTCCAACTATTACAATACAAGGTTCGCAAGCATCAGGCGGTATTGAAGCTAGTGCAAGTGTAATAATTGGTAATAGTTTAATTAGAACTGCATTAATGAAAGTTAAGTTTGACAGAACGTCAGGCAGTATGTATATAATGGATCTTGATACTACAGAAACATTTACTGGAACAGGATTCAAGACATTATATAACTTAGAATGGCCAATTGCAAATGATTCTACAAAAGTTAAAATTAGCGTAGATGGTGAAGAAGCATTAAGAAGTGAATATACATATTACAATAAAGAAAATAATGATAAGTCGTATACAAGATTACAAGGCGTAATTGACTTCACTACACCACCTAGTAACTTAGCAGTAATAACTGTCGAATACGAAAAAAGTGTTGACATGTTACATGCACAAGATAGAGTAAACTTTTTCTATAATCCTACTTCAGGAATGTTAGGTAAAGAACTTAACCAATTAATGGACGGCATTGATTATGGTGGTGTTCAGATACGTAGTTTTGAATTTACTGGTCCAAGTGGATGGGATAGTGATTCTTGGTACTCAACAACTTGGGACTCATATATTAATACATTTGAAGATGAAGTGTTTATATTTGATGGATCTACTATTAGTATAAAGCTAGGACAGCCATTAGAAGCAGCAACTAACTACAATGTTTATGTAAGACTTCTTGGCGAAACAGAATATACAAGAATAGATGGTGCTAGTCCTGATAGTTCAGATACAACATACGACGGACCATGGATAGAAACACTTATCGGCGATGGTACTACTGATATAATTGAGTTAGATGAACTAGGCATTACTGTAAAAGATGGTGATAGTATCATTATAAGAAAAGAAACTAGTGACGGAAGTTTTGAACCAGATGATCTTAGCTTTGACACTGCATTAAGCGGCGGCGACTTAGCATATTCAACTGCAAAAGGTATTGCAGCAGAAGAAATTATTATAGACGGTGATGGATTTGTTACCCCAACAACATCAAAAGGTACAGAAGAGTTAGTTCCAGGACAGTTAATTGATAGTTTAGACATACAAGTATACGAAAGAGAAACTGGCGGTCAAGGCATGATATATGCACAAACATTTGTGTTGGGTGCTAACGATACTGAGTTTGATCTTAAGATTATTCCAGCAAGTGTTGATTCTATTCTTGTAAAACTTGATAATACATTGTTAAGCCCAAGTGAATATACTATTGATTGGACAAATAATAAATTAGTACTTGATAGTGCAAACTTAGCAGTTAATCAAGTATTAAGTGTTGTTGCAGTAGGAACTGGACAACAAAATGTACTCGATACAGGACGTTTTGTTGCAACAGGCGACACTGCTGATTATTTAACTGCTGTTAAGTATCAAGAAAGTATGTCAGCATATGTTACAATAAATGGCATAAAGCAAGATATAATTCTAATAGAAGCCGATGACAGTTTTCCAAACTTTGGCGGTAACACTGTAATACGTTTTGAATCTGAACCTGATACAGGTGCATTAATTGATTATGTAATATTTGCAGATGACACTATTATTAATGTAAGTCAAATGGCAAGATCAAGTCTAATAGGTGATGGCAGCACAGTATCGTTTACATTACCTTCTACACCATTATATCAAACACCATTAGAATACAAGATGCTTGTAAAAGTAGGCAATAAAGTATTGAATCCGGGTTATAATGCAGAATTTACAATTCCACAAGATAGACAACGTCAATATCAATTAGAATTATTCCAAAAACCGAGCGGTAGTATTTCGAACGTTGAAAACAATGTTAAACCATTTATCAACGGCAAAGCAATTACTTTCCCTAATCAATGGGTATTTGATAGTAGTAACAGTATTATTGAATTACAACCGGGAGTTGGAAAACCAGGTGATATACTAGAAGTTTATATTGTAGGTGACGGTGAGTACACAATAACAAACAATGTTATTACATTTGCAGATACACCAGGATATGATGTTGGTATAGAATTAATTACATTTACTAATCATGATATACTAAATTCTGAGCGTATAAATTATGAAGTTGCTGCTAGAAGTTTACTTACAGCAGGATCTAAAGAGTATTCTACATATCATAGACTATCAACAGGTGAAATTCTATTACGCAAACCTGTAATAGATGCACAATATGTTTGGATAAGTGTAAACGGAGAATTGCTAATACCTAGTTTAGATTATCATGTTACAGATGACAGAACAAAAGTTAGAATAGAGCAAAAATTAAACCCAGATGATGTTATTGATGTATTAAGTTTCTCTGCTCCGATTGCTACAGAACGATTTGCATATAGGCAGTTTAAAGACATGCTAAACAGAACACACTTTAAGCGTATTGATCAAGCAACTACAACACTTACACAAAACTTAAATTATTATGATTTAAGGATTGAAGTAGCTGACGGTAGCGCATTACCTGAACCAAACAAAGGCAAAAATATACCTGGCATAATTTGGATTAATAAAGAACGTATAGAATATCTTGTTAAAGAAGATAACACCTTACGTCAATTGCGCAGAGGAACATTAGGTACAAGTGTAAATGAATCAATTACAAGTGGTACTTCAGTATATGACCAAGGTCCAAACAAGTCAATACCATACAAAGATGAAACTATTACAAGAATACATACAACTGACGGGTCAACTAAAGTTATTGATTTAGACTTTGATCCAGACAACAGCGTACAAGTGTATAATGCAGCACATGACTTAGAAGTTAGTGCAGTAGAATTTTTTGAAGTATTTTATCAAGGACGTAGATTGAGAAAAACATCTCAATTATCTTTCAATCCAACTACTGCATTAGATAGTAACGAAGGCGACATTATATTACCGCCAGAATTTAGCGTAGTTGGAAACATACTAACATTAAATATAGCCGATCCTGACACAGGAATTTACGGAAATTATATTCCACCTGCTAACGTACAGGTACATATAATAAGAAAACAAGGCAAAGTTTGGAATGATCCAGACACATCACTAGCTAATAGTGATAATAATATTGCTAATTTCTTGCGTAGTGGCAGCATAAACTTTATTGAATAAATACATTGTAGGAAACAAAAAAAATGACTGATAATATAAACGAACAAAACGGTGTACTATTACAGGGACACATTAAAATATCTGATCCAGAATCAGGCAAAGTTATTGTGGACAAGCGTAATGCTATTCATTACGAAAATATGAGTATAGCACTTGCTGAAAGTATTACTAATGCAGGTGAAGGTTTTGTGTATGAAATGAGTTTTGGTAACGGTGGTACTAGTGTAGATCCTACAGGCATTATTACTTACTTGACTCCAAATAGTACAGGCACAAATGCAAGTCTATATAACCAAACATACACAAAGGTAGTAGACGATAGGTCAGTTAACAATACAGACCCTGCTAGAAATAAATTAGAAACAAGACATGTTAGCGGAACAAATTATACAGATGTAATTGTAAGTTGTTTACTTGATTATGGTGAGCCTAATGGACAAGATGCATTTGATACAGCTAATGACTTAACTAACAATTATATATTTGACGAACTAGGATTACGTAGTTATGACACTAGTGGCTCGGGTAGACTTTTGACACACGTTATTTTCCACCCAGTACAAAAATCTTTAAACAGATTAATTCAAATTGATTATACAGTTAGAATTCAGAGCTTGTCAGGTGTATAAGGAGCATTAAATGGCATATACAGTAAGATACACAGACGAAGCAAACAAAGGTGTTATATCGGTTGAAGACAACACGATCAACCAAGATACTTCTTTACAACTGCCAGGAAGATTTACAACAAACTACGGCGCAGCAATTGCTGAAGATTTGTTAAGATTACTAGAAAATTTTGCAAATAACACAGCACCTGATAGACCAGTAGAAGGACAGCTTTGGTATGACACAACAGAAGGTGTTGATCAGCTAAAAATTTATGACGGAACATTATGGATTTCAGCTTCTGGCTTAAAGAAAAGTGCAGCTGAACCTGCTGCTAGTAATTCAAATGCAGGTGACCTTTGGGTTGATATTGATAACCAACAACTATACTTGTATACAGGTTCTAACTGGATATTAGTTGGTCCAAGTTACTCTGATGGTCTTGTAACAGGAGCAACACCTGTAACACTAGTAGGTCAGGATAATATAGACTACACAGTCTTAAAAATTGATATTAGAGATACAACAGTTGCTATTATAAGCGACTCTGCATTTAGTTTAAAAACACAGATATTTGGTTTTGATAGTGTATCAAAGGGTATTAACTTAGCAAACCCAAATCAAACAGATGACTATCAATTTATAGGACTGTCGTCAAAAGCAGCAGCTCTTAAAGTAACAAACAGTCCTTTAGTAGCAAACGGTATTGAAACAGTTAGTGCAAACAACTTCTTAAGAGGTGATGCTCCGAGTACAACAGATAGCCAGATGAGAATTAAAAGTAACCAAGGTATACAAATTGGTGAAGGCGGACAGTTAAGTTTACAAGTTGAAGGCGAAGCTGGCATTATTCAGCACAATACTTCAGGATCAAACATTGATATTAGAGTGCGTTCTGGCGCAGAAACAAATACTGTAGTGCGTATTGACAGCGACGGTTTTGTAGGCATTAATAATACTGCGCCGGACGAAGCATTAGATGTTAGAGGAAACATACAAATTGCAAGTACTCCTGGCGATGCAGAAAATACAGGTAAGTTAAAAGTTGAAAGTACAACTAATTCTTCAAGTATTGGTACAGGTAGTATTATTACAAAAGGCGGATTGGGAGTTGCGTTAAATGCATATGTAGGCGCAAACCTTGATATTGGCGGAATTTTGTCTACAGGAAACATTATACCTGACGGTAACGGAACACGCAATGTAGGTAATAACCTAAATAGATATGATCAAATATATTCAAACAATTTCTTTGGTAATTTACAAGGTAATGTTTCAGGTACAGTATCAGGTAAAGCAGGATCAGCAGATAGACTTTCGAGTGCTACACAATTTGCAATGTCTGGAGATGTAAGTGCTACAAGTTTTGCATTTGATGGCAAAACTGGCGAAGGCACAAAAACGTTTGTAACTTCAATTAGTAATTCGTTTATTAGTAATAAAGAAAGTTTAGCAAACGGAAACCCCGGCGATGAAATTCTTATTAACAAAACATCCGGCGATGCACAAGGCTTATATAGAATTAGTAAGCAAAATTTCTTAAAAACTATTCCACTTATTCCAGCAGGTACAATTGTACCGTTTGGTGGATCAGCACTTCCGACAGGATGGTTATTTTGTAATGGTCAAGAAATTAGAAAATCAGAATTTAGTGAATTATTCCTGTCAATAGGATTTAACTTTAAAGATCCTGATCAATTATCAGATAGCGGTGTTAATCTTTTTGCATTGCCAGACTTTAGAGGTAGATTCCCACTAGGACTTGATAATATGGGAGACGTTCCGTCAGCAGGTAGAGTTACTGGTACAGGTGCGCAAGCAATTGGTAACTCAGCAGGTAGTGAAACTATTACAGTAGGTATTGACAACTTACCAGAACACGAACATGATATGCGCGGCGCAGACAATGCGCAGTATTATGCGGTACGTGATAATGCAGGTGTACCAGATGATGACCAGGCTATTCAATATGATGCTCCTACAGGTACACTAGCAGGACAAGCATTACCGTCAAGTGGCGGCGTTAAAACAACAGGTACATTAGGTACACCAATTGATACAATGAATCCATATTTGGCAATCAATTACATTATATACACTGGATAATAAAGATGAGTTATAAATTAAATAAAACCGACGGCACATTACTAGTAGACTTAATTGACGGACAGATTGATAATCAGTCCACAAATTTAATACTGGTCGGAAGAAACTACGAAGGTTTTGGTGAATTTATTAACGAAAACTTTATTAAGATGTTAGAAAATTTTGCTAACACAGCGGCGCCTTCGAATCCATTGGACGGGCAACTTTGGTGGGATACAGCTGAACAAAGATTAAAAGTTTATGACGGTACAGTTTGGAAAGCATCAGGCGGCCCGTTTGTACAAGCTACAGCACCTACAATGGTTGCCGGAGACTTATGGATTGATAACCTAAATAACCAATTATATTTCTATGACGGTACAGACTTAACACTTGCTGGTCCGCAATATAGTTCACTACAAGGTGAAAGTGGATTTAGAATTGATACAATTATTGATGAACAGTCTCGCTCACGTCCTGTAGCAAAATTATTTGTTGCAAGTGAATTAGTTGGAGTGTTTAGTAATCTTGAATTTACTCCACAGTATTCACAACGTATTGCTCAGTTAGTAACAGTAGATAATCCAAATGGTATTATCAAAGAAGGCTTTAATGTTGTTGACCAAACAAACTTTAAATTCCACGGAACAGCTACTTCGTCAAACGCTTTGCTTACAGCTGATGGTGATGTACGTACAGTTGAACAGTTCCTTCCTTCAGAAGTTGATGCTGTTGCTCAAGGTACAATTACAATTAACAATCAAGGTGGTTTAATCTTAGGTACTGCTCCGAACGTAGCGCACAAAATATTAGGCGGAAACTACTTTATTGAAAACCAAGTTACAGATAGTGATTTAACATTAAGAACAAAAAGTAGTTCGTTAGACTTAACAGTTGATTCAATATATATTGACTCTAGAAATAACAGAGTTGGTATATTTAATAGTAACCCAGAAGCAATGTTACATATTGGCGGAAGTGATGCAATATATGCAAATACTCCTAAAGATGTTATTATTGAAGGTAGTCTTACAGTAAGAGGCGATTCAACTATTGTTGATGTGAGTACATTGCGTGTAGAAGACAAAAATATTGAACTAGGTAGAGGCGAAGATAGTGCGCCGCTTCCAGATGCACAGATGGACGATGGCGGCCTAATATTACTTGCTGAAACATCAAATAAATCACTTACGTGGAAGTCAGCAACTGATGCATGGACAAGCACAGAACACTTTGATTTAGTTACTGGCAAGTCATATAAAATTAACGGTGCAGACAAACTTAGTGCAGACAGATTAGAAAATGATATTAGATTTGCTGAAGGACTAATTAGAATTGGTACACTACAATTCCTAAATGTTGATAATTTAAATTTAAATGGTAATACAATTACATCAAACGGACAAAGTCTAAGAGTTGATAGTTACGGTACTATGTTATTAAGCAATCCAGGATTTGTTGTTACAGGACCTGGTACAAATGAACCTAACTACAATTTCTTTAGTAGTCCGGAATCATTTAAATATCCAACTTCAATGGGTGTTGATATACCAAATCCTAATCCAGCAACAGATCCAGGTAGAATAAATCAAGCATCAAAGGCAAAGATTACAGGAGTAGCAACTCCGATATCTAAAAACAGAGCAATTGCACAAAATGACGAATCGATAGAAGATAAAGATGACACAGTTGCAACTAAAGGTTATGTAGACTATGAAATAGAAACACAGCCAATTGTGTTTAGTTTAGATATTACTGGATTAGATGATAGTGATATATGCAATCATTTAGAAGCAATGTTTCCATCAGCTAAAAAGATTGCTGGATCATTTGCATTTATTTCAACAACTACAGCGGCAGCATCTACTGCTGAAAACATTGATGTTGATGCAGTTAAAAACATATCATTTGTTGCTGTTGACAGCAACGGAACACAAAACGAATCAGTAATGCAAGACGTTGCATTTTTCCCTGCTAGTGGTACAGTTAGTATTACAATTAGCCGAGGGTTAAAACGCTACACTTGTGTTGAAGCTGGCGGGGTAAACACTTGGGATCCACTCACAGTTGTAAACCTTGATCCAGGAATATAAAAATTACGATAAATAATATTAAAGCATTAGGGGTAACAAATGGCTTATCAAATAGATAGATATAATAACACTATCCTAACAATAGTTGAAGATGGTACAGTTGATACAACAACTGATCTAAAATTCATCGGCAAAAACTATGCAGGATATGGTGAAATTCAAAACGAAAACATGTTGTTTTTGTTAGAAAACTTTAGTGGAGCTAATCCTCCACCACGTGCAATTAGTGGGCAGCTTTGGTACGATAGTACTATTAACAAATTAAAGTTTTACGATGGAAATAAATGGCGTACAACAGGTGGCTCAGAAGTTGAAGCAGCACAACCAACAGGACTAACACAAGGTGACTTTTGGTGGGACGTATCAAACAAACAACTATATGTGTTTGATGGCACAAACTTTATATTAATTGGACCACAGAATGCAGGCGAAGGTGTTACCCAAATGCGTAGTCGTCAAGTTCTTGATACTGTTGGCGGGCCACATACAATTATTGAAGGTATTATTTCCGACGAAGTAATTACAATACATAGTGCTACAGCATTTCAACTTTCAGATTCAAATCCAATTTCAGGATTTGCCAAAATCAAAAAAGGCATCACGCTTGTCAATACCCCTGACACTGGCATAACAACAGGTGATCACAGATTTTGGGGAACATCTACAAACGCATTGAAATTAGGCGGTGTTGACGCAAGTCAATATGTTATTGCAGCACCAGGCTCGGCTACAGTATTTACTGAAGTAGTTAATTTCCAAAAAGACAACGGAATTGCATTAGGCGACAGTTTAGATCTAAAAATTCGTGTTGAAACAGCGGCAGGTTCGTTACAAGGCGCAGGTATTATAGAACATACTGTTGGTGCAAATAGTAAAATTGCTTTCAAAGTAAATGATGGTACAAGTACAACACAGCATGTTCTTTCAATAGTATCAGATGGAATGGTTCCAGCTGTAGATAATACAAAGAACCTTGGTAGTGAATCACTACGATGGGCAAATGTTTATGCAACAAGTTTTGTAGGAGTAGCAACAAAAGCTGATACACTTAGAGGCGAAGGTGGAAATTATATTTCTGCAAGTTCAGCACAAAGTCCAGCAGCAGCGCCAAACGGTACAATAGCTATAAGAACATCAGACAACAAACTTAGAGCAGTAACATTTGAAGGTAGAGCAACTGAAGCACAATATGCTGACCTTGCAGAAAAGTATACAACTGACGAAGAATATCCAGTAGGTACAGCAATGGCAGTAGGCGGAGAAGCTGAAACAAAAGCAGCAAGTGCAAGTAATATGTGTATAGGTGTTATTTCAGAAAAACCAGCATACTTAATGAACAGTGAAGCAGACGGTCAAGCAATTGGTCTTAAAGGGCGTGTTCCAGTAAGAGTATCTGGACCAGTTTCAAAAGGACAACCTGTGTATGCTTGGGAAGATGGTGTTTGTTCAACTATTGCAGCAACAGCATTAGTTGGTATTGCATTAGAAAGCAATAGTGACGAAGGTGAAAAGCTAGTAGAATGCGTACTTAAGGTATAAGGAAAAGTTATGGCAGTCGGTGATCTAATTACAGCAGCAAGGTTCAACAACTTACAATCTCGTATTGCAACAATACAAGGTAATGGTAGTGGTTCCGACGGTTACGGCCAAACACTAGCAAGTGATCAAGCACTTGCAAGTGCAACAGTTACAGCAGCCGACATGCAAGGGTTGTACTTAGATATGAGTAGAGCAAGAACCCATCAGACAGGTATAGTTCCTACTCAAATACAATCAATAAATGTTGCAGATTTAATTATTGACGATGATACTTCGCCTTATGTAGCTAAAGCAGTAAGTGCTTTTGAAAGTTTAATGCTAAACATTGAAGCTGACAGATTTCAGATCAATGACTCACAAGCAAGTTTAACAGCAGGTGTAACTAGCACAAGAGAAACAGGTTGGAGTGGCAATTTACAACACGAAGTCGAAGTAACATTTGAAAATGCAGATGGAGCAAGGCACTTCTTTAATAGTGGCGGACAATTACGTTTCTACAGTACATTATCAGGTGGCTCAGAATTAAAGACAGATGATTGGCGTGTAATTCTTAACAATGCAGGCACAGTACAGTTTAAATATAATACTACAGCATCTTCAGGATCTGGACAAGCATATGGTGTTGGATTCTATGATTTAACTACAACATATCAATTAATTTACCAAAAAGTAGGTAGTGACGTAAATGCAGCATATGCTGAAAACAGATATACTATTGCTGCTAAAAAGCAAAATAACAGTGTAATTAAGTTTTTAATATCATATAGAGACGAAGACACTGGTGATAGTCCTATATTACCAGTACCTCCAGGAGGTATTGCTGGCGGTGTTGATGAAAGTGTTGACGGAATATTAAAAAGCATTATACAAGTATACCGAGCAACAGGTCCAAGCGTTGAAGTAGAAGCACCAAATCTGTTTAATTCTATCATACTTTAACTACGCATAAATAGTTATGTGATACAGTTACGGAGCTCGCATGCCTACATCAGTACTAGCAACACGATTCAATAATTTGCAAAATAGAATTGCCTCGGTTTATGGCAATCCAACACTGCCATCTAGTACAACAGGGTATGCACAGCCTATTAGAAGCGGAAACGTAACTGCTATCAATTATAGAAATGTAAACTGGGCTGTAGCAAGTTCTATAAGTAATTCTAGTGTTATAACAATAAATAATCACGGATTAATAGACGGGGATTTAGTATTATACGATAACCGCGGAAATCAAGATATTTACGGCCTTAATAACGAAGACTACTATTATGTAAATCGAACAGGTGCAAATACATTTACATTACACACTACTGCTGCAATTAATAACAGCTCTAAAATTGCTGTTGCTGTAAGCGGAACAGTAGGTACTCATAGATTGCGTGAAGTACGTGGTGATAGAATAACAGCAACACAGTGGTTTAATCTTTACCTTGATATTATGGCAGCTAGAGTACATCAAACAGGTACTAATCCTCTTGCAGACTTTACACCGACAGCACAAGTTGACATAGTTGACGATACTATACTTGGACAATTAGAATCTTTAATGACACAGATTGAAGCAAACTTATTTGCTCAAGGAGCTGGTCAGTACGATTTAGATGATCTACGTGACGGTACAGGTTCTACAATATCAAGACAAAGATTTACAAATTGGAACGGCACACTTACACACGAGTTTAGTGTAAACTGGCAAAACGCAAACGAACGTCAAGGATTTTTTAATGCTGGCGGCGAGATTAGAATATTTTCTAGTATAACTGGTGGTTCAGGACTAAAGACAAATGACTGGCGCTCGTTATTATCCACAGCTGGGATAGTTACTTTTGGCAGATCAGCAACAACAACATCAGGTTCTGCAACAATACAAGCTAATAAAGGCAATTATATAGGTCTTAGTGCAGGGTACACTTTACTTGCTAATTATTCAGGTAGTGATTATGTAGATAATGACTGGGATATCTATGTAAGAGAAATAAGCAACACTGAAATAAGATTTAGAGTACGTTTCCAAGATCTTGATAGCCCTCCATCACAAGCACCATTCTTTGATATTGACGAAGATGTTACTGGAACATTAAATTCTAGTGTTCAACTATTCCGTCCATCTGGTACATTTACAATAGATGAAGTAGATTATACTACTGTTGATATTTCACCTGTAACAGGTACAATTTTACAAACTATCTAGTCAGGTTCTTCTTGACAAAATCCAAAAAGTATTATATACTATTATAATAACTCGGAGAGCCTTATGGATGAACGTCTAGAAAAAGCATTGGACTTTAGTAACTTCATGGTTACTATGAATAACCAAAAAAGATTACTTAAAGAAAAATATTTTGAAGATTTATTGTACTATACAAACGGATGTCAATTTTCTGTTACTAAAGAACTGATTACATTTGTAGGTCTATTAGTTGAAAAGGGTCTTGAAGAAGCAGTGCTTACAGATGACAACGATATACCTACAAACATTCTAAGTTTAGAATCATTCTATGACGACATTTTAGATGTTTACTTTACTGCTTCAAATAATTATTTTGCAGAATATGAAAAAATAAAGTCAAATAGGTCAGTGGAAAATTTAGTAGACTATGAGTAGCAAAGGCGTACTATTATTTGCTAGAAATAATGATCAAATTGATTATATCAAACAAGCATATTTCTTAGCTAAACGTGTAAAGCAATACTTAGGCGTGCCAACGACTCTAGTAACAGATTCTATCCATTATTTAGAACGTGAATTTGATACAGCAGTATTTGATCAGGTTATTCCAATTGAACCTTGGATTAAAGACAACGGCAGAACATTCAACGATGGCGCAATGAGTAGCCAACGTGCGCATTTCAAAAATTTAGATAGATTTAATGCATACAGATTCTCTCCGTATAATGAAACAATACTTATGGACACTGATTATGTAGTGTCTAACTCTTTACTTAAAAATGTATTTGGTAGTGTAAATGACTTTTCAATATATCGAGATAGCATAGACATATCTAACATTAGAAATCCAAGAGAATTTAAGTATGTAAGTGATAGTAGTGTAGATTTTTATTGGGCTACTGTTGTATACTTCAAAAAAACAAGTATTAACGAAAGATTTTTTGATTTAGTTGCACATATACAAGATGAATATGATCACTACAGAAGAGTTTATCAAATACCTAGCAAAATGTTTAGAAATGACTTTGCATTTAGTATAGCAATACACATGATGAATGGATTTCAGCAAGGTGGCTTTGTAACACCTTTGCCTGGAAAACTATTGTACACTTTAGATAAAGATATATTGTGGGATTTAGATAATGACAACATGCTTTTCTTAGTTGAAAAAGAAAAACATATAGGAGAATACACAGCACTTCGAACTAGAGGACAAAGTATTCACGTAATGAATAAATTTAGTCTTGTAAGACAAATTGACAAGGAGACATCCAATGGAAGATAATTTTGGTATTGTAATGCTTGCGCAAAATAATGATGTTGACGACTATGTTCAGCAAGCATGTGTTACAGCAATGAGTATTGCAAAAACTAATCCTGGTATTCCTGTTAGTCTTATCACTAATGACGAAGTACCTGCACAGTATCAAAGATTTTTTGATAACATTATTGAAATACCATGGACTGACAGTGCAGAAAAAGAAAATTGGAAAATATCAAATCGCTGGAAAATATATCATGTATCTCCTTATACAAGAACGTTGGTGTTAGATACAGATATGTTAGTGTTGCAAGATATTGACTCATGGGTAAAGTTTTTAGAAAACTATGAAATGTACTTTGTAAGTAATGTTTACACGTATAGAGGTGATTTAGTTACTAGTGATTATTATCGCAAAGCATTTACTGCAAATGAATTGCCTAACTTGTACTCAGGATTGCATTACTTTAAGAAATGTGAGTTTTCTCATAAGTTTTATACTTGGTTAGAACTTGTAGTTAATAATTGGGAATTATTCTACGGGCAATATGTTAAAGAACATTATCCTAAGCGTTGTAGTATTGATGTAAGTGCAGCTATTGTATCTAAGATTTTAGATTGTGACTCTGAAATTACGAATACAAGAGTAAAGTTTCCAAGTTTTACACATATGAAGCCAAGAATACAAGATTGGCACGAAGCAATAAACAAATGGCAAAACAGAATCAGTGTTTATATGGATAAAGATTGTAATTTAAAGTTAGGTAATCACATACAAACAGGTATTTTACATTACACAGAAAAAGACTTTATAGAAGGCGCTGTTATAAAGAGATACGAGGAGTTATTAGATGTCTGAAACAAATACATTCTTAGATATGATTCAAGGGCTACAAGTACCAACAAAAACTTTTGTAGAATTTGACACAGATACTGGAGAACTTATTAGAGTAGGCAAAAAAGGTAACGATGATAATTCTTATATTGAAGTAGATGCAAATAGTATAACAGAGATCATGTCTGGCACAAAGACAATGAATGAATACAAAGTTGTTTTTGACATTGGCCTTAAAGAATACACACTTAGAGAAAGAGGCGACTTAGAAACTGAAAATGATCACGTATACAATACACTTTATGAAGTACCTATGTTTGTTGACGGTGATTGTGATTTAATTATTTTCCAAGATAATATTAAACAAAGTTGGACAATTAAAGTAAGTAAGTCTTTGCGTGAATTTTTGAATTCAGAAGCAGTAAATATTAATAGTAATATATTCTTTAGTATTACAGAAAAGTACGATCCTAATATTCTATTAAGGTCATTACGTCTTTCAGTAAATGATTTAATTAAAACAGATGAATTTAATTTTCCATTTGAATCAAAGTTTGAATTTAAAAATAATGTTGTAAGCGTTTATACTGCAAAGTATTTTGAAACATATAAGCATGAGGTAATTAATGAGTAATAAATTTAAAGTTATTGATTATGATATAATCTATTTGTCTTATGACGAGCCTAACGCTGAAAAGAACTATGCGGACTTGTGTAGTAAGATTCCTTGGGCTAAACGTGTACATGGAGTAAAAGGTAGTGACGCTGCACACAAAGCATGTGCAAAATTAAGTGAAACTGACAGATTTATTACAGTTGATGGTGACAATCAAATTAACCCAGAGTTCCTTGTACAAGAAATTGACTTTGACGCTCACGCCGATTTGGAACATAGTGTAATTAGTTGGTGCGGCAAAAATGTTATTAATGGACTTATGTATGGTAATGGCGGACTAAAGTGTTGGCCAAAGCAGTATGTATTAGATATGAAAACACACGAAAATGCAGATCCAGATAATCCACATGCACAAGTAGACTTTTGTTGGGACTTAAAGTATATACAACAAAATAGTTGTTACAGTTATGTATATAATAACGAAACACCACAACAAGCATGGCGTGCAGGATTTAGAGAAGGTGTTAAGATGGCACTAGATCAAGGTGTAAAGCCTACACAAGAACAATTTCTAAAAGGTCATTGGAAGAATTTGCATAGATTATGGATTTGGTTAATGCTAGGTTCTGATGTACGAAACGGTGCTTGGGCTATATACGGTGCTAGAGAAGGGCTGTACCAAACAATGTGTACTGACTGGGATTATGTACAAGTGCGTGACTTTGAATATCTAAACGCTATGTGGGAAGAAAAAGGTAAATTAGTACAAGAAGACATTGAGTATTATTCTACAGAACTCGGAACTAAATTAATAAAAGAATTAAATATTCCTATTGCTGTTGAGCCCTTAGACGCTCAACAGAGCAAGTTCTTTAAGACGGTATACCAAAACCCAAGTAGAAACCCAAAGCAACAGTTTGTGATTGATCCTGAATGAGTAATGAAAAGCGCATCGAATTACTTGAGCAGAAACGGAAACAGATAAATTCTGTAAGTTGTAGTTTCTGTACAGCTAAGTGGTTACAAACTACATTATACTTGCAAAACGGATATAATCATAGTTGTCACCATCCTGCTCCTCATAAAATACCTATTAGTGAAATAATGGGTAATCCACATGCACTACACAATAGTAAACACAAAAAGAAACAGCGTGAAATGATGCTGAACGGAGAACGTCCAAAAGAGTGTGATTACTGTTGGAACATAGAAGACTTAGATAAAAATTACTTTAGTGACAGACACTATAAGACAGCCGACTATTGGGCATGGGATAGATTTGATGAAATTGCAAAATCAAATCCTAATGAAAATACATATCCAAGTTACTTAGAAGTAAGTTTTTCTAATGCATGTAACTTTGCATGTTCATACTGTTCACCTGAAATTAGCAGTAAGTGGATGGAAGATATACAGCAAAACGGATCTTATCCTACAAAGCACGGATCACATGATCTAAGTTATCTCAAAAAGACACAAAAGTTTCCTTACCTTAACAGTGAAGTAAATCCTTACGTTAAGGCCTTTTGGAAATGGTTTCCTGATGCGTTACCTCATTTAAAGGTGTTGCGTATTACTGGCGGCGAACCTACAATGAGTAAAGAAACATGGAAACTTCTAGACATGCTAGTAGAAAATCCACAGCCTAATTTAGAAATAGCAATAAACACAAACTTGTGTGTTCCTGATAAACTAATAACAAAGTTGATAGAGTCAATTAACAAACTAAAAGGTAAAGTCAAAAAAATAGATGTGTACACAAGTTTAGAAAGTATTGGTGAGCAAGCAGAATACTCGCGTGATGGGTTAGACTATGCACAATGGATAACAAACGTAGAACAAGTATTAGACCAAACTGACAGTTCAGTAGCAATGATGACAACTATAAACATATTAGCATTGCCAACATTTGAGAAATTTATTAACGTAGTAATGGACTTTAGAAAAAAGTATAACAAAGCGTTTGAATATAATAGGATACCTCTAAGCATAAACATTATGCGGTGGCCACCGCATTTACAATGCACACTCTTAGATACTGAGGATAGAGAACTATATGCAAGTGCAATTGAGTCTACCTGTGAAAGTTGGTTAAAGTATCATAGCCCAGATAAGTTTGCTAGACTTTATTTAGAAGAGTGGGATCAAATAAAAAGGTTCTGTGATTATTTACGTAATTCTGAGCCAGCTATTGAACATAGACAGGATTTTGTAAGATACATACAAGCATACGATAAACGTAGAAGAAAAAACTTTAGGAAAGTGTTTCCTGAATATAGAGAAATATTAGAGGACTGGAATGCCTAAGAAACCCGACGAAAGTTTAACAGAGTATAGAGACAGAGTTATTAACGCTAAAAGTCCTAGCTTCTGTGGTGCTAAATGGTATAATGCAACTACATGGTTAGGTAGCGGCACTACTACAAGTTGTCATCACCCGCCGGCACACAAAATACCGCTTGAAGAAGTTGAAGCAGACTTTACTGCTATACACAACACAAAGCACAAAAAAGAAATGCGTAAGCAAATGCAAGTTGGACAACGACCACGTGAGTGTGAGTATTGTTGGAAAATGGAAGATATGAAAAAAGATGCTGTTAGTGACAGAGTCTTTAAAACTATTATCTATGATGACGACGAATTACAACGTGCATACGATATGAACTACACAGAAAATGTTCACCTCAAAACTTTTGAAATTGCGTTTGACAGAACGTGTAACTTAGCATGTAGTTATTGTAATGCAAGTTTCTCAACCACATGGGCTAAAGATATTAAAAAGAATGGCGAGTACACAAACTTAGTAAGTGATGGTGCTGGTGCATTTAGACAAGACGGCAGTTGGACACAACCTTACAAAGATGATGACGATAATCCTTACATTCAAGCATTTTGGAAATGGTGGGAAAACGGACTTAGCAGTAGTTTAGAAGAACTACGCATTACAGGCGGCGAGCCTTTAATGAGCCATAACACTTGGAAATTGTTTGATTGGTTTGAAGCACAAAATAGCAAGATGCGTTTTGCAATTAATAGTAATCTAATTGCTAAGAATGATATAATAGATAAACTTATACAAAAGTCGCATGGTATTAAGAACTTTGAAATTTATACAAGTTGTGAAGCTGTAGGTGCTCAAGCAGAATATATACGTGACGGGCTAGTTTATGAACAATGGTTAAACAATGTAAAGCGTATATTGTCAGAAGCAAATGCAAATCTACATGTAATGATGACTATTAATAGTTTATGCTTGTTTAGTATTACAGATTTCTTAGATCAAATATATGAATTGAAAGAAACAACAGGAAGTAAATGGCCAAGTGTAAGTGTTAACCTTTTGAGATTTCCTAGCTTTCAGTCACCACTTGCTTTACCTAACCATATTAAAGATGAACTCCACAAAAATTTATCTACTTGGTATGCAGCAAACAAAGACAAAGAATTATGGCACGAGTTTGAAAAGGCAAGTATTGAACGTTTGATAGATTACCTAGTTACAGTAGATGCTCCGCATAGGCGTACAAGTAACCCTGCTACGTTGTGGCGTGACTTTAAAACTTTCTATCAGCAATATGATGTACGTAGGAACAAAAGCCTAAGTGTATTTCCTAAAATACTAACAGACTGGGTTGAAAGTATTCCAGACACTGATGCAAGTATTATGGAACTTGCAGAAAAAGAAGGTTGGATACTAAAGCCAGATCCAAAAAATATTGATGAGCCTCTAGCAACATATGACTGACAACAAATGCATATCACCGTGGATACATTTACATACATGGCCTAACAACGATGTATATCCTTGTTGCTTAACAGCAATGGAAGATTCAGTCGGTAATCTAAATGAAAATACTCTTGCTGAAATTTGGAATGGCAAGGATATGAAAAAGCTACGTACACAGTTTCTTAACAATGAACAACCGGCAAGTTGTAAACGTTGCTTTATTAATGAATCAAACGGCGGAACAAGTTTGCGTACACATATGAATGAGACTTTTTCACATCATATGGATCTATTACAAACAACAAATGCTGACGGAAGTTTAGACGATTTAAGTATACACTACTGGGACTTTAGATTTTCTAATATATGTAATATGCGTTGCAGAAGTTGCGGTCCACAGTTAAGTACAGGTTGGTACGAAGATCAAAAAAAGATGTGGGGTCAATTACCTAATGACTTACCTGACCCAGGTAAAAATATTAACATGTGGAATCAAATAGAACCGTTATTTGATAAAGTAGAAGATATTTATTTTGCTGGCGGCGAGCCATTACTAATGGAAGAACATTACCGTATCTTAAATAAACTAGATGAAATGCAAAAGTACGATACTATCATTCGTTATAATACTAATCTTAGCCAGTTAAGATACAAAAAACTTGATGTTCTTGACATTTGGCCTAGATTTGATAACGTACATGTAGGAGCAAGTATAGATGGCTACGGCGCAAGAGCAGAATATATACGTAAAGGCACTGACTGGAATAAGATTGTTGCTAATAGAAAAGCAATAATACAAAAAGCACCTGATATAAACTTTTTTATTAACTTTACAGTTAGTGTACAAAATGCATTTCATATGACAGATTTCTACGAATGGGCATTAGAAGATAACTTTATAGGACACCCAAGAGACTTTCATATTAACATTGTCCATCATCCTGAGCATCTAAGTTTACAAATACTACCTGCAAGCATGAAAAAAGAATTAACTAAAAAATATACAGATATGGCAGAAAAGTGTAAGAGATGGGGCGAAGAAAGAGTTGAGCGTGGATTCTTATCAGTTGCAAAATTTATGAATGATGCAGATACATCTCATCTAATACTAGAGTTTAAGAAAAACATAGAAATGGTAGACATAATTAGGAATGAAAATTTTGCAGAAACATTTCCTGAATTACAGGACTTGGTAAAATGATACTTACTATTGGATGCAGCTGGACGTTTGGTACTGGTGTAGAATCAAATGAAACTTTTTCGGCTTATCTACAAGACAAGTGCGGAACAACAGTTATAAATGGCGGACATGCCGGCATAGACAATGCGTATGCAGTATACTCAGCATATAGACTTTACCAAAAGTATAAACCAAAAGTTGTTTTGTTTCAGTTAACTACATTTGATAGAATGCAAATATCTATTAGTGGTAAGAAAAATTTTCTAGACAACCGATTTCATGACAATCTAGAACAACCAGTATGGACACGAGAAGGCAAGCATACACGCCTTTGGGGAATAACAGAAGAAAAGACACACAAGATTACTGTAGGTGAATACTCTAATAGTTTAAGTAAGAAAAGTGATATTGACACTACTACAAAATTCTTATACGAAAATCATACATTTAGTACATTGGCTACCGAACAATTAATGTGTCAACTAGATATGCTTAAATCTTATATAGAAAACTTTGGTGACAAGATTATATTCTTTCCGTGGGTACCAACGCCTATAGATGTAGAAAAAGTACTACCAGTACCGGTACATCAAGATAGTGTACACAACTTTTTAGATAATAATCATTACATTGACAATGGTTATCATATATCACCTCAAGGACACAAACTTGTAGCAGACGAATATATATACCCTATGGTTAGGAGCGCAATTGAGTGATATTTGTATAAATCCTTGGATACATATTGAAGCTGATGCAGTAGGCAATGCAAAGCCTTGTTGCTTATATGAAGGCCCGCCTGTAGGACACTTTGGCACAGACGGTCTAAGCAAAATCTGGTCTAGTGAAGAAATGAAAACATTGCGCAAAGATTTCTTAGCAGGAAAGAAACCTGCTGGTTGTAACCAATGTTGGAAAAACGAATCGCAGGGTATACGTAGTAAACGTCAAGCAGATAATGAACGCTTTGAACATATGTTTCATAGGATTGGAAAACTAGGTCCGCCTATCTATTATGATCTAAAGCTAGGAACAGTGTGTAATTTAAAGTGCAGAATATGTAGTAGCTTTAGCAGTTTCAAATGGGCCGAAGATGAAAAATTATTATACGGAGAAGTTCTTAATCCTAACCTTAAAAGTTACTGGATAGAAGATAATAGTCCTATTTGGCGTGACCTTGAAAGAGTAATTGAGTATATTGAATGGCTAGATTTCACAGGCGGTGAACCTTTATTAATTAAGAAACATTTTGAATTATTAGAAAAGTGTGTAGAAAGAGGTCATGCACATAAAATTAGTTTACACTATAATACTAATACTACAATAAAGCCCACACAAAAAATGTTAGATCTTTGGAAAGAATTTAAATGGGTTGAACTTATGTTTAGTATTGACGGCACAGGCAAACAGTTTGAATACCAACGTCATCCAGCAGTTTGGAAAGAAGCTGAAAGTAATCTGCGTTTTGCAAATGAACAACCGTTCTTGCACACAAGTATTTGCCACACTGTAAATATTTTTAATATATTATATTTGCCAGAATTTCAACAATGGTTTAACACACTTGGTCTTCCTGAAGACCGGTTGTTCTTAAACGCACTACATGGGCCTAAGCACTATAATGTGCAAGCAATACCTCAACATGCACATCAAGTAATTAAAGATAAACTTAGCAATGATAAATTCAAACCATTTGCAGATCAAATGTCTAATTGCAACGGAGCAATTGATAGTTTCTTTAAATATACGCATATATTAGATAAACACAGGGAAGAAAATTTTGCACAAGTATTTCCTGAACTAAACACACTATTATTAGGAGAGTAATATGTCTACTCAAGGTAAAGATTTCTTTGATAAAGATTGGTTTGATGACCACGTTGTAATATTATTTGAAGCACCAATGGAGACATTACGTTGGTGGCTAAAGTTTGACGAAGATAGATTACATGATTGGCTGTTAGAAAATCCGCATGGTGATAAGAGTATTGCAAAAAGTGTAGTTGAAGATTTTTCAGTTAAAGCATTAATTACACCAATGGGCGGTGAAAACATAGTTGTACATCATTTTGAAAAAATACTTTGGTTAGTACAAAGCTATTGTCAGACCGGATGGAAGAATAGTGTCAAGGCAGTAAATCATATGGACGATGGAACATATATGGTTCATCCCGGAACCAATAGGTGTGTAGCAGCAAAGTTTCTTAATTGTAAGACAATGCCTTTAATGCTTACTGTACATAAAGAACAAAATGCATTTAAAGAACTACGTGATAAAGGTGTTGTAATAACTGATGAAGAAACATTGCGCAAAAGTTTACTGAGTAGCGATACAATATTGTTTAGAACAGAAGTTGAGGAACGTTTATTTGTTAACAGTGTAGATACTGGTAAAACAACCAAAGACTTTACATACGAATTTTTAGGTTCTGACGCTTGGCCCGAAAAACTTATGCCAACAAACTTTGAAGGCTTTACACAAATTAAATTAGATCAATGGAGTGATTTAGTGTTTAGAAGTTTGCCTATGGTAGTAAACAATCCAACTGACTGCAAAGTGCATACGGACATGTTAAACTTTAAATTCTTTGATCGTACTAAAGGGCTATTTAATAAATTTGATTTACTACAATGCAACTTACCAATGGAAGAATTGCCAAGCAAGTGTGCGTATAGTGGTATTAGTATACATATAGAAAAAGAATTCTTAGGTGATATATTTGAACTATTATTATTTGTTGACCCGCAAAAGTGTGTAACACATACAAAAGACAAAAGTATTGTGATTATAAACAACGAGCATCCTGCAAATCGAAAAGGAATTGATTGGAGTAATAAACTTATTATTCCTGATAGTTATGTCTCAAAATTTTAATGTCCAAGACCATATTAGTTATAGGAACAACAGATATCTAAAAGCTAACATTGGTAATCCTTTACTACTAGGCTTAGGAGTTGTTGAAGTTAATCCTACTGAGTTATGTAATAGAACGTGCAGTTTTTGTCCACGTAGTAATCCTGCGGTATATCCTAATCAAAATTTACAAATGACATTAGACACAGCAAACAATCTTGTCAAAGGATTGCAAGCAGCAAATTATACTGGCGACATACATATAACAGGATTTGGCGAACCTACTCTCAATCCACAGATACTTGAACTTATAAAGATATTTTCTGTATACTACACAGAAATTATTACTAACGGCGATAGACTCTTGTCAGGCCAATTAACTCACACACAATTATCTGATGCAGGACTTAGTATGCTTATTGTTGATTGTTATGATGGCAATGAACAGTACAACAAAGTGCAAGATCTATTGCAAGATTGTAACATAAGTTATCGTATACGAAATCATCACGATACTGGTAGTCCGGATTTGATTGAACAATACAATTACAATAACCGAGGAGGACTAGTATCAAAAGAAGAAACTGTATTTAGGCCTTGTTGGTTACCATTTTACAAAGCATTTATAGACTGGGACGGACAAGTCCGGTTATGCTGTAACGATTGGAGTAGGAAACAACAACCATTTGGAAATATTAACAATACAGCATTTAGTGAATTATGGAATAGTGAACAATTTGTTGAAGTTAGAAAAAAATTAGACAAAGGTAACCGAAGTAGTTTAGCAGCGTGTAAAGGATGTAATACTAGCGGCACGCAAAACGGATTTGAAAGTGTAAGTTTATGGCAAAAATTACTTTAGCAAAAGGTACATTTGAGTGTCTTGATACTAATAGACTAGGTTCTGTCATTGAAAAATATTCAGACTTTAATGGCAATCTGCAGATATGTGAGCATATAGAAGGCAAAGGTAATATAGAATATGACAAAGATACTCCGCTAGTAATATTTCATACTGAAGGAGATCCTGCATATATAGATATTGATTACTTCAACAACTTTGGCAAAGTAATTCACTGTAACGCAAATATGTCTAAAGGCATATTCTTTAATTACTGGGCATACGACTATCTTACACATATAAAGGAATTAGGAGTACAAACAAATAATCAAAATACATTTGCTAAAAAGTTTTTGTGCTTGAATGGAAGGCCTGACTGGCATCGTTACTATACCCTACAAATGTTATACGACACAGGGTTGTATGATACTGGATTAGTAAGTTTCCTAAATAGGTATAACCAGCTTGATAACAATTATCACTACGATACATTTAAAGAAATATACAAAAAAGATACACCAGAAATTGACCACATGCGTAACAGCCATCGTCATCTAGTTGTTGATAGATCAAATGGCGAGATACACAAAAATGATAGATTACATAATAAATGGATATATGAAGAAACAAGTATTAGTTTAGTAACTGAAACGTATCCTGAAGCTAGTCGAGGATTATTTATAACAGAAAAAACTTGGAAGCCTATTGCAAACTGCCATCTAGCATTGTATATAGGACAGCCTAATTTATTAGAATTCTTAAGGCAACAAGGATATGATACATTTGACGATATACTAGACAACACATACGATACAATTCACGAAGATGTATCAAGATTCAACAGTGCAATACACAGTCTAAGTAAATATCTTAATAGCATAGATTCAATAGATAAAAATGATATACAACAAAGACTAAAGTATAATCAGCAACGATTTTTACAAATGAAGATATCAAATGAGGAAATACAAACATGGCTGTAAAATTTCATATATTCGGAGGATGTAGCTTTACAGACATGCATAATAGCTGGGCAAGAGTTATCCAACGTGATTTACTTAACTATAACAATTCTCGGAATGTAAGTAAAAGCGGAGCCGGCAATAAATTTATTGCAAGTGCTGTAATTGACTGTGCATTGAAAGCAGAACGAGAAGGATTCACGCCTGACATAAGCATCATGTGGAGTTCTCCTACTAGAAGCGAATTTCCACTACATGAAACAGAAACACCTTATGTAGATATGTTATTCCAAAACAATACTGAATCTAATAACGATATGAATCCCGGAGTATATGCACTAACAAGTGCAAACGGTGACATTCAAAAAATAACAGGAAATTATTGGTTATTGAATGGCGGTAACGTTAGTGAAAAAACAAGGTGGAGCAATAACTTTGATATTGACATACAGTATGTAGATGCATTTAGATCTTACTCAAAGTTTATGTGGAATCAAAATGCTATGTGGCATCAAACACTTTCGAATATTTTGCTTGTTCAACAGATGTGCGAACTTAAAGGTTGGGAATATAGATTTACTACATTCAGAGCATTTGTAAAAGAATACAAAACATGGTGTGCTGATCAGTTTGTAACTTTACAAGATGAAATACATTGGAATAAGTTTTTGTTTACAGACAATGAAGACGGCGGGCTTCGAGAGTATACACTCAATAATCTAAACACATGGGACGATGGATACGATAATCATCCTAGTTACGAAGCACACGAAGATTTTGTACAAAACTTTTGGCTACCACACTTTAAAGGAGCATACACATGATAACGCTGTATTACCAATCCGGAGTTGTTGGCGAGAAATGGATACCAAATGGTGTTCCTAAAGAGTTGCGTACTAGAGAAGCATATAAGTACAATCAATTTAAGAGTGTAAAGCCAAAGTTTATTACAGAAGTATGTGACTATCTAGATATACCTGTTCAGCGTACTACTCCTAAGGACTATGTAGGACAGCCAGCTTTCTATCATATTGAAATTGATTGGATTGACCATGCATTTGTATATCGTAATGTATTTGAACATATTGATGAAGAGCCATTGAATCTAATACGTGATTTAGATAGTAAACTAAAGTTACTATTATGGTTTCCAAATGAAGGCTTTAGTTTAACTATGCCAAGGTTTATGGAAATTATTGATTTCTGTGTTAAAGACTTAGCAATACCTGCACATAAAGTTTTTCTTGTGTTTGGTGATATAAACATACAGAAAAATTTTGCAGCTTGGCGAAAGAGAAAAGGCTACAGTGAAATTAACGTATATGGTATGGACAGTTTTGAAGCAACGTATAATATGGAAATTACACAAATGGACGATAAGCCATTAGATGTAGACACGTTTCTAAACTACGATGCTCCAAAAAGCAAACGGTTTATATTTAAGAATGCCAATCCAAGACATCAACGTGTATTCTTTGCAGCGGAATTTTATAAACGTGATTTACTAAGACATAGTTATTACAGTTGGTTGAATAGATATTTTGAACCTCATGTAGATAGATTTCATACTGATGCAATGTATGAAAGTATTGACAAATATTGTTTAAATGAAGAACATCACAAAAGCCTTGAACAGCCATTAAACATGTTCCTACAAGATGCTCCTTACATTATTGATTATGACGGAACTGAAATAGAACAAGGATACAATCAACGTGCATTAATTAATCATCATTATTTAGATAGTGATTTTTCTTTTGTTACAGAAACAACATACGAACCTGTAAATGTAGAAGACGTACTTTTCATAACAGAAAAAATTTATCAGCCAATTGTTAATTTTCATCCTTTCTTAGTTGCAAGCCAAGTAAACACACTACACTTTCTACGTCACTATGGATATGAAACATTTCCTGAATTATTTGATGAGGAGTATGACAAAATTACTGACATAAGACAAAGGAGTGATTTGCTTTTGAGAAATGTACAAAATATTGTCGACGGCAATAAAGATCACATATTAGGAAGTCAATACATAAAAGACAAATGTGTACACAATCGAAATGTTTTCTTTGAACATAAAGGAAAGCAAAAGTGGGTAAATGTAATGACTTGGCTGGAGAATACTCATGCATTATGATAAAGGTTTTGACTCAACCACAATTATAGGTCAGCACGACAAAAAAATTAAGCAACAGCTATTATCAAAATGTGGACCAGGCGTTTCATTTATAAATTCTACTTGGATAGAAAAAGACAATGACCTTAAAGAATTACTTGCATCTAATCCTAAAAAAATAGTTTGTTATAGTGGTCCGGATTGGGAAAACAGAAAATGCAGAACAAAAGCAAACGAAGCAATAGATAAGCATCCTAATGTTGTACGCTTTGGAAACTATGATGGAGATCATTATTGGAGTTTTTGGCTAGACTTTATACATGACAACTGGTACAAGTATGAAACTGCTGATGTAATGGATATGGAAAATAATGATATTACTAAAGTTTATATGTGTCTAAATAGAAAGCCGCATGAGCATAGAATATTTTTAGTAAAGCATTTAATAACAAGAGGTTTACAGGACTGTGGATATCTAAGTTTAGGAAAGTTTGAGAATCCATGGGACTATCATGGACTAGAAGTTCCGATAACACTTAAAAGTGATGTAGTCAATAAAGAAGGTGACGAAAGCGTAGCAGGTGATGCCGGCGGCATTACAAATGATATTACTAGTTTAGGATTACGCAGCAATTGGAATTCTCACTTTCTCAACATTGTCAGCGAAACTACGATACATACTAATGTATTTGTTAGTGAAAAGGTGTTTAAGCCTATTATAGGTATGCGTCCGTTTGTTGTGCTAGGTGATGATAACGTTTATAAGATACTCCATAGTTGGGGCATTGATACATTTGACGATTTGTTTGGCACTGGATATAAACACCAATGGCATACTGATAGAATTAAATGGATTTGTAATGTAGTACAAAACTTAAAGCAACGTAAAGATTTGAAAGAACTATTAATTAGTTTAAAGCCACGCTTAGAACATAATGTAAAGATGTTGCAGAGAGCAGCAGTAAAGAATAGACAATTTATAGATAAGGTAAAATTTTAATGAATATAGCATTTATCGGGTTAGGGAAACTTGGACTGCCTTGTGCAGAAGTTATTGCAGAAAAAGGACACAATGTAACTGGATATGATATTGCTAAACGAGGCAATAATAATGTAGCACAGTTCCCTACAATCCAAGGTGCAATTAATGGTGCTGATATTGTATTTGTTGCTGTACCAACACCTCATGATCCAGACTACGATGGCAGAGCACCAACGGCACATCTAGAGCCAAAAGATTTTCAATACGACATTGTTAAAGAAGTAATTGCTGAAGCAAACAAGCATATGACAAAAGATCAATTACTTGTATTAATAAGCACAGTGTTACCTGGCACAGTGCGTAGAGAGTTTATACCGCTAGTAACTAACACACGCTTTGTATACAATCCTTATTTGATTGCTATGGGAACAGTTGCTTGGGATATGGTTAATCCTGAAATGGTAATGATAGGTACAGAAGATGGTACCGAAACAGGTGATGCAAAACAACTTGTTGATTTTTATAAATCTATAATGGAAAATGATCCTCGCTACGTTATTGGTACTTGGGACGAATGTGAATGTATCAAAGTATTCTACAATACCTTTATTAGCACAAAAATTGGACTAGTAAATATGGTACAAGATGTTGCACAAAAGCAAGGCAACATTAATGTTGATGTTGTGACAGGAGCATTACGTGATAGTACACAGCGTATTATGGGGCCAAGCTATATGAAAGCAGGAATGGGCGATGGCGGCGCATGTCATCCAAGAGATAATATAGCTTTGCGCTACATGGCAGATAAACTAAATCTAGGCTACGACATATTTGATAGTGTAATGAATGCTAGAGAAATACAAGCAAAAAATATGGCTATTGAAATATTAAAGTACGGAAACAAAATACAGTTTAGTAGCGATAGTTACAAACCTGATGTTGAATATGTAGACGGTAGTTATAGTTTACTTGTACAACACTATGTAAGAAAACTAGGCGGTTGGGTAGTAAATGAAACTCCTAGTGTTGTTGTTAGAGTACATGAAAATGATAAGTTACCAGAAGGTAACTATATTGTATTTGATCCGTGGCGCAGTTACGAAGGATCAAATCAACATGTTTCTTACGGAAATACTAGACATATGAAATGATCTGTGTTATAATAAGATATGTATGATATATTCTATCAACTAAATGACAAAAATGCAGAACAGTATGAAACACTTAAATCTAAATTTCCTACTGTAAAAAAGTGCGACGGCTTTAAACAAGCACAAAAAAGAGCCTTTACCAAATTCTTTTGGTACATACCTAGTGACGTAATAGTACTTGACGATTTTGATTTTGACTATGTACCTGATGCATGGAGTAATGAATACGTTCATCTTTTTAAAAACGGCGAACATTACGATGGTATTAACTTATTTCCAAAGCGTTTAGAAATAAGAGAAAAGGAACTACAGCATAGATTTTTTGTAAACAAAAAAGAAGTTGACATACAAATAAGTGTACCCAAGCAGTACGATTTTTTCTATGTAGACACATTTGAAGAATACGAACGTGCATTTGAACAAACTACTACAGAACTATTTTGGGTAGTAAGCAGAAACTTGACAATTAATCCTAGCTTTGATCTTGGATTTTACTTTAGTCATCATAACAGTTATGATAGGCGAGAAAATCATGCGTTTGTGCATAGTGTTGAAGGTAAAGAATTATATAATGGTGTCTTCCTATGTTCAATACATAAGCAGCTTAACAAAAAGCAAGTAGATTACAAGTTTATTGTAAACAGAAAAGAGTGGGAAATAACAGCAAGTGGACCTTGCGAATACGAAAAGTTTGAAGTTGTTACATATGTAGACTATCTCAAAGCACTAAAGATGAGCAAGACAGAAATGTTTTGGATGGTACCTGAAAGAGTACAAGTTGAAAAGGCATTCAAATTTGATATGTATTTTTCACATGATAACGAATACGACAGAACAATAAATCATGTGTTCTTAAATGGAGATCACTTTGATGGCATTGTGTTATGCAGTAAACATAATCCTATTACACAAAAAGAGTTTGACTATAGATTTGTGTCTCAGCGCAAAGAACATGCAACAGTAGCAAGTTATCCTAAAGTTAAAGATTATGATATTGTGTTTATAAGTTATAATGAACCTAATGCTGATGAAAACTGGGAAAACTTGAAAGAACGTTTTCCAAGAGCGCAACGTATACACGGAGTCAAAGGCATACATCAAGCACACATTGAAGCAGCTAAATTGTGTACTACTGACTTATTTTTTGTTGTAGACGGCGATGCTACAATAGTAGATAGTTTTGATTTCCGTTATAAAGGACAAGAAGGCTTTGTACATGTATGGCGTAGTATAAATCCTATAAACGATCTAGTATACGGATACGGCGGCGTAAAGCTATTGCCAAGAGAGCTTACGCTTAACATGGATACTAGTAAGCCTGATATGACAACTAGTATATCAGAAAAGTTTAAAGCAATGCCGGATATTAGTTGTATAACTAATTTTAACACAGATCCATATAGCACCTGGAAAGGTGCATTTAGAGAATGTTGTAAACTTTCTAGTAAAGTAATTGATAGGCAAAAGAATGAAGAAACAGATGACCGTTTACTTACCTGGACGACAGTGGGGAAAGAGCGTCCTTACGGAGAATGGGCTATCAAAGGCGCTAGACAAGGGTCTGCTTACGGAACAGCAAGCCAAGGCAATAGTGAAGCACTTAAAAAAATAAATGACTTTGATTGGCTTCAGGAGAAGTTTAATGAAGACACATGAGTTATTAGATAGGTTTGAACTACTGTATCCTACTAATAGCAAATTAGCAGATCTACGTAGAGCATATATTGACCAAGATATCAGCAGTATATTTAGACTAATGCCTAATCATGTATCTGGAGATATTGAAGAATTACGTAAAGCAGTGCTAGAACAAAATTTGCATAGTATCTTTAGATTGTGTAACAACGATGATTTAAGGAAACTTGTACTAGAAGACAATACATGGAAACTTTGGCCCACCCTAGATTGTTACGCTGACACTCAATTTATAGCAGCATTCAAAAGTTTTTTTGTTAATGAAACAAATATTTGGGACGATTGTTTTTCTAGAGGGCAATTACAAAGTAAACTGTGGTTAGTAAAAGAACTTAGAAAACTTAAGGTTGATTTAGGCACAGTATTCTTGTGTGCAGGTTGGTACGCTACACTAGCTACAATGTTATTTGAGAGTAACATTAAAGTAGATAAAGTTAGATCTTTCGACATTGATCCTAGCTGTGTAGATATTGCTGAAGTATTTAACAAGCCTTGGTTTGTAGATCAATGGCGATTTAAAAGTATTACACAAGATATAATGGATATTGATTATAATGAGCATACATGGCAGTATTGGAGTAACGCAAACAATAGAATGAGCTATCCAATTACAGATAGTCCTAATACTATTATAAACACAAGTTGCGAACACATAGAAAACTTTTCAGAATGGTATGATCTAATACCAAACGATAAATTAGTAGTTCTACAAAGTAATAATTATTATGAAGTAGAAGAACATGTTAATTGTGTTAAAGACATCAAAGAGTTTGGCAACATGGCACGTATGACAGGTCCGTTATATGCAGGTGAACTAGAACTGCCCAAGTACAAGAGGTTTATGTTAATTGGATATAAATGAACTAAGTGTAAGAGAACTGCAAACAGAGAGTGCTAGGGCATTGAGTACAATGCAAGCAACCAATAATAATATTTGGCAGTTCAATAAAGTAGCACATCATAACAGTCAAAACTGGTACAAGGCTGTAATCGAATGGTATGTTGAACAGTACGGCAACCTGCCTAGTAAAGTTGGTCCTGGTAAAGATGTAAAGTTGATAATGGATGTATAGATACGAAGATATAAAAACAATACACCTTGAGGTTACACAAAACTGCCAAGCCAATTGTCCAATGTGTGACCGTAATATGAACGGCGAAGGATTAAATCCGCACATTAATTTAGATGAACTATCATTAGACGATTGCAAAAATATTTTTACAAAAGAATTTATTGCACAATTAGATACAATGTATATGTGTGGCAACTTGGGAGATCCTATCGTTGCTAAAGACACATTAGAAATATTTCAATATTTTAGATTACACAATCCTAATATGTGGCTAAGTATGAATACAAACGCAGGGGCAAAAAATGAAAAGTGGTGGAGACAGCTGGCTGAAGTTTTTGGAAGGATGGGCTCCGTCATATTTAGTGTGGACGGTTTGCGTGACACTAATCATTTATATCGCCAAGGAGTTGTATGGGATAATGTAGAACGCAACATGCGAGCGTTTATTGCAGCAGGTGGCAGAGCACGTTGGGACTTTTTAATTTTTGAACACAATCAACACCAAGTTGAAGAAGCGGAAGCACTTGCTAACGAATGGGGCTGCGAAAAGTTTATGAAGAAAAAGACTGGACGCTTTATTACACAAGATTCAAAAAAGAAAGAATCTCATCAAGCAGTAGATCGTAAAGGTAACAAGTCAGCAGAACTTAAAAAACCAGATGCAAAATATCAAAATAAAGCTCTTAGCAAACAAGATGTAATTATAAACAAGTACGGTACTATGGACGCTTACTATGATGCAGCCCCTATCATTTGTAAAGTAAAGAAAGATAATAGCTTATTCATAACAGCAGAGGGTCTAGCAATGCCATGCTGTTGGACTGCTGGACGTATGTACAAATGGTGGCACAAGGATCCTAAAGTAGAACAGATATGGGACTTTATTGATAAAGAAGCACTTAATGCTCGAAACGGCCTAGAGGCAGTATTTGCTACAGGAACATTTGATCGAATACAAGAAAGTTGGTCAAAGCCCAGTTGTGGTGATGGCAAGTTAAAAGTATGTGCAATGAAATGCGGTGCCGAGTTTGATCCTTTTGCTGAACAGTTCAAATAAGTACAGTTATGCTTACAATTAATGATGTTAAAAAAATTGAACTAGAAATTACCAGCGATTGCAATGCAGCCTGTCCAGGTTGTGCTAGAACAATTTGGAATGATTTGCTGAGAATAAACAGTTTTTCACTGCAAGATCTGCAGAGAATATTTCCTACTACTAATCATATAGCAGATAAAGAATTTAAATTTTGTGGTGTATTAGGCGATCCAGCAATACATCCTCAGTTTGCTGATATGGTAGAATACATATTACAACATGGCGGAAAAGCAAGCATTAGTACAAACGGTGCTGTAGGTACAGCAGACATGTGGCGTAGAATAGGTAAACTAGCAAACCAGTATCGTCAAAAGTTTTTCGTGCAATGGTGTATTGACGGTCATAAAGAAACAAATCATATTTATAGAGTAAACACTAAATGGAGTGTTCTTGAAAGAAATATAAATGCATTTTGTGAAACAGTTGGAGAATATACTCACAGAGCACAATGGGTCTTTATTGTTTTTGATCATAACGAATATGAACTTGATATAGCAAAACAACATGCTAAACGTTTAGGATTTAAATTTGCTACTCGCACAGGAATGCGTAACAGTTATCATCAATGGATATCTCGTATTGGTAAGAAAAATAATAAAGAAACAAAAGTAATTACTACTACAGGTAAGAACGAACATAAACGTAAAGATGAAGTTTACAAGTTAGATAAACTAATTGCTAATAATGAAGTTGACAATAGTATCATTAATACAATTTCATGTAAGTATGTACACGAAGGTGAAATATTTATTAATGCACAACAACAAATGTGGCCGTGTTGTTTTTTATGGGATAGCGCATTTAAAGATATAGACAATATATCAGAAAAACTTAGTGATTATCCTGACAGCTGGAATAGTTTAAAAACACAATCTATAGAAGAAGTTATGCAACAACCTTACTATATGAATGTACTTGAGGAAAGCTGGAACCCTAAACACAATAAACATATAGAGCGTTGTATAAGAACATGCGCATACAATAAAGCATATCAAAACGAAATAGTAGAACAAAAATGAGTTGGAAAGTTTTAGTTAAAGATCAAGTTAAAGTTCAAATTGAAATGTCTAACTATTGTAATGCTGCTTGTCCGGCTTGTGCAAGGTCAAAGGTCGATAAGTGGAAAGATGAGATGTATCCTATTACATTAAATGATACGTACATAAGTTTAGAACAATTTAAAAGTTGGTTTGATAAAGACACTTGGTCAAGTTTAACACATATACATATGTGCGGTAACTACGACGAAGCAACAACTAATCCTGATCTAATTGAAATTGTAAAGTGGATTCTATCTAGTGATGATCTATTTCCTACGAAACCTAGGATATCTATTTCTACCAACGGCGGAACACGCAATAAAGAATTTTGGAAAGAGCTAGGACAAATATCTGCAGAATCAAACAACCGTCTCAATGTAACATGGGGCCTTGATGGCTTTGAAGATACTAATCATCTTTATAGGATAAATGTTGTTTGGGATAGAGTACAAGAAAATTATAGAACATACATAGCACACGGCGGAGACGCAGTTTGGCAATTTATATATTTTGCACACAATGAACATCAAGCACATCTAGTTGAAGATTATGCAACTAGTGAAGGATTTTCTAAAGTAAAGTTTATAGGAAGTCCTAGACCTAATGTTGGCAAAACAAAACACAATATTGATAAGAAAGTAACACCAAAGATAATTTCATCAATAATGGCACCAAAATGTCTTACTAGAAGTATAGACGGCCATGGTGTATATATTACATACCACGGTTATGTTCTTCCTTGCTGCTGGTGGGGAACTAAGTTCGGATTTAAAAATCTAAAAGATTATAGTAAATTTTATAGTCCTAACCAACACAGGTTAAACGGATCAAATAGTATACAAGATATCTACAACAGTGACTGGTATAGTAACTTATATACTGCTATCATGAACGAAAAATTTTCGAAATGCACAGAAAATTGTAAACAAAATAAAGTTGCAACACACCGATTTGAGAAACTAAATGACAAATAAATTACCATCAGAAACATTTTGCCTACTACCGTGGGTACATCTAAGCACAAGACCAGACGGCAGTATGCGAGTATGCTGTACAGCAAACGCTAGTTCAGTTGGTCCAACTAATGATAAAGAACACGGCGGCCAAGTAGGCATTCTTAAAGATGACGAAGGACGTCCTAACAACTTAAACGTAAGTGATTTTCAAACAGCATGGAATAGCGACTATATGAAGAATGTACGTAAACAAATGTTAGCTGGTGAGAAACCTCCTAGTTGTTTAAAATGTTATAAAGAAGAAGCAGCTGGACATCGCAGCAAGCGTATGTGGGAAACACACTACTGGAGTCAGCGTGTTGATGTGGATAAGGTATTGCAAGAAACAAACGAAGATGGTAGTGTTCCTCCTAACTTAGCATACATTGATTTGCGCTTTGGTACTAAGTGTCAGTTAGCATGTGTTATGTGTAGTCCACATGACAGCTCAGGTTGGATCAAAGACTGGAAAGCAATCTTTCCTGCTGTTGAAAACAAAAGTCTCAAAGAAATTATGCAGTGGGATAACAAAGGCAGCACTAACGGTAGTAGTTATAATTGGCATAAACAGAATCCTACATTTTGGAAACAGTTCTATGAACAAATGCCTAGTATGCAGCAAATTTATTTTGCAGGCGGCGAAAGTCTTATTATTGAAGAACACTATGAAATACTTGAACACGCAATCAAAATGGGCTACGCTAAAGACTTAGAACTACGTTATAATTCAAACGGAGTTGAATGGCGCGATGATTTATTTGACCTATGGAAAGAATTTAAATTAGTACGTTTCCATTATAGTATAGACAGCATTAAAGAAATGAATGACTACATTCGTTATCCTAGCAATTGGAAAAACCAAGTAAACACGTTTCATAGATTAGATAATGAAACAAGTGATAATGTTGAAGTAACTATTGCGTGTGCAGTGCAAGCACTAAACGTATACTACTTGCCAGACTTTATACAATGGAAGTTGGAGCAGAAGTTTAAGAAAATTAACATGTGGCCATTTGGTGCAGGCGGCATTAGTCAGCACTTTGTATACTGGCCAGCACATTTAAATGTAAAGAGCTTGCCTGCAGACTTTAAAGAAAAATGTAGAGCAAAATACGAAGCATGGTATCCATGGTGGGAAGAAAACTGGGAACTTGGAGTTCCAAGTTGGCATAAAGGTAAGATTACTAAAGAAGACTTTATGCAAGCTGAATATGGTATCAAAAGATTAAATGGCATCCTTAACTTTATGGAAAGTGAAGATTGGAGCCAACGACTTCCAGAGATGAAAGAATTCCTTAGTAGATGTGACACACAGCGTGGTATAACATTTGAAGAAACATTTCCTGAGATGAAAGATATATTTGATGGACTTTGATACAATAAATTTACTATCGGGTAAAGTATTTCAAATTACTTGGGATTTAGGCAGACGGTGTAATTACGACTGCACATATTGTCCTGTAACTAGGCATGATAATTTTAGTCCTCATGCTAGTCTCGATGAACTAAAAAGTAGTGTAAATTTTGTTTACAGTTACATTGACTTGTATATGCAATATAGAAAAGAAGATCGTGCTAGTATTAGTTTCACAGGCGGTGAGCCTACTGTAAATCCTAACTTCATTCCTTTTGTAAAATATCTAAAAGAAGCATATGATGAAAAGTACAAAGACAGATGGCAAAATGCATTGACACTTACTACTAATGGTGCAATGAGTCAAAAAATGGCACAAGCTGTTATTGATAATTTATCACATGTTACAGTAAGTTATCATGCCGAAAGTAATCAAAAATTAAAAGATCAAGTTAGAGACAGAATACTACAGTTTAAAAAAGCTGAAGATAACGGTAACTTTAGGATTAATGTTAATGTTATGTTTCATGCACAACATTTTGACGAGTGTAAAGACTTGTGTGAATTCCTACAAGAGAACGATGTAAAATATGTTCCTAGAGTTATAGGCGAAGAAGCAGATAGCAAGCCATCTTTTGCACATAAGTATTCACCTGAACAATTAGACTACATGAAAAACTATTGGAACAATAATACTAAAAAGTTAAACAAAGAAAAAGAAGTATCAAAAGTATTAAGTGCAGCAGGCGAAAAGAAAAGCGAATCTGATAAATTAGGAATGACTATTGGACGTCCTTGTTGCGGTATGCGTAATATGTGTTTAAGCAATAAGACTGAATCTATTACTAGTCAGTTTGTTAACAAAAGAGATTTCAAAGGATGGAGTTGTAGTGTAAACTGGTTCTTCTTACATATTGAACAACAAACTGATCAAGTATTTCACCATCAAACATGCCAAGCAAAATTTGACGGTACAAGAGGTGCTATTGGCAAACTAAGCCAAGGTAATATTATACTTAAAGATTTAAGAAATAAATTAGAAAATAAAAAAATGACTACTATAATATGTCCTAAACAAACATGCGGGTGTGGATTGTGCGCACCAAAAAGTATGTACAGCGAACGCTATAAAGAAGTAGTTACAGAACATATTGATGTAGGAGTTCTAAGTGACATATAATTGTTTAGAAGGTACAACTAGTTTATACGTTGAAAGACATTCAAGCGGTTATATAGTATCTCCGTGTTGCTTGTATAAAGACAAGCACAAAAGCGGAACAGTTCCTAACATTGAAGATTTAATAGATAATCCAGCAATTAATAAAATTAAAGAAGGATTTAAAGGAGACTGGAAACGTCCTGAGTGTATAGATTGCATTTTAAAAGAATCATCAGGAAAATCTAGCAAACGTATAATTAGCCTTGAAAGAGGCAACACAGGAATTACTCACTGGGACATACGACCCGGCAGTCTTTGCAATTTAAAGTGTGCAATGTGTACTCCTTGGAACAGTAGTAAATGGTATGAAGATATTGACATCTTTAAAAAATACAATGGCAAAGTTTTAAATGAAGACAATCGAAAAGCAAGAGACGAAATTGATTGGGATTGGATATATGAAAATTGTATAGACAAAGCTATATCTATTTACATTGCTGGCGGCGAACCTTTTTATATGAAAGATGTACAGAAATTTATTAAGAATTTATCTAAGCATGAGTGGAATCGTAATAATACTATTTTATGTATTCAAACTAACGGAGTAAGTAATACTCCAAAGTTTTTAGAAATATTATCTAAATTTAATCACCTAGAATTTAGTATCAGTTGCGATGGTTGGAGTGATGTTAACGATCTTATACGTTTTCCAACTAAACACGACGAATTCTTAAAAAATACGCAAGAACTTGTTGACTTAAATTGCGAGAAATTATTTTTTAATATTACTGTACAAGCAATGAACTTACCTAATATTGATACATTAGTTAACAATATTCAAAAAAAGTGGAACGGAAAATACGATATTCATAAATTAACTAGGCCTAATCAATTACAAGTAAATGCACTAAAGCCGCATATAGTTGAACGTGTCCTAGAACAAACTAAAGTGCCTGAACTAAGAAAGTTTTATTCTGATTATAAATTTAATGAACAACTAAATCTTAAGATGCAACAATATTTACTAGAGTTAGATAGTGCAAGAGGCACTGACAGCAAAAAAATTATACCGTGGTGTTTTGAATAATGTGGACAACTGATACATTAGAATGGATTGATATAGAACTTACAAGTTTTTGTAATATAAAATGCAAAGGCTGTTTTCGTGTATTGTCTGATTATGCCGATGACATATTAAACAAAACTTATTTAGATCTCGACACTATTAAAGAGAGATTTCAAAAAGAAATGTTTCCTAATATCAAAATTATTAATTTTTGTGGTAGTGTTGATGAGCCGTGTAGTCATCCACAATTTCATGAAATTATAAAACACTTTGCTGATTGGAACTGCCATATTAACATTGCTACTAATGGAAGTTTACGGACTACAAAATGGTGGACTGAACTAGCAGGTATACTTCCTAGTAATCACAAAGTTGTTTGGGGAATTGACGGCAGTGACGAACTGTCAGAAGTATACAGAGAAGGTTCTAGTTTTAAAAAAGTAGAACAAAATTATAGAGCATTTATTGCTGCTGGCGGAAAAGCAAACTGGCAGTTTATTAGTTTTGAGCATAATGAACATCAACTAGAAGAAGCAAGGGAAAAAGCAAAGCAAGAAGGCTTTAAAGAATTTAAAACTATTATTAGTCATAGAAAAGACACAGGCGGAGTAAAACATAAAAAAGTTGAAACACAAGAGTCTAATTGCATTAGTTGCAAGTATGCTAATCAAAAACGTATTTTTGTAAATCACATGGGTAATGTAATACCCTGTTGTCATCTTAATGCAAAAATGTTAGAATATCCAGTTAGCAGAAAACACAAAGATAAATTTGAAGATATATTAGAACAACAGAATTATATGTCAGATATTAATTTAACAAATGTAAGTGTTGAGCAAGCAATTAACGGAAAAGTTTGGACAGACATTAAAGAAAGTTGGACATCGGATAATAGAATACCACGTTGCGAGCAAGTATGTAAAGAAAACAAACGTGATAAATTTATAAAGGAACAGTTATGATATTTAAAAATAGTCAACAAGATATTAATATTGAAGAACCTAATGACGTAAAGGTAGTATCTTTAAAAATATCCGGCGGCGCTGACAGTGCTATTGTTGGGTACATGCTATCTAAATATGTAGCTGAAGAAAGACCTGATATCAAGATTATTCCATTAACTACTAATCATCCTAAGAAACCTTATCAAGGAGTGTTTGCTCCCCGTATAATAAATTTTTATAAAGATACTTTTGGAGAACATATTTTTGGAAAACATTATATAAACAATGTAGACGTAATGAATACTAACGATGATTATATAAATGCACAAACGAAATTGTTCAAGGAAGCCTCTGACAAAGAAAACATACAAAAAAATTATTCTGGTATTACTGCTAATCCACCCTTAGATATAATAGATACTTTTAGAAACGAAAAGGGTAACCTAATTAACGGACCGTGCGATAATAGAAATGGAAAGAATTTTCCTGTGCTTAATAATTATTCTTGGAAACACTTAACAAACATAGACAAAAAAGGCGTAGCAGAACTATACGAAACACTTGGAGTTATGGAAACATTATTTCCGTTGACTAGAAGTTGTGAAGACTTTACTACGGACTTTAGTTCCCATTGCGACAACTGTTGGTTTTGTAAAGAAAGATTTTGGGGTTTTGGCCGATATATTTAAAGGTTGATTATTTTTTAAAAGGTGTTATAATGTAGTCATGAGTGAAGATTTAAAATGGAGCAATTATGACTTTACAAAGATCCCGTTTGACGACATTGTTAGCGTCGGACAAAGGACACTCTTATATAGAGACTTGTTTACTGTCAGCTGGCTGCTTGGAAGATTCTGTAACTACAAATGTAGTTACTGTTGGCCCTACGCAAGAAGCGACCGCAAAGATCATAGACCTACAGAACTATGTCTCAAAACAATCGACGAAATAAAGCGACAGGCACGTGAAAACGGATTTAATAGTTATCATTTTAGTCTTAGTGGCGGTGAGCCTACTTTTCATCCTGGGTACTTGGACATTCTACAGCATCTGGCTGATGACGTAGACAACACTAACTATACCAGTGTACACATGACGTCAAACTGTAGTCGCAATATGGCTTGGTTTGAAAAGTATGTTGAAGCAGTAAAGCCATTTCATAGAGCAAGTATTACAGCAAGTCTGCACACAGAACACGTAAACAGTAAAGAGAAGATGCAGGACTTTGCAGATAAGTTAATCTTCTGTCAGGAGCATGATGTACAAGTTACAATTAATCAAGTTATGGTACCAGAATGGTTTGAACGTGATTGGGAGAATGCATTGTTCTTTCACGAACAAGGTATCAACGTTACTCTTAAACCACAATCAGACCCTACTGCTTCTAAAATTGTTGAAGGTTACAAACCAGAAGACTTGGAGCGGTTGTGGAACGGAATGCCACAGCGGGCATACACAGAAAACAAAAGGATATGGACAGAGCGTCCGAAGCCAAACTTCCAAATACCTCAAGGAGTAGAGGGAAAATTAGATACAAGTATTCCTTGGCATATGCAAGTAGAGTTAAAAGACTCTAAAGGTAAAAAGTGGTATATGGACCAAGCAGAACGCTTTAATGCCTTTAATTTCAACAATTTTGAAGGATGGGCTTGCAATGCCGGTTACAGCGGACTTATAATACGCGAGCCTGACGGTTCGATAAAAAGGAGTTATTCTTGTCATGATGCACCGCTTGGCAACATCGAAACAGGTTTTGAACTGTTTAAGACACCTAAAACTTGTATTACTAAAAGTTGCGTAAGTAGTGCCGACTCAAAGATTCCTAAGAGAAAATATGAAAAAGATATACCTAACACAGATCAATAATGTTATTGCGGAAGCAACATTTCTACCTCTCAGTGTTGCGTATGTTTGGGAATACTGCAATGCAAATGTAGATGGCTGGGAATTAGGAAGTATATTATTTGAACGTGACACTGTTGAAAACTACGTAGAACAAATTATAGATCCAGACGTAGTAGCACTAAGCACATATGTATGGAACTGGACTGTTAGTCAAGAACTTGCTAGGGCAATAAAACAAAAATATCCTAATTGTATGATTGTTATGGGAGGTCCACAAGTTCCTTACAGACAGTCTTGGCTTAAACAAAACAGAGATATCTGTGATGTAATTGTTACATACGCAGGCGAACGCATATTTGCAGAATTACTTAAAGGTAATTTAACAGCGCCTGGTATAATGACTGTAGATAGTTACACAGCACCTAAGCCAGATAAACTTATAGAAGATATTCCTAGTCCGTATTTAAGCGGGCTAATGAATAGCCTTATGAAGCCTAATAAACAATATAGTGCTATTATTGAAACTAACCGCGGATGCCCTTATCGTTGTACGTTCTGTGACCAAGAAGCATTGTATTATAACAAGATTGCAAAATTTAATCATGACCGTGTACTAAGTGAACTAGACTGGGTAAGCAATAATAAAATAGAATTTTTATATTTTGCAGATAGCAATCTTGGAATATTCGAACGTGACATACAATTTATACAGCATCTAGCAAAGAATAAAAATGCTACAGGATATCCTAGGAACATAGATTACGCAACAGCAAAGCAACAGCCGGATCGTATTTTAGAATTAGGACGCATCTTAAATCACGAAGCAAAAATTAATCGAGGTATGACTATTGCTTTACAAAGTATGAATCCTAAAACACTCGATGCTATTAAGCGTACTAATATTGCAAATATTGATTTAGAAAAAACAGTTCAAACATATAATAAAAATAATATTGAAAACTACTGTGAACTTATATTAGGTTTGCCTGAAGAAACTTTTAATAGTTGGATAAGCGGCATAGGAAAAATACTTGAGTTAGGCAGTGACCATGCTCTTACTGTTCATCCGTTAAGCATTGTACCTAACACGCCATTTGCTAACAAGGACTATAAAGAAAAGTACGGACTTCAATATACTCCAACACAGGCTCCAGCAGGCGGCAACGTTTACCCTAAGGACTCAGATGGCGAAATAGATTATATTTGTTACAGTAGTAATACAATGACTAGCGAAGAATGGATTGATGCATACTTTTTTGCAAAGGGTATTGTAATACCTCATCATTACCACGGAGCGAGTCAACTAGCTGCTGAATTTTTAAATAGAACAATTGGTGTTCCTTTAATTGAATACTACAAAGTTTTGTTTGAACACAGTAAAGATGGTGTAGGAGTATTACATAATGAATACTTAAAGCATACAGGAAGTGTGCGGCGAAGTCTATTTGAGCAAGAAACTTGGGGACGTCCAGTAGCCGGTGACTTTCATTTTCAAGACAATGGTGCTACAGCAGCAATGCTATACAACCATATACAATTGGTACATGATGAAATTATAAATATTGTATATAATCAATGGGGGGTTGACATTTCTGAAGTATTGTGCTATAATAAGTTAATGCTCGATACTCATAATAAGACAGTAACTTCATTAAAATTTAATTATAATTGGCCTAAGTTTTTTGCAACTAGTGTATTAGACAAAGCTAATATTACTGTTGAAGTAGAAACAAAACAGTATAAAGATTTAGAAGACCATGCTAAACATATATTTTGGTATGGTAGAAAAAGCAAACGATGCTTTTTAAAACACAAGGTAGTAGAACATGATACGCATCGCTGATCAAATTCCAAATGTAAAAACTCTACATAAAGTAGGACCTCATACTAAATGGTTAGACACGCATGAATTATTTGCAAACAAAAAGATATTATTATTTGCAGTGCCAGGCCCGTTCCTAGTAGAGTATGCGGCAAGTCAATTACGTACATATGAATTTTGCTACAAACAAATACAAGACTTAGGCATTGACGAAGTATGGGTAACAAGTGTCGATGATACATATGTACAACGTGCTTGGTTAAAACGAGAAGGCATTAGTAATATACAAGCATTACCAGACCCAGCCGGTGAATGGGCTGAAGCAATCGGTATGCTTGAAGATATGACTAAAGAAGGATTAGGAAAGTATCGTAGTCATAGATACGCAATGATTATTGATAACTTAATTTGTAAAATTGTAAAGTATGAAGATTTTACACATAACCCAATGACATGTTTTCAAGTAAGCGATGCAGATAGTATGATGCAATATTTAGAAAGTATTAAACAAACATATGAAAGGTGGAATGATGAAGCGAGAGACACAGTTGACGCTACAGGACAAGACAAGTGAATATGCTGTAGAACTACCAACTCTATGGTACGATCGTACATTTGTCGAAAAACATCTTAATAGTATTGAGCAAGATGACTGGTACATATTTGATTGTGGACATGTTCGTTGGACAGTACATGAAGCATATGAAAACAACCCACGGCTAGAATGTAAGAACTATGTATGGACACAGTTTCATCAAGAACTGGCAGAATTATTTAACGTGCCTATCATGCCAGACACAATGTTGTATACAGCAACACCAATTGGCGGAGTGCCTCCGCATCAGGATCGTAATAGACTTGCAATTTTAAACTTTGCAGTTAGAGGCGAGTTTGGTGATACAAGTCCTCAAACTTTTTATGATGACTTCGATAGAGAAACACATATATTTAATATGGAATATGCACACAGCAATTCTACAAATGAATTTGCTCCTTGGTTATTTAAAGGCAGTAAAGTACATGGAGTACAAAACACAAGCGATCCTGATAGGGCAATATTAAGTTGCTGTTGGCGACATCATTCGTATGAAGATATCCTACAAGGTATTGCTGATGGAACACTTATTAACTGGGAAGTTAATGACAAGAATAAATTGGTAAAGTTTATATGAAGTACGATATAGCATACAACCGATTGCACACAATGGGCGATTGGCTCGAAATGGAGTCGTTTAATTCAAACAAAATAATGGAAGAATTAAAGCCATATAATAATGACTGGAAACCATACAACGTAAGAAAGCCTAATAATCGTTGGGGGCTTAGTATTACTAGTTTAGATGGTGGACTTAGTGGTATTCCAGACTTAGATAGTTTGTATGAATATAACAAAGATAATAATGTAGAAATTACAAACCAAGATATTAAAACATATACAAGCGTGTATGAAACAATGCCTACACTACAAAAAGTAATTGAGCCTTGGAAGCCTTGGCTCGGGCGTTGTCATTTCTTAAAATTAAATGCTGGCGGATATTTTCCTGAACATTACGATATTAATAAATTAGATTATAATTATGATGATACTAGACTAATTGGTTTTGTTAATAACTCATCTAAGTATACAATGAAGTTTTTGTATGAAGATAAGTTAATGGAAGTAAAGAATGGAAGTCTACATTGGTTTAATGCTAGTAAACGCCATAGTGTGTTTAGTATGAAAGATGATTGTATAATGATTGTAATGTGTTTAAAGTTTGACGAAGAGTTATTCGAAACAATCATTAATCAGTATAGGTTGAAATAATGAATTGGTATCACCGAAAATTAAATTTACAATATGATCCATCTGTCTTTAATGATATTATTGATTATGCAAAAGCAACTGAATGGAAAGACGGTTATGACCAGAATGGGTTAGAATGGAATGTACAAGAACTTTCTATTAGTATAGAACAATTTCCTATATTAGATGAAATATATCAAGGATTAAATGCAGAATTTAAACGTCCTAGTTTCTTTTTGAGTAGTGTAAAGCCTGGTGGATTAGTTAATCATATTGATCATCGTAAATGGGGAAATTTTGGAATTCCGTTACTAGGAGACTTTAGTAATAGTCCGCAATATTATTATGACCAATTTAATCATCCTGTAGAACAATTTACAATGGACAAGCCAACTATATTCAACACACGTATGTTACATGCAGTGCCACGCAAACGTGAAGATACTGCACCTCGTTGGGTATTAATGATGGATTTATTTGACTGGACAGATAACTTATTTAAAAAAATTGACAACAATACTATTTGGACAAACACAGAGAACTTTAAGTATGAATAATGTATACGCAATTCAATTATCTAATTGGTATCCTAGTGCTACCTTGCCACAAGCAATTGGTACACTGTGGAGTTATGCCCAACAATTTGAATCTATAAACAATTCTTATAAAATGGTAAAAACATTTTGGGAAAACGAAGATGCAGAAACTGTTATAGATGAAATAGTTGATCCTGATGTTATATTATGTAGCTGTTATATTTGGAATTGGGAACGTACAAATATTGCCTTAAAAGAAATAAAAAACAAATATCCTCAATGTCTTGTTATTGTAGGAGGTCCTGAACCTAAGTATTCTGTAGAATGGATGCAACAGCACAATCATGTCGATATACTAATTCCGTATTATGGAGAAGAAGTATTAGTTGATGTGCTTAAAACAAATTTACAAACCAAGGATTTTTTAGAAGTTGAGGGTATTATAACAAAAGATTTTTACAATCGCAAGCGTAACACTATTAATTTAGAAGAAGTACCTAGTCCATATCTAAATGGGTTTTTCGGCAACTTAGTAGAAAACAAACGTGATGAAACACGTACTGTTAGATGTGTATTTGAGAGTAACAGAGGATGTCCTTACAGTTGCACATTTTGTGATATAGGCAGCACAGCATATGCAAAAGTAAAGAAATTTGGTATGCACCGTGTTCTTGATGAATTAGAATGGATTGTAAAAAATGGAGTGACAGTAATTGATGTAGCTGATGCAAACTTTGGCATCTTCGATAGAGATGAAGAAATTGTTGATGCTTTAATTGATCTAAAAAAGAAACATAATTGGAAAGGTAAGTTTTTGCCTACCTGGAGTAAGGCAAGGGGTGATAGAGTCCTACGTTGTGCAAAGAAACTTATACACGGTGGTCTAGATAGTATATTTGGTTTAAGTTTACAAAGTTTAAATCAGCAAACTCTTGATAATGTAAAACGTACTAATGCATTTACATTACAGGAAATGAGTGATATTATCAAGGATATGAATGAATCAGACATTGCTGTGTATACAGAATTAGTTTTTCCAATGCCAGGAGATACATACGCTAATTTTAAAGGCGGTATGGAAGAACTAATTGACTTGCCGCATACCTTTAACAAGTTTCAAATAAATCAACTCAGTAAGTTAAACAATGCAGAATTTAGTAGCAATGAATATAATGAAAAATTTGAAATAAACTGGGCTAATATACGAGGATTTACAAAACACTATCACGGTGATAAATTTACAGATAATATTTGTACTTCAACAAGCAGTATGTCTGAAGATGATGTTTTTGAAAGTTTGTTTTTAGTAAAAAGTTTTTATAAGCCGATATATTTTTATGGCATTTTACAAAATACTTGTAACACATTGCACACACTAGGAATTGAAAAAAGATCTACCTTGATAAACGAAAGTTACAAATTCCTACAAACAAAAACTTGGTTTAATGAACACAAACAAGAATGCAAAGATCATTATTTTAGTGCAATCAAAAACCAAACCCATTATGGATGGAATATAATGAGTGATCCGCTTTATTTCTTTCCTGAATATGCAATATCACATATTAATTATTTGAAGAACAATATACATGATGTTTTGAAAGAACGCTTCCCTCAATATCATGAACTTATCGATATTGATTATTACTCAATGTGGAAAGGAACAAGTCAAAAAATAGAATATCAGGTAGAAAATTATGCACCTGGTAATTGGACATTTTCCGATTCTAGAGAAACAGATAAAGAAGATTATTATAATACTATCTACATTGCTGGAAGATTTGATGATAGATGGAAAATGGAGGAAATACATGTTAACAATTAATAATGAATGGGTAGTATCTTTTGATCATTTACTGCCCTTAGATACTATGCCAGATCCACTTCCTGCCTTAGCAGAAAGTTATGATTTAGTTAGATGGGGTGTATACGGAAGACAAATAGATCAATACGGTAACAGTGTCAAAGATTTAAATTGGGCAAAGAATAATGGATATCATCACGATAATCCATGGAGTATAGAAGTATTGAGCAAGGCACGTTGTAGTTATTATGTTTTAATGTTAACAGATGATGAAGGTTATTTGCCAGATTCAAAAAATAATTCTCCTATAGTATATGATAGTATAGAAACACCTGCCGAAGTTTGGGATAACATAACATGGCGTAAAGATTTGCCTAAAGAGTGGGATGATTATAAAGCGTGGGTAGAATCCTTAAAAGGACCTGTGTTTGAAAAAATTGGTCGACTTGCTGTACTGATTAGACGTCCTAATGCACCTAATAATTATCACAGAGATTGCGACCTTGTGGACGAATGCTATCCTCATAGGCAAGAATTTGCCTGGATTAATTGGGATCCAGAACAAACAATGTACGTTATGGACGATGAAAAAAATCTACATAAGGCACAATCTATGAGTGGTTTCTTTAATCATCAGAATTGGCACGGAAGTCATGAAAGTTTACCTTATTGGAATTTTGGATTAAAGATCGAAGGTATATTTACAGAAGAATTTAGGAAAAAAGCAGGCATCGATCATATAGAAAGGTACTATTACGAAAATGTATAATAATCCACTTAATAAACTAATATGGAATAAGGTTGAAGAAATGTTCGGTTGGAACATTGCTCCGGAATCTGTTATTAGTCAACTACCTTTTACACAAGAATTTATAGATGCTTGTGAACAAGAATTTTCAATGCAAGTTAGAGATACACATCATCCAATTCATCTTGGTCAAATTGATCAATGGTATGGAAAAACTATGGGCGACTTTGTAAAAGAAATTGACAAGCAATATCAACACAACTACTTCGTAGGTGAAAACGGTACAAGCACCACAGGTGTAGTTGGCGAAGTATTAGATGTTGAACACAAGCCTATTGCAAATAAGTGGAACATACGAGGACAAGCACTTGTAGACAGACTACAAGCAATGCAAAAAGAACGCCCAGACTTAACTATACTTGATATGGGCTGTGGTGTAAACGAATACAAAAAACATTTAAACAATGTTACTGGCGTTGATCCATATAGGACCGAAGCAGACATTATGTGTAAGCAATCAGACTTTGATCCTAAAGGACAAACTTGGGACGTTGTTATTTGTTTTGGCAGTATGAATTGGTATACTTATGATGAACAATATCGTAACATGAAAAAATTAAAAGAATGTTTAGCACCAGACGGATTGTTACTGTGGAGCCATAATCATAACTATTACAAACTATTCCAACCTGATGCAATACACGCACATACTTGGTTACATGGTGATTTAGATGATGCCCAAAAGAATTCAGCATACTTTTTTTGTGATAGAGAATGGAAGTACACATGGTACTTTAACATTACAGAACACGGAACAAGTACACTTGCAAAACATGTCGGGTTGTCAGTTGACAAAATAGATTACGATCATTGCAACTTATATAGACCTCCTATGTGGAGATTATTTATGGAGATGAGTCATGAAAATTCTAATCGGTCCAAGTCGTAGTGGTACAACATTTTATTATAATTGGTTTCTAAATGAATATGCTTATGATCCGTTGCCTATAGTGCAAAAACAAGGCGAAACATTTACACCAGGTTATGATTGGCGTGTAGAACTTGGTATTGCTAATTTAACGCCGGATATTATAAAAAAAGAAACACAACGAAGATTAAAATGGTTAAATCAAAATAGTATAGTTAAGGTTACAATGAGTGCTCAAGTAGATGATTTATTTTGGAAATATGTCAAAGATAAACCAGTAACACTTATTGAAAGAAATAATATATTTGAACAAGTAATTAGCTGGGGTGTTGCTAAACAAACAAACAAATGGGCAGTATGGAAACCTCAAGAACTAGAAACTGTAGAATTTAATTATCCTAAATCGTGTTTTAATGAAATAGCAGACGAAATAGTAAAATATAATGATATGAAAAACAATTATTTTACAAATATAGAACAAATTTTGTATTACGATGATATAAAAAATTATAAAGTCAACGGACGTCTGCCTATAAAACAAAAGTCGGATTACAATATAACAAATATACAAGAAGTCAACACTTGGTGTAAAGAATTGAGAGACGCATTATGAAAAACAGATGGGAAGTAACAGTAGAGCAAAGTAACTACGACTTTAATCCATTTCGTGAAAGTGATCATGGTAAGAGCTTTAAGACAATAGCCAACATGTATCCTTCTTGGAAAGATGAAATACCTATTGCAAATGCAAATCAATATGACTTTTATTGGCCATCACCGGTAGCACCTGAAGGCGATAGTTTTAATTACGATTATGAAGAACTATTATGTAAAGACTGGGGCATTCCTTTAGACTATGTTGTATACAGACAGTGGATAACTACACAAGAAACTCCTATACTACATAGCATTGCAGAAGAAATCGGTCTTGCTAATGCACAAACTAATGTACAAACGCAACATACAGGGATGATGCTACACTTACACATTGACAGTCTTACTGGATTGCGTAAAGAACGCACAGACCAAACTAGTAGTAGAGCCACAGACGATGAATGGGGCAGAGTGTTTGTAATGCTAGAAGATTGGGCACCAGGACACATTATACAGTTTGGCAATACTTACGTACCGCCTTGGAGAGCAGGGGACATCATTTGGTTTGACTGGGCAAACATTCCACATAGTACAGCAAACACAGGTCCATGGCCCCGTAATATATTAAAGATTACTGGAAAGCAAACAGACAAGTACAGAAAACTTATTAATGGTTAATTATAACGTAGGATGGCATTTAGAATTAACTCGGCGCTGTCCATTGGCATGCCCGGCGTGTCTACGGACAATTCATTACAATACAATGGTAAAAGATCCTAAGCTAGACATCGACATTGATCATTTAAAGGACTTCTTTCCTAAAAAAACAATTCCTGAAATTAAGTATATTTTCTTTCAGGGTAACTTAGGCGATCCAGTTTATCATCCACAGTTTCATGATATTAGTGAACATTTTTTTGCCGCCCAGAATATAAATGTAACTACTAACGGTATGCAAAGTTTGCCATTTTGGGAGCGTGTATTAGATACATGGCCTAGTAATTCTCAGATTACATTAAGTATTGATGGCCTACAAGACACTAACCATTTATACCGGGTTAATAGTAATTGGAATAAGATCCAAGAACTGTTTAAGCTGATTGCAAAAAAGAAACGCAAGTGTAAAATAGAATGGAAGTATATTGTGTTCGAACACAATTATCATCAAGTAGAAGAAGCAAAAAATCTAGCAAAAAAAATTGGTATTGATAAATTTAGGATACAACGTACAAGGTTCTTAGATCCTAAGTTAACTATTATAAAATCGTATGACAATCCTGAATGGTTTACAAACACCAAAGTAGAGTATGAAGAAGCACTTAGTCCTTTCTGCAAGACTGGAGATATGCATTACATAGATGCTTTTGGCAATTACTATCCTTGCTGTTGGTGGGCAGATAATAATAAAGAAGAAGGATTTTGGTCACCGATTAATATTAAAGATAATAGTATAATTAACTTTGAAAACTATTTTAATTCATTTAATAATTACTTGACAGACTATAATACTTGTCCAAGTGTGTGCAAACAGTATTGCAAAAAAATAAAAAATAACGATAAAGATATGATTACTCCTAACACTCAACTTAATAGAAGTGTAGAAAAATATGATTGAAGAACTAATATTGTGGGCAGTAATAGGTATTGTTAGTGGAACAGTGTTTGGTATTATTCCAGGCGCAGGACCTTTCATTGCAACAGCGTTGCTATACCCTCTATTAGCGTCAACAGCACCGGTTAACATAATGATGTACTACGTAAGCGTCCTTATTACATCGAACTACACAAACAGCGTTACAGCAATCTTATACGGTATTCCGGGAGATGCTACTGCTATAAGCACAGCAAAACACGGGCATAGACTATTTAGAAAAGGCTTTGGCAGTGTAGCAGTTAGTAGTAACGCAATCAGCAGTACAGTAGGTGTTATGTTTGCTGTAACCGTGTTTATATTAGCATTACCACGTGTCTTAGATCTATTTAAGTTCTATAACAGTATTATACAAACAATTATAATTGCAGTTGCTATATTAATGATTACGTTTTTAACAAAGCAAAACAAAATAGCAACTCTACTACTATTCTTACTAGGTGGTGTTCTTGCTAAAGTAGGAATAGATTCGATAACATTCGATAGTTTTCTTACGTTTGGTAATAGTTATCTTGCATTAGGTATTCCGTTTGCAAGTATAATGATTGGTCTATACATTGTACCTGAACTTGCAAAGGTTCATAATTTAAATGTAGACACCCCTAAACGTATAAGTAAGTATGCAGTAGGAAAAGGAACAGCAATTCCAACGCTTATAGGAAGTTTTATAGGTTTTTGGTGCGGTCTTATTCCTGGTGTAACAAATATCCTTGGCAGTTATGCTAGTGCCAATATAGTTAAACGATTCTTTCGTATGCCTATACTGAAAAGCATAGCGGCCGCAGAGGCAGCGAACAATAGTGGCGCATTAAGTTCATTGCTTCCTTTGCTTATCTTGGCTATACCGATTACAGGTAGTGAAGTATTAATTTACTATTTGATGTTGGAAAACGGGTTTCAGTTTAGTGTGGATAACACAGTAGACAAACTTAAAAACATAATTTACATTGTACCTTTTGTTACAGTGTTTTGTTTATTCCTAAGTTGGTATGGTTTTAATTTGTTAGGTAACATTGCATATTTTTATAAGTCTTATAAAAACTATGTTAATGCCTTTATACTAACTACCATTAGTGCAGTAAGTATTGCAATATTTCCAATTCATGTTTGGATGTTAGTATGCATACTGTGTTTATCGGTACTAGGATATACACTTAGACGCTGGGATACGAGTCCTGTTATATACGGATTCTTTCTTAGCGATTTATTTTATGAAAGTCTTATACGGACTTTAGTGATTTTATCTTAGGAGAAAAAAATGAATAAACTAATCACAACACTAGCGGCAATTTTTATTGCCACATCTGCTCACGCAGAAATTACCATCGTTAACCCAGGTTCCGAAGAAGGAGCATTTAGACAAGTGTTAACGACAATTGGACAAGAAGTTGAGCATGACTTTGTCCAAGCTAACAATCCAGTTACAGCATATTCATATATTGACGGCGCAAGTACTCCAGTACTTACAGTATGGTCAAGTGAATGGCCCGGCGATGCAGATATGCAAAGTCCAGCAATTGACGCAGATAACTTAGTTGCGTTAATGACATATGAAACAATGATGTGTTCGAGACAGTTTGCTAACTTAGATGCAATGGCTGGACAAGATGTAAAGATTGCTACATGGGGAAGTGAACCAGTGGCAAAGTTTTTGACAGTGCTAGGAATTCAAAAAGATATTAACTTTATCGTTGTACCATTCGGCGGCAGCGGTAGTACAACAAAAGGCTACATTGCAGGTGATGCTGATACAGTGTTTACTATTACAACACGTCAAGGTGCTATTGAAGAAGATAGTGCAACATCATGTATTGCATTTAGTGCAGACGGCGAACTAGGTTTCCGCTTTGTAGATGCAATTGTAACTGTTGATGCTGATACAGCAACTACAGATAGTTTACGTACACTTGTAGGTACATTAAGCAACACTGCTGAGTGGAACGACAAGTTTGGTGGTACAGTAACCTATGTTGGTGGGACTGGTGCAAACGTTTTTATGTTTGAAGAAGCAGTAATTAACTTTAGTAAGTAATACAATTTTGCAAGAGTTGATTGACTTGTTTATACTTGTTGAACAACTCTTGCTCATTCTTTCCAACAATATTTAAATTAACGTTAAATGCTTTGTTTTGCAAGTTTTGAAAATTAGGAATAATCATGCCTGTTGCAAGTTCTGTATTTTCTGCATTTAAGTATTTGTTAATTTTGTTAACACCAGACAACTCAGTAATTGTTCCAGGCTTTAACATACTACACCCCCACAATAATTGATTATCGATAGTTACTTCTTTGTTAGCAATAATGTTCTCAAATATTTTATAATCATTAACTTTATCAAGTATATTCATAAATTGCCCAGGTCGAGGGTTAAAGTCAATTGCAATTAGTTTGTCATTATTTACATGAAAGTCTGGACCTGCAAAGATTAAATCTTTAATTTGTAAATTAGTAATGAGTGTTTGCAAAAAGTGTTGCATTTTATTATGCCGGTCTGCATCAATTTCGTTGTTTGCAACAATCCACACAGCAAGATCTTTTGCAATGTCACTTGTTCGACTATTACTATGTAACTCCACAGGATTCTTATTTGCATCTAGCTGTTCGCCGTACTTAACTTTAGTTGTCTTAAGATAACATAAGTTGTTTACAATACCATTACGTACAACTCCCACAGGAATTAAACTAGGTTCTTCACTCCAAAAATATTCTTGTACCATAATTTTACAAGGTTGATAATTAAACCGTTGTGTATGTATACCTTTTTTATTAGATGAAAAGAAGTCGTTGTGTTTATTTTTATCTTTAAGATTTTGTAAAAAATGATGTTTGTTGTTCCATCGACGATATTCTACATTAAGTTCATTGCCAAAAAAACTAGGATTACTACCAGTACCAATGTCCGGTTTAGTAAACAATTGTTTGTTTTTAAAAATATCTAGCTGACTATGGAATGTTGGTGTAACACTAGCTGGTACAAATTCACCAAGTCCAATTAACCTACAATAATCATCTAGTCGTTGCTTGTTACTAAGCACTTCGGCTGCAAACGGATTTAAGTTATCAATACCGTAATGACTTTCTAATTGACTTTGTAATGGTAGTAAGTTTTCACTTACACACCATATTTTATCACAATGCTTTATATTACTAATAATATCAATTATATTAAACCCTTTAGATACAATAATGTTATTTGCAAGTTTAATATATGGTTTGTCTTCTTTACTAGCTACTTGGTCCATTACTATGTGTACATTGTGATTACTTAACGCATTTAATAATCCCTCTGCTTTATTAAGACTTCGCTCATGTGATAGGATAATAATATTCATAGTGATTCCAGTATCTTGTTTAAATATATTATACTACACTTTTTGTTAGATTGCAACCTAATTATTTCGTTAGTGTATCCATATACACTTTTTAGATAGTCATGATTAGGTATTAACTTTAGATACTGTTCGCGTGTCATTGTTGCAGGAAAATTATATTTTGCTATAGTTATATCTCTATCTTTATTAGGTATCATAAATCCATGATAGCAATCTTTAGCAATCCATGTGTTATCAAACGTGTTATCAAACGTACACCAGTTATCATTCTCGGCAATAATAACAGTTGTATTATCAAAGTTTTTTTGATTAAGATACCCTAATATCCCAGGGTAAAAACAGAAGTTTTTATAAAATTTTTCACTATTTAATAGACCAAGATATCCACCTAAGCTAAACCCTATGTGTATAATCTTTTCGTTTGGAAAGGAAATGTCTGTAAACATTGTATTAAACGATACACTATGATTATCTTTAAGACGCTTAGAGTCACACCAAGAAAGATTACTTATATTCCATTTTGAAAAATAATCTAATAGACCTACTTTATAACCATTCTTTAAAAAGAACTCGGCAGCATTCCATTCTGCTCCACCTATGCCTCCACTACCGTGACTTATTAGGATCAATAAGTCGTCTCGTACTACCTTGTTGGGTATAAGTATGTGTATGCTATCACGTATTACAGATTTTGAGATTAAAGAATTAAACATTAATAGTATTCCTAGTAAATTATTTACCTTTGCTGGCCAGTGTAAGGCGCAAGGTATGGAAAATAACAAGTCTATTGATGCAATGAAAATCGGACGCTGGGGCAACGAGGCTTGGTGGTATACATATACAGACGATAAAATAGTAAGTATTAGCGGCTGTCATAGTTACGATGCATATGAAAAAGATTGTTGGCGTCTTATGGTACGTACTGCTACACTAAAAGAATACAGAGCAAGAGCACCAGGCGATTTTAGAGTTATGAAAAACGACTTTAATTGGGGATTTATATTACCTTACCAAATAGCTCATGCAAGAAAACGTGGTGCAAAAAAACTTATCTTTACAACTAATGTATCTGGAGATTCTGGAAGTGTTCGTATGAATGATTTTGTTGCTAAAATATTAGCACCAGCTGGACTATGTAAACTAATCGAAGCTAATGCTAATATATTTTATACTACTCAAAATGTTTGGGAAATATTAACCTAGGGTCTGCCAACCTGTTCCGTTATAGCCTTTAAACGTATTTGTAGTCGAATCAAAAGCTATAGTACCTGCTGCTGTTCCTGGTAATGCTCCTGTAGCATATGAACCAACTCTAAGATATTTAGTAGTCTCAATAGGAGCATTAGAAGTAACTTTATCAGTAGTGTTTATTACTATAGTACCATCTACTCCGTCCATCTCAATTGCAGTAGTAAATAGTGATCCGTCAGCTTCTGTCGGTGTGATAGCTAAATATCCGCCACCGCCTGTTTTATGGTACCCACCGATTAAAGCGGTATCAGCAAATGCAGAACCATTCCATGCAGCCCATTTAATAAATGATCTATCAAAATTATTTGGCTCCAGCTTAACAGCCTCAGTGCCTCGATGCATATTTAGAACAAGACCGTCATTACCGTCTAATGTTTGATCTAATGTTATATCTATTGTTTCGCCAGTATCAACTTTACCAACTACTAAACCGGTAATGTTATTGTTTATGCCATCTACAAGTAATGTACTGTCGTCACCAAACACACTACCTGTTAGATCACCGTCTAATGTACCAGTTGCTGTAATAGCACCTATAACTGTTCCGTTGACTGTTCCGTTTAGTGTACCAGTTGCTGTAATAGGACCTGTAAATGTTCCTGTATGATCGCCATCTGCATTACCATTTAAATTACCAGCAAAGCCAGCCGAAGCGTTTACAGTTGTACCTTCAACGGCACCTGTATGTGTACCTTCTGTGTCTTTTTGTATTGCACCTTCAGTAAGTAGCGGATTTGCAAATGCATCAAATCTTGTACCAGTCCATACCAAATAATCAAATTGATTAATACCATCTAAGTTAACATCAGTTAACTGGTTTATACTTGAATTGTTTTGTCCTAGAACAAATGTATTTGATACACTATCAAAAACTATTACATCACCGTGTTCTGGTTGAGTACTACCGTCTGCTTGGAGATTAACATCTCCTAAATCACCAATACTTAATCCGGAAAGTACTAATGTTGTATCTGTGTCGTCTGCTGGTTTAAATTTACTATCGCCCGAGTCCCACTTAAGAACTTGTCCTGCTGTTGGTGGAGTTGAAGTTATATCAACATCAGCAAGTAAGTTAAGTGCCATTGCAGTATTTCTAAAGTCTTGTCCTACAAAGTTCCAAGTTAAAACTTCACCATCTAATATACCACTTGCATTAACATCACCTGCGCCGCCAATTGTAGGCTTCATAGGGTTCCAGTCACCGCTTGCTTCAACGTATCCAAGGAAGTCACCATTTTCAGCAACAGTACTGTCTACACCTACGTTTACATCGCCTAAATTAGCTATTGATTGCGTTGCTAAATCTAATTGTGTATTAAGGTCAGTGTCTGTATCTACTGGAACACCGCCTAGTGTGATTCCGTCACCTACCCAAAGCGCACTGACATTCGCTGTGGTGTGGTCTGTAACATATAGTAATTCGCCTTCTACTGGTATAAACAGTAGGCGATTTGCATTGGTACCTCGTCTTAAACGTAAACCCATTCTTATAACTCCCGGATACTTAGTTACAAGTATTTATGCTTTTTTGCTTAAAGCAAGAAGTTACTTTCGTAGCTTCATAAAATACTTAGTACGCCTTTGTATATCTTTTTTAACTTTTGCAGTATCTAATCTAAAGTCAACACTTGATATTTCTTCATCGTATTCTTCAATTAGATCTTCAATGCTTTGCTCTAAAGCGTCAGAACCTTGATCCGTTACTTTACTTTGATCAATGTTTATCTCCCATACTTTACCGGTATGGAAGTGTATCATTACTGCCTGAATATATTCAATTGGTACAGCTTTAATCTCTATCTCATCAAATACATCAGGCCAATGATCAACTACATCCGGAGGAAGTTTGTTATTTTTCTTCTTCTTAGGCACTTTCTGCTGTCTTACTCGTCTTGCGCTTAGTAGGTGCTAACTCTTCTGCTTGCTCCCTTAGACTTTTTGCTTCTTTAAAAAGTCTATCTGCGTCACTACGGTATTTAGCAGCCAAATCTTCATCAGTTATTACGTCTAATGTTGGCGCTGCCTCGACAGGTGTTGTTTCAGTTTGTGTTACTGCTGGTTTTTTGATATCGCCTTTCACTGCTAGGTCTTCTACAGTTACTCCGAGCTGTTGTGCAATTATTTCGTTAAGTTCGTTTAACGGAATAGTAGTTTTTGAATCTGGTAACATCTCAATTTCATTAGTTGGCATCTTCATTAGTTTGCCTGTAGTATGAAATCCAGTTAACATGTTACGTCCGTCAGGTAAACTAGTACGCATCATTAAACTTGCTAAATCGTTTTCGTTCTGTCCGCCTTCGCTTTCAACTAGATTCATTAGTGTATCATGTTCGCCTGCATCTAATGTTTCTGTATTTACAACAATACAATTATCTGCTTCTTCTGGAACAACACGATATGCAACGATAACTCTTTTTTTACTTTTGATCATACGACCAAGATGTTTTCTAGCCATTTTATGCTCCTTCTGGTGGTTGTTGTTTTGCTACAGCCGCTAAGAATGTTTCTAGCTTATTATAGGCATTGCCTACTGTAACCATCTCGTTTGGCTTAAATGCACCACGTTGACTAGCAACATCGATGATAGCCTTTAACGCATTTAAATCCTGCACAGTAAGATCAGGCGCAGATGCTTCAGGCATTGCTGTTGCTTGCGGATCAATTTGTGCTTCTTCTTTAACTTCTTCGCTCATTTATTAACTCCTATATAATATATATGCGCACTTTATTTATTTGTATTTCAAATGTGGACACGCTAACATGAAATAACTCATTTCTTTAGTGTCTTCAAATCCTAAATGTAAAGCAGACTCTATTGTATTATCCTTACAGTGCACCGTTTGATCAATATAAAATCTTCCCTTTAAATTAAAGCGTATCCATTTCTCAACGCTCTTAACTATATTGTATTTAAACGGAAGATGAACTTGTTCGAAGTGTTCTGGCAAGAATGTTACTTGTCTTTTCTCAAGTAAATTTAAATAGTTTGGTTCTTTTAACACTAAACAGCCTCGTCGTAATGCACGGTCATACCAAACGGCGCCTGTAATCCTTTGTCACGATTGCTATGAATAAGAAAAATTGTATCACAGTAGTCTTCTTCGCCCCAGCTATCCCAAGCATAGCCATCTGTAAACATAATGAACTTTTTAGGTTGAATGTCATTTTCTTTCATGTATGTCCAATTAACCATAAAGTCGGTGCCGCCACCGCCCATAATTTCATAGTCATTTAATGATTCGCCACCATCAGCACTAAAGTCTTGTTCGTTATACACTCGTGTATCAAAGCACCACAGTTTAATTTTGTAGTCTTTGTATTGATCCATAATACCTTGTATTTCACTTAGAAAGTCACGTCCTTGCACATCGCCAATTGAACCTGACATATCAATACAAATACACAAGTCGATAGTTTCATCATAATCCATACCAGGTAATATAGCACCAGTGTGCCAGCCCTTACGTGATGGACGACTAAATGTAAAGTCGTTTCTAATAGTGCTTTGGATCTGCTGTTGTAATAGTTCACGCCAGTTCATCTTAGGCTCTGTAAGCTCTTTGATCATACGTGCAACACCTGCAGGTGTATTACCTGCGCCTGCACTCTGTGCTGCCGAGATCATGTTTTCTTTAATCTCGTCTTTAATCTGCTTTATTTCTTCTTTAGAGTACTTAGGACGTTTCTTTGATACAGCGTTACCTTGTCCGTCTTCGCCTTCTTCGCCTGGAGAACTTCCTTCGCCGTCTTCATCCCACTCAAGATGTTCGTCTAGCATTTCTCCAAGTTGATCTAAAAAGTCTTGTCCGTTCTGTTTTGCTTGTTCATATATGTCATCATATACTTCTTCTGAAGTCCAACCTTCGTATTTAAAGTCTTGAAAGCAGTCTACAATTTTAACCATTTCACCAATACGGTCACGTACTAGCGTATTGTTTACAATATAGTCTGCGGCAATATTATAAATTTGCGGGTTACGATCACCTCTACGACCTAAGTGATCAAATACACAGTGTAGAATTTCGTGTGCAATAACAAACTCAACTTCTTTGTTTGACATTGCATTAAAGAACTGTGTATTGAAGTATAAGTTACGACCGTCTACTGCGGCTGTAGGACACCAGTCATCTGCTGCCAAAATACGCAAACGTGTTGCCATATTACCAAAGAAAGGATGACGTAATAGTAGTCCAATACGTGCAACAATAATGCGGTCAAGTACTTCTACACGCATATCTTCTAGTTGCTGTGGAGTAATGTCTGGATCTGGTGTCCAGTGTTTTTTGCCTTCTACATTATATAGTACATCTGCATCGAACATAGTCATACCCTTCTATCAATTTATATATACATTATAGCATATTTAACAAGTTTGTCAACCTTAATCTACTGCCTTTTGCGCTAAATTAACATCAACGTCTTGTTTAGATTTACCAATCCTAATTTCATCGTAATACAATACTTGAGTTGGAATGTTTGGGTTAGTCATAGTCCAACGGCTTATAAATGAGTTATAAATTCCCCAAGCAAAATGTAACTGTTTATTCTTACTCTTATTAAAATGATGTTGATGCATAACAGGGCGCAAAATATGACTACAAGTTGTCTGCTTTTCGTTATTAATCCAAACTTCAGCAAACTTACCGTCTAATGATCCTTCACTCCGTTTCATTCCAAGATCAGTGCCTATTTGGATATCAGTCCACTTACCTTTTAACTTACTTAAATTACCAACATAACAACTCTGTTGAGTAGCATTAGCTACAAACCGAAGTCGTCCGTTAGTTGCATACATATTCCATATTGGAGAACTTACTCCAGTTAATTTAACTTGTCCTATCATTGTGTTTGCAGGTGAAATGCCTACAAAATCTTTTGGTATGAACATACTATATCCAACCCACACAACTTGATTAGCATAAGGCATAATTTCATCAATTTGTGTAAACCTTTCAGTACGGCTTCTATCCTGTTTACAATCGTTCCATTTAGTATCTCCGGCGCAGTCGCCTTGTCTGAGTTCAAAACGCTGACTTTTTGTTCCTGCTCGAACAACGTCTTTAGACATTACAAAAGCATAATTTTTTGTATGACTAATTGTCTTAGGTTCGCTGTTATATCTTGTTATTGGCATTGCGCCACTACCAGCAACACACGCTGACATTAGACTAGATGCAATAATTAATGCGATAAGTGAAATCTTTTTCATTTTGATATCCTTGATTGTTCAAAAGGAACGGACGAGCTCAAAAGAACCCGTCCGTTTTGTATCTTAAGCCTCTTGTGCAGCCTTAATATACTTTCCGTAACGATCGTGGAATTCATCAAAGCACTCCACTTCGTCTGGATCAATGGGCAATGAATACTGTGTTAGTGCGAGCTTAATGCCCATAACAACTAATTCAGTATCAAAGTTATCCATTGAAAAGCGCAGGAAGTTGTTAACTTTGTCATCAAACTTTTTATCACCTTTGTCTGATGCTTCTTTTAACTCATAGCAAAGAGAAACAGTAAGGGAATACATTGCACTGATTTCTTTGGTCTGTAACTCCTTAACTTTGCCTGCTAGGATATCAGTTGGATTAGGCATGCTCGACGCAACTTTACGGTGCGCCATAAATTTGACAGCCAATCCTTCACCAACCGATCCACTTACCAAGTCGGTAGTGGTTGTCTCGTCTTCGTTATCATCAAGCAATTCTGAAACAAACGACCAACTACGTGGTGTTGCAAAAGAACGACTCGGTGAACGAGGATCGAAATCGTATAAATCTTTCTTACTAAACTGTAAGTAACCAACAACATCTTGGTGTTGTCTGTTGTCTACTGCCCACTCAAACCAGTCACCAAAGTCAACTGCAAGTTCTAAGTGTACAAAACGATTTGCTAACGGAGCAGGCATACGATATGTAACACCTTTGTCAGCTTCACGGTTACCAGCCGCAACAATAAGAACGTTGTCTGGTAGCTTGTATTGCCCTACACGACGATTAAGAATTAATTGGTATGCTGCCGCTTGTACTGCTGGCGCCGCCGAATTCATTTCGTCTAAGAACAGTACGACATGATCAAATTGTGCCGCAAACTCTTCTGTTGGAAGTTCTGCAGGTGGTGCCCAAACCATTGTACCTGAGTTGCTATCAAAGTACGGAATACCTTTAATGTCTGTAGGTTCCCATAGTGATAAACGAATATCAATCAAATGTGAGTTGGATAATGATTTTTTGGTAATCTGTCCTACAATGTCAGACTTACCAATACCTGGAGGTCCCCATAAAAAGATAGGACGTTTCTTACGGAACGCTCGCAAAATGCTTTTCTTTGCGCCGTTCGGTGTAACTGTACGTAGTGCTGTTGCTTCCATTGCTGTATTCCTCTTATGTTATCAGTGCTAATTTCTAACTTATATATATAGTATACACTAATTACAGCAAATGTCAACCACTATTTAAAGATAATTTTAAATTTCCTGAAATAGATATACGATACTCGTTGCTATCATAATAAGGATAAACTTGATGATGCAATTCTGCTGGGAATACTGCAATGCTACCTTGCCAAGTTTTGTCTACAGGTAGAACCTGCGATGTAAGTTTCCCTAAAAAATCTGTGTAAACAAATTCAAATGTACCTACTCTGTGATCTTCTGATTCTAGTATTTTATCTTGCTTTAGTGTGTAAGGTATGTCAACCCAAATTACAAAACTATAAAGCCCGCTATGTTGATGCAAAGGAACAAACCCGTTTGGTTTTTGAAAGTTCACCCAGATACGTTCAAATTCAAAATCAGGAATACTTGCTGGAATAGCAGTTGTAAAGTTATACATACGTGCTAGGTAATTATATTTTTTTTCATGGAGTTCTATTAACTCTAGAACTTTTTTCTTAATTATATTTTCGCTTAGTGGTAAATTGTGATATTCTATATCACCTATTACACTTCTTTGAAAATTAACTAACACATCACCTACTAGTTCATGTTCTTTAATTTTCGTCTTGATATTTTCGATATCTTTCTTAATCGTTTGAAAGCTAAAAGCATCAAACTGAGTAATAAGTAATTTACAATCTTCAATATAATTAATCATTTTTGTGAACGTGTCATTGCTTTTGTAAGTCCGTACTTGCGTAAATCTCCTGCAAAAAGAGTTAGTTCGACTGCTTTCTTTTCGTTGGTTACTGTAATACTACGGTTAGTAAGATAATACGGACAATCAATAAATTGATCTAAAAAGATAATAACTTGTGTCGTAAGTGGCATATCTCGAGGATAAGGTATGTCGTAAGTTGCTAAATCTATTTCAGTTAAGATATCAAACCCTGCTTCAGTAAGTCTTAATCCGCCTGTGTTTTTGCTTCTATTGTTTTGCCACCAAAGCGGCATAAATTCTTTTACTGCTAAGTCGTTATAACTTTTGCCTAATTCTTTTAGAAAGATTTTTGTATATGTTTCTTTCCAACCCACAGCTTATTCGTTTACTTTTGTACCATTAGATAATTTATAAACTTCAAAATCGTTACATCTAAACATGTCATTTAGTTTCTTAGCAAGATTGTGTGCATGTCCTGGATTTGAAAATGACACTTTCTTATATTTAGGTCCGGGATAGTTTGTAAGCATGTTTGAACTCTTTAGATTAAATGGTTCTTTTTTGAAGAACACTGCCCAGATTCCTTCAGCTTGCAGTACTTGCTCGCTTCTATAAGTTTTATTGTTTGTAAATTCTAATAATACATTTGGCTTTGGTCTGCTCATATGCGCAATCCTTTAATTAACTACGCATATATTTATCTCTTTTAAGTTATCTACGTACTTAAATCACCACCATCCATAGTAACATTAATAACTTCTTCTTCTGCCTTGTGAGCATATTCTTGTACAAACTTTTCTAGATCGCCTTCAAGCCTTGTCATTACTATACCAAGAGTGTATGCTAAATTTTTTGCAGTTTGAATCTCAAGACGCAGTTCTTTTGCTCTACCATTATCGGCATTCTTTACAGCTTGCAAAAATTGCTGTATTGCTATTGTATTAAGAGGTTCTGTTGACACGACTAAGTTCCTGTTTCATTTCAAGCTCAGTTTTAAACGGTCCACGGAAGTCGTAACGTTCAATTGTAATTAACTTTGGACAAAAACTTTTAACCCAACCTTTATCAAAATGTATTGTATAGTATCCTGCACAGTACAAACTTTTGCTCTTTACACTCTTTGTAAACAATGGTAGTTTGCGCTTAACATCAAACATACTATTATAAGGTGTACAGCTTGTAGGAAAGTTACTTACAATCTTATCTGCTGATTCTGGAATTTTAATTTCTGTTTGTGCCTCGAACAACATATTTCCAAGGTTCTTTTTTAGTTGTCTTTCGTTGTCAAAAAACTTAACACCTTCTGCACTACTTAACATAAACTTATCTTCAGAAATACTTAGTGTTCCAACCTTTACTTCATTTTCTTCTACAATCCAAAATCTATTCTTAAGGATTTCTTTTGCTTTTAAACTCATAGTGGGTACCTCGCTTGTAAGGGTTCTGCAAAGGTTGCTGCCTGGTCCGCAATGCGTTGCATATCCCACTTAGCACAAAACTTCATAAGTCTCATGCCTACTTGTGATACTTCTTTAGGCTTAGCATTCTCTGCAATCGTATTATTAATTATCTCTCTAATGTCTGCAGGTTGTGCAGTTAAGTCACATAGTGTAACATTACGTTGATAGTCATCTAGTACACGATGCTCTGCACCTTCGTGATCTACCCAACGCTGTAGCATCATGTTATTCCAGTTGTAGCCTTTAGACTCTTTGTCTTCAAATGCTTCAATAAGGCCAACTTTGTTCTTAGTGCCTTTCTTGCGTACACCAGGATAAGCACTAAACACGTTGTCACTAGTGTCGCCACGCATACACTTTTCAAACAACATAAATTCAGGCACAGGTGCAGGCTTAGCTTCTTTAGTCTTCTTGTCAATTACAGGATTGCCATTCTTATCAAAGTAACCTTCATGTGTAATTGTAACGTCTTGTATACCATTGTACTGTGTACAGTTAGGTGCAATAAGTTGTGCAAAGTCACCGTCAGTACTAATAATAACGTGATTGTCGTTAGGGTGTGATTGTACCCAACCAGCAATAAGATCATCAGCTTCTAGTTGCGGATGACGCATAACAGTACAGTTAGTCTTAGTTGATACAAAGTCCTTAAACTCATCGAAGCACTCCCAAAACACAGTATCTTCTTCTTGTTGTGCAGGAGTAAGTGCGTCACGTGAAACTTGCCTGTTACGCTTGTAAGGCTCATAAAAGTCTTTACGCCAGCTACGACCTTCTAAACAAAACACAACATGATCTGCTTTAAAGTCACGCCACGCTTTCTTAACACCTGCAAGTGTAATATGAAAAGCCATACCGACCTTAGTGTCAATGTCACCACGTACTACATGCCTTGCACGAAAGAATGTGTTAGCAGTGTCTACTAGTATGTAAGTTGCCATATTATGAACACCCCAATACACATAATGAGAATAAGTCACCGCTCTGTACGAACGAGACTAACATTGTAATACCTATAATTTCTAACATAGTTTTGCCTTTGTATAATTTATAGTACTATTATAACACCGAATCTGGCTGTTGTCAATCATTAACTGACATTCCTTTACGTGTAAATTCTTTTGCTCTTTTGATAACATCTTTACTGCTAAGTTTACTATTACTGAGCTTTTGTTTCCATTGCTTAAACAATTTTTGTTGCTGAGCTTTGTCCATTAGCTTACTTCGCTTTTTCCTTTGTCAATAGGCACAACATTAATGTAACCTGCGCCACGGTCAGTATCCATGCCTTCATCTTGTAACATGTTATATACAATCTCTTTAAACCAACGATCTACAATTTCTTCTTCTGGATCATTTTCAAAACCGTATCCATTTTTCATTAGTTCTTCAATAAAGTATTCATTCCAATCGAGCTCAAAGAATCCGTTTCGAATATTATCTTTGTTAATTTTCATATCAAGAACATTAACCCAAGCCTCTTTTTTCTTTGTGTAGTATGCTTTAGGGTCTTTCTTTTTAAGAAGTTTCATTTCTTCTTCTTTGATACGTGCTTCTTCTGTTGCAAGAGCTTCTTCTTTAGCAGTAATGCCTGTGATATCTCTTACTTTTTTATTCCACCATCCCATCATAATAATCCTTTTTCTCTCAACTGTACGTCGAGTGGTTTGTTAATAGGCGCCTTCATCGCCTGTTCGTGTTGCTTGTTCTTGTACTTTGCATCAAGTGCCCCACGCATTTCCGAAGAGTGAAATGTGTAGTCTTGGGGTGAATCTCCACCCTTCGGCCATACACGCTTCAGCAACGTCTTTAACGTTGAGGGTGTATTCTTCACTGCGTCCACCCATTGGCATAAGATATACCGGACATTCCACCCCGGCACTTCTGTAAGCGTCCACAGCTCTCTTAACCTCTGCAAAGTCGCTTTCAGTAGCGACAACAAACTTGAGATACAATTCGCTATCACAAACCCTAGTATACTCAAGAGCAACACTAGGCTTAATAGCAGTCTCCCAAGGTTCTCCGCTAACACTAAGTTTTGGGGAACAACTCCAAGTGACTTGAATTCTGTCACTCCTGTTGAGATACTCGTAGAGATCGTCGTGTAGATGTTGTGTAGTGTTTGTTTCAAATGTAACATTTTTTAAATCCTGCATACGTGGGTGTTCGAACAGCTCTACGTAAAGTCGTTGCCACGCTAACAACGGCTCACCACCTGTCATGATCAAGTGTACATCTTGACCGTTATCTTGTACCCACTTACCGTTAGGAGTAAGTGAAAGCAGATGTTCTACAACTTCATCTACAGTTGCTTGTCTATTAAACTTTTTAAACTCAGGATAGATACTTGCATAAGTATCACAACCTGTATGTATAATAGGCAAGTCGTTAAACTCTTTTGTAGTTTCGTGTACGCCTGCATCAAGCAAACCTTGCACTTCAGCATTGTGGATAATGCCTTGCTTTTGTTTTTCGTCACGCATTGGCTCGTTCTTCAAGCCAAAATTCATGCAACGAAAGTTACAACCGAATGTACGTAGAAACACACTGGGTACTCCTACAAACTTGCCTTCGCCTTGTACTGAATAAAATGCTTCTGAGTATCTTAGTTTCATAGCTGGCTTTCTGTTAACTGCTTCATATGACGGATATCCTTTTTCAAATACTGGTGCTATCATTTGTTTAGCATCCTTGCACAAGTTAGGAATGAATTCTCTTCAAGACAATCACTCCAGATATGCTGTAAATAAAATCCTATGCCTACAATAAAAATAACTGCGGCAGCACCGTAAATTAATTTCTCAATCATTAGCAACTGAACTCCTGTTGTAGTTTAATGTTATCAAAGAACTCTTTCTTTGTGCCTGCGTCATCTTTAAATGCACCACGTAGTACTGTAGTTTGTGTTAAACTACTGTGTGCCATAATGCCGCGATTCTCACAACAACCGTGTGTTGCTTGAATGTAAACACCTAAGTGTTCTGCATCAGTTGCTGATTGAATCTCTCTAGCAATATCATTTGCAAGTTCTTCTTGTAGTGTTCCACGTCTAGCACACCATTGTGCAATACGTGTGTACTTGCTTAGACCAATTAATTTGTCTGCGGCAATAATACCAATGTACGCAATACCAGCTACTGGTTGATGGTGATGTGAACACATACTCTTTAGTTCCGAACGCACTACTAGCATACCTTCATAACGATCATCGCTGTCATTTGGAAATGCTGTTGCTGTTGGAATAGGATCATAACGTCCTGCCATAATCTCATTATAGTACATTTTAGCAAGTCGATGCGCTGTACCTTTAGAGTTTGGATCTTGATATCTATCAATTACAAGTGCATCTAGTACACTTTCAAATGCTGTAGTAGCTTCGTTGATAAGTTTTTCCTTATCACCTTCTTGCAACACGCCACTAATGTTGTCGCCAGCCCAATAGCGTTGTTTTGCCTGTACTAGGCGGGCTTTAATTTCTTCACTTTTACTCATTCACTTCTCCGATGTTTAGGCAGTGGATTGCCGGTTAGTAATACAATGCACAATAGTTATATTATACATTGTATTTAGGTTTTTGTCAAGCACTAAAATATTTTTCGATCATATCAATACGATCTTGTGCCGCAGCCATCTTATTTAATTCTTCAATTACTGCTTCAGTAACATCTGAGTGTTCGCCAATGCCTGCGGGCATTGTACGATAAACTTCAATGTTTGCTTGATGTACTGCAAGTTCGCCTTCTGCTTGCTTACGTGCAGCCAGTATAATTAAATCTCCTGCTTTAGTCATTATAGTTTCCTTTCTCTGGTATTACATGACGAACTCCGCCACGTGGATTTTCCATATCCCCATTACGTCGAGGTATTAAATGAACATGCGGGTACATGACAGACTGACCTGCTGCCTCTCCTACATTTTGTCCTATGTTGAACGCATCACAATAACCACGTTCAACCCAATCAAAACCCCATTTATATGCGGTCTCAAAACATTTAGTTAGCGATTGCCAACTTTCTTCTTTAGGTACAAAAAGGATGTGTCCTTCTGTTACAGGAAATCCGTCTTTATACACTGTTAAATCTTTAGTCTCAATTACTATGTCGGACCATGGTAACTTCATTAGTAAGTACCTACATCTTCCCAAGGATATACTAACCATACATCTTCTTCTGCTTTATTTACTTCATGGCATGTATACGAAACATTACTATTAAATTCACTTGCTAGGTTATCTGTTAGTGTAGCAAAACGAACATTTGAACCAAAAATATCATTCCAGTCGTGACTACTAGGTAAGCAACCTGACTTCCAGTCTTTCATTATCCAGTTAAATGTAGCACCAGTATCATTAATATCATCTACAATAAGAATATTTTTTCTGTTGTTTGTATCAACTGCAACATCATTAATTCGATTTTCAGCACTTACATAACCAAATGCATCTTCAGCCATCCAACAGTTAGATTCGCTGTCGCTGTTATCGTCACGTAAACTTACCTTAAGTGCTTCACAACGTATACCAGTCATGTTACTAATAATAGTAGCAGGTACATTACCGCCACGGGTAATGCCTACAATATAATCAGGTCTCCAACTATCAGTATACATTTGATTTACAATACTGACACACATACGTTCTACATCTTGCCAATTATAATAATGCTTTTTTATCATTTTTTCCATTCGTCCATGTTAGTTTTAATTTCATTACCTTGCCGATCTTCAGCAATAAGTTTTGCCATTGATTGAATATCATCTAATATTGCTTGTGCAAGTATTTTGTCATATTGTTTACCGCTTAGTTCACTGTATTGGTTACGGATACGATGTAGTTCAATTGCTTTGTCTTTCATTAAACTTAAACGTTCAATTAGTTCTTCAACTGTGTGTAACATTACTTTGAATCCTTTAGAGTTTCAAATGTTTCAATTTTTGCTAGTTCACGTTCGTATGCTTCTGCGGCAAGTTTTAGTCCTGCATACTTTTCTTCTTTTTCAATATCTCTACTTACAACACCTAGTACACGTTGCATATCTTTAATAGACTGCATAACATCTACACCACCTACCGTTAACTCACCTTCGATACTAACATTGCCAGTGGGCGAATATATTGAACTAGGACTAGTAGTAAAACTATCATCCCATGAACTTGTGTCTATAGTAACTGTATCGTCAAAAGTATAATTCCCGTCAAGTGTTATTGTAATTTGATCGTCACTTAAATAATCAAAATCTTCATCATTCATCTGCAATTACTCCGTATAACTCTTTACCGTTAAAGAAGTCTTTGTTTAATTTAGTGCGTTGTTTCTCTAAGGAAACCTGCAAGTCATCAAAGTTTTCCATATAGTTTATAATTTGTGCAACTAATTTATCTTTGTTGTGCAAGTAAGCATCATAGTCTTCAGTCCACGCACTTGGATATTTAAACTCCGGTAATGCCATTTCACTATAGCTTAGTCTGTCAGGTACCATAGGAATAGCATCAACTAATGCACCTTCGTACCAACTAATACCTAATGTTTCTTGTAAGTTAGCACTAAACACAAGTTTAGCTTCACCTAGCAAGTTATGGTATTCGTTCTTGCTCAGTTGTTGTTCTTGACAAACAACAAACTCGTATTGTGGTAAACGCATTGCAAGATCTCTAAAGATCTCAACTTGTTTTTCAGGAGCAACACGATGCGGAAAGAGAATAAGATCTCGTTTTTCCATACCTTTGTAGCTAGTTAAGCTATCCTTTAGGTACTCCATAGGCCAACCTACACGATGTACTCTATCCCAATCAACTGCATAGTCCTCATCAAATACTTCCGTAAACATATCAATGTGGAAGTCACTTGCAAAGAAGTTATCATCATAACATTCATACATTGACATTTCAGCATGTCTAACCCAAGGCTTGTCACCTATGAGTCTGCCTAAAAAGTCTTGCGGATCATAACTACCAGCATGCCACATGCCACCAATACAAATGTCAACACCCAATAGTTCTGCCATATAGCGTAGTTGAATAACTGTAGGGTTCCAAGCATCAGTATACAAAAAATAATCATTATCTTTAATTTCTCCATTAGCAAACATTCTGCTAATTTCTAACATCTGTTGTGATTTATAATTATTTGTTCCTGCAAAATTTAGAAAAGCCCCAGGCGTAGTTGCCTGAGGTACTTCTCCACCACTGATAACAATAACATCATTATTTGTAGATCGACGTAGTTGTTTAGGAAGATGTTCTTTCCATTGCTTAGTATAGCGTGTGTCAACTGCTTCGATATCTACAACATAGATAGTCATTTAATTTCTCCGATTGTTAAAATTACGCCCTGCGTTACGGGCTTTCATCCTAATATAATTACGCCATTTTTCGTATGCGATCCAGTTAGGATCATCCTTTTTGTACAAAGCCTTTTCGTTATAGACTTTACCTTCAAAGCGACAATAATCACGATATGCATCCAAGTCGTTAAATACCTTAGTATATGCATTACGATTAAATTCGATTGCCATTTCATAGTTTCCTTTATTGTGATTTAGGATAGTAAATTGAACAGCCATTTTCATTGTCTTCAGCTACGCTGATTTCTACAAAGCGGCTGGGGTACTTCACAGAAATTTCTTTGTACAAGTCATCTGCAATCATCTCACAGCTCTTGTGGTTAAGCTCTAGTACGCCTTCGACGTCATAGAGTCGTTGCATCCAGCGTTTAAACTGAATGAATTCAATGTCGCGATCGTTGTGGAATACTTCAATGCGAACACGAAAGTGAAAGATATGACGATGCGGAATGCCTAAGAATGATACATCATCCCAGTCGCCTGTTGCTAGTTTAGGATCAGTATCTGCGCCAGGGTACATATGTACACCTTCTTTATTAAAGGTTACCCAAATACTACGTTCTGCTTTATTCATAGATGTTTCTACTGCCATTTTTGCGTCTTCTTCTCTCATTCTGCGTCCCATATAATTATGATACGATTCGTGTTGTGTCATATTACTAGTATACTTTCATTTAATAACTTTGTCAAGGCCATATTTGCCCCAATCAGTAAATTTATTTCGATCCATTAAGTCATGTAGGCTATGGCACCAAACACCTGGATTACTTGCTTTAAAATCTTTGTCATCGATCTTAACCATTGTGTTATAGTTCCACTGTTTAATATAAGGTAATACAACACGTATTTGTGGAATGAAGTTTTCATACTCTATTAGTCCACCTTCCATAAACCATTCTAAATTAACAGTACTTGGAATGTCTAAACTACATAGTATGCCTTCTTTTACATACGCCTTGATTGCTATATCCCAATCGTCAAACTCATCTGCGGTCTTAGGATTATATGAATGATTAGCACCAAAGAAGATATGTTCGCATTGTTCTTGTTCATAGTACTTCATTACTTCGTTGTAGTCTTGTATACCTGTAACAAACAATGTCTTCATTCCAAACGCAGGAGTCTTTTCAACTTCTACGCCTGTAAAGAATATTGGTGTATCACTTACACCACTTTCGTAATCACGTTTCATGTTAGTCTCCAAAGTCAAATAATTTTGATCTAGTTGCATGTGCTATATGTTCCATCTTCTTCATAATACCTGGTTGAATACGGAACTGATAATAACCATTGGGTTGCATTTCTAAGTAAGCCCATTTATCTACGCCACGAATATAGTCAAACAAATCACCTTGGTGAAGAACACCTCGACAATGTTGCCATGCTTGCTCTAACTTTTTTTGTATGACATCGCTAGTAAAGTCATACAACTGTGCGCTTACAACAACATTATCACCTGTAAGCTCATTTACTTTATGATATATTCTCAGTTGATGTTGTACTTTATCATGGACATTACTTTTGTGCCATTGAGTATGTAGGATATCTTGTGGTAACATTGCGCCTACTGTGTGTCCGCTAGTACTACCCCATTTACGTGTTTTTAGTTCAGCGCCAACTTCTGGCAAGTCAATACCTTTTTCTCTGTTTACTGTCCATCCCAAGCTCTCGAGCTTATCTTCTGCCCATCTACCAATATTACCATTACGTTCTTCCATAGGAATAATAGTTCCAGGTTCAATTATGTTCTTTAGTCCGGTTAACTTTAACGTCATCCTAGTGCCTTTAATTGTGTTTCTAATCTATGTATTTCGTCTTTAAGCCAAAGTTTTTGAGTTTTCATTCTATTAAGTATGTGTTCAGGTTCAAACTTATTATACAACACTTTTATTTCTTCGTCAAGTGTTCTGTGCTTTACATATAACTCTTGTAAATGTACAGCAATTTTATCGTGTTGCTCCGTGTAGTTGCTCATCTTCTAGGTCCTCCAACTTGGTTTCATCTAATTCAATATTATCTTCAACGGCACCAGGTTCATCAAATAGTTTGTTGAAAAAAGGTTTAGCAGATATAGTTTTCTTACCAATTGCACCTCTTGTACCAGGCACTTGCATCCAATATGGTCTGTACAGTTCAATTAACTCTAGAGACTCTTCTTTACTAGGCTGTTCGAATACTTCATTAATCATATCACGTATTGTTCTTACTTGAAACTTATCACCTTTTAACATCTTAGGAGTAACACCGGCATCATACTGCCTATTAGCTTCTTGTACAGCATTTACGTGTGTCCATACGTTATGACCCATCTGTATAGCATAACTAAAGCTATCCCAGCTTGTAGAGTCCTTCTTGCGTACAACGGGATTATCATTGTCGTCTAATACAGGTTGATCATTCTTATCAAGCTCAACCTCGCCTGCACTTACCTTAGGCACACCAATCTTATTACGATCACCTTTAGCATATGTACAAATATCGTTTACCAACAAACCGTCAGTTAGTGGACTATCTTCAAACACTTTAAAAATACCGTCTTGGGTTGTAGCATCTTTAAACGTTCTAGTATCTGTTGCATACTTTAGTTCGTCAACGCTTGGAACCATTCGATAAGTCCATTTGCCGTTATCTGGAGTTTCATTAGATGTATAAACTTGTCCGTTTGCTGTAGCAAGGAAAGGTGATGCACAATCAAATGTAACCATAAACGTTGGGTTATAGTGCTTACGTACAGCTCTCTGTACGTCTGTAAGCAATGTAGCCCACTCTAATTTACTAGTTCCTAAGAAGTGCATTACATCGTGTAAGCCGCTTTGGAGTAGTCCGTCATAATGTATAGTAACAATGCGTTTAAGCAGGAGTTCAACATCACACATGTTTTGTCCACCCATTGACCACCCATTAAAGTGTCTGTCAGGATATTTAACTGGATCGCAATAGTCTTTCATTTGCTCATACCAGTCTTCCGCATCATCAAAGGTTTCACCTTGCAAAACATTTAGTAATTTACAAGCACCTGTTCTATGCTTCATCCAGTAGTCATTGTTGATGCGTGTTGCTTCTACTGCTTCTTGATATGTACTAACACCTGTTGCTTTTGCACCTTCAGGTGAACGTGCCACCCACGCCGGAATATCAAGTATCATTCCGTAGTCCATATAAGCATCCATCCAACGTAACACACCGTCACGTTTCTTTTGTGCTTTAGGGCAATTAGGATCTTTCCAATCGCCTTCCCAAACACCTTTACCAATTTGGAAACCACCTGAATCACCTAGTAACCAAGTGTTTTCTCTATCTCTGTTACGCACCATGTCTTCTTTAGGCACAACCTTAGTTGTATCTAAGTCAGCATGTCCTGCTGAGTATAGACTCCATTTGTATTGGAACTGTCCTTCTTGTGCATTTAAGTAGTTTAAACTTTCAATACCGTTGTTCCAGTTATTAGGAATACGTGACTTTTCTACATATTCATCGAAACGTTGCTTGCCTACATATGTAGCATAGAAGCCACTAAGTGCAGGCAAGAAATGTGCATAATCATTTTGTGCTGTAGTTAAGTCTGTATTCATTACTTGCTCTGTGCTGGAAGGATGTAATCGTATGTTGCCATACCTGAGTTTACACTAATTTTCATAGCACCTTGATCACTAATACTCATTTCAACTTCGCCTTCTAGGTTAAGTACTGCTTGTACTTGTGCTACTGGCCAACTCCATGTGTGTGCTAGTATACCTTCAACGTTTGCTTCGAACACAAACTCGCCTGCGTGTGTACTGTGGTCACCAAAACTAAACACAAGATCAGTTGCACCACCTGTTTCTACAGTTTTTACATTAAATGTTGGTTCTTCTGAGTGTGCCGCTGCCATAAGTTTCATACGACCGATGCTTATTACACTTGGCTTAATTGCTACATTCCAGTTAGCACCTTTAAACTTTACAGTCTTTAGCTTTTCTTCGATAATTGCTTTATTCATAAAGCGATAATCATTTTGAAAGTCGCCTGCTTCGTTCTCAAAGTGAATGTGTGTTGGAATAGTTTCGCCATTACGCTCTGCTTTAACAACGTCAATCTTTGCATCCTTCTTATATTCAGGATTGCTTAGATGCATTTTTAGTTTATCTAAGTTAGGCATACCAAATGTACTCTTATCAAACTCTGGTACCACACTATTAGTACTGCCGTTCATAACAACACTTCTGTCGTCTGCCATTGATTCAATTGTACTGTTTTCATCATTGGTCACTTTAACTAGATTAAGAAAACCTAGCGAATGTGTGTGTGCAACGATGTCTTGTAAGATGTCTTTCATACTTTTTCTCCATTAGTAATGTTTATTATATTGTCTTTATCATCATTTGTCAAGAACTTTTCTACCGAGTATTTAGGTTTAAAGCCAAGTGCTGACATTTTTTCTGTATTTGCACAAGTAAATTGCCGTTCACCTGGGGTATTTAGACGAACAGGCAACTCTGGTGCAAGTGTTTGGACCTTTACTGGCAGTCCAGTACCAATATCAACTATCCCGTTTACATGAGGATTTTCGATAAGAATTAGTATTGCATCGATTAGATCAAATAAATGTATAAAATCTCTATAATGCGGTGTTGTGTATTCAAGTGTACCGTTTCTTAATCTATTAAAGAACATAGTTTCTCTTGGACAGTTGTGACTATACACTGTGTGAAAACGCATACCTAACGTATCAGGATAACGTTCAGCAAGTTCTTCTAACACATACTTACTTGCGGCGTAAGGGTTCAAATCGGGCTCGTAAGCACTCGAACTGCTCGCATATAGTATGCGTGTATCGTCATAACGTTCAAATAAACGTCTACTTGCTTCTACGTTGTTATTCCAATAACCTGCAGGGTCTTTAAAACTTTCACGTACTCCGCTTTTGCCTGCTAAGTGAATAACTAAATCGTATTGATCATCTGAAAATTGACAAGTTAGTAAATCAATATTGTCTTTTTGATCAATACCTGTAACGCTATGGTTTAGTG
>Ga0315320_10000049_pt1 | contig 87493 bp, 79 predicted proteins | sample M140m21515metaG_FD_203458 | JGI IMG/M metagenome (GOLD analysis project Ga0315320, IMG submission 203458) | Ammonia-oxidizing marine archaeal communities from Monterey Bay, California, United States - M1 40m 21515 | ecosystem: Environmental > Aquatic > Marine > Coastal | place: USA: California... | reverse complement strand
ACGATGGTTTCGAGTTCTTCTTTGTTATATGCTATACCCCCACCCGATCCACCGAGTGTAAATGCTGGCCTGATGATGAGTGGAAATCTTTTACCTACAGCTTCTGTGATCTCGTCGGCTATTGATAGTGCTTCCTCCATCGTGTGCGCCACTCCACTTTGTGGCAGATCTAAACCTATTTTGAGCATTGCCTCCTTGAAACGCAACCGGTCTTCTCCTTTATCAATGGCATCAGCATTAGCACCGATCATTTTAACGCCATATTTTTCGAGGGTTCCAGCTTTGAACAGATCCATCGAGGTGTTAAGTGCCGTTTGGCCACCGAGTGTGGGTAATAGGGCGTCGGGTTTTTCGCGGATAATGATTTTTTCGACGACTTCTGGAGTTATGGGCTCGATATAGGTTCGCGGCGCGAATTCTGGATCGGTCATGATAGTCGCAGGATTGGAGTTTATGAGAATGACTTCATATCCCTCTTCGCGCAGCGCTTTACATGCTTGGACGCCGGAGTAATCGAACTCACATCCTTGGCCAATCACGATCGGGCCGGAACCGATCACCAGTATTTTTTCAATCGTTGTGTCTTTAGGCATTAGGTGGTGCTAAATTTGTAGGATTTATGACGGGATCGTTCCACTTGTAAAGCCCTGCGCGAGTATTCCGTGAATTTTTTTTCCTAATATGCAAGATTTTGACAGATGTTATTGATAAAAGTGTGTATGAATCTAATATCATTAAGGTCATATTTTTAGCTTTGTTTGCAGGTATTGTGCTTCCAGTTGTCGCAGCTGACCCCCTCAGAGTATTCATCCGAGCTGGGAAAAAAACGCATGGTCCGGGGGCTCACGATCATCCCGCCTTTCTTAGGGATTGGAGTAAATTACTCAAGGAGCGAGGTGCTATAGTTGATGGAGCGCTGCACTTCCCTACTAATCAACAGATGAATGTGGCTGATGTAATAGTTTTTTATGCAGCGAATGCCGGTAGCATGAAAGCCGAGGAGCGAACGGCGATTACTAACTTTAGAAAACGAGGCGGCGGGTTGGTTTTTATCCATGACGCCGTCTGTGGTAACAATGCGCAATGGTTCAAAGGCTTGGCGGGTGGTGCATGGCAACATAAGCATTCGAGGTTCTTTGAAGGGCGTTTTGATGTTTCATATCAAGATAAGCCGCATCCTATCACTAACGGGGCTGGTGATTTTGAACTCGACGATGAAATTTATTGGAAGCTCCATTTTGACCCTAATGTTCAAATACTTGCCAAAACTAACTGTAAGCATGCCCAAGGAAGCCCTCAGATGTGGTCTCTTGAGGAGGGTAAAGCCCGAACGTTCTCATCAATCCCCGGGCACTGGCATGTTACATTTAGTATCCCGCAGTATCGTGCTGTCTTACTCAGAGGTATTGCTTGGGCGGGTCACAGAAAAGCTGATCTTCTCACCACACCTGAGGAGGTCAAATTTTTAGCAAAACCTAAAAATGGCCCAAAGATTGACAAGAAAACAGGAAAGCCTGAAATTCCTTAGGTTGTAAACCACACAAGACGAGCAGGTTACCGTATTTCAACGATTGCGCCTGGTCTAGCAAAATTTGGAAATCTTACAGCATCCCAATTCGACAACCTAATACAACCCGCTGATTGAGCTCTACCGATTGTGCGTGGGTTGTCGGTGCCGTGGATGCCTATACCAGACTTGGATAAACCGTTCCAGATAACGCCAACTGGGTTGTTTGGTCCTGCCGGAATTGTGAGAGAATGCTTCCCCCTGACGCCTGTTTCCAATAATTGTCTGTCGTAACGCCAGATTGGTAATTCTACGCTATTTTTGAGATTCCAAATTCCAACTGGGATAAAGCGTGGTTTTCCAGGTGTGATTGGAAAGCTGGCAACTAGCTGAGGTTTTGCCTTACTTATTTTGGTTGTGCCATTAGCATTTTCTTGAATGGTAGGTAAAATAAGCGTGTAAACATAGATTTGTTTAATTTGCGTATCTACGACGATGCGCTGGGCAGAGAGCCTTTCTTCGGTCTTGTAAGTGCGACCGTGCTTCAGCTTCTCAATCAGAAATGGACGGATGTTTGGCACTTTGATAGCTGAGTGTGCTGTGGCACTTCTTAAATTTTTGGCAGAGTTGATCGCGATGAGTAAGTCCTCAGACGTGTGGTAGCGTTCCGCCATAAACTCGGCAACACTGCGATATGGCATCGAATTCCTACCGGCTTGTAGCGAACGTTCCTGAGGAAGCGTGTGGTCTATAAAGTCTTTTACGAATATAGGCACGATTGCAGTGGCATATGCTTGAGTCACCTCCATCAGCGCCTCTTGCACTACACGCGGGTCATTTTTTTCTCTGCCTAGGCTGACGTTATAATTTTTTGCGGCGAGTTTGGTAAATTTACCTGGTTTACCGTCAATGAAGCCAGGGCCAAAATTTTTTTGATCAAGGAAAACTTGCAAGCGCACCGCTTGATCGCGGTCTTTTGGTAGAAGCAATGAAGGCAGTTTTTTTTCTTCATCCAGCGCTGCTATATTTTTTGATGGTTTTTCAGTTGTTAGGATTTTCTTGATTTGTGGTGTCTTTGTTGGCGTTTCGGTGAGAGGGCTGGATAGAGAAGCTGGCAAAGCGAGTTCACGCGCCCATAGCGGAGTACATAATAAAAGAAATATGATGAGTAATCGCATCGATCTATTTATAGATATTTGATGTCTTTATGAAGACATTTAATTTTTGAATTAGCAAAAACTAACAAATTCTAACATCGTTTTATTCTAATCAATAAAATCAGCTAGTTTGCCGGCGATTTTTGCTGGGACCACAGCCTTAAGTAAAACGTCATTGCCCTCATAATCAGTCTCTAACACTTTTGCGTCACGGTGCAATATACCGGTAAGATCACCGCGTTGCTGAGGGATGCGGTAGGTATGCACCTGTACACGGTCTGCCAACAAAGTAGCACATTTCATGAGCAGCTCTTCCATTCCCTCACCAGTTATTGCACTAACCGATACCGTGTTAGGGAATGTTACCTCAAGTCCCGCGAGCTTTACGGGGTCATTAAGCACATCGATCTTATTTAGCACCACTACCGTAGGCTTGTCGTTGGCGCCTAATTCCTCAAGAACTTCAACGGTTGTATCATAAAACTTTTGTACTTCTGGAGATGATGCATCTAACACATGAACAATGAAGTCGGCCAGCACCGCCTCCTCTAGTGTAGCTTTAAATGCTTCCACAAGTCGGTGTGGGAGATTTCTAACAAAACCAACAGTATCTGTTAGAAGAAGTGGCTGGCCGTCAGGCAATTCGATAGCACGAGTCGTTGTATCCAATGTGGCGAACAGCATGTCTTTAGCCATGATGTCAGACCCTGAGAGTTGATTCAAAAGAGTGGATTTTCCGGCGTTAGTGTAGCCCGCAATAGCTGCGCAGGGCGTGCCTTGTTTTTCACGTTCTTTTCGGCGTGTACTACGTTGCTTTCTCACCTCTGCAAGCTCTCGCTTACACTGGTCGATCCGCGTTCTAGCTAGACGGCGGTCTACTTCTATCTGTTGTTCACCCATGCCACGGGCGGCACCTCCCCCACCTTTACCACCTCCGGCTCCCCCGCCCTCGCGGTCGAGGTGCCCCCACATTCTGGTCAGTCTCGGCAGTGAATACTGCATTCGAGCAAGATCTACCTGGAGACGTGCTTCGCGGGTATGTGCGCGTTTTGAAAAAATATCTAAAATTACCTCTTCCCGGTCAATAACACAGATATCTGCTAGTTCTTCCCAGTTTCGCTGTTGCGATGGTAGGAACATGTTATCGAAGACAATACAGTCGCATTCATGAGCTTTTGCTAGATCGACAATTTCTTGAGCTTTGCCTGTTCCGCAGAGGTATTTTTTGTGTAACGATCGAGTAAAAGCCAATACGGATTCGCTCACGTTGATGCCTAAAGTAGTGACCAACTCTCCTAGTTCCTCGAGTAATGACTCTGCTTCTTGCGCTTCACGCCTATCTGAGCAGATACGCACAAGCAGCGCTCGCTCGACCATTTCCGGCTTGTCCCTGACTTCAAACATGCGTTCAGATACATGCATCAATACTTGCTGTAGCGCAAGCCCTGAGCGTCGGCTATGAATTGAGTGTCTAACTTTTTTGCATTATGTATCTCGCTTAACAGGCACTATCAGGAATGGTATCTTGGACTTTCGCACACATCCTTCGGCAACGCTGCCCAATAACAAGCTGCTAAGGAAGCCATGGCCATGTGAGCCAAGAACAAGCATATCAGCATCCGATTTATGAGCATAATCCAGAATGGCATTCAGTGGCTGCCCATGGAGAACTTTAATCTTTACGTTCGCTAACTCCATTTGAGCAGCTATTTTTGTTAGTTTTTGTTTACTGCGATGCCGTGTCTCTTCATGTATTTCTTGAGCTATCGGAAATTCATCTGGCGTTAGCCCATAGGCGGCATATGTCGGTTCTGGTTCTATCACATGAACTAGATGCACGCTCTCATCGAGCGCTTTAGCTAGTTTGGTAGTTGCTTTGATCACAGGGGCATTGGCATCAGAAAAATCTAATGCTGCAATTATCATTCTCATAGCCCTACTAAATTACGCTTATGTTTTGAATGATACAAGATTTTAGCCTTATCGTATTCTCTATCAATTGGATCATATATTACCATAGTTGTTCCACATGGAACATCCAATCTTCGGTCTTGCATCTTAGCGCTTTCATCTTATTTCTCTTCGCATCTATGTTTGTTTACCCAAAAACATACGACGTTCTTGTCATAGGCGCAGGTCACGCAGGTGTGGAGGCTGCCCTAGCTGCGTCTAGACTTGGCTGTCATGTTGCAGTGCTTACTCAAAATTTGGATACTATTGGCGCTATGTCCTGCAACCCAGCTATTGGCGGTCTGGCAAAAGGCCATATGGTGCGAGAGATTGATGCCCTAGGTGGTGTGATGGCCCTCAATACTGACGCCACAGGAATTCAATTTCGCATGCTCAATGCTGGAAAAGGGCCATCAGTGCGCGCTCCTCGTGCTCAATGTGATAAGAAAGCTTACCAATTCCGCATCAAACACACACTTGAGTCGGAACCGCTCATTGATATTCATCAAGCAAATGTCGCAGAGCTAATAGTTAAAGACGATACTATCACAGGGGTTACTACATCACTTCAGATGCAGATTAACTCTCGCTCAGTAGTTCTCTCTGCTGGCACTTTCATGCGTGGATTGATGCATGTTGGACTTAAAAACGAAAGCGGTGGACGCATGGGTGACGCTACTTCTACTGTTTCTGATTCATTACATGCGTTAGGGTTCCACGTGGAACGTTTTAAGACAGGCACTCCTTGCCGGATCAACGGTAAGTCTATTGATTTTTCTAAAACCGAAGTGCAAGAGGGCGATACGCCCCCACCCTTTTTCTCCTACATGGCTGATACCATTATTCGTAAGCCCGATGACCTCCATACGCTAAATGGTCATTTGCAACCGAGTGCCGCCCATTCTGATGGCCAACCAGAGTTCCACGTGGAACAAGTCCCTTGTCATATCACATGGACTACCCCGAAAACCCACAAAATTATTCGCGATAACCTTGATAAATCACCAATGTATTGCGGTAAAATAGAGGGCCCCGGCCCGCGCTATTGCCCATCTATTGAAGACAAAGTGGTGAAATTTGCCGATAAGGATAGACACCAAGTATTTCTTGAACCAGAGGGGCGCCATACACACGAGTATTATATCAATGGTGTTTCGACATCGATGCCATACGAGGTTCAACTCGATTTTATACAATCGATTCCTGGGCTTGAGAACGCGCAAATTATCCGTCCAGGATACGCGGTTGAATATGACTACTGTCCCCCTACCCAACTCTCACCCACATTAGAAACTAAGCGCGTGTCGGGTCTCTATTTTGCTGGGCAAATTAATGGCACATCTGGATACGAAGAAGCTGCTGCTCAAGGCTTGATGGCGGGTAGCAATGCTGCGCTCAAAGTGCTTGAGAAACCCGAGTTTATCCTACGCCGTAACCAAGCATATATAGGTGTAATGATTGATGATTTAGTCACCAAAGGCACAAATGAGCCCTACAGAATGTTCACCTCGCGTGCCGAATACAGGTTATTACTTCGTCAGGATAATGCAGATTTACGTCTCACCCCCCTCGCAATTGAAAACGGATTAGTTACGGGTCTGCGGGCAGATCGAACAGGTGAGAAAATATCTGGCTTGGTTAAAGCAAAAGGACTGATTCCTAAGATTTCTCACGATGGAGTTAAGCTCGACCACTGGTTCCGACGGTCAGAAAATTCCTATACCACCCTGCCCTCTCATGTAATCGATCAGGTGCCTACTGATCTCTGGCCGCTACTCGAAACCGATTTCAAATACGCTGGTCACATCGATCGTCAACAACAACAAATTGAGAAACTTCAGCGGATGGAAAGTAAACGTATCCCAGAGGGTTTCAATTACGACAAGGTTACCGGCCTCAAAGCTGAGGCACGTCAACATCTAACAAAGATTCGACCAACCAGTATAGGTCAAGCGTCACGAATTTCGGGAATCACGCCAGCTGACATTGCGATACTTGCGATTGCTCTACGAAAATAGATAATTTGACTATACGAGCCATATATAGGGGTGTTTTGTTCTAAATACCCCAATATGTGCCCAAAATACTATGTATTTCGTATTATTACACAACTAACTCTTGGTGAGTAGGTTATATTGTTTCTGTGACTATTTTAAGGCCCTGAGAATGGCACGAAATCCCCTGCCCTGTGTGATGGTTCAGTCCACAGGATTCTCAAGCAACAAAAAACCGTGTTGTTTCTAGAAATTCATGATTTCTTTGGTCATGCACAAATTTATCATCTTAACAGGATTGTTCGCTGTACTTTTAACACCATGCAAAAGTGAAAAGCTTACTGAATCGGAAAAGTCGAATGTGTCATCCCCTACCCCAGAAATTGCCGAGTCGATCATAAAAAAGACCATGGACCCCATCGAGCTGCTGAGCACTCATCTTTCCCTCACCCCCTCGAACCAAATTAATCTATCTGAGCAAAAATTTGCCAAAACTCCACTGACTGAGAATCAGGCGGAAAAAGCGACCCAGATGATACTCGCAAGCCGACTCACTACATTACGCATGCAGCGTAAACAGGAATTTGAGGAAAAAGTCGTCAAACATGGTAGCAAAACGATGCGGTATGAATTCAAGACCTATGGTGATGTTCCGAAAGGCGGGCACTCGCTCTATATCTCCATGCATGGCGGTGGCGGCGCACCAGCCCGTGTCAATGATCAGCAATGGAGAAATCAGATCAAGCTCTACCGTCCGAAGGAAGGAATCTATGTGGCACCCCGAGCTCCGACAAATACGTGGAACCTTTGGCATCAGAGTCATATTGACCCGATGTTTGACCAGCTGATTGCTGATTTCATCACTTTCAAGCAAATCAATCCAAATCGCGTCTACATCATGGGATACTCGGCGGGTGGTGATGGTACTTACCAGCTGGCACCGAGAATGGCGGACCGATGGGCGGGGGCTGCCATGATGGCGGGGCACCCGGGTGACGCAAAAACTTGGAATTTGAGAAATCTAGCCTTCATCATCCAATGCGGCGGCAAGGACCATGCCTATGATCGTGCCAAACTATGTGCTAAATGGGGTAAGAAACTTGACCAACTCGCAAAACAAGACCCCGGTGGCTACTTACACAAATCTATCATTTACCCAAAATACGGCCATTGGATGAATCTCGAATGCAAGCTAGCTGTTCCATGGATGGCAAAGCATATTCGTAATCCGTGGCCAAAAAAACTTCACTGGTATCAAGATAATGTCACTCAAACCCGATTTCACTGGTTGTCTAACAGACAACCAAAACCCAAACAGCTTATTACTGCTGAGGTAAGAGAAAATACGATTACTTTAAATAATCCAACAGCTGCTATAGAACATTCTACCTCAATGAGGGTGGGGGACTTCACGCCAATAGGAATGATCACTTTACGACTATCAGACAAATTGTTAGACTTAAACAAAGTCATTATTGTTAAAAATAATTCAGGAAAAGTAATGTTAGAAAAAAAGGTTCAACGCAATATTAGGTCAATTTACGAATCTATACTAACACGACCAGATTATACCAGTGTATCTACTGCTACAGTGACTATTAAGTTTTAAACAATTAAACTTGCTGAAAATTTTATAACACGCTCTACCACAGCGATATACATTGCGTAAATTTGATATATTATTAACCCCTAAATAATTTAATGGTTGTGATTTTGTCGCAAAGGTAATCAGGGTTTTTAAAAGCACTTACTAACAGTATTCTGTTACTAATTGAGAGGGAAGACAATTGTTAGAATATTGGACATACCGTGCTTTGATCAATAATTGGATCCAGAGCATATAGGCAATTACTTCCTTCAATTTATTATTGAGAATAATGAGTAAATTAATTGCTATGTGCGTAACAGGTGAGAAGCTTCTCTGAAGACATCTCTATGTGCACAATGAACGATTAAAATACACGAAATTTCGCCGAGTGGCTTTTCATTCAGCCGCTATTTCCTAGAGAATATAAAAAATATTTATGGATTTAATTAACGAGGTCATTTTGAACGAATAACCACAGTGATCAAATCCTTCAAAAGTATTTTTGTTGAAAAACTTCAGTTGTTCCTCCAGCTCGACAATACGGTCATGTCGTGGGCAGGGGCTCGTGGTTACCGTACCAGCCTCCACCAAAGGGGCATGTCATTACTTTATTTTGTAACTCAAAGGGTGATACCACATCCAGAAGGAAAATGTCAGCTGCGGGTTTTGCGAGACGATACCCGCCACCTGGACCAGTTGGTCCCGTGACAATACCTATTTTAGAAAGAGTTGTGTGAATTTTTGCCGCCGGTGGCTTGGATAAATTTCTGGCGTCAGCCACTTCTTGAGAACCAACATTATCATGGCCATCTCTGTGCCGTTCGATGAGGTAGCTAACGGCAGAGATTGCGTTCTGGGCTATTTTTCCTATTTGCAAAATACGATATATATACGAAAACAATTGCAGTTTACCGAGTGACATTACTTTCAGCTAGGTAAAGTCCACACAATGCAGAAAATATTGGAAAATGCGCGGAGATTTTTTTTAAATTATGATTATGTGATTTTCTTGTCATGAATAATATAGGAAATAGGCTTCATGATACGACAATTTATCCAACCATCACTGATGGTAGCCTATTGTCTGGTGACCAGCTACGCCATGAGTTGTGTTCATGCAGATCAGACAACAAGCAAGCAGTTTTACGAAGGTAAGCCAATCAAGGCATTGCTAGTGACTGGTGGGTGTTGTCATGATTATAAATTCCAGACCAAAGCATTGACAATGGCATCTGAGGCTCGCGCGCCTATCGAATGGACAATCGTGAACAAAGGAGGGCGGGGGACACATGCCGAGATTGATCTATATGACGATCCCAACTGGGCAAAACCGTATGATGTGGTCGTACATAATGAGTGCTTCGCTAAAACCAAGAATCCAGATTATATCCGCAAAATAACTGATGTGCATAAGGAAGGTAAACCTGCCGTTGTCATTCATTGCGCAATGCACACCTACCGTGATGCAGAAATCGACGACTGGAGAAACTTTCTCGGGGTAACGAGCAAGCACCACGAGCACCAGAGTCACTACGCGGTGAAGGTTGAGAAGAGAGATCATCCCGTCATGAAGGGGTTCCCTGCAAACTGGAAAACACCCAAGGACGAGCTTTATATCGTCCAAGACACGACCGCAGGCATGCTGCCACTGGCTACTTCAGCAAGTCAGAAGAACAGTAAAATACATCCAGTAATCTGGGTAAATGATTTTCACGGCACGCGTGTATTTGGAACGACTTTTGGACACACTAATGCCACGTTCAGCGATCCTATTTTTCTCGATCTCGTGACCCGTGGCATTTTGTGGACGGCCGGGAAGCTCTAAGAGTGATTATGATTTTCATGAAACACATACAATAATTTTTAGGACTTACATTATTGTTAGGCACCCCGCTCATCGTGGCAAATAAATCATCGTCATGGACTAATCCTGATACAGCAACTGAAGAAACCCCCGATTTCAACATTCAAGATGGATATAGTCAAAACACTCCTGACGCGAGTCTTGGAGTTCAAGTAGTTGCTTTAGGAGAAGGAAATTTGATGCCCATATTCTAGAAAGTGGACTGCCACGTTTGGGATGAACACCGGAGAAAAATCGCACTCGGCAAATGGAAGCGACTGCAGAAAACGGGAATCTTAGAACGTGGCTACGTATTACTGTGAAACTTGGTGGTGCATGACGACCAAGAGCTTGGAAAAACGGCACGCCTGCATGTTCCATCAAAGAGCGGATAAAAGATACGAGGAATTCAATATTACTACAAGACTATGGTAAACCAGTCTGTTTACGCAATATTTGGGTAAAAGAAAATTCTATAGAGTAATGTAGTCCAATCGATTTGATCACAGGTTTTTTTAAAAACTGCCGACACCGTAAAATAACTTTAGACAATTCGGTCCGGTATTATTGGATGCGAATCTATGAGTTAAGGATGAAAACTTGGGTAACGATTTACAGACCCAATTATTCTTGATGAAAATGGGAAAATATTTTTTTGAGATTACACTAGACTTTTTATTATTTTTATATATCAATTCTTATGTGTGTATTAAGTGTGTAAATATTATAATAGGGTTGTATCTATCATCCTCACTCGTTCATGGGGTTTTGATGGTTTCTGATTTGTCCGTGCCAGAGTCTCTCGAAGGCAAATCAATAATGTCATCATCTGAGACTAGCGGCTTGTATGCTGTCAATCAGCATGTTGCTTCGGTTAATCTAACAGAACACTCCAATGAGCAGATAGGTTTGCCTCTGGCAGATGTGGAATATGTTCAGTCTCAGGATGTAACTGATGCGGCAGTAACTAAGGGCATTTCGTGGGATGTTTCATCTTTGGTGAATTTTGACTTTGTGACGGTACCTGAAACCAGCGCGGCCTTTTTGCTGATGGGCGCTGGAATCGGAATGTGTGCCATAAGGCGTAAAATCTAACAACCTAATTCAACACGATGCATCTGCATAGGTATAGTTCGACACTCAGAGGGCTAAAGTTTGGAGCTCTACACTTCATATTTAATACACTCCTTATGTGGGTGATGTTTTCAGCTCTAATTTTTGGATTAATTATTTTTAATCTAACAATAGTTTATTGTGGTGTTGGTTGTATAGCGATGTGGGTTATTTCTAGTCTATGGTTTGCATTGAAAGCGCAATCCATCCGGTGCCCTATTTGTCTAGTGCCCCTGTTTGCAAATAAAGGATGTAGTAAAAATAAAAAAGCGAAGAAGCTACTCGGAAGTTACCGTCTTCCCGTATCTGGCTCTATTTTATGTTGCGGGCATTACCGATGTCCATATTGCGGTGAAAGATTTAATGTTAGTGTTAGCAAACAATCACAAGTGAAAGTGTAAAAAGCGCTTACATAATAGCAAAGAGATTGGCTTAATAGGTCTAATTTTTAAAAAGCATCGTTTATTAAGGTTGCCGTAATGGGTAAATATTCAGCACTAATAAGCATAGATAGTTTACAATAGGTTATATCATTTGATGTAACCTATTCTGTGTCCTTTTAGTTAGTCACTTTTCTTGCTGATCAGGCCTCGCCACATCGGTCTATCGGAGCTAAAGTGCAAATGAATGAAAATTCTCGATATCGGCAAACTCTGGTTGTTTCGCCTCTGGCGTGCGGCTGTAAAATGGTGGCGACGTAAGCATGCTGACGAGGCGGCGGCACTGGCATTTTACTCCCTAATATCGTTAGTTCCCATATTGTTAGTCGGTGTGAGTATAGCGTCCGTTTTTGTCAATGAAGAAACAGCAACACGTATTTTAGTTACTGAGGCAGATCGTTTAGCAGGCTCAACGGTCGGCGGCTACTTCGCGCAGATTTTGCGTACAGAAATCCGCTGGGTTGGTTCTGGGTTTTCCCCCTATATTGGCGGTCTTTTCCTATTTTTTGCGGCAACAAAAGTGATAGCAGAGCTACGTAAATCCTTGGGTAAGGTTTTTGGTAAAGAGAGAAAACGTGGTCGCAAGGCGGCGGTCGCTGGGCTGGTTAGTCGACTCGCGGCGATCGGAATGCTGATCGTGCTCGGTGTGTTCATTGCCAGCGCTGTGGTCTTTGAAACAATGATGGGAGTAATTGTGGGCTCGCTGTATGACTCTCCTATTTTACTGCGTGTAGCCACATCTGTTTCACCGTTGCTGTCATTCATCGCGATGGTATTTCTTGCCGCCGTTGCGATGCGTTGGTTGCCGGCGCGACCGCCAAAATTTCGTGAAGCACTGGCCGGTGGTTTGATTAGCGCACTGCTTCTGTTAGGTCTAAAAATAGCACTGGCACAATTTTTGAAACATACGGATATAGGAAGCTTTTATGGTAGTGCCCTAACCTTGGTGCTCGTGTTATTCTGGATTTACTTCGCGATGCAGGTATTCCTCTATGGTGCGGAATTGGCAGCGGAACTAGCGTTCGAGCGGCGCTTATGTGAGCCGAAAGTTATCACCAACGACAAAAAGGAACTTGAAACCACTCTGATCGTGGCCAAGCAGCTCGAGGATGAGCCAGCGACCAATACAACTGAAAATATAACCGCTGATGTGCAACTGGATAAGCAAGAAGTGCCGTCAGATGAGCAGGATCAGGAGATGATAGTGGAGACACAGAAAGCGCAAGACAGCGATTCATTTGTTAAAGATAAGCCTGCTGAGTAGTGCTCGTTCGTGAGAAGTCTCATTTTGTATGGTAATGCTGTAGCTGGTCTTCGTAACCACTAAATAATGAGCAAAGCTAACTTGTTATGTCGTCTTGCGAGTTGCCGCCACTGCAATGATACACAAAACTCCAATTCCTGTTATTATGCATGCCCAAGCTGGTAATCCCATACCGGTCCCAAGGTATCCGACCACAAGTGCCGTAACCGCGGCAAGTAAGGCATAGGGTAGCTGGGTGATCACGTGCTCCTGCGCTGATACGCCGCATGAGAATGCACTGACAATTGTGGTATCACTAAACGGGCTGCAGTGATCACCAAAAACAGCACCGCTGAAGACTGCGCCAATTACGGCCGACAGCATTACAGGCTCGTTCCCGGCAACTTCGAGATAACCCGGAATAGCTATCGGCATGAGTAGTGCCATGGTTCCCCATGAGCTTCCTGTTAGAAAACTGATACAAGCTCCAGTTAGAAAAACGGCAGCAGGAAAATAGGCTGGTGAAAATTGCGACCCAATTGCACCAGCTAACCACCTTGCTGTACCGACTTCTTTCATCACACTGCCAAACGTCCACGCCATAATAAGGATAAGAAGAGGTGGCAGCATACTCGCCGCACCATCACGCACTGCGCTGGGGAGACGGGCTTTATGTTTTTTAGGGAACATCAAGGTTGCTGCACCCAAGCCTAACAAGCTGCCAAGAGTCAGCGCATAGGGCCCCGCATTGCCACTGAAAGCCTTGGTGAGTTTTTCCGTGGTCACCGGCCACAGGGGTGATGTTTCCCAAAGATAGAAAAGGCTGACGATACCTAATGAAAGGGTAAGAATCGGAACCAATGCAACTGCCGCGGATGACCTTTGTTCTTTGTATTCTGTTCGTGTGGTGGGTTCAGTGACCTGTGATTTTTTCATCGGGCCCATATCCCAGCGCCTCCATATGACTAGTGCTACCAAGGCGAGGGTAAACAAGCAGTAGAAGTTACTTCCGATCGACTGAAAAAACAGCGTGTATGCCGTGTCTGTAATCCCATAACTCTGAATCGACTGATCGATCAGGCTAAGTTGCGTTGCGATCCAAGTTGAAATGAATGCGATGCATGCGATCGAGCTGCTTGTGCTATCAACAAGATACGCCAGCTTGGCTCGTGTGATGCCCGAGCGGTCAGCTAGCGGACGCATGATTTTTCCTAGTAACAGACTGTTCGCCAAACCATCAAAAAAACAGAGGCTACCCATTAAGCCAGTAGCGGTTTCGAGTCGTCTGCCAGCATTACCACGTTTGTTTTCTATTAGTTTTCTGGCAACGGCTAAAAATCCTCCACCTCTTTCAATCACAACGGCAAAAGAGCCAAGGATTAGTGTGAACAAGATAGCACCCACACGCCATGGACCTTGCAGCGATGGAAAAAAGTGATTGGTGGTTAGTTGCTTTAGTGCCGATGCGACATCACCACCTGTTAGAAATAGACACCCAGCTAGTGCGCCAAATGCAAGCCCAAGTATGACTTGCCGTGAGATGAAAATAGTCACTAAGGCCACTACTGCAGGCCAGAGCTCTTTACCCGGGGAGCCCTTAAAAGCAGATAGCCAACAACAAAAAAAGAGGACAATCAGCATGACGCCCCGTAGTGTGGTCTGCCATAATGGGTCAGCTGCACGATCTTGCATGGCAATAATTATGCCGCATGCTGCACTACAGGGCAATCTTGGAGAACTTGTTTTTGTCTGATGTCTCACAAGATTTGTGAGCCGTCTTTTAATCACGCATCGGTAAGCAGCTTTAAAATTATGATATTTGCGAGCGATATCAATTCATTAACAGGCCTATGCAATCGGATCTGGGCAGTAGTCGCGGCGTTGGCATTTTTGACAAAGGTCGCCGAGGTAAAGAGAATCGATCCAGTCAAGCAGGGGGGTGAGGTGGTGTGGTGCGTCGGTGAGAAAACCGGCCTCGAAGTTTCTTTTGTTTGAGTTTTTGGCGCCCATGCCGGCACCGGTAAGATTGGGTGATCCTATGAAGGCTGATGTTCCATCGACAATAATAGCTTTGGTGTGGATGCGCGGGCAGAGAATGCGCTCGAACAGGTCACTCTCAAGTAGCGACGGATATTTATCAAAATCATCGCGAAACCGGGGTCCTGGTTCTTTGGCGTGGAAGAGTCGGACGGCGATGCCATTTTGCACCAGATCAGAGAGCACTTCGAGAAACGGGACAAACCTCTTTCCTTTGGCTACGTGCATGTCTTTGAGGTCGGCGGTGACGATCCAGAGAAATTGCCGCGCAGCTGGAATCATTTCTTTGATCACCCGTTGGTGGATGTTTTCATTCAGGATAAGCTCGGTCATGATGGAGAGTTTCAGATTAAAGATACGGGGGAAGTTTTTACTTAAACAATCCTCATTAAGGGAGTCTCAAGCACTTTGAAAAAGTGTAGATTTAAAAACAACTTAGACGTTTGAATCTTTTCAAAAATTTTTGCTTGTGAAATTTTTCACAAACATTAGTAAACGCCTGACGCCATGGCTAATTTTTTCCCACGCTGGACCAATTTACTGCCGCTCAAGATCGCGGTATGCCTCATTTTCATAGTTTTGGGCCTCACTGCGGCCTTCTCATATTATGCGACGCCTAAGGCGCAACGTGTTGGTTATCAACCGGATCAACCGATTGCATACGATCATGATCTGCACGCAAATCAATTGGGTATTGATTGCCGATATTGCCACAGCTCCGTGGACAAATCTGCTAGCGCAGGCGTGCCAACTGCAAACACTTGTTGGAATTGTCACCAGCATGTTCAAAAAGATAATCCAAAGCTAGAACCACTTCGGCGTGCAGCTGATAAAAACTATGAAAAGTATGACGGCAAGCCCATCAAGTGGGTCCGCGTCCATAAACTGCCGGATTACGCTTACTTTAGTCACCAAGCACACGTAGGGCGCGGCGTTTCTTGCAAGAGTTGTCACGGAGAAGTGCACAAGATGCGTAAAGTGCATCACGCTAAGAGCCTGAGTATGGCATTTTGTCTGGAGTGCCACCGTGAGCCAGAAAAGCATCTACGCCCACTAGAACAGGTCTACAACCTCGATTATGACGTTGTGGATTATTTGAAAGCCAAACCAGAGTTAGCCAAAGAAATAGGTTATGTCGTTGGGGATAGTTCTTCTGAGGCACAAGCAAAGCTAGGCAAACGCCTTAAGGAAAATTGGGACATACACCCTAAAGAAAGCTGTACAACCTGTCACCGCTAATTAACTCACAAAGCTTAATTAATTTTCTAAAAAACACCCCGTTTTTTAAACACACGACTTATCGATTCCATGAGCGAAAAGACCACTAACCAGCCGCCGCGCATCGCTGACATGTTGCAGAAGCAAGACGGAAGCAAAATCTGGCGCAGTCTAGGTGAAAAAGAGGGAACTAAAGAATTCCAGAATGCACTCGACCGTGAGTTCCTCGAGGGAGCATCCCAAATGGAAACCGAAGAAGAGCGAGAGTTGTCGCGCCGGTCGTTTGTTAAGTTAATGGGAGCATCATCCGCGCTTGCAGGTCTGGGCCTCGCGGCGTGCCGTCGCCCTGAGGCATTGATCGTTCCTTTTGCTGATTCTCCTGAATGGCGTATTCCCGGCAAGGCACTCTATTACGCTAGTTCAATGCCACGTGCAAATGGAGCAGTGCCGCTGGTCGTGACCACGCAGGACGGCCGGCCTACCAAGCTCGAGCCCAATAAGCGATTCGATGAGCTTGGTGGAACAGATTCCTTCACACAGGCGTCGATCCTGGACATGTATAACCCAGATCGTTCGCGTGATTTCCTATCCAAAGGTAAGAAAAAGAGCCGTGCGGACTTTGAAAGTGCACTAGCAGATCTTGCGAAGCCAGACGCCAAGATTGGTTTTGTTTTTGGTGAAGATGAATCACCTACACGCAGTCGCCTTGTCAAGGAGCTGGCAGCGAAGTATGGATCAGCGAAGTTCTACAGCTACGAGCCGCTGACCGGCGAGGAGCGTAAGCAAGCAAATGCAAGTGCCTTTGGGCAGGGCGCAGACGTCGCCGCTGATTTTTCAGATGCCAAGGTGGTTCTCTCACTTGATTCAGATTTTCTCGAGCTGGACCAACAAGGACCCGTAAGTGGATTTTACAAGAATCGCTTTATTGAAGGTTCGGATTACGATAAGAAGCCAAACAAGGATGCAATGAACCGCCTCTACGTCGTGGAAGGTGGATATAGCCTAACTGGGGGCATCGCTGATCATCGCTTACGGATTGCGCCAAGCCAAGTGGTTGCTGTGGCTGCTGAAATTGCCAAACAACTAGGTGCTTCTATCACGGTCACCGGCCCTGACAACCTCAGCGAGGATCAAAAAATGTGGGCCAAAGGTTGTGCTGAAGATCTTGCAAACAACAAAGGCAAGTCTGTAGTCCTTGCTGGATCCCGCCAAAGCAAGGCACTGCAAAATATTTGTATTGCCATCAACACGGTTCTTGAAAACTACAGCAAAACTCTCAAACCAGTGCTCACCGAGCGGGGTGGATATGGTGACGTCGATGAGCTTATTCAAGACCTTGATGCCAAAACGATTGATACGGTTATGCTACTTACTCCAGCTAACCCAGTTTATGATGCGGATGGTTTTGCTGCTGCTACGAAAAACGCGACTGTAATTCAGTTGGGACTTCGCCGCAATGCCACTGCAAATGCGGCTGACTGGCATGTACCTGCTGCGCATTATCTTGAAAGCTGGGCGGATGGCAGAACATCGCTGGGCTCCTACACCGTGGTGCAGCCCATGATCCTGCCACTCTATAACGGGGTCTCAGAGATTGACCTTCTGCTAGCACTATTGGGTGATAGCAAGCTTTTCGATTCCGATAAAGACGGTGAAAAAGCCTCACCTTCTTATGATGCAGTGCGTAAGACGTTTTCTACCATTGCTGACGGTACCGACAAGAGCTGGAAGCAACTTCTGCGTGATGGGTTCTGGAAAAAATCTACATATGCAGCGGCCGCACCGAAGGGTGGGGGAGCGGTTTCAGTGACTGTGCCTAAGCCACCATCAACAAACAGCCTTGAGGTAGTCTTTACTACAGACGGAACAATTTATGATGGTCGTTACATCGACAACGCATGGCTTCAAGAAGCCCCCGATCCAATTACTAAAGTGTGCTGGGACAACGTTGCTATTGTTTCACCCAAAACCGCAAAGGATCTTGGCGTATACGACCGCATTCTTGAGCTTCAGCCTGACGGCAAGATTTATGGATTCATAGATGTCAAAGACAATGCGCCAGAGGCACCAGGCGGTGAAGGGCGTGATCATACTAACCCGATCGTTAAAATCAGCGTCAATGGGCGTGAGATCGAAGTGCCTGTAATAGTTGGATTTGGTCATGCCGATAATATAATTTCAATTTCTCTCGGTTACGGACAAGGTTATGACGAGCATAATGACTGGGGAATAGAAGCCTCAAATGAAAAAGACGTTGGCCTCGTGGGTATAAATCGTGGTTTCAATGCCTATGCACTACGTACTAGCGAGTTTTCCTATATTGCCAACGGAGGTAAGGTAAAAGATCTCGATAAAGACTACCCAATAGCGATGACACAAGAGCACCATGCCATGTATGGCCGCGCGCTTGCTCGTGAGATCTCTACACTCGAAGACGATCATAAAGGGGACTTTGATACTCAGTATGACAAAGTACAAAAGCAGGGAATGGATTCCCACGCTCCAGAAAACATATCCCTATATAAACACAAAGGGTCTGACACTTGGCATGACAAGAAAAACGGCGCCGAGAAACACCTCTACGATGAACGCCAGCAGTGGGCGATGACTATAGACCTAAACAATTGTGTCGGCTGTAACGCCTGTCTTGTAGCATGTCAGGCAGAAAACAATATCCCCGTCGTTGGTAAAGAGCAGGTTGCAATTGGCCGTGAGATGCATTGGATCCGCATGGATCGTTACTTTGCCGCTGTCGATGGAGATGAAGACAATCCTGAGATGATTCCGCAGCCGGTAGCCTGCGTCCAGTGTGAGGCTGCGCCGTGTGAGACTGTCTGCCCAGTGAATGCCACGGTTCACTCTGAAGACGGCTTAAACACAATGGCATATAACCGCTGCATCGGTACCCGTTACTGTGCGAACAACTGCCCATACAAAGCGCGTCGATTTAATTTCTTTGACTACAACAAGCGTAATCCGCTGATTGAGAAAAACCTCTACAAGGGACCTGGTGGAACTAAAGCCGTTGGCGAGGCACCTCATCTTCAGCGTAACCCAAACGTCTCTGTCCGGATGCGAGGTGTGATGGAGAAATGCACATACTGCGTTCAGCGGATTCAGAAAGCCAAAGGCGATGTTAAGAGCAACCTCAAGAAAAAGGCAACACTCGCTGGCGGATCATCCGCGGATGTTAAGATCGGCCCTGACGAACTGCGCCCCAAAACTGATATCGTTCGGACTGCTTGTCAGGATGCTTGCCCGTCTAGTGCCATTGTATTTGGTAACATACTGGACCCCAAGGCGAAGATCAGCCGCATCAAAACGGCAGACAACAAACTTAAAATCAACCGCGCATATGACTTACTCAACTACATTGGAACCTTGCCGCGCACTAGCTATCTTGCGCGCGTGAAGAATCCAAATCCCAGTATGCCCCGAGCAAAAGTCATAGGGCGTGCCACGATAAACATGCACTAAGTGTTCGATCCAAAGTTTAATAATTAATTCCAACTAACAATCATGTCGCACGACACGACCATAGAAAAAGACCCAAATAAGCCGGTGATCCCGGTCATGGAGCGTGAGAAGTTGATTCTCAACGGCCGTTCATACAACTGGATCACGGAGCGCATCTGCGGTATTCTGGAAAATAAGCAACCCGCAATTTGGTGGTTCTTATTTATTCCAAGTCTCATCATCGCCATCGTAGGTGTGGGTGGGGGGCTCTTTTACCTTGTATCAACTGGTGTTGGGGTTTGGGGCAACAGCAACCGTACAATGTGGGGTTGGCCGATTGTGAACTTTGTGTTCTGGATTGGTATTGGGCACGCGGGCACACTCATTTCTGCGATTCTTTTCCTGACTCGCCAGAATTGGCGGACGTCTATTAACCGCGCGGCGGAAGCGATGACTATTTTTGCAGTATGTTGTGCGGGAATTTACCCGATGTTCCACGTTGGTCGTCTTTGGATGGTATGGTTTCTGGCGCCGATCCCTAACGCAAACGCGATCTGGCAGAATTTTAAGTCCCCACTCCTTTGGGATGTTTTTGCAGTATCGACCTATTTTACGATATCTTTAATCTTTTGGTATCTGGGAATGGTTCCTGACCTTGCAACTATCCGTGACCGTGCAAAACCTGGCCTGCGTAAGTTGCTTTATGGTATATTTGCACTTGGCTGGCGTGGAGGTAACCGCCAGTGGAGCCATTACGAGGTAGCCTATCTTTTACTTGCCGCGCTCTCTACGCCACTGGTGTTATCTGTGCACTCTGTAGTATCATTTGACTTCGCAACCTCCGTAGTGCCGGGCTGGCACACAACGATTTTTCCACCCTATTTTGTCGCAGGTGCCGTCTTTGGCGGCTTTGCCATGGTGCTTACCATCATGATTCCAGCACGTTATATTTATGGCCTTCAAGATCTCATCACGATGAAGCACATCGAGAACATGGCGAAGATTATCCTGCTTACAGGAACGATCGTTGGTTATGCCTACTTGATGGAGCTGTTTGTCGCGTTTTACTCTGGCGCCAAGTATGAAGGTGCCGCATTCTATTATCGAATAGCTGGCCCTTACTGGTGGGCATATCTTGCGATGATGTCGTGTAACGTGCTCTCACCGCAGTTGTTCTGGTTTAAATACTGCCGTGAAAATCTTTGGGTGGTCATGGGCGTATGCATGTGTGTGAACGCCGGCATGTGGTTCGAGCGCTTCGTCATTATAGTAACCACGCTACCTCGAATGTGGCTGCCCGGTGATTGGAAATATTACAATCCTAGCTGGGTAGATATTCTTACTTATGTCGGAACCATCGGACTATTTTTGACCCTCTTCCTTCTGTTCCTCAAGTTCTTGCCATGCATCAACATTGCTGAGGTGAAGTGGACATTACCACAGAGTGATCCACACCATGATGACAAGGAAGACCTTGATGATCAAGGTGTCGAGGCTGTCCCTGCATACCAGCACGAGTTAAATGCCTAATAATCAAAATTTTTAATCCAAACACCAAGTTCTCAATGACTGCAAAACGCGTTTACGGTTACCTTGCCGAATTTAAAAGTGCCTCCGCTCTCTACAAAGCCGCGGAAAAGGTGCGTGATGCTGGACACAAAAAGTGGGATTGTTATTCACCTTATCCTATCCATGGTCTAGATAGCGCGATGGGGATGAAAAAATCCATCTTGCCCTACCTTGTGTTCTTTGGCGGAACCTTGGGTATTATAACCGCGTTTTGTCTGGCATACACCACGCAGGTCGTATTATACCCGACAATTGTGCAGGCAAAACCTGCTAACATTTTTACCACGGCTGCCTTCTTCCCCATCATGTTTGAGTTGACGATTCTTTTTTCTGGTTTCACCACGCTCTTCGGGCTGTTGGCACTGATGGGGCTGCCGAGATTAAATCATCCATTATTTGAGAGCCGGCAGTTTGCGCGCGCGACAGATGACGGGTTTTTCATTGCAATCGAAGCACGCGATCCACGGTTTTCCTCCGAGGAAACAAAAACGCTTTTAGAAGACGCCGGGGGATCAAATATCGAACTCGTTGAAGAACCAACGGACTAACTTTTTACTACTTAAACTTCACTTCTTACCTCACACAAAATGCGCTACTTTTTTCTAGCATTCACCCTGATCGTAGTTCTCGTGGTTAGCTTTTTTGGCTTCCGTGGTCAGAAGTTTAGCAGCACACCTTTGCGGATTTTCCCTGACATGGATGATCAGGATAGGATCAATACACAAGAGGCAAGCAGCTTTTTCAAGAATGGCATGGGCTCGCGCAAGCCTGTTGCCGGCACCCTGCCACGAGGCTTTCAGCCCGATGGGGGCGGTGTGAGCTTCGGGAATAGTGAGAGCTATTTGCACACCGGCATAATAGATGATACCTATGGAAGCGGAATGCCGGATGATTTGGAGCTCGCCAAAACGCCCGAGGCATTAATTAGACATGGGAAGGAACGTTACAAGATATCCTGCATGCCTTGTCACGGTGAATCTGGTAACGGGAAAGGAACTGTTGCCGTCATAGGTATTCCCGCAACAGCTAACTTGAATAATTTTTCAAGCGCGACTTATCCAGATGGTAAAATGTTTGAAACCATCACCAAAGGCAAAGGGCTGATGAGTGGATATGGCTACAATATTCCCGTGAACGACCGATGGGCAATTATAGCTTATGTTCGCGCCCTCCAAACAGCAGACAATTCTGCTGAGTAATCACCAATTTAACTATCAATCCCAATGGGCCACTTCATTACATCCAAAGACATCCCCGCCGACGGAGAGCACATAGAGAAAGGAAAACTTTCGCGGCCAATCATGGTCTGCGGTGTTGTTGCTCTGATTGGTTTGATCGCTAGTGTTTGTTTGCTCTTTAACGGTAACGACGCACATAATGAGGCTGCAGATACGGTCGCCGGGCGTTATGCCTATTCGTGGTTATTCGCGTTCGCATTTTTTGTGAGTTTACCTCTCGGCAGTGCTTTTTGGCTGTTACTGCACCACGTCTCCAACTCTGGATGGGGGATTTCGGTCCGCCGTTTGATGGAAAACCTCGCCTGCGTTTTCCCATGGTTGGGCATCCTCGCTATTCCATTCTTATTTCCTCAGGTGCAACAACACTTGTTTGAGTGGATGAATATTCACCGCGGTTTCGAGGGAGTTGGCCTCTACGGCAGTGCCAAAGAAGCACTGCACAATAGCCATGATGCATATCATCATCTATTGTATCAAAAATATTTCTACATGAACCTACCTTTCTGGTTAGGACGAATGATTGGTTATTTTGTTATCCTAGGAGCATGTTTATTTTACCTAAGAAAACTCTCAGTTGCGCAAGACAATGACTCCCAACCCGGAATTGCACGACTCAAGACGGCTCGTCGCCGCACATCATGGATGTTACCAATTTTTGCTATTACTGTGACTTTCCTAGCATTTGATTTATTAAAAGCACTCGATTACAAATGGTTTTCGACCATGTATGGTGTGTATTTCTTTGCTGGTTGTGCCCTCAATGGAATGGCTCTGCTTATTCTCACAACAATCTGTCTGCGCCGTGCCGGGTATATGAAGAAGATCATGAGCCCAGAGCATCACCATATCATGGGAAAACTGACATTTGCGTTTGTTGTTTTTTGGGCCTACGTTTCATTCTCTCAGTATTTCCTAATTTGGTATGCAAACATCACGGAGGAAACAAGTTACTTCCTATTGCGTAATACTGGGAATTGGAATATTGCTAACATCGCACTGGTCTTTGGCCATTTCGCGCTGCCGTTCCTTTTCCTTATTCGTTCTGACGTGAAGAAGAAACCAGGTCTGATGATCCCGATCACCATCTATCTTTTTGTGCTTCATGCACTGGACCACTACATCATTGTGGCACCGGAGCGTGGGCCATCACTAACTCACGGCAACAGCTTATTCTCAGGAGGTAGCGTGGTTTGGCTCGACTTGTTGGCATTCGTAACCGTCGGTGCATTTTTCGCATTCGTGTTTTTGCGCTCGTTGACTAAATTCAGCTTATACCCTCACCGAGACCCAAGGATTATTGAGTCCGCCAATCTTTACAACTAATCAGTCATTCAGAAAAATGTCAGAACAATATTCTAACTATCGCGATACTCCATTGCGCCGCTTCAATGCTTTTTGGTGGGGCCTTGGGTGCTTTGGTATTTTTGGACTAATGTCAGTTATTGTGTATTGCGCTACTGATAAGTCAGCAGATGCAGAAGATTTACGTAAGGTCGACCGCCTAGTAATCCGCAACAAAGTGGACAATGATCAGAGCAAGATTTTAGAGAGTAAAAATGTGTCTGCAGTAGCCACGAAGGTAGTCACTCCGCCAACTGCAACAGAGACATTTGTTCCAGGCAGCGAGGCACACAAAAATGCGATGGCAGCACTCAGCGCCAAAACCGGTGGTGGTCCTGGGTTCGATCTTTACACAAAGAAAACCTGCAACACCTGCCATGGGGCGGATGCAAAAACTCCTCTTGCACCAAATTATCCAAAACTCGCTGGCCAAAATGCTGATTACCTAATCGCTCAGATGAAGGACTTTGCCACAAGTAAGCGCACGAATGGACAGAGTGCGATCATGACTGCTACGATTATGGCACAGCAAGTTAATGATGAAGACACCAAGAAGATTTCTGATTGGCTCTCAAAACTTGATGCACCCAAAGTCGCGCTAGCAGATGGTCCGGGCAAAAACCTCTACACAGCCAAGTTGTGTGCTACATGTCACGGTGCCGATGGCAACACGCCAATTATGCCGCTTTATCCGAAAATTGCTGGTCAAAATGCGCAATACCTCATCGATCAAATGAAAGCTATCAAGAATGGCACACGGAATAATGGCCAAAGTGCTGCCATGATGGGCATCATGGCGAATGTCAGTGAAGACGAAATAAAAACTCTCGCGGAGTGGCTATCTGGGGGAAAATAAAACCAAAACTCAATTTCCAAATACCTAATTTCTAACCACGGACACCATAGATGATAAGGATGAATTAATCCTCAGCATCCTTATTTTCCTATCTAAAAAAGACCAAACCCATGTCAGAATTAAGTCACGATTCCTCAGCAGAAGACACGCAATTGCGCGCGGAGATTGACCGCTCGCTGCGCCATCCTGTGATGTTCTTTTTCACCAGTGGTGCAGCATGGCTTGCGGTATCCTTGATCTTGGGTGTTTTGGCCTCTATCAAAAGCCATAATCCGGAATTCCTTGGAGAATGTGCACAGTTACAGTATGGTAGGGTATTCCCCGCACATCTGAATGCCCTCGTCTACGGATGGGGAGTGCAAGCAGGATTTGGTGTATTAATCTGGCTGATGGCTAGGTTAAGCCGGCAGCCCAGCAGGAATGCTGGGACTATCTTGGTCGCGGGACACATTTGGAACTTAGGGGTTTCCATCGGAATCATAGGTATTCTGTTTGGTTTTGGTACTGGTAAACAATGGATGGAGTTTCCTACCTTTGTATGGCCCGTACTTCTTGCAGCCTATGCCGTGATCGCGATTTGGTCTCTTGTCGCTTTCCGGGTCCGTCGCGGCGAACACGTTTATATCTCTCAGTGGTATGTGCTTGGTGCCTTATTATGGTTTCCATGGATCTACCTCACTGCAAATCTTTACGTGAATGTTTTTGATGTGCACCCGCTGATGGCGACTGCAATCAACCGTTGGTTTCGTCAGGCCATGATTCTGTTGTTCTTTGCACCGATTGCGATTGCCAGCGCTTATTATATAACGGCAAAGGTTACCGCACGTGCTATTTACAACTACACATACTCTGTGGGTGGTTTTTGGGCACTTGCTATCATTGCTCCATGGGCAGGAATGCATGCTGTGATGGGATCACCCATACCAGTATTCCTTCAATACGTTGGAGCAGCAGCAGCCATGCTCGTGGCAGTGCCATTGATCGCGGCGGGCGTAAATATTCTTAAAACAGCATCACAATCAGGGGAGACAACAGCTCACAGCCCATCGCTACGTTTTACCGTTGCTGGTATTTTTGGGATGTTATTACTCGCCGTACTTGGTCTGATACTAGCACATCCTGATGCGATTGCTTACACTCAATTCAGCACAGCAGTCTATGGATATGAAGTGCTCGCGCTATATGGATTTTTCAGCATGTGCATGTTCGGGGCCATTTATTTTATCGTTCCACGCGTGACTCGCCGTGAATGGCTTTCCCGTCGTTTAATACGCACTCATTTTTGGTTCTCGATTTATGGAGTTCTACTTATTGTACTATTTTGTTCCATCCTTGGAGGTTTCCAACAAGGGGCGGCTCAGCGAGCTTATGATGAATCATGGAGTTCGGCGGTTCTGAGTATGTTCCCATACGTGGTTGCTACTACTTTGGCATGGTGTGCCATTCTTTACGCAAATATTTTCTTCTTTATCCACTTAACTCTGATGTGGATTCGCCTCGGCCGCCGAAGCTCACATCCCACCTTGTTACGCCATGATCACACAACGGTCAGTCCGCATGGTCCCGAGGGAGACATTGAGGAACTTGAAAATGCCAAAGCCTAGACGACTCTCAATTTCAAACTAATTACTCTATACTTAGTCCATGACCATCAAAACCTTTATCATAGGAATGCTCGCCAGTTTTGGCGTGGCATGGATGTGCATTATTGCAATCCCAGCCGCCAAGATGTCAGCTCTTTCTCCAGTGAAAATGAATGTTGAGGATGAGGATGCTCCATATTATCAACGGAAAGTTGCGGGACGTGTTATGAGTGGCGCAGCCATTTACGGCGCGAACGGTTGTTATTACTGCCACACTCAACTGATTCGCCCAACTTATTTGGGCCGTCAGATTTGGCGTAAAGATGCTGCAGGTATCTATGATAAAGATGAAGGTATAGATACACGCCGTGAAACTAGTCACTATGATTATAAGGATGAAGATTTTGCCCGTGTTGGGAGGATGAGAGTAGGCCCTGACCTCAGTAACTTTGGCCATCGTGCTGAAATGTATGCCGCGACTGCCGGCATGAGCCCTGCGCAGTGGGTGATGGAGCATCTATACAATCCACGTAATAGCGAGCTATTTGTAGGCAATGAAGGGCAAAAGACAGACATGGGCTGGTCGAACTGCCCGTCTCAGAAACAAATGTTTGATGAGAATACTCTAAACGGCCAAGGCGATAGTCTCGCTATTTCTGGACAAACGACAGAAAGCACCGAGGTTATCCCCAATGAGCAAGCCCTGATACTCACTAGCTATCTTCTCACACTTAAACGTGACGACATTTTGCCCGATATGCTCACCAACAAACCCAAGGATGTTGACGTTAAAGAAGAAGAAAATTAATTCTATTCATCATCTGATATATTTTAACAAACATTAACATGTCCAACTCTGTTTCAAACAAACCTGATCTTGACGATTCAACGAACGTCAACATGGATGCTGCTGCAGCCAAACGCGAGAATCACATGTTCACAGAGGGTGCTGAGCCACTCTCACTGTGGGTGATTCTTGGTAGTGCTCTAGTGGTGCTCATTGCTGGCGGTGTACTTTTTGGTGGAAACGTGTTTGATTACAAAAACTTTGTCAAAAAAGGATACATCCGTAAGGCAGCACCAAATGCTAGTGGTGGTGGTGCAAAGCCAAAATTAGCCATCGTAGCTTACAAGGCGATTGGCAAAAAAGTTTACGATTCATGCTCAACTTGCCACCAACCGGGCGGTGAGGGGAACACAGCATTTCCACCACTTGCCGACTCCGAGTGGGTGACTGGCCCAAGCCTGCGCCCCGCCATGATTATTCTCCAAGGTCTTCATAAGCCAATCATGGTCAACGGTAAAAGATATGAGGGTGTAATGCCTACGATGGGTGACGGCATGGATGCCAAAAAACTAGCGGGCGTTCTCAACTACATCCGAAACAGTTTTGGTAATAAAGCCGACAAACTCATTACCGTTGAAATGGCCGAAGACGCTCTCCTTGTATCCAAGGAACGAGGCTCGGGCCCTGTTACAGCGGAAGAACTAAATGAGAAATATAATCGTGAACTCAAAGGTGCTGAACTCGCAATGGAGACACCTGTTGATCCCAAAACCCTAGAGCCTGCCGCTGCGGAGTAAACCATCTCCTTAAATATATCTACAACTAATTTCCCATACCAATTGTCATGAGTGATTCACACGACGATCATCACGATCACCACAATCCTGGATTCCTCCAGAAATACGTTTTTTCTACCGATCATAAGACGATCGGCCTGCAATATGGATTAACAGCGATGTTATTCTTATTGTTTGGATTTTATTTAATGATGGTTATGCGCTGGAGTATTGCCTACCCACACGAACCTCTGCCTGCATGGATGGGGTGGTTGTTTTCTGAAGATTGGAAGGCACAGTGGTTAACAGAGGGTAAATTGCCCGGTGAAACCTACAATATGTTTGGTGCTATGCATGGCACTATCATGGTTTTCCTTGGTATCGTACCATTAGGATTCGGTGCTTTTGGAAACTACGTAACCCCACTGCAGATTGGTGCCCCAGATATGGCATTTCCAAAACTAAATATGTGGAGTTACTGGTTGTATCTTACCGGTGGCATCATGATGTGTGCCAGTTTTTTCCTCGAGTCCGGTGCTGCCAAGTCTGGCTGGACTAACTATCCGCCACTTTCGTTTTTTGCGGATGCACAATACCCACACCAATTCTGGACAGGTCAGACACAATGGTTACTTGGGCTCGTGATGCTCATATCTTCATCCTTGTTGGGATCGGTTAATTTTATTACGACGATTATAAACTTGAGAGCCAAAGGGATGACTTGGATGAGGTTGCCATTCTTTGTATGGGCAATGTTGGTTACCGGATTTTTACTTTTACTTGCGTTTCCGCCACTTGAAGTGGCTGGCATCATGCAAGTCGTCGATCGAATGTTTGGTTCTAGTTTCTTCCAGCCAAGCGGGCTATATCATCAGCAGCTCGGCCTGTCAGATGCTTCTGGAGGTGGTAGCCCGCTACTATTCCAGCACTTATTCTGGTTCCTGGGACATCCGGAAGTTTACGTTCTTCTACTCCCAGCATTTGCCTGCGTAGCAGAGATTATTCCCGCTAACACACGGCGCCCGATTTGGGGATATAAGTCGATGGTTTATGGTGTGCTTGTTCTAGGTTTTCTCTCATTCATCGTTTGGGCACATCACATGTATATGACGGGTATGGGACCAGCTGTTTCGGCGTTTTTCCAAACTACTACTACGCTGATTTCGATACCTTCTGTAATTCTGTTGACCTGCCTACTAATCTCATTATGGGGTGGCTCAATCCGGTTTACTCCTGCGATGATGTGGGCATGCGCGTTTTTGCCAATGTTCGGTATTGGCGGGTTAACAGGCCTTCCGCTTGCCTTCAACCTTGTGGATCTCCATCTACATGACACCTATTACGTGATTGGACATTTTCACTACATAGTGGCTCCGGGTATTTTGTTTGGTTTTTTTGGAGGTATCCACCATTGGTATCCGAAAATAACTGGCAGGTTTATGAGCCGGAAGCTCCATCATTTGCACTTCTGGCCATCACTGATCCTTATGAACACTCTGTTTTTCCCAATGTTGATTCAGGGTATGGCAGGATTCCACCGACGTTGGTATAATGGTGGTGATGCATATCTCAGTGCAGATCCTGAGAGCACCAACGTATTTGGCAAAACGGTATTAGAGCATATTGATCTAAACATCATGATGTCATGGTCCGCTTGGCTCCTCTGCGTCGCACAAATCCCGTTTATCATAAACCTTTTTGTTTCTTGGAAAGCTGGCCGGAAGGCAAATAGCGACAATCCATGGAACGCATGCTCGCTTGAGTGGGCAACTCCGACCCCTCCTGGGCACGGTAATTTTATTGAGGAACCTATCGTTTATCGTGGCTCTTATGAGTATGCACGTCCTGAAGTAGAAGATGATTTCTATGCTCAGTGGCGCAAACCAGTTGAGAAAGTAGACGAAGATTAATAATAACACAAATTGGACCCTAACATATTAGTATAATTTCATATGGAAATTCCCTATATCGTAGAACCCCGGAAAGACACCGGGCTGAATAACTCAAAGATTGGTATCTGGCTATTCCTCGCATCCGAGGTGATGCTCTTTGGTGGTCTGTTTTCCGGATACGTATTCTTGCGTATCTATGCAGATTATCCATGGCCTGAACGGACGCTTCCTGTTCTTCCCGGCCTAATCAATACTTTCGTGCTCATTGGATCATCCATTACAGTAGTTTTTGCTTGGGTGTCACTCAAACTTAGACAGTGGAGAAAATTCCAAATTTACATGGGAATCACGATTGTTTGTGCGGCTCTGTTCATGGTGCTCAAAGGTGTTGAATACAATGCTAAGTTTCATCACCAAGCCATCCGCATGGATGATTATACGGTGATTGAAGGCCATTCCCATAAGCAGAAAAATGCTGTAGGCGGCGCACATAAAAATCTCAACATTAAGGCTAAATCGCTCACCGTGAGTTTAAGTCGTGTCGATGATATCTATTTTGATGTTCTTGATGAACAGTACAGTAAGGCTGGTTTTGGTCTCGCAAATGATGTGAAACTTATTGATGGGACGGTCCTCGAGCAAGGCACTGCCATTACTAAAGAACTGATTGATCAGGCTAAGAAAGATTTTCTTGCTGCCCTTGCGCACAACAGCAACATCAATATCGAACTTGGCCGTCAGGCATGGAAGACCGTCAAATCCAAGCACCCGGGGGTCAAATACTATGAAATGGTGGGAGACCAGACGCTTAAGGGTCTAGTTGACGAGGAGCTCAAAAAGCTGAAGAAAGATGCTGATTTTAAGGCGGAAACGCCGGCGTTGAATTTTGTCTCCAAAGAGGAAGCCCTCATATCTGTTAATCCCTACTGGGGTAGGTTGAGCAACAAAAATCGGGGTGAAGCTGGGAGACTAACTCTTAAAGATGATACATCGATCATTGGAACTATTGCTGACAGCTCAATAACAATCAATGTCGATGGTATTGATTTTCGTCACACCATAACTAAAGCTGAGGAAAAAGGGATTCCCAAAGATACGGCTATCAAAAATTCGTGGCTTCTCAAGAACAACGAGAACATGCGTGAGGTCTGGGCCAAACATAAAGTGGTAACCAAGAAACTTGTAGAATACCTTGAGCCAAAGGGTAAGAAGCCAACAGAGAATGATATCTATCGCATTAACTGGCAGGAGATAGCAGGTCTAGCTGACAAATCTATTTCAGACATAGAAAAACTAGATCACCACCAGATTGAGGCGCTTTTCCCCGGAGACATAGAGGGCTTTGCTGGTCCAGTTCATAAGAAACATGATGATCCTAATTCAAAAGGGGTGGCTTATCCAGAAGTGGTCGTTCCGCGTGCGCAGGTACGTTTTGAGTCGGTATTTAGCCCCCGCTGGAATACATACTACGCTACTTATTTTACTATTACTGGTCTGCATGGGCTTCACGTTATTGCTGGAGCTCTCGTCCTTGCGTATTATTTATTCTTTGGTCGCAAGATGTATGAGGAAAAGCCCGAATGGCTAGCCAACCGAGTGGAAGTAGGTGGCTTATTTTGGCACTTTGTTGACCTCGTTTGGATCTTCCTCTTTCCGATTCTCTACCTCATGTAGAACAACTAATCTAAAAAATCTTAATTTCTTATCAAATGGCAGACTCACCAGAACAAATCAAAAAGCATATCAAGCTCTACTTATTAATTGGTGGCGCGCTATTCGTGTGCACCGTTCTTACAGTAGCAGTTGCAAAAATCGAGTGGCTTGACTTTGGTTCCCGTGGCTTTGGAACCGCAGATATGGTCATTGGTTTGCTTATTGCACTGTTTAAGGCTACACTAGTAGCGTTAATATTTATGCACCTCAACCATGAAAAAAAACTCATCTATTGGCTTTTTGGTTTTGGTCTTTTCTTTGCGGTTTGTCTGATGCTGATCACTGGACTAGCATTCTCAGACCCCATCGAATTTGAGGGTTTCTTTGGCAGATAGCTAATTTTAACATCTTAACTGTAAAAACATGTCTCTAAAAGGTTTCCATATCATCTTTATATCACTGGCCACGTTGCTTTGTTTGTTTGTTGTTTTATGGGCATTCGTGCTTGAGTCATCTCCCGCACAAGGAATGAAAATTTTTGGAGGCACATGCGCTCTGGCAGCGATTATTCTGCCGATTTATGGCGTTAGATTCTACAAAAAATCACACAACATCTAATAATCATGACAATCACAGCACTCCCAGAAATTCTCGCATGCTCTGTTTGTATGGGTACAGGAAAGGATCATCTTGACTCCGTGGCAGCAGGATACGCCATGCTCGTCATGCTCCTTCTGATCATCCCCATTCTCTGCAGCATCATCTTATTTATTGTTCGTATCGCTAAGCGTGAGCGTGAGAACTTTGATGCCTCGCTTAGCGATTTGTAAATCTTACTCACTAACTCAATATGTCTATTCTCGATCTTTTTGCTATTCCTGGAAACAGCGCCGAACATGGTGGCCAAGTAGACCAGATGAATGCCGTCATCCACTGGCTAATGCTAGTGCTATTCATTGGCTGGACGATTTATTTTTTCGTCGCCATTATCAAGTTTTGGCACAAGAACACTGCTAAAGCATCCTACACAGGCGTGAAAAGCCATGTGTCTACCCACTTGGAAATCGGTGTGATCATTGTTGAGGCCGTGTTTCTTCTTGGGTTTGCTTTCCCGCTTTGGGCCGAGCGTACGGATACCTTCGAGCGTGTTGTAGCAAATGATAAAGATGCACCGCGAGTGCGTGTGATTGGCCGGCAATATAGCTGGGTTTATCATTACCCTGGAAACGACGGTATATTTGGGCGAACTGATAATTCACTCATCGATGGGGAGAATCAAATCGGTATAGATCCCGATGACGTAAATGGCTATGATGATTTTCTTGTGGCAAACGGAGCACTTCGATTACCAGTAAACCGTAATAGTATCCTGCAAGTGACATCACTGGATGTCATTCATAACTTTGCTATTGTCCCCATGCGTATCCAACAGGATTGCATACCAGGAAAAGAAATCCCGATGTGGTTTAAGCCAGTTGAAAAAATAGATACTTTTGTCGTTTGTGCGCAACTTTGTGGAGAAGCACATGCTAATATGAAAGGTTCCCTGGAGGTGATTGATGGCAAAGAATACTACGCGTGGGTTAAGCAGCGTAGCGAGGATGCAGCTCAGAAAAGTCAGCAACGACGTGGAACAACCGGGCAGACCGCGTCGAGGTAGCTCTAAGACCTAGGCAATCCACCGTTACTCATTACTAGGCTGCGTGAAGAAATTCCGCAGCCTAATTTGTTATTTCGAATCTGTCATAATCAACATCAAGCTTGCTCGCTGACTACAAGCTGGTTTATGTGTTAAATGAAGATAGAGAATATTAACATCTTTTATGAGCAATGAAAAAACAGATGACTGGTTTGACAACTAATGTCACTGAGGTTGCCGGTAAAACGGAGGCCAAAATCGAGGGCTTACCCGATAACCCCACAATCCTAGTGGTGACACCGGAAATCACCTATTTGCCCAAAGGTATGGGAAATATGGCTCAGCGTATGCACGCCAAGGCTGGTGGTATGGCAGACGTTTCTGCATCGTTAGTTAGTGCTCTCTATGATCAGGGTGCTGATGTTCATGTTGCCCTACCTAACTACAGAAGAATGTTTAACCTTGATGTGCAAGAGGTGCATAACCGCGAATACCAGCGTGTTAGGGAAAACCTAGGGAAAGAGCGTATTCACCTTGCTGAAGATCGCGTTTTCTACCACCGCGCTGAAGTTTATGCTGATGAAAACCTGCGTATGGCACTTGCATTTCAGCGAGATGTCATCAACTACATCATCCCACAGGTTAGGCCGGATCTTATTCATTGTAACGATTGGATGACGGGTCTTATTCCAGCCGCGGCAAGGCGATTCAATATTCCTTCTCTACTCACCCTGCACAATATCCATACGGAAAAATTGACCATGGCGGAAATCGAGGATCGCGGAATAGATGCCGCCGAATTCTGGAACCACATGTATTTTGAAAACCCACCGCATTCCTATGAGGAATCGCGTGATGGAAATTCCACGGATTTGTTAGCAACCGGAATTTTTGCGGCAGACCATGTAAACTCGGTGAGCGAAACCTTTCTCCACGAGGTGGTTGAAGGAAAACATGCGTTTGTGCCTGATTCAATCCGCAATGAACTTTCTAACAAGCTGCATGCTGGTTGTGCGAGCGGCATTCTGAATGCTCCGGATGTTTCTTATGATCCAGCTACTGACCCATCTCTTGCGTTTAACTATGATCACGAGAAAGTCATGGAGGGGAAAGCAATTAATAAACGTGCTCTCCAAGAAAAAGCCGGGCTGAACGTGGACCCAAATGCACCAATGTTGTTCTGGCCATCACGTCTGGATCCCATGCAAAAAGGCTGCCAGCTATTGGCCGACATCCTTTACCAAACGGTAGCCGACTACTCAGACATTGGGCTTCAAGTTGCCATCATCGCCAATGGTGAGTTTTTTCCGCATTTCCAAAATATCGTACAAATGCACAACTTGCAGGATCGTGTTGCCGTGATGGATTTCAAGGAGTCGGACTCTCGGCTTGGTTATGCGGCTGCGGATTTCATGCTGATGCCGTCGCGTTTTGAGCCGTGTGGGCTACCCCAGATGGTGAGCCCCAAATATGGCACCTTATCCGTTGTTCACGATACTGGCGGCATCCACGACACCGTTGAGCATATGCATCATGATTGCACGATGGGCAACGGTTTCCGCTTCCAGCACTACGGCCCAGAGGGGCTCCGGTGGGGCATCGATGAAGCGATCGGGTTCTACCGCAGGTCATTCCAAGAAAAGGAGAAGACGCTCACACGCATCATGAAAGAATCTGCTAACCGCTTTAACCACACAACCACTGCGGCAAACTACATCGCCCTTTACGAGAAAATGCTCGGCAAAAAAGTGGGAGCATAGGAAGCGCCTATGGCAAGGAAAGGGTGGACAGCAATGCCTGTGATCCCTATGCACAGCGCATGTCGATTCAATCTATCATCACGCATCCCGGAGGCGCACATAAGGATGACTTCCTGGCCTGCTCCGTGATGCTGGCAAAACACCCTATTTCGATTGTTAGAAAAGACCCTTCTGATGATGAACTAGATGATCCTAGCATCTGCGTGATTGATGTGGGGCATCAGCACGAGCCAGAGAAAAACAACTTTGATCACCATCAGTTCCCGCGCGACCACGTGCCGACCTGTGCGCTGTCGCTCGTGCTCAAACACCTTGGCCTTTACGACGATGCGCGGCTATTTTGCGATTGGCTCGAACCCGCAGAATGGTTTGACTGCCGCGGCCCTAACAAAACAGCTGAATGGCTTGGTGTGGAGCGGAATATTGTCGGAAGACTAAGCTCGCCGATCGATATTACTATGCTGCGCCGATTTGCACAGTCGGTGGAGCATAATCCTGGAGAACCGGTCTACGAACTAATGCGTATGATCGGCAGCGACCTGATCGAATACCTTGAAGGCGTGCGCGAGAAAATTAACTACGTAAGCACCCGCGTGGAGCGCTGGGAGGTCACCACGCCTGACGAGAACTTCAGTGCGCTTTGCCTGCCACGTGCAGACGATATCATCGATGACGCATCCGGCGGACTCGCACGCTATATCCTTGTTAACGGGCTGGAAAACGAAATCGCTGCGATTGTTTATCCCGACAGCCGAGGCGATGGTTACGGCATCGCCAGATTCCAAGACCATCCGCAGCTCGATTTCACCCGAGTGCAGGACGAGACAGACGTGCACTTTGCACACAACAGCGGGTTTTTGTGCAAAACGAGCGCTGCTGAGAAAATCCGACTCAATGAGCTCCTTGCCGGTGCTTGGCATTGAGATGAAGTAACTTAAAATAATTACGGCGTTTATTTCTCTTCGGTGTATCTCGTGAAGTATGGAATTGATGGCTAAATTGAATATTATAAAACTTAAGGGTAGTATGTTTACCACAATGGCAGTTGTCCTTGGGCTCAGCGCTCTCTGCCTGTCGTCCACCTCACTCGCCGACGAATTTACAACGCCCAAACAGGACCGGAAAGGAATCACCGAGAGTGCCAAGGTGCAAGCAGGACTGCCCAATGTCCTGATCCTTGGTGATTCGATTTCCATTGGGTACACCAGACAAGTGCGCAAAGGACTCGAAGGCAAAGCCAATGTGTTCCGACCAAAAGCCAATTGCGGTGACACGCCGCGAGGACTCGCACAGATCGATAAATGGTTGGGGGATAAGAAATGGGACGTCATTCACTTTAACTGGGGGTTATGGGATCTATGTTATCGAAACCCCCAATCGAAAGCGCAGGGCAAGCGAGATAAGAAGAACGGCACGCTTTCCACGCCGCTCCCTGAGTATGAGAAGAACCTGGAAAAGCTCGTTACGCGCCTTAAAAAAACCGGAGCAATATTGATCTGGGCAAGCACAACCGTGGTGCCGGAGGGAGAAGTGGGGCGCTTTGTCGGCGATGATGCCAAATACAACACCGCCGCCGCACGTGTCATGAAAAAGCACGGCGTGGCGATCAATGACCTGCACGCGCTATCGGCCGGTTTTGCAGCGGAAATTTTTACCAAACCCGGCGATGTGCACTACACCCCGAAAGGATCCGCAAAACTCGCCGAGCAGGTGGTTGCGAGCATTTCTCAGGTGCTGGTAAAACAGAACTCAGAAAGGTAAAAATACACGAACCTGCCACTTGCGGCACTCGCTTTCACCGCCGCTGGCATTGTCGGCTCGGCCAATGCAGCCATCATGGCCACCAGCGATTTTACGCAGCCTGGCTTTGAAAACGGCTCCACCAACATGGGCAGCGACTACACCGCGGGTGGCACCAACGGTTTCACAGTCAACTCAAGCAACGAGGGGACGTGGATCTTCGGCAACGTCAATGGTAGCAACAACGCTTATAAACTCAATGACACCGATGTGGCGGGCAACACCATCATCTACGTCAGCGATATTAAGCCCTCGAAGCTGCGTGGCTTCGTTCAGCACGTGGATGCGGGCGCAGGCAAGTGGACGGGTGACACCCAGTTCTCCATCGACTACGTCGGGCAGGGGACAGTGGCACTACCGCATGGCTTTGCCTTTGCCGCCTTCGCATGGGATGACGGAACCGACCCGGGTATCAATATCCACGGCCCCAGCGGCCTTCTATTTGTCAACGATGGGACTTATTTAGGGCTGGATAATCATGTGTTTACATCAGGCGTCCTGCCGACCGTCTTCGCAGAGACCACCGTTTCCGTCAGCACCAACCAGCTCGGCGACAACCCGTGGAACACGGCGACCTCCAGCCTCGACCTGGGCGGGACCGGCTATGACAACGTCGCGGTCCTGATCGCCACTGAGGGTAGCAATGATAGTCACATTTACTTCGACAAACTGGCGGTTGGCGCGGTCCCCGAGCCATCCACCACCGCTTTACTTGGCCTTGGTGGACTCGCACTTATCCTCCGCCGCAGGAAGTAAACATCTCATGATATTTTTTCAAACCGGGTCGGGCATCATGTCTGGCCCGGTTTTTTATGGTGCAAACTTGAGGGCCGATTCAACAAATAGATCGAAATCCCATTTGAGTTCATTAGCATGTCCTTCATTGATCCGATGAAATTGATATCCGTAATCCAGCAAACCCTCCTGCTTATCTGCGTGGCTTTTTATTCAGTAGCGGCAGCAGCTCCTGACAAACCACGACCACAACTACAGTTCATCAATGCCAGTGCCGAAAAAATCGAGATTTTCTGGCTCAGCGAGGGGGGGAAAGAGGTTCCCAACGGCACGGTCGATCCGGGAAAGAATCGCGTCATCACTACCACGCTCGGTCACAATTTTGCCGTCATCGGGCAACAAAGCAAAACACGTGTCCAGGTGGAATGTATTGCCCGTGTGCAAGGGTTCCGTTTTGCTCCTAACGAAAAAAATGGCATCCCGGCATTCTACACCCAGCGGATTGTAACCGGCGGGTTTCCAATTGTCGCTTCAGCTACCGTTAACCCCTACGCGCTGAAGGAAGCCGCCTATTTGGTCGATCAGATGCTTATTAAAAGGGATGATGTTAGAAAAGCCATGGTCAAAAGTGGCGCCCGGCTTTGTATCATTGCCTACAACGAATACACTACGGACTTGCCCGAGTTTGCTTGGTTTTCCAAAGGAAAAGACCGCTATCCCGGAGTAAGTGCGAAAGACTTTTGGGATGCCCGCGCACGCGGCACAGGAGGCAGCGTCACCGACCCCTACTGCACCTGCGGAGAGGAAAACCTGCTCGGCTACCCGGGTGATCCCTATGCCGAGGAGAATATTCTCATCCACGAGTTTGCCCATAACATCCACTTGCGCGGTATGACCAACGTTGACCCCACGTTCGACACCCGACTTCAAAAAGCTTACGAAAAATCCATGGCGGCCGGGCTATGGAAAAACAAATACGCTGCGACCAATCGGTTTGAGTATTTTGCCGAGGGGGTGCAATCGTGGTTCGGTAATAACCGTGAAAACGATCACGATCACAACCACGTCAATACGCGCAAGGAGCTGATTGAGTATGACCCCGCACTTGCGGCATTTTGCCGTGAGGTGTTTCGGGATACAAAGCTAACTTATACCAAGCCTGCAACCAGACTGGCCGGTCACATGGAAGGATATGATCCGTCGAAGGCACCTAAGTTTAAATGGCCAGCCCGACTGAACAAAGCGAAGGCAGAAATCCGCAAGGCAAATAAGGCGGCGGATCAACCTAAAAAATAGCCTAACCTAACAAATCTTTATAATATGAAAAATAAAATTATTGCCCTGACAGCTGTTCTATTGCCGTTCTCAGCTCTCGCTGAGAAACCACGACTCAACATTCTGTTTTTTACATCAGACGACATGAACTACGATTCTACCGGAGTCTGTGGTGGCCCCATCAAAGATCTAACACCCAACATCGATAAGCTCGCGACCGAAGGCCTGCGCTTTGATTTTGCCTTCTCCACTGTCGCTGTCTGCCAACCAGTCCGGCAGATTATGCAATCGGGCATGTACCCTCACCGCAACGGCTCAATGGGTTTTTTCCCACTAAAGCCTGAGGTCCGCACACTCAACCAACAGCTTCACGATGCAGGATACCTGATCTCGATGTTTGGCAAAGCCAAGCACAACCAACCCGCGGAAAAGTTTTGTGTTGATTATGGGAACGATAAAATCAGCCGTCATCCTAAAAAACTTGCCGAAGCGACAAGGACATTTCTCAAGATGGCGCGTAAGCAAGACAAGCCGTTCTTCCATAACGTGAATTGCTACGATCCACACCGACCATTCATCGGCATGAAAGGCCCCACAGACCTTGCGCTTGGTGAACCACCAAGCCGATGGATCAAGCCGGAAGAAGTCAGTGAGGTTCCAGGGTTTCTTGAAGACTTGCCTAACATTCGCCGTGAGCTGGCAGGCTATTACACAAACGTGAGGCGTCTCGACGATGCCGTAGGCAGCGTGCTCAGGGTAATTGAAGAGGAGGGGTTTGCCGACAACACACTGGTCATGTTTTACGGAGGCGATCACGGTATGTCTTTTCCGTTTGCCAAATCCAACGACTACGAAAACAGCACACGCGGATCACTCATTGTCCGCTGGCCAGGTGTGGTGAAGCCTGGCACACTGGATCGCGATCACATGGTTTCGACTCTCGACTTCACCCCGACGTTGTTAGATGCCGCCAAACTTCCGCAGATCCCCGACGTTGATGGCAGGTCTTTTTTGAAGATGCTCAAAGGTGAGAAGCAAGCCGGCTGGGACAGAGTTTTCACATTCTACAACGCAGCATGGGGCAATAACTGGTTACCCATGCGCTGTATCCGCACCAAGGACCGCTCCTACATCTGGAATGCATGGAGTGACGGGAAAAAACGCTACCGCACCGAGAATATGGCAGGCCTGTCATGGAAGGCAATGGTCGCAGCAGCGGAAAAAGATCCTAAAATCAAAGCCCGCACCGAGTTTTACCTCTATCGCACGCCGGAGGAGTTTTACGACATGACCAACGATCGGAATGAGCGTAACAATCTGATCGCCGACCCTAATCGGCAGAAAGAAATTGAATCGATGCGCCTGGAATTACTCGCACTGATGAAACGCACGGGTGATCCATTTACCGAGGCATTTATCGATCGCAATAACCCCGCTGCGATTACCAAGGCGATCGACCAGATGAAAAAGGAATACGGTGGCAGAAAGAAGAAGCAATAACTCGATTAGGCGTACACAGATTGTAATTAAGGAGTTGTCCGCCGCGCGATCTTGTCTACTTTTACCGATATGAAAAAAATTCTTTCTATCCTCGCTTGTTTGATCGCTTTCTCGGGCCATCTTTTCGCCGATAAATCCGATAAAACCGCCATCTTCAACGGTAAAGACCTCACCGGTTGGCACAGTGATGTGCCTGAGGCTGACAAGAACCCGAAGATTGAGCCCAGCTTCATCGTTCGCGATGGTAAGCTTGTTAGCATGGGTAAGCCCAAAGGCCACCTAATCACCGATGCTGAGTATAAGAACTACCGTCTCGAAATCGAATACCGCTTCGCAGGCAAGGCGGGCAACTGTGGTGTGCTTGTCCATGCATCGACCCCACGGGTTCTCTACAAAATGTTTCCCAAATCCATCGAGGTGCAGATGCAGCACAAACACGCCGGCGATTTCTGGTGTATCGGCGAAGACATCAAGGTGCCCAACATGGAAAAACGCCGCCCAAAACGTGATGGCCAGAAATACGGTGGTAACAAAGGCGACGCCAGACGCATCCTCAATTTGACCGACGACTCAGAAAAACCACTCGGTGAATGGAATAAGATGGTCATCGAAGCCAAGGGCAACGAAATCAAAGTCTGGGTCAATGGTGACCTCGTTAACCACGGTATGGATGCCACCGCCTCAAAAGGTAAAATCGCCCTGCAGGCAGAAGGTGTGGAGGTCGAGTTCAAGAGCGTAGAGCTGACACCAATTCATAAAAAATGAAGCTCATTGAGGCTATCGCATATCTGCAGATAAAGCATGTTTCACAGGCGAGTTAATCAGAGATGTCGAGTGCGATACGAGGGATAAAAAATGCGGCTTCTAGGGTAATCATTTACGGTAGATACTATGTTTTAGCTGGTGAATCACGCTGGCCTTTGTTAACTCGAAGGCATGTTTATTACGAAAAAAATGTTGATGGCTCTCGGCTCAGCGTGTGTGGTATTATCTCAGCCACATGCCGCCGCCGCAGAACGTGTGAATCTTGGAGATTTTTTGATGTCAAAATCCCCTGCAATCGCACCTTCGATGAGTCTAAACTACACGTTGGCTACTAAAGTTGATTTTGATAAGATGGCGGGCGGATTTTCCATTGAGCAAGCTGCGTTTAGCCTACCTCTTACGGCTCCGATTTACCTTAATGATCAACATGCATTTGTTTTTGGAATTGATTACAATGCTGCGTGGCTGGAATCCGATTCACCTCTCGGTAATGTGGATCTTCACGACTTTCGGTTTATGGTTCGCTGGATGTACCGTCAGCCGGGTAGCAAATGGTCGTGGACAGCACGCCTATCTCCGGGCGTTGCCACCGATGGATCGAGCATGACTAGCGATGACTTTGTTGTCAGCGGACAAGCCGGATTTCGTTACCGCAGCTCGGATCGATTTGCTTGGCTCGGCGGGGTAGCATTTTCAGTCGATGGGATGGAAAGCCGAGTGATTCCGGGAATTGGATTCCAGTGGATGCCTATCGATGAGGTGATCGTGCGTCTCACTGGCCCCAGCTTGAAGGCGTCTTGGCGGCCACATGACGATTGGCTACTACACGCCGGGGTCTGGTCGGCAGGCAGCACGTGGAACGTCGAGAATAATGGTAATAGCTTTGATATCAGGTTGAAGAGTTTTCAGGCAGGAATCGGTGTAGAGCGCAGGCTTTCCGAAAAAGTGTGGTTGGGACTCTGGGCAGGAGCAACGATTTCTAACGAGCTAGAGATCGATACGGATTCTGGGAATGAAGTCTTTAAAGATGATGCTGACTCTGGCTGGTTCGCCCGTATTGGAATTCGTAAGGTTCTTTGGTAAAATAAAAAAGCCCCGCCGGACGTATCCAGCGGGGCATTTGAAAATCGTTTGATGCGCGGTTAGCTGGCTTCTGCTAGCTTCACGTTGACGCGGCGGCCGTTCTTGTCGAAGTAAACGTTACCGTCGGCTTTGGCGTGGATGGTATAGTCTTTACCCATGTAAACGTTGTTACCGGGATGCCACTTGGTACCACGCTGGCGGAGGATGATGTTACCTGCGACGACTACTTCGCCACCGAATTTTTTTACACCGAGACGTTTACTGCGTGAATCGCGACCGTTCTTGACGGATCCTTGTCCTTTCTTATGAGCCATTGTTCTGAGTAGTTGGGATTAAAAAATTGAATTAACCGATACTGGTGATTTCCAGCTTGGTCATGTGGCGGCGGAAGCCTTTGGTCTTGTGATATCCTTGACGACGCTTGAACTTGAATGCCACACCTTTTTTGCCGCGGAACTGGTCCACCACCTTGGCTGTAACAACAGCTCCATCGATAAATGGAGCACCAACAGTCGTGCTGCTACCATCATTCACGAGAAGGACTTCGTCGAACTTTGTTTCGGAATCAACATCAACATCGATTTTCTCGACGTCGAGGGTGTCACCTTTTTGAACGCGGTATTGTTTACCGCCTGTTTTGAAAACTGCGTAGGCCATGGGGATATCTCCTTGTGGAATGCTAAATACGTTGAAAACCGACGGAACACACCATGTGCACCGTGCGGGGCGGGAATTCATCACAATCCAGCCATCCGAGCAAGTAAATTTTGTCCACTCACCGAGTTTTTTAGAAAATATCCCATCGTATCAGCATTTTAGGGTATTCATTGATCAAATTTTAAGCCCCTCACTGTGTTTTTGATCACTCGTTATGGGTTTAATTCTGGTGAGAGATGTTGAATACGGCGGTTTGGGATTTCCCGCCGTAAGTCATTTAACGAGATTGATCTGAGCGGCTTTTGTTTCCCTTATCATCATATCTAGTAGCACGAGTGGATTTTTGAAGGTATGCCCACCTTGATCTCGATGGGTCCCACATTACTCTAAAAAGATGATTTTCTCGAAAACCGATAAACAGAGGTTTGTTTTTAAGAAAAATACTTTAGAATACTTTAGTAATGGCTGATGACATCGAGGCATTCATAGAGTTCATGCGTGTTGAGCGTAACGCCTCTGAGCGTACGCTAAGAAACTATAGCCATGCTCTGAATGCCTACCTTGATTGGCGTGGAAATGTATTTTCTAGCTGGTGGGATGAGACGGCCGATGAATACCGTGGATATTTGTTTGTATTGATGAAAAAAGAGATGGCACGGTCGACGATTCGGTTGCGTTTTTCGGCACTCCGGTCGTTCTACAAATATCTGGTTCACCGTCGTGGCCTGAGAGTGAGCCCGCTCGCAGAAATACAGCTACCAAAAGCGGAGAGAAAACTGCCAGTTGTACTCAGTCTAAAACAGATGGAGGAGCTTCTGGTGATGCCGCTCAAGATGGAACTCGATAAGCGCGCGCAGCCGTGGCAACCGATACGTGATGTCGCAATCCTTGAGCTGTTTTATTCCAGTGGCCTACGCGTCTCTGAGCTGGTCGCGCTCGATGTGCGGGACGCAGATTTTTTATCTGAGACACTGCGGGTGGTGGGCAAGGGGAATAAACAACGTATTGTGCCGATCGGATCGCACGCGATGAAGGCAATTCAAAAATACCGAAGCGAGGCAAAGGTGCATGATGGCCCACTTTTTATCAATAAAAACAAAGACCCAAACAAACGCCGACTGAGTGCGCGCGCCGTACAGATGCTGTTAAATAAATACATGCTTGCGAGCGGCATTGGTATTGAGATCACACCCCACAAGCTGCGCCACACATTTGCTACGCACATGCTCGATTATGGTGCAGACTTGCGTAGTGTTCAAAGTCTATTAGGTCATTCCTCGCTCTCTACTACGCAAATTTATACACACGTTACTAAGGAGCGCTTACGCGAAGCGTATGATGCGGCGCACCCGAGGGCTGATGAGTAACTTATTTGTTGTTTACGATTGCTTCCAGCGAGCCAGCACTATTTTCAAAAACGATAATAGTCATGAGGCCCCGATATGGTAGTTGTGGATTTACACAGAAGGCTGTGCTCATTGCATCGGTCGTGATCGCTTTATCTGTAATGACGGTAGCCGAGATGCGTTGAGTCAGGCCGAGGCCGGTAGTTGGGCTGACAACGTGAGAGTATCTTTTGTCTGCGATAGTAATTGATTGATGAAGATCACCAGAAGTTGAGATAGCGCAGTTAGATTTTATCAAAGTTTTTGGCGTGATGGTATAATTGGTGTCGAGTGTTTTCAGAGTGACCTTCCACCCGTCTTTATTGGGTGGGGGATCGCCCAGTAGAACTTCACCACCCGCAATGATTGATACTCGGTTTATCCCTCGATCTTTAAAAATTGAGAGCATTCCATCTGCTGCATATCCTTTGGCAATACCTCCGAGATCAAGGCGCATGTTATCTACTAGCTTGGTGACCGCGCGCGACGAGGGATCAAGTTTCAGTTTTTTCCACCCACTTGCGGCTTTTGCCACAGCTATACTCTCATTGGTTGGAAGAGAGTTTTTTTCGCGTGCAATACGCCAGTTAAGGCAATGCCATCCGAGCGTAGGATCGTAAGCGCCGTTAGTTTGTTCCGCTATGTGGAGCGCGCTGTTAAGCACGTTAAATAGCATTGGGCTACAAGAAAATGGTTTATTGGTAAACGCGGCATTGAGCTGCATGAGTTCGCTGGTTCCATCGTAGTCGGAACATGTGCGGTTGACCTCTTCGGCATATTTAAAAGCCGCTCTCGCGGCAGTATCAGCCTTTTCTTTATTGTCAGCAAACAGCACGATGGAAAAACGGGTGCCCATTATCGGCTGATGATAGGTATATTTCTCCAGTGCTATCTTAGCTTTTAGCGCAGGTTCTTTATCACACTGTGCAAGCATGACGATGCCTATAAGGAAAAAGACTTGTCGAAACATCTGAACTAAGGGTTAACAGTACCAAAAATTCGGTCTCCAGCATCACCAAGGCCGGGAAGTATATAACCTTGTTCGTTGAGGCGGTTATCCAGTGCTGGGTAGTAAATTGAAACATCTGGGTGGGCGTTATTCATGGTTTGCAAACCTTCAGGAGCTGCAACGAGGCAGGCAAATCGAATATGCTTTGCGCCATTATTTTTAAGTTCTGAAATGGCAGCCGCGGCAGATCCGCCGGTCGCAAGCATCGGGTCAATCACAATCACATCGGCATGGTTTAATACGGTTGGCGCCTTAAAATAGTAGCTTCTTGGTTGAAGAGTCTGTTCATCACGCTCCATACCAATATGTGCCACAGAGGCAGTAGGGAGCAGGTTTAGAAAGCCGTCGAGCATTCCCAGACCTGCACGCAGAATAGGAACCAGCACGATCTCACGTTCCAGTTTTCTGCCGGTTGTGACTTCCAGAGGTGTTTTAACCTCTACAGACATGGTGAACAGGTTTTCCGTAACAGAAGGAACCATCATTTGCGCTATTTCGTGTACGTATGTCCTGAACTCACTGGTTGGGCAGTCACACTGGCGAAGGCGTGCCATGCGGTCGTCAATGACTGGGTGCTGGATATGTTGGTTCATTATGGTAACTAGCATGTCTGACTGAGCGTTGCAATCAAGAGGGAAAGCTACCGAAGAAATTTAGTAAAAGGATGGAAAAAACACGAGGTAATCGCGTATCATTGAGGTGATTTAATTATCTCAATCCGCACTATATCCAATCGACTTAATATCATATGAAAAGAGTAACCGTTTTTTTTATCGGAATAGTTAGTGTTTTAGTGCCTGTGTCTGCAGATTCTGTAAGACTATCTAGCACCGTTCTTACGTATAGTAATCGACCACTCGGATCACCGGATCAACCATTGCTACTGCGTACGTTTATGCCGGATCCCGGTATAGGTGCTGACGTGTTAAGCCGCCATGATCGGAGTGCTAAATCACCCAAGTATAATGTTAAAAAAGGAAGTGACGCATCAGGCGAATATAAACCGATCGGTGGACTGCCCGCAGCCATAGGCGTGAATTACGGCAGTGTGCTTTCCTACTGCTGGGACACGGTTGAGTGCCGACTTCTCTATTCTTGGAACAATGGTTTTTTGGATATGCAGAATTACTGGGGTGACACTCAGCGTGGTAGCCGCCGGTCGTATGGATATGTGCCCAGCCTTGTGGGCAGCCTGTTTTACAAAGCGAGCGGTAAGCATCCATTGCAAATCGATGGCAAAAGTCTTTCTGATCTACCTGAGGCTGCGAAGTTCTGGGGTTACACCAAGTCGGGAAAACGGATCATGTTGAAGTATGCGGCTGGTGATGCAGAGATCGTATGCGAGATAAGTTCCGGCAGTGCGGAGCATGCATTGGAGATTCGTTATTTAATGAAGGGGAAAGGCAAGCTGAGTTATCAGGTTGGTCTAGCTGGGCACAACGTAAAAAGGCTGTCTGAAGTAGAGTTGTTGGTGACAATTCAGGGCTCTAAAATTGCACAGTATGAAGGCTCGCCTAATAAAAACCTACTCAAGGGTGGCGTGAATGCCGATTCCGGCAAACGTGTGTTCGCAGCAATGGCGTGTGTTACCTGTCACTCACTTGATGGATCAAAAAGTCACGGTCCTAGTTTGCTAGGCGTGTATGGCAGCCAACGAAAAATCAAAGGCATGGGGAAACCTGTGGATGCCGATGATGCTTATATTTTAGAATCCATCCGCAACCCTAACGCAAAAGTTGTTCATGGTTATCCGGAAAATTATATGCCCCCTTATCAGCTGAAGAAAGATGAATACACAGCACTATTGCTTTACATCAAAACCCTCAAAAAATAATTAAATGAATCATTTTAAATCTCTATGGATTAGTGCGAGGCGAGTCGTCATTGGCTGCCTAACAATTATTTATTCGATTGCGTATGCCGACGATAGCTGGAAAGTGGAGACCGTTGCGCTTCCGGCAGGATTACCCCCTGAAGTGGGTGCTGTGAAATTTGATTCTGAGGGCATGCTCTACGTTGCGTTGCGGCGGGGTGATGTTTTGATGGCGAAGCCGGTTGCTGATGCCCAGAAATTCCATTGGAAGCATTTTGCCTCGGGTTTTCACAACGCTTGCGGAATGGAAGTTGTTAAGCCAGGACACTTAATTATCAGCCAAATGCCTGAACTTACTGAGGTGAAGGACACCGATGGTGATGGCACAGCAGACAGCTACCGCACGATGACCGATGCATGGGGGGTCAGTGGCAACTATCATGAAACCAACGAAATTTGCCCTGACGGACATGGTGGCTATTACATTGCGGTCGGCACGGCATCATACAACGGGCCGACATTTCACTATGTGCGAGGTGAATACTCTAAAATTGGCCGGCGTGGTAGAAACTTCTCAGGTGTAGAATGGAAAGGCTGGGTGATGCATTATAGCAAAGACGGTAAAGTTACTCCATTTGCCAGTGGTTTTCGAATGCACAACGGGATCATGCGTGATTCCAAGGGAAACATATGGTGCGGTGATAATCAGGGTGATTGGCGCGCAACAACTCCGCTCTACCATGTGAGAAAGGGCAATTTTCATGGTCATCCATCTAGCCTTGTCTGGGACCCGGAGTGGCCTGAAGGAAAAGATCCGCTCAAGATGTCGCTGAAGGAAATTGATGCCATGCGCACGCGACCTGCTGTCCTAATCCCGCATAAAGAAATGAACCGATCAGCGAGTGAGCCCATTGAAATCCCTACAGGCTTCGGTCCATTTGCAGGGCAGATTCTCATTCCAGATAATAACGGCAATAGGATTACTCGAGTCATGTTAGATAAGGTTAATGGAGAGTATCAAGGGTCGTGCACCCATTTCATCAATGGCAAAGGGTTGCTCTCGGGGGGGAACCGCGTTGTGTTTTCAGCCGATGGAAAAACACTCTATACTGGGCATACCGTGCGCGGCTGGGGGAAGCCGGCTGAGGGTGTGCAAAGAATAACGTGGAGTGGTAAAACACCATTTGATGTGCAAAACATAGCGTTAGAAAAAGTTGGGTTTACACTCAAGTTTACTAAAGAGCTGAGAGACTTGGCTACTACCGCATGTAGTGTGCGCTCCTTTCGTTATGAATCCAAGTGGAGTTATGGTGGGCCGATGCTCGACCAGCGTGATGAGAAAGTTACGCTTTCCCGTGCCAATGCGGATACGTTGAAGATCGATGTGCAAAAGCTCGAGCCTCTTCGTGTTTATCAAATCACTCTTGCTGGACTGAGTTCCAGAGAGGGAAAACTGTTAGCAAATAAAGTTTTCTATTACACGCTTAACCAACTGAAAAAAAGTTAGTGCAAAGCACTTATTTTCCGAGTTGTTCATGCAGCCACTCAGGAAATTCTTTCTCATTTGGTGCGACTTTACGTAAGTGTGCGAGTGCCCGTTCTGTGGTAGTATCTTGAGCTTGAGTGATACGACGGGTAAATTCGATGTCATCTGGCAATAAAACGTCGTTGGTTGTGAGGGCACAGGCGCGGGCGATAGTATTCTCAAGTTCACGTACATTTCCTGGCCACGTATGGCATTTGAGATGTTCTGTTGCTTCACTGCTTAGTTTGACTGGTGTCATGCCGTTGCGTTTGATGGTGAGGCGAAGAAAATGATCGGCCAGCAGTGGGATGTCTTCTGCGCGTGCACGGAGCGGAGGCAAGTGGATTTCCACTACGTTGAGCCGGTAAAAAAGGTCCTCTCTGAAGTTTCCGCATGACACCTCTTCAGCGAGGTTTTTATTAGTGGCCGCAACAATACGAACGTCTGATTTTTGGGTTTCGTTGCTGCCCACTCGGGAGAATGTTCCATCTTGCAAAACACGAAGGAGTTTCACTTGAACTGGAGTGGGCATATCGCCGATCTCGTCGAGAAATAGAGTGCCGCCGTCGCATTGCTCGAACAAGCCTGCGCGCTGTTGGATGGCACCAGTAAACGCACCCTTCTCGTGGCCAAAAAGCTCAGATTCTAATAAGTTTTCAGGAATGGCGCCGCAATTAATGGCAATGCACTGGCTCTTGGCACGCGGTGAATACTCATGGATTGCGTTGGCGACGAGTTCCTTGCCCGTGCCGCTTTCGCCAGAAACTAAAACTGGAGCATCCGTACGAGCAACGCGGCCGACAATTTTAAAAACGTCCTGAAGCGGTCGTGAGTTACCGATAATTTTTACCCGTCCATCGATTGTATGACCAATCTTTTCAATATCACTGGCAGTGCGGCGCTGCTCAAATGTTTGAAGTGCACTTTCTACAATGGGGCGCAATTCGAATGTGAGGGACTCTTTGCGCAGAATATCATGTGCTCCAAGCTGAGTGGCTTCAATGATTTGCGATGTTGTGGGGAATCCTGCTGTCAGAATCACCATAGTTCCTGGGTGAGCAGTGCGAATGCGGCTTAATAAAGCTAATCCATCAAATGGCTGAAGTGCAATATCAGCGATGACAAGATCCACGGTCGTGGTGTCGCAGACCTTGACCGCTTTCTCGGCGTGGTCACATCGTAAGATACGTAGCCCGTCGGCTAGAAGATGCTTGGTTGCCCACTCAAGGTAGTCGAGATCTGGATCAACAAGAAGTAACGTTTGTTCTGGTGGAGTTTCTGACACAAGAGTTAGGAGAAATAGTGGTTAGACTGCGCCGAATCGGCGGTGACGGCGTGCGTATTCATCAATTGCGGCACATAGATCAGCATTCTTGAAGTCAGGCCAAAATTTAGGGCTGATGACGATTTCTGAATAAGAGATCTGCCAAAGAAGGAAGTTAGAAATACGTAGCTCGCCGGATGTGCGGATAAGTAGGTCGGGATCAGGAATATCCTTGGTGTATAAGTGTTCAGAAAATACTTCGTTATTGATACTAGAGGGATCAATTTCTCCGGCAGCAGCCTTGGTGGCTAGCTCGCGGGCTGCTGCAGTGATTTCCTCACGTGATCCGTAGGAGAGAGCTAAAATAAGCTCTAGTCCGGTATTTTCAGTAGTGCTGGCAATTGCTCGATCAATCTGCTTGCGACATTTGGGCGGTAGTTCAGCAAGATTTCCTATGGCGCGAAATCGGACGTTCTGCTTTAGCATTTCTGGTAGCTTTTCTCGTAGAAATTTTTCCAGCAGGTTCATTAGTGCGTTAATCTCTTTCTCTGGACGGCTCCAGTTTTCTGAGGAAAAAGCAAAGAGGGTGAGATAATCAATCTTGAGCTGGCAGCAAGTTTCTACGGCTTCGCGCACAGACTCCGCACCTGCGCGATGACCTTCGGCACGCGGAAGTCCGCGGGCGTTTGCCCATCTACCATTGCCATCCATAATGATAGCGATATGGCGAGGTGTTTCGGTGCTTATGTCCATGTGGGATAATACGTCCTAAATGCCACGTCAGTGTGATCATTGAGATCTCTTTGCGCAAGTCTCTAGGTGTGTAACTGACGAACTTTGCTATGAAGAGAAGATCCGACGTTTGGTTTTTTTCACAATAAAGCCCATGATTGCCGCTGCAAAAGTCCACGAGATCAGTGGGTCGCAGAGCCTGGCGGTTGTTTCTATATTAGGGAGTTCCATCCAAATGAATAGTGGAGCAGAAGCGGTGATGCCGGCGAAAAGACCAAACAGAAGACCAACCACCAGCTTCGATATATAATGGCTTCGCCGCGCCATGATAATGGCCAGAATCAATGCTAGAAATAAGTTTGCACCAAAGTTGAGTGCCAATGGCCTTATGATACTCCCGCCTTCAATTTGTTGAGGCCTAATAATAGCATAAATAAAGGGATCACTTCTAATAGCATCTTCGTCGCGATTTACATCGATAAGACGAGGAGATAACGCATACATTCCGTGACCATTCGTATTATCTTGAATGACTTTTGTAATTTCAGCGCTGTTTGCAAAAGTTTTTGGGGTATGCCAAGTTAGATATGATAGCGAAACAATACTCCAGATGAGTGTGATGACCGCACCAACGAATGTGGCGATGAGAATACGTTTTTTCATGGTGCAGATTAAAGAAGTTATTTTTCTTTAACATGAATGGTAATCGCTGTCAGTCATGGAATCAAAAATACATCGGTGCTTGATCGTGTGGCATGAATAGCTCACTACTCTACATGATGATGAACGTAGTGCTTGTTACGCCTGAAATTCCCCACAATACTGGTGCAGCTGGAAGACTTTGCTTGGCTACGGGAGCTCGCCTCCATCTCGTAAAACCACTTGGGTTCTCGCTTGATGATAAGCAGGTTCGACGCGCCGGACTAGATTACTGGAAAGACGTCGATCTTAAGATTTGGAATAGCTGGAAGGAGTTTGATGCGGGCACGTTTGGTGCGAAGAAGTATTATTGTACTACCAAGACAACTAAGCCTCATTGGGAGGCAAATTTTTGTGATGGTGATTACCTTGTATTTGGTTGTGAAACCAAAGGGCTGCCAGAACAACTTTTGGAAAAAAATAACGAGCATCTCCTGACGATACCCATGCTGGAAAACAGCACACGCAGCCTGAATCTATCTACCTCTGTGGGGATTGTTCTTTATGAGTCTATTAGGCAAGTTGCTTTGGTTAGCCAAGCATAACACCTAATCTATGGACTCCACTTTTTCAAACACTGGTGTTGGATCGTCTTTATCCGTAACAAAGAATGAGCCGACATCCTTTGAGGTGATAAACAGGAAGAGGCCGAAGATCATAAGCACAAATGCAGTTTGAACTACCTCCAATATCTTAGCATGAACTGGGCGGCCGGCTATAATTTCAAGTAGGGATAAAGTAATGTGTCCGCCGTCTAGGACGGGGAAGGGGAGCATATTTAAGATCGCGAGATTGATGTTGAATAATACCGTAAAAGCAAGCGCAAGCTTCCATCCATTCGGCGAAGTTAACATCTGAAAGTAACCTTTACCAATACCGATGGGTCCAGCGAGGTGTTGCACGCCGACGTCCGATTTACTGGAAATAACCTTGGTAATAGTTGTGTACATCATGCCGGCACTCTGCTTTATCTGTTCAGTTGGCGTAGGATAGAGGATGGTAGATTTAACAAGATTAGGATCACCTCCGGGAAGGATACCAAATTTTGGTGTATCTTTAAGTTTTTCGGGTGAAAGGGGTTTGCGGGCTGTTAGGGTAAAGGTGTTTTCAACACCATCACGTTTGATGATTAATGTTGCTGGTTGGCCAGATTCCTCTGCATCCACGATGTGTTGAAATGTATAGGCTCTCTTGCCGTTGACACTCAGAATTTCATCCCGCTCCATAATGCCAGCTAGTGCTGCTGGGCTGTTTTCTAACACTTTTCCAACGTAAGTGCTTGAGCCCATCATAATTCCTACTTGGCGCATGGCACGTCGGTCATACCATGCACTTTCCGGTATGTTGTAACCGCTTTTTACGGTGATAGGTTCGTCAACACCAAAGCGTTTTACGGTGAAGGTGATTATTTCACCTTCACTGAGCATGATGTTTTCACGGACCCCAGTATCCGTATCACCCATCCAGCGGTCCACCGCTACGCCATTTACGGCAAGAATCTTGTCGCCTTCTTCAAAGCTGGGTTCTGCATTGGCGGCAGGCTTGGAGGCGTCGACGTATCCTATAGTGGTGCTATCCAGCTTAAAAGATGGTTTGCCAGCCCCCCAAACGGCGAAGGCAGTCAGCACGGCTAGCAAAAATGAAAATAGAGGGCCTGCGAAGGCGACAATAATTTTATCGATAGGCTTAGCGGGCGGCAGTGGTTTATCGCTATGGTTTTCACCTTCAATGGCTTCCATGGGGGCCATTTGGGGAAGCGCTACGAAGCCACCAAAAGGAATCCATCCGAGCCCGTATTGCACGCCATTGTGGGTTTTTTTCCAAATCGGCTTGCCGAACCAGATTTGGAATCGCTCTACTTCGAGTCCGCGCCAGCGTGCAGCAAGAAAATGCCCCAGTTCGTGAACAAAGATGATGATGTTGAAAATGATGACAACTACGAAAATAACGAGAAGCGCGGTAAGAAAATCTGCCATGATGTGTGTGGTTATTCTAGGGGTTTGATAGTTTGCAATGTAGTTGCTTTCTGCTCACTGGCAAGCGCTGGATGTGTTCTCATTCCGGACATGATGAAATTGTGTGTTGCAATTGCGCATTGCTTCAGGGCACCATGTGGGTATGACAAAATCAATCTATATAATCATTCTGGTCGCTGGCGCTCTTGGCTTAAGTTCCTGTAATACTTTTATAGGGCTTGGCCGCGATGTTCAGAGCCTTGGCGGCACGATGGTGAACGCGGGCAACAAGAGAGGAGGACAAGCAGCGGAAGCCCCGGCACAAACACTGCCACCACAGTAGTGGTGGCATCAGTTAGGTGATCATTCTTCACGCACTGGTGAGATAGTGATATGTAGCGTAGATTTTCCGCGCTGAATGATAAGTTCTGTATTCTGTACAGATGCAGATGCAGCGAGGCGCGTAAGAAAATCCTCAGCTGTGGTAACACGCACGCCATTAATGGCGTGTATAATATCTCCCATGAGCAGTTTGCCTCTGAGATTGCTGTCAGGGTTTACTCGTGTAATGACTACCCCATATCTGCGAGTTGAGCTATCTAACTTTGTAGAGTTGCTTACAACAATGCCTATAGCTCTTAGAACTGCCTGAGTATTGAGCCGTTTTTGCACTTTGTCCTCCTCAGTTTCTAAGGTTTCGTTGTTGAAATCATCCATCTCGCCTATTGTTGCTGTTAGGTTGAGTTTGACTCCAGCGCGCCAAATATCGATGGCGACGTCGTCACCTACCTTGCTCTGCTGAATCAAGAAGATCAGGCGTCTCATGCTGGGTATTTTTTTCCCTTGGTAGCGGATAACGATATCATCTTTTTGTAAACCAGCCTGCATGGCTGGAGAATTTGGAACAATCGCGGTGACTCGTGCGCCTGCGCGTTCATTATAGCCAAATTGTTTGCGCGTCATGGGATCGAGGTCCTCCATAGCCATGCCGAGAAAACCTCTCACTGGGCGACCACGATCTAAGATATCTTTCATGGTCTTAAAGGCGGCATTGGATGGAATGGCGAAGCCGATACCCTGGAAGCTAGGGCTGTCACGGTTCGTCGAGTAAATGCGCGAGTTGATACCAACAATTTCTCCTAGAATATTAATCAACGGTCCACCAGAGTTGCCTGGATTGATTGCGGCTGAAGTCTGTAGGAGATCTACCTGACTATCTGAAAACGGTCGCTTCTTCGCAGAGATTTTTCCTTCTGTTACCGAGGTTCCGAGTCCGAACGGACTACCGATTGCGAAGACGGTGTTACCCACTTCAATTTTGGAAGACTCACCAAATTTTAAAGGGATGAATGGGCCCTTGCTATCAATCTTCAGCACGGCGATATCGACAGCTGGATCAGTGCCTATCACCCGTGCAGAGTGAATTGAGCCATCATGCATGGTCAATCGGATACGCGGTGTGCCTTGTATGACGTGATGATTTGTTAACACGTGTCCTTCCTCAGTAACGATGACGCCTGAGCCTTGGCCTTGCACGGCGCGTGGCTGCACCCAAGTGCGGCCGTAGAGGTCACGAATGCGCTCTCGACGAATGCCCGTGGTGTCGATACTGACGACGGAGGGCACAACGGCCCTGACGAGGGCGGCGCTCTCTGCATTGATAGCGGCAAGCACCTCGACATCCTTAAGATTCATCGACGGCTTGTTCCGCAGAGTGTGTTGGTGACTTTCAAATCCGTTTTCGGACGCGCTGCTTGGCAGAATGTCTATCAGGCTATCACCACCTTGAATCTTGCGCACCACGAAGACTACAAGAAAGGCGAAGCAAAAGACTGCTAACAGAACTAGGAAGCGGCGAAATCCGTCATTCATTGAATTTAGTCATGTAGAGGGTTGATGTATCGTTGCGGTATTGGGCTATTTTATGCCCTGAAGAGGTGCGTAAATATTGTTATGGTAATCAGAGGGTCATTTCCTCGACTATTTTTGGATCTTCCATGATCTTCTTTTTTGCTCTGATGGCATTACGGAACAAATTACCAATACGTTTACTAAAGTCTTTAAGCTCTTCTCCATCAGATTTACCATTTCTAATAGCAGTGACCAGAATCATGGATTCTTTGAGATAGGGTTGAACGCGGCTATCGATCATATCTTGGATTTCATTCAGGTGCTCGACAGATTCTTTGGCAGACTGGCTACTACCCTCGCCGAGACCTCGCCCAAATGCTGCCAGTTCCATATTGATTTCATCAAATGAACCACGCAAGGATAAGGTTCTAACGTGCTTGCCGTTGGCAAAATCTAGCAGCACCTTGGCGCAAAGATGGTTTGGTGATTTCTCAAGAACGGACTCGAGTTTTTTCTTAACCTCTGGGTGCTTCAAGCTATCCTTGCCTTTTTCGCTGACTAGATTTGCAACTTGCTCATAGATAGCGATAGAGTCAACGAGGTCAGACGCCTTCTCCATTCGGGAGAGATTGTGAGCCTCCTTAAAATTTTTCTGAGTGAAGACATTGATCTTCAGTAGTGAGCCTATGCCATCTAGTAAAAAGGAATCCCAAACACCTTTGGCATTGGCGAGAGGAATACCAACAATCGTGCAGTCTTTGTTGATTGCGCCTCTAATTTTTCCCGCAACGCCACCAATAACTCCGGTTTGACCGTCGGCGCTCATAGTGCCTGTGCATGCGTATTTGGGATCAATCTTATCGCCAGTAAATAAAGAGTCGATGACCAGAGCGAATGCAGTTCCAGCAGACGGGCCGTCTACAAGGCCATTTTTATCCCCCAGTGTGATGTCCACTAGGTAACCAGTTGGAACTATCGCTTTGCTGTGGCGCACTCGCATGAACTTGATGATATCCTCAAGTGAACCGGCCATCATTTTGCCCACATTTTGATCAAATTTGAAGAGTAGGTCCTCTTGGTCTTCTTCTTCCAAGGCGGTGATGATCACTGCGCTGGCTGCTCCTGCATGTTTTCCGTTGGGTAATTGGCGCACGGAGAGGCCAATGACACGTGATTGTTTAAGTGCAAATTCCTTAGCGTCGCCACCTGGCATTAAGCGCTCTACTTTGGTGAACTTATTTCTGGAACCGTAAGGTGATGTATCATGGGAGATGGGAGATTTGAGTATTCCTTTCCAGCTTACTTTGTGTCCGTTTTCTTTTAGATTGGTGGCCAGCTCCTTGAATTTTGCGGTGTTTGCCCCATCGGGGTTGAACATCAGGGCGATATCTACGCAGTATGCAGCGCATTTTAGATTGGAGGCGTTGTCTTTCTTTCGCATCAGTGCGCGGATCCCTGAATACAGCCGGCGTGCCGATTTCTCAACGGCAGCATTCTCTTCTTTGAGTGATTTCCCAGATTCCTTTAGCTGTTTGAGAATATCCTTAACCTTGCTGTTGTCTTTATCGATTCGGGCCGCAATGGCGAGCGCATATGACCGAGTGTTGAATTCTACGTTATTATCCTCCTTGTTGAAATCGCGTGCCACACTGACGAGAGCGCCGACTAGCCCTGCACGATCAAATTTATTTAATTTGATATCCGTAGCGGCAAAAAGCTCTTTTTCGAGATCGGGCGGACGGTATGCCGCAGCAACAGGAAATGATGAGATAATCAAAACCAAAGTGGCGGTAAAAATGGCACAGCTTTTGATAAAGCGTGATTTGTGGTTAGTAAGTAATTTCATGGGTGGGATTGTCTCTACTTGGCACTACAAATGCAAAGCGAAAATGGAATCCTTTGTATCAGCCTTGATACTAACTCGTGGGATTGCGATTTTTGCTGTAAACGAATTCTACATTAGCCTTTGCAGGGAGTGGTGCTTGAGATGTTTACTTGGCGTTCTCCGAGCTTAAAAAGCTCATTTGAGGAACCCGGCTTTATTTAAGTGGCTGCTGACAGCGAGCAGCATCAGACTCTGTGAGTGAAAAACGACCAAATACTATCTCATAATCAGTAGACCTCAGCTCATGAAATGGATGAAACATTTGAAGTCTCCATTGTGCATTCATTTTGTACGTGCTGTTCTGTTCTGCCTGTGGTTTTCATAGGTCATGTCAATATCTGCAGAACCATTGGTAAGTTATCTCCGCCAACTCCAGGCGATGGGGCAAACCCATGTGAGTGTGGATGATGATGCCCGATTGATTCTGCGTGAGTTCTATATGCGTGCTCGGGCTGGAAATGCAGCAGGGGTCGGAAAAGAGGCCCGGAGCTTGCCTGTGCGTCAGCCTGAAAGCAAAAGTGAAGTTAAATTCTCCGAGACGCCTGTGGAACCCGCCACCCTTGCCGCATCGGCGTTAACGGTCAGCGGAGGCAATGCACGGGAGAAAATTGAGAATTTACGCCAGCAAGCTGAAAAATGGAAACCTGCCCGTGACCTTGGCAGCCTGAGACAGACCATGGTTTTTTCTACCGGTAACCCAGAAGCAGATGTCATGCTGGTTGGTGAAGCCCCAGGATTCGATGAAGAGCGTCTACGTGAGCCATTTGTTGGTAAAGCAGGCCAAAAGCTCGATGATATTCTCCGAGCTATGGGTTTAGATCGTAAGCAATGCTATCTTTCTAACATCGTCAAGTTTCGTCCTGCTATGTCAAATCAGACGACAAATAACCGGAAGCCGACCAAGGATGAGATGGCCTCATGCATGCCCTTTATCGAGCAAGAAGTGAGTATCGTTGAGCCTAAGGTGATTATTGCCCTTGGCGGCACTGCAGCACATGCTTTGTTAGGTTGTGATCTTGCCGTTGCAAAAATGCGAGGCAGTTTTCACACGTTCCATGGAATAGCACTTCGTGTTACCTATCACCCGTCATATATCCTTCACAACGAAGCGACTTCGGAGAAGCGCAAGCTCTGGGAGGATATGTTGGAAGTGATGGGTTTTTTAGGTATGCCTGTCAGTGACAAGCAAAAGTCCTTCTTTTTAACTAAGTAATTTATCATGCATCTTCTTGTGATTACTGTCGGCGGAACCATCGACAAGGCCTACTTTGATGCGAGCTCTGAATATGAAGTAGGTGACCCCACTGTGCCGCATGTTTATGAGGGATCATTGGTGAATTTTGATTACGAGCTACTTCCGTTGATGCGTAAAGACAGCCTTGAAATGACGGCATCTGATCGTGAATTGATACGTGAAGCCTGCGTACGGGCCAAGCAGAAGACCATACTCATCACCCATGGGACAGATACTATGGCAGAGACAGCAGAGGCTTTAATAGGTGTCAAAGAAAAGACAATAGTGCTCACCGGAGCTATGGCGCCTGCGCGATTTCGCGAGACAGATGCAGTGTTTAATATTGGTTTTGCAACTGGAGCGGTGAATGCTCTTGATGAAGGAGTTTACATTGCAATGAATGGGCGTATTTTCCCCGCAGGTTATGTGCGTAAAAACCGTGAAGCAAAATGTTTTGAGACTACCCTGCCAAATATTACATTAGAATAAAACCATGAGCCATCATCCTTTCATAGCGGCTGACTACCATATCAAGTGGGAATCTTTGACTCCTGATCACATTGAGCCAGATATAGATACAGCGCTTGAGACCTCCAATAAAAACCTAGATGCCATTCGTCAGCTCGACGATGTCGCCGTGACGTATTTAAACACATTTGCTGCTTTGGAAATCGCCACCGAAGATCTTGACCGTGTATGGGGTAGGATAAACCATCTTGACTCAGTTGTGAATAGTGATGATTTACGTGCTGGGCTGAATGCCGTGCTACCGCGCGTGACTTCGTTTTATTCATCGATACCGCTGGATGATAAGATATGGAAAAAACTGAAAGTATTTGTTGATTCTCCAGCGGCGGCAAACCTTGATCCTACCCGCAAGCGATTTGTGGAAGAAACGTGCGCGGACTTCATTCAATCGGGAGCTGATCTGCTGAATGACAAAAAGAACCGCATCGCTGAGATCCAAAGTCGGCTATCTGAGGCCACTCAGAAATATAGTGAAAACGTTTTGGATTCGACTAATGCATGGGAGCTTATAGTAGATGATAAGTCACGACTTGCAGGGCTGCCGAGTTCTGCTGTAGCCGCTGCTGCTGAGGACGCCAAGGCTAAAGGACATGATGGCAAGTGGCTTTTCACTCTTCAGCAGCCATCGATGATGCCAGTCATGCAACATGCCGAAAACGCATCTCTGCGAAAGGATGTCTGGGAAGCCAGTTGCACTGTTGGTTATGGTGGTGAATACGACAACACTAACCTTATTTGGGAAATACTTAAACTGCGCCAAGAAAAAGCAGAACTACTAGGATTTGCAAATTTTGCTGACCTTACACTAGAACGCCGCATGGCAGGTAGTGGCACTACTGCTCAGAATTTTACTAGTGATCTGCACAACAAGATTGTTGATCAGTTTAACAATGATTCACATGAACTACAGGCTTGGAAAGCTGATCAGACAAGTGGTGATGCTGTGCCTCTTGAACCATGGGAAATTAGCTATTGGGCGGAAAAGCGTCGTAAGGCAGAGTATGATTTTGATGATGAGGAATTACGCCCATACTTTCCGCTAAAGAGTGTGATGGATGGCATGTTTGGCATCGTTTCTAAGATCTTTGGTGTCCGTATCGAGGAAAAGGATACTACGGAAAACGGTGGTGATGTTCAGACATGGCACCCGGAATGCCGGTTTTATGATTTATTTGATTCAACAACAGATGAGATGTTGGGTTCGTTCTATGCCGACTGGCATCCTCGCCAGAGTAAACGCGGCGGGGCCTGGATGAATTCATTCGAGACAGGAATGCCGGCTGACGGCAAAACTCCACGTGAGCCGCATCTCGGACTCATGGTGGGTAACATGACCAAGCCTATTGGCGATAAGCCTGCGCTTATGACGCACTACGAAGTGGAGACAATTTTCCACGAGTTTGGCCACTTATTGCACCACCTTCTAGGGAACGTGACTGTCAAATCTCTCTCTGGAACGAACGTGCCGTGGGACTTTGTAGAGCTGCCGTCCCAGATCATGGAAAATTTCTGCTGGGATCGTGAGAGTTTAGATCTTTTTGCCTGTCACCACGAGACTGGCGAATTAATTCCAGAGGAGCTCTATGAGAAAATGATCGCAGCAAGGAACTACATGTCCGCGACTGCCTACATGCGTCAGCTTGCGCACGGTAAGCTTGACCTTGATTTACACATTGAGCCGGCGAAATACATAAACCGTGATCTTGATGAGTGCGACCGCGAGATCCTTGAAGGTTATAAAACGCCGCTGGCTAGCGAAGGACCAAGCATGGCACGCCGGTTTAACCATCTGTTTTCATCGCCTACCGGTTACGCAGCCGGCTACTACTCCTACATGTGGGCGGAGGTGCTTGATGCCGATGCTTTTACACGATTCCAAAAAGAAGGAATATTAAATGCTGAAACGGGTGCAGATTTTCGCGAGCACATCCTAAGTAAAGGTAACTCGGCGCCTCCCGATGAGCTTTATAGGAACTTCATGGGGCGCGATCCGGAGCTGGGTGCCTTACTCGTTCGTGCTGGGCTGGCGTGATAATAAGATGACTTCCCCATCACTGACGAGGGGCCCGCTTCCTGCCCACATCCGGCGGATTGCGCTGCCTATGAGTATCGGGTTTTTCTTTAACACGATGTATAACGTTGTGGACTCGTTTTATGCGGGGCAGATTTCCACAGAAGCACTGGCGGCGATGGCGTTGTCTTTTCCCGTTTTCTTTATCATCATCGCGGTGAGCGAGGGGATTGCTCGTGGGGCATCGGCGTTGATTGCCAATGCAATTGGTGCAGGAGATCGTAGCAAAGAATTTGTGTTGTCGGGGCAAGTATACTCGCTTGGGTTAGTCTGTGCCGCCGGAGTGACAGCTATTGGGTGGTTTTTGGCGGAGCCGCTATTTAGTTTGTTAGGGGCTAGTGGGGATTATCTGCGTCTTGCACTAAGTTACATCAAGCCGTTATTCTTGGGCGCGGTATTCTTTCTGTTGAGCAGCATGAGCAATGCAATTCTGTTAGCGCATGGGGACAGCAAAACTTTCGGCAGAGTGTTAGTGATTGGGTTTTTTGCTAACCTCGTGGTTGATCCATGGTTTCTTTATGGGGGCTTTGGTTTACCGGCGATGGGAATGGCTGGTATTGCATGGGCGACGGTAAGTATTCAAGCAGTTGGCGGGTTCTATTTACTCTCGGTGGTTATTCGCCGTGGATATCTTGTGAATGGGCTGTTGACCCACCTAGCACCAAAGCTTCGTGTATATTGTGAAATACTTAAGCAGGGGATACCCACAAGCTTCAATATGATGTCTGTGGCGCTTGGTTTTTTTGTAACAACCTATTATCTAAAATTTTATGGCGAAGCCGCTGTAGCGGCGTTTGGTATAGGAACACGAATTGAGCAGATCGTGTTGCTGCCTGCGATTGGTCTTAGCTCTGCGATTGTCTCCATTGTGGGTCAAAACAATGGGGCTGGGGAAATGAGTCGTGTGCGTGAGTGTATCTCGCTTTGCACGCGTTATGGGTTCGTGCTGATCGTTACCGCATCTGTGCTAATGTTTATTTTTGCGGCGCCTTTGGTGAAAATATTCACTGATGATCCTGATGTTATTGAAATTGGCAAAGAATATGTGCGTATTGTCACTTTCATTCAGTGGGCATATGTGGCTGGTTTTATTTATATTGGATGTTTGCAGGCGCTTAAACGTCCGATGTATGGATTTGTGGAATCCATCGTACGTAAAATACTTCTACCCTTACCTGTTTTTTATACTGTTGTAGTAGTTCTGGACGTCAACCTTGCAAGTTTCTGGTGGAGCTCGATCGCGATCAATGCAGCAATGGCCGTGGTTACGATTCTTTATGTGCGCAGCATACTGAGGCGCCTTCCATCCAAGTAACATTAGATATTAGCTAAGCAGTCAGTTCGCTTATAATCATCCAAGTAGTAAATTTTCAATGCCCATGCTGCTAATAGCTACGCATGAATAGCCCTCGCCAATGACAATAATCTGCGGCATTTCATGTGTATGCTATTCTGAGTTCTGGATTTCGTTGTTGCAATTCACAGAAAATCAATGAGTCTCCGCGCGCTTCTCCATCTAATTTTACTCACCGATACCCGCTTTCACTATGACAGAGAATATTCGCAACATCGCTATCATCGCTCACGTTGACCATGGCAAAACTACTCTCGTGGATGAGCTGCTTAAGGCCGGTGGCGCTTATGGTGATCACCAGCAGGCTGGGGAGCGGGCCATGGACTCGATGGATCTCGAGCGAGAGAAGGGCATTACCATCAAAGCAAAAAATACTTCGGTCAAATGGGGTGACTATACCATTAACATCGTCGACACGCCAGGCCACGCCGACTTCGGTGGTGAGGTTGAGCGCGTGATGAAAATGGTCGATGGTGTTCTGCTGCTTGTCGATGCCCATGATGGGCCACAGGCACAAACCCGATTTGTTCTCAGAAAAGCGCTTCAGCAAGGGTTGACGCCGATTGTAGTGGTTAATAAAATCGACCGTGATCACTCAGACCCCTTGGGTGTGCATGATCGGGTGCTGGAGCTATTCCTTGAGCTCGAAGCTAACGAGGACCAGTTCGAGGCGCCATTTGTGTATGGCTCCGCTAAGAATGGTTTTTTTGTTAAATCTCTCGATGATGAGCAAAAAGACGTCATCCCGCTCTTAGAAACCATCGTTGAACACGTCAATGCCCCTGAATCTGATCCCAATGCTCCTTTCAAGATGCTGGCATCTAATATTTCTTGGGATGACTACGTAGGCCGTGTTGCCATGGGTAAAGTCCAGTCAGGCTCAGTCAAAAAAGGTGATAGTGTTTTCCGCTTACGTAAAGATGGCACCACGCAGCGGGGTAAGGTGACCAAGGTCTTTGAATACAGTTCACTCTCTAATCAGGAATCGGCTGAAGGTGTGGCTGGAAATATCGTTGGTGTCGCTGGTTTTGAAGATATCGATATTGGTGAAACGCTTTCAGCAGATGGAGATGCCGAGGCACTTCCATTTGTGGCGATTGATCCGCCGACGGTTAAAATGCAGTTTTCTATTAACGATGGGCCATACGGAGGTCGTGAGGGGAAGCATGTCACCTCACGAGCCATCAAAGACCGCCTTGATCGTGAATTGCAGACCAACGTATCGATTGAAGTGGCCGACACCGACAAAGCTGGTGTTTTTGAAGTTTCGGCTCGTGGAGCTATGCAGATTTCCGTGTTGGTAGAAACGATGCGCCGGGAAGGCTATGAAGTGCTCGTTTCTCGCCCGATGGTCATTACCCAGAAAAGTGAAAGTGGCGAGGTGCAGGAGCCATTTGAATCTGTTTTTGTAGAAGTTCCTGAGGAATATACTGGTGGCGTGATGAAGTCGTTGGCCAACCGTCGTGCACGCATCGAGGACATGGGTAGCAATGCCCACGGAGCTACCATCGAGGCTACCATCTCCACTCGGGGATTGATTGGTTTCGAATTTGAACTGCTAAACCTAACCAGTGGCCACGGAGTGATGTCACACCTGTTTAAGGAATATGCACCACATTGCGGAGAAATAACCACCCGCCAGACCGGCACTCTAGTTAGCATGAACACTGGAACTGCGATGGCTTACTCACTTCTTCCTATCGCTGAGCGCGGCAAACTTTTTGTCGCTCCAGGTGATGAAGTTTATGAAGGTCAGGTCATCGGCGAAAACCCACGCAAGGATGACCTCCCAGTCAACCCTGTGAAGGCGAAGAGCCTGACCAACCACCGTTCCGCTACCAAGGGTATCACGGTAGGTCTTGCACCTCCGATCAAAATGTCCCTCGAACGCGCCATCGAATACATCGAGGCTGATGAACTGTTGGAGGCAACGCCAAGTCATCTTCGCATTCGTAAGCGTATTCTTGATCCACACGTGCGTAAGCGTGCTGAAAAAGCCCGTAAGGCCGAAGCGGGGCTTTAGCAAATACAAAAAAACGGACAGCATACCTTGCGTAGCTACGAGCGATGGGGGGTGTTCTTGAGCTTGTTGCCAAATAATAAGAAAGCGGTGGCTCGCTTCTGGAATGTCTGCTTGCCAGCTGTATAGGGGTATATCAGTATCATATAATGATGACTGGAAAAAACGGACTGGCTGGCGCGTTATTACTTTTTTGCACAATCGGCGCGGGAGCGTTGACAGCTGAGGATAAAATCGTCGGGCCATTGGTTGGGCAGGTCACGGATCAGAGTGCAGATATCTGGATGTATGCTCCCGAGGGCATGGAAGTAGCGGTAAAATTCAGTGGAGGCGATGCAGATGTTAGCGTGCTTCTGACGGAGGAAAAACAGCCCGCCGCAGATTTGGGAGGCGTTCCCTACACCGGCACACTGCCATCACTGATGCCTGAAACGGTTTACCAGTATCGTGTCTCGGTGAATGGAAAACAGAACGAGGCCTGGTCCGGTTCATTCAAGACTGCTCCAGTGACAGGATCTTCTGGGAAATTCCGTTTAGTTCTGACCTCATGTATGAAGATTGGAATGCCCCTTGGCTCATGGAAGGTATTGCTCGATCAGAAGCCTGATTTCCACTTAACAGTCGGCGATACACATTATGCCGATACCACTAGGCCGGCGATGCAGTGGCAACATCATTTGCGCTACCGTAGTGTGCCTGAGTTTGCGGAAGTGATCCGGCAAGTGCCGACCTACGCGATGTGGGACGACCATGATTACGGCCCTAACAACTCCGACGGCACGGCTGCAGGAAAAGAAAACTCGCTGAAAGGGTGGAACCAGTTCTGGGCAAATCCCGCGGCGGGAACAGCTAATACCCCAGGCGCATTTTACCAGTTCAAGCGTGGAGATGTGGATTTTTTTGTGGTCGATAGTCGGTATCACCGGTCTCCCGATAAGGCACCAGACAATAAAAAAAAGCGGATGTTAGGAGATGCTCAATTTGCGTGGTTACTTGCGGGCCTTAAGGCATCGAAAGCGAAGTTTAAAGTGATAGCTTCAGGAAGTACTTTACAACATAGTAAGGATGATGGCTGGAGTATCTATACCTTTTCCAGGCATCGATTATTGGATAGCCTCAAGGAACATAATATATCAGGCGTAATCTACTGTTCTGGAGACATCCACAAATCGATAATAGCAGTAAACAATGAATCTGATCGCGTAGGCTATCCACTTGTTGAGGTGATCTCGTCAGGTATTGCCAATAGTAAAAATCTGTCTTTTGCGACGATCGACTTTGATACTACACAAAGCGATCCTATTGTGATGGTGCGCGTTGTTCAGAAAGATGGGGCTGTGAGCGATGAACGCACCTGGAAACTCTCAGAGCTTACCAAGAAGAAATAAGTTCGTGTTGATGTTGGGCCCACTACCTAGCGACACCACGCCACGAATAAACTACGGGCTAATATTCATGATGAATATATTAGCTTAACCAATAGGTTTATCAGAACTGCATGATTGGTATGCTCTTAAACAAGATTGCAGGTCATTTAATATTCATATAATACTCACACAATATGAAATATTTATCTTTGATTCTTAGTTCTTCGTTGTTTTTTCTATCACCTCTGTTAGCCAAAAAGCCGAACATCCTCTGGATTTATTGCGAAGATCTCTCGCCATGGATGGAATCTTATGGGCACTCTACCAATGCAGGCAAGACACCTGCACTCGATAAGCTCACCGCTACGGGGGTTAGGTTCACCCGCTGTTACGTGCCCGCTCCAGTCTGTTCGGCATGCCGCTCTGCTATGATTACCGGCGTTTTTCAAACCACAACCGGAACGCACCAGCATCGGTCATCACGGACAAAGGAATCTGAGATTTATTTGCCAGAAGGCATCAAGACCCTGCCACAAATATTTTTAGAGCATGGGTATGAGACGTTCAACAAAGGCAAAGATGACTATAATTTTATCTACAAGCGAGACGAGCATTACTCTGTGGGTAACCCAAAACTTAAGCCGGGGAAAAATCAGCGGTTCGCGATAAAAGTAGGCAAGATGGACTGGGTTGGGGTGACGAAGGGGAAGCCATGGTTTGGGCAGATTCAGCTAAAAGGAGGTAAAGCGGGAACCAGAGGGCTGAAGGATAAAGTCGATCCATCAACGATGAAATTACCTCCATACTTCCCAGACGAGGAGATGTTTCGGAAGGAATGGGCACACCACTACGACACCGTGCGAGTTACTGATCAGGACGTGAGAAAAATCATGGATCGGTTAAAAGATGAAGGTCTGTTAGAAAATACGATTATCTTTTTCTTTTCCGATCACGGGAATAATCACTCCCTACGTCACAAGCAATTTTGTTACGAGGGAGGTGTTCATGTGCCGCTGATCATTTCAGGTCCAGGTATTCCTGAGAAGGCTGTACGCAAGGAAATGATCAGTGCGCTCGATATATCCGCCACAACTCTGGCTTTGGCGGGGATCGAATTACCCGATTACTTGCACGGGCAAGATTTGTTTGCAGAGGGATACCAAAAACGCGATCACGTCGTGTCCGCACGCGACCGCTGTGATTACACAATCGACCGCATCCGCACGGTGCGCACGGAGAAGTTTCGTTATATCCGTAATTTTTTAACTGATAGAATTTTATTACAGGCACAATACCGTGACCCACAAGGACCGACTAAGCGACTCCGCGAGCTGCACGCATCCGGAAAACTCGGCAAAATCCCCGAGTGGGCATTTTTTGGTAAGCGCCCTGCCGAGGAGCTATACGACATGGAAAAAGACCCGCACCAGGTGAACAACCTCGCGGGAAGCGCTGAGTTCGCTGCGGAACTCAAACGTCATCGTGAGCTACTGAATAAATGGATTAAGGTAACGGGTGATCAAGGAGAACAACCGGAGTCGAAGGCAAATCTGCGCGCCGTCTACAAGCGTTGGGGTGCTAAATGTGTAAACCCTGAGTTTGAGCCATTGAAAAAATGAATCAATCGCTCATCATTATAGTAACATGCGGATTTACGCTGCTTGCAGTGATAGGTGCGCCTATACCGCAAGTGCTAGGAGTGAAAACCTCATTAAAGACTAACATCATATTAGTTATGTGTGATGATCTTGGTTGGGGTGATGTTGGTTTTAACGGAGGAAAAAAAATTAAAACTCCGCAACTCGATAAAATGGCAAGCCAGTCTCTGGTGTTTGATCGATTCTATGCTGCGTCCGCCGTGTGCTCGCCAACGCGCGGTAGCGTGGTGACAGGAAGAAATCCTTATCGCTACGGAATTACGAATGCCAATAAAGGCCACATGAAACCTGAGGAGGTTACTATTTACGAAGCGCTGAAGTCGAAAGGTTACCGTACGGGACACTTCGGCAAATGGCACCTCGGAACGCTAAGCAAAACCGTCAAGGAATCTAATCGTGGAGGCCCGAAGGGGGTGAAAGACTACTCACCGCCGTGGGAGCATGGTGTGGATGTGACTTTTGCCACGGAGGCAAAAACTCCAACTTATGATCCAATGGTAAAACCAGGAGCGACTGCAAAAGGTGACTTTCGTAGGCCATCTCAACAAGGATGGTGGCCAATTCGCCAGGGTGATGAGCGTGTTGCATACAATACGTATTACTGGACAGGACCAGATCAAATGGTGAATCCCACGACCTTGGCAGGTGATGATTCGAAAATCATTATGGATCGTGCCATTCCGTTTATTGAGAAATGCGTAAAGTCTGACAAACCATTCCTGGTTGTCATATGGTTGCATGCGCCACACCTACCTGTCGTTGCAGGAGAGAAACATACGGATCTCTATCCTGATGCCAGAGATGCTTATCATGCAAACTACTACGGATGTGTGACGGCGGTGGATGACCAGATCGGAAGACTCAGAAAGGCTCTGCGTGATATGGGGGTTGCGGAAAATACCCTGCTTGCTTTTACCAGCGACAACGGCCCAGAAGGAAAAACGGGTGGCCCTGGATCGTCCGCAAATTTCTCAGGAAGAAAACGCAGCTTGAAAGAGGGTGGTATCCGTGTGCCGGGTTTAATCGAGTGGCCGGCACGCATTAAACAAACACGGCGTACAGCATTTCCTGCAGGAACGATGGACTACTTTCCTACTATCATGAAAATCACTGGTTTTACGATGCCCGATGCCCGCCCAATCGATGGTGTTAGCCTGCTTCCACTGATCGATGGAACAGTAAATAAACGTTCCTCACCCATTGGTTTTATTTACGCAGGACAGTCGTCCTTAATTGGTAATCAATATAAGATCTACAAAGGGAAAAAGAATAAAAAGGCCAAAGAATGGGAGCTCTATGACCTTAGTAAGGACTCCTCGGAAAAAAATAACCTTGTGGCGGAAAAGCCGGAAGTCCTGTCAAAGATGGCCAAGATATTTGATACTTGGCGAAAATCCGTTGATCAAAGTGCGCAAGGTAAAGACTATTGATTAGTTGGTGGCAAAGGGGATAATGAGTTGAATGAATGGGCACGTAGAGGCTCGGTTGTATTAATAATTGTTAGAAAAAACCAACTGTCACACATTATCTATAATTTCTTTTTGTGTGAGATGTCTCCACTCGCCTAGTTTGAGACTTGGGTCAAGCTGGATGCTGCCAACGCTTTCCCGGTGTAGTGAGGTTACTCGATTCCCCACGGCGTGGAACATACGCTTGATCTGGTGGTAACGGCCCTCGTGGATTGTCAGCCTTGCCTCAAGTTCACTGAGGGTTTCCAGCTTGGCAGATTGAGTCGTCAGGTTCTCATAAGCAAAGTAGATACCCTGCTGAAAATGGGTGAATGTTTCCTTTGTGATGGGATCTGCGGTGGTGACAAGATAGGTTTTTGGCACACCTTCCTTTGGCTCAGTTAATGCGCGCGACCACTTTCCGTCATTCGTTAAAAGAAGTAGCCCAGTGCTTGCTCGATCAAGCCGTCCTGCGATATGCAGAGTCTCCGGCACATTGATGAGCTCCATCACCGTGGGGTGTTCAGGATCTTTGGTGGCGCTGAGGTAACCAGCTGGTTTGTGCAGCATTATATAGACGGGTTTAGTATCTCGCAGAATCTTATTTCCAATAGTCACATGAGTAAAATCATCAACTTCACGCTGACTGTCTTTCTCAACTTTTCCGTTAACCATGACACTTCCCGAAGCTATAACGCGCCGAACCTCATGTTTACCGTGTTTAGTATGATGGTAAAGAAAACGTGAAAGCTTCATAGGATAGGTTGTCTTGACTTTAGTTACATAATATCGATCATGATGTGTATGAAAAAACTGCTATTTGCTCTTATCGGAAGCGTGATATGCTTGTTGGTTTCCTGTCATCAAATTTCAGGGGTAAATTCGGGGGCGCCTTCTGGGACTCGAGTCTCACAGATGACAGTAGTTCCTGGGGTGGATCATCAAATTAGTGGGGCACGTGAAATAATGAGGGCAAAGTTTGATGATAAAGATGTTGTTGCTGTGCTGTCATGGCGACCTTATGACATAGGAACTGATACCTCAGTCTCCAGATGGTATGGTGATATGGGAACTCCTCCACCGAAGTTGGTTGTAGATTCGCTGATTATTTCTGTCGATGGTAGAGGTGCCGTAGTGCCGCGCGCTATGTTTGGTTACCTATGCTCACAAAGTAACAGTATCAGCAAAAGTATGGGTTTAGTTACCCATGGGGAAAATATTTGTGTCTATATAGATCTGGGTGATGGTGCTGAAGGCTGGACCGCAAGCTATATCATTGACCCATCCACAGGAATTCTCATTTCACATCATGTGCAGGATGGCCCAAAGTTTCATAACAAGATCAAAGGATAATCACTATTACTCGCAAATCCAGTGAGTTAATGATGCGTGTGTGTAGCTTGACCATTGAAATTACATTTGGGGAAATTACTACTCATGCAGAACTGGGATGAGCACTCGATTACGGCTCTACCCATGGAATAGATCAAGCGTTGAACAGAAATCCGCATGAATATGAGACGTCATACGAACGCGAGTTTCTTTGCGTGCAGCATGAGGTGATGGCTTTGCTCTTGAATGAGCCAAAAAAGTGTCATGGGTGCGACGGTCAGCCCAAGTCGACGATCAGTATTGTTAGTCTATTGCTGAGGGGCACAGGCATCGCTTAGCATAGTAGGTGGCTACTTTCCAAGCCACGATACTTCAGCGGCGGCGATTTTTTTGTCACTCAGGCCTAATGCTTTTAAAATCCCTTTTGCCATCATTATATTACCGAGCTTGTTCATATGGCATCCATCGGAAGTAATCTTGTTTTTGATATTTCGTGAGTATTTTGGTTCGCCAAACATCCGTGCCTTACCTTTTTCATCTGGCATTTTTTTGACTAGCTCGTGCATGTCTTTGCTGAGGTCTGCGATGAGGCATTTCTTTTCTTTGGCAATCTCTCTGAGGAAATCGTTATAGGGAATGAGCCTCTTGTTAGTTTCTTTATTGGGGTCCTCACCGATCATGGTAGAGGTTAGGATCATGACTTTGATGTCGGCGGCCTGCGCTCTCTTGATGATGGTGCTGATGTTTTTTTTGTAGTCGTTCAAGGAGACGCCCTCGAATGTACGTTTTCCAAGTGTCAGTGTGAAATGCCACACGTCATTAACACCGCAGCTCAGCAGCATCCAGTCGGGGTCTTTGCTGAGCACATCCTTATCGAGACGGGCGAGCATGTTATTGGATTTGTGTCCTGATTTCCCTGCTGGCACATGGGTAAGTTTGAGACCCTCCTGATTAAGCGCCTGCATCACAAGCTGAACATAACCATTTTTTCTATTACCCGCTGCGGTGATGGAGTCGCCCATGAAGGCTATTTTTTCGCCAGCTTTAACGGCTAGCTTAGTTTCTTTTGCGGACGCCGAATGCAGTGTCAAGCAGCCGAATACTATCAGAAGTGTTGTTGTGAACTTGTATTTAGAGATCATTTTATTTCTTTGATTGTAGAGCTTTTTTAACTGCATTGGCAACGGCATTACCGAGAACTTTTTGTTCCTCTTCTTTGTAGTAGTGTACGTCTGAGCCAGTTTTGAATTTATCAAAGACGGGAGAGTCGTTGACGACTTTGCACAGATTGTTGATTTGAATGTCAGGGTAATCCTTCATCACCTCTAGAGCGGCTTTGTTGAAAGCAACTTCAGCTCCCTTTTGCCGACCGTATGCCCCGCCACTATTATTAGGAACAGGGGTGGTCGTGCAAAAGACTAAAGTAGCGCCGGTCTTTTTTAGGATTTCAATTTCGGTTCTGAGGTATGCTTTGTATTTTTCTAAGGGTGTTGCATACGGAGCACCTGGGCCGGATTGCTTGAGATCATGCAATCCATGGTTGAAATGAATCACATCCCACTGGAAACCTTTTTGGGTGTAGTTACCTAACCAATAATCGGCATACTGGGTGCCGTAGTTTGATGAGAAGCTGTTGCCTTCGTTGCGGTGGTAATTAACGACACCCTTAAGAGCTTCCTTGGCGGCATTGCCATAGTTCATACTAATGGAGTCGCCGATAACCAACAGACGGGGGAGTTTGGGGTCCTCGCTCTTACGCGGGTCTGCCAGAGAGGTAAGTTCGATATGCTCGGCGACAAATTTGTCCCCGCTTTCAGATCCGATGATGCGTGCTGACCAATAACCTTGATTTAACGCGTTGGCTGTAACGGCTCTTTTGGTGCTTATTTTTGGAAAACGCCAGGTCGTCTTCACTTTGACTGATTTGGATCGGATGAGTAATGTTCCCGAGGTGGCGCTGTCGGGAGTAAACAAGCCTACGACCTCTTTTTCGCCCGTTTTAATACCAACGGTATTTTTAGCATCTAAAAAAATTATCGCTTTGTTGGATATGAAATCGTCACCACGCGACATCTTTTCTGCTTCTTTTGGGTTACCCACAAAAAATCGTATGATCACTGGGGTCTTGATACTGCTGAAGTCTTTGATCGGATTCTTGTGCATGAAAATCGTATCCTTCGACCAGTAAACACAATTCCTAGCACGACCAATTACCTTCTGATGATCCTTTTCATCGTAGACTGTATTTTTAATAAACACAAATCGTTGATTGTTGTCATCAACATTGAAAACTTTGCCGTAATTTTCGAAAGGCCACATGTTAGACTTTTCGTTGATGTGCTTGGCATCAAATCCACATGCGTGTTCAGGTGCGGCATGGATTAATGGTAAGGATAAGAAATAAAATACTATCAATAATACAATTTTCATGGGTCGGCTATAGTGAGGTGATGCGCTCAAGATCATTAAGAATTTTTCGAGCAGCAAGTTTTCCCGGCCCGCCCATAACGCCACCGCCAGGGTGTGTGCCGGAGCCGCATTGATAGTATCCGTTGATAGGGGTGCGATACTGGTTCCAGCCGGGTGCTGGGCGATTAAGAAACATCTGCGGGGTAAACATTTCACCGGCAAAAATATTACCTTCGCTCAGTCCAACGACACGTTCGATGTCGAGTGGCGTAACGATTTCTCGGTGCTCTACAAGCTTGTTGAATCCAGGGAAAAATTCTTCTAGGCATGCTTGCACGGCATCACCAAGGTTTTCTCGTTCGCTATCCCAGTCGCTATCTGCCAAATGATAGGGGGTATACATTACAAAGCATGACATCACATGCTTGCCTGGTGGAGCCATGTCAGGGTCAACGGTGGATTGTATGCAGCAATCGATAAATGGTTTGCGGCTAAATTTGCCTGCTTGGCAATCTGCGAATGCCTCTTCAAGAAAGTCAATCGACGGGCCAACATTGGTGAAGCCTGTGAAGATATCCGTACGACCATCAAGGCCTGGGAAATTTGGAAGTGCTGACAGGGCAAAGTTTACCTTTGACGCGCTACCTTGGAATTTGAAATCTCGAATGTGTTTAACTAAGTCATCCGGCAGATCATTCGGATTGACGAGCTCCATGAAGGTGCGCCTTGGATCCAGAGCGCTGACGACGACCGGCGCATTTAATTCAGTACCATCTTTGAGTAGCACACCGGAGGATTTACCATTGGCATAGATGACGTGTTCGGCTCCGCAGTCTGTGCGGATCGTGCCGCCAAAGGACTCGACGGCGCGGGCAAGGACCTGGGTGAATCCGCCATTACCATTTTTGTGGAATCCCCACTCACCTTGTTCACCATCGTATTCGCCGAGCTTATGGAAAAGCCAGATTAAGCCGGATTCCTTTGAGCGTGGCCCGGCCTTAGTGCCGATGATGCCACTTGATGCGATCTGTGCTTTGAGTAAATCAGACTCAAGGTATTCATCGAGTATTTCTGCTGCGCTGCAGTTGATGAATTTTTGTATCATCTCACGTATATCCGACGGTAGACCATCGATGTATTCATTCAGCTGAACCATCTCCGCAAGATCTGCAGGGTCTTGGCTGATGCTATTTGGCGGGATGGAATCGACCAAAGGCATTAGCGCATGACAAACACGATTGATCAGGTGGCTGAGGTCGCGGTAAGACTCAGCATCCTCAGTTGAAAAGCGCGAAATTTCATGAAAATTTGCATCCTTGTTCGGGCCTAACAGCATATATTCTCCGTTGAATCCAGGCTGAAAGGTGTTGGTCATTGGTAGCACCATCAAACCGTGCGCCGCGAGATCAAGATCCTGTACAATGTCTGGTCGTAGCAAGCTGAGCGCGTACGAAAATGTGGTGAACTTATATCCCGGAATCAGTTCCTCTGTGATGGCGGCCCCGCCGACTAATGGCCGCTGTTCAAGGACTATTGTTTTTAATCCCGCTTTGGCAAGATAGGCAGCATTGATCAGTCCATTGTGGCCGCCGCCAATGACGATAGCATCATATTGAGTATCCGATTTCATTATACGATTCTTCCTTCCGGGCGTTGGGTTTTGCGTATGGGATCGAAAAAGGGCATGCGCTGCACCGTGGCTAATACGTTGTGTGGCTTACGGATCACAGAGACCTCGATGTCCACCTCCGTTCCGGGCTTGGCCAGATCGTTGGGTAGCTTTGCGATGGCAATTGGCTTTTTCAAAATCGGGGAGAACATAAAGCTGCTCGCATATCCTGCGTAGTCCCACTCCTTGTCACTACGTCGATAGATACTCTTTGTGGATTCGCAATAGAGGTCATGTTTGGGAGCCATGATGCCTGTTTCTAGATGCACACGTTCGTAGTCGTGCCAGTCAACACTGAGCCCAACAGTGCGCCAGCGGTTAGATTTCTCACTGATTTGTTTTTCAATAGCTACTCGTCCGATAAACTCACGCGGGTCGTGGGTCAGATTACGTAGCATCCAGCTCCAGCCGAGCTCGACTGGGGTTTCCCGTTGTTCGTCGACCCATGCGAATCGTGAGGAGTTAAAATCCACGTCGAGCAATAGCAATCCGGCTTCTACCCTTGCCATTTTTAGTGCTTCGAGACCAATGGGGATGATATTGTATCCTTTGCCCGCGTCTACTAGGCAGTGCCAAACCTGCTCCGCATGATCTGAGCGGATCCAGACTTCATATCCGAGGTCACCGGTAAAGCCAGTGCGCGATATGGTGACGGGGCAGTCGTCAATCTTGGTTTGCACCAGATCAAAGTAATCTAAGTCACCCACGTCATCGGTTAGTTGAGAGAGCACGTTGAATGCATGAGGCCCCTGAATAGCAAGAATACCAAAGTCGCGAGTCATGTCGTCGATTTTGACGTCTGAAATCGAGAGCTTCTTTGCTATTGAGCGGAAATATCGCAACGAGGGCTCCGCAGAGGTGATCCAGAATTCATTCTCTGATATTCGTAATATCACACCGTCCTGCAGCACAAAACCATCCCTATCACACCAGCAGGTGTATTGGGCCTCTCCGGGTTGGCACTGCGCGATATCGCGAACCATTACCGACTGTAAAAAGCTCAAAGATTTAGATCCAGTGATTTTGTATTTAAATAGAGGTGAAGTATCGAGTAGTGAGACAGAGTTGCGGATTGCGTAGTATTCCGCTGTGGATGAATACTGGTAGCGAGGCGCTACAAGATACCCGGACCAGTGTTTCCAAATACCCGTCTCGAGGTAGGGTTTGAGACAATTATGGAATGGTGTCGTCTGAGGCATACTACTAGTTATTTTATTTCAATGAGGTCGTCGTTGCGTTGTAGTAGTTTACTGTGACCAATTTTATGCAAAGAGCCATACCCTTCATTTTTATTGCCTACCGTGATTTTCTTTACAAGTCCCATCAGGGATAATTACTCAGCGAGTATTGGGTAAGTCTCGATGATGCGTTTGTGAAACGGGGGCGTGGCTCCGTCGTTCTGCTGTGGTGTGCCGGGTGTGCTGCGACCGTTTTTAATTGCGGTTTGCAGGAGTAGCATCAGGGACTTGACCTTACTAGGGTGCTTCTGGGCAAGGTTGGTTTTTTCAGCGGGGTCGGCTTCTAGATCGAAGAGTTGAACCGGATGCAGACTCTTGTCCTTCGATGCAGTGCGGGGTCGGGGTAAAGACCAGCCGCCGGAGCCAGGGCACATGAGGAGTTTCCATTTCCCTTGTCGGATAGCGAATGATCCGTTGATCGAGTGGCTGATGAGGTAAGTGCGTTTAGTTTTTGTTTTTCCTTCGAATGCGGGCATTAGGCTGACGGAGTCTTCGCCGCCGTTGTCTTTCTTTGGCTGCTTGGTGATTTCGCGCATGGTGTCGTAGAAGTCGGTGAGGCATGCTGTGGCGTAGGATTTCTGGCCGCCTTTGATTTTGGTGGGCCAGCGCACGATGAATGGCACGCGATGGCCACCTTCGTAGAGGTCGGCTTTATGGCCGCGATAGATGGCGCTCGGGTCGTGGTTGTGTTTTGCGAGTTCTGTAAAGTTGCCCTCGGGTGAGCAGCCGTTGTCGCTGGTGAAGATGACGATGGTGTTGTCCTCGATGCCGGTTTCTTTCAGGGTGGTGAGGATTTGGCCCATGTGGTGGTCGACCTGCATGACGAAGTCGGCGTAGGGGTTGATTTTGCTGGCGCCTTTGAATGGGGGGACTGGAACGATGGGTGTGTGTGGTGCCGGGAGTGGCAGGTAGAGGAAGAATGGTTTTCCCTTTTTGGCCTCTGGTGCACGTGCCTTGATGTAGGTGATGCTTTTATCAAAGAGATGAGGTAGCACTTGCTCGATGTTAAAGTCCGGGCTGATGGGCCCCTTACGATACCAGCCGTAGGGGTCTTCTTTTTTGCTAACACCTTCCTGCCGAGTTGGGATGGCGGTGGGATTTCCGGTGTTAACCCAGACGTAGGGTGCCATGTCTAGCGATCCGCAATGCCCATAGTAGCCGACGAACCCATTGATGTCGGGGCCGTTTTTGACTGGCTTTGAAAAATCGATATTACTCCATTTTTTTTCGCCCTTGTCTGCCTTGGCCCAATCCCATCCGAGGTGCCACTTGCCGATCATTTGAGTGTGGTAGTTGGCGCGTTTGAGCAGGTGAGCAACGGTTTCTCTTTCAGCGGGTATGAGGTGGTTGCTGGTGCCGCTGAGCACACCTCTCTTCAGCCGTGATCGCCAGTTGTAGCGACCTGTTAGTAAGCCGTAGCGTGTCGGTGTGCAGACGGAGCTCGACGTGTGGGCATCAAAAAATGTCATCCCCTCATCCGCCATCTTTTGTAGATGGGGTGTCTTGATCTTGCAGTCAGGATTGGTCGGTGAGACGTCGCCTATACCCAAGTCATCGGCGAGGACGAAGATGACGTTGGGAGCCGCCGTGGCGGCAGAAGCCAGAGATAAAAATCCAGTGGCAAGGAGGGTTAGCGTGAGTTTCATTATTTGATGTAGTGTTATGGAGAACGGATTTTTAAACCCTTAGCGAAGAATCATGTGCATCGCGCTTGCTTGGGTTGCTTTTGGCTTGAGTTGATAAAAAGAGATTGCAAATCCTTTCTCCCTATTGGGTGACAAAGCAGCTTGTGGGCAAGCCTTCCGCGTTCACGAGGTTGGCTCCAGTGGGGTCGCTTTTCCAGGCGTAGCGGGCTTGGGTGGGTTTGGTCAGGCTCTTGCTGCTGACGATGATTTTGTTTCCGGAGACTTTTGCTTCGGCGGCTTGCCATTGTCCGTCGGCACCGGCGATTTCAAAGGAGCCGGGCGATTTTCCGTCGCGAGTTTTGAGTCCCTTGGCGTGGTTGAAGGTGATTTCGATAGCGCCATTGTTGATCGTGTGGGATTTGTAGAGTGGGCCTGAGACGATGACGTCTTTCTTGCCGTAGTCCTGGTTGAGTGCCCAGCGTGCGAGGCGTTTGCCGACGTCTTTTTTATTTTTAGGGTGGATATCGGTCGGGTGTCCGATGTCGTTGATCGTGGCCATGCCGACGTGTCCGGTTTTCGAGTTACTGTCGTCGATGAGTCGGCGCATTTCGTCTTGCACGTGGACCCAGTCGGGGTGGTTTTTTCCTCTGCGGGTGAAGTTGGCGAGTTGCACGTAGTAGAACGAGAGGTTGGAGTCCCATTGTTTGCGCCAGTCTTGGATGAGGCATTCGAGCAGTTCGCCGTAGTTCTTTGCCTGATCACCGTGCGCATTGGATTCTCCTTGGTACCAGATGGCGCCGCGTGCTCCGTAGCCGGTGAGGGGTGCGATCATGCCATTGTAGATGGCGGATGGCATACTGGAGTTGAGTGCCGGGTGTTGTGGCTTTCTTGGGTGGCGTGGGCGGCGTCCTTTCTTCTCTTGTTGCCATTTGGCATTGGCTGCTTTCCATTTTTCCAGTGCGGCTTCGTACTGGGCCTGTGCCTTTTTAGGGTCGTAGTTTTTGACGGCGGCGGCTTTGTGCTCGAGCATGGCCTTGGCTTCGGGGCAGGCTTTCAAGGCTTCGTCGCTGACGAATGATTGAACGGGTTTGCCGCCCCACGAGCATTCGATGATGCCGACCGGGACCTTGAGTTTTGCGCGTAGCGCCTTGGCGAACTCGTATCCGACGGCGGTGAAGCTGCCTGTGTTTTCAGGTTGGGTAGGCTTCCAGGTGCCGGCGAAATCGGTAACGGGAGATTCAGCAGTGATGTTGCCTGACAGGTAGATGCGGAGCAGGTTGTCCTTGTCGGTGGCGATGGAGTCTTTGCTGGTGGTTTGGGTGACTCTCCATTCCATGTTGGACTGACCACTGGCCAGCCAGACTTCGCCGACGAGCACGTCGTTGATTTGTTTTTTATCAGATCCTGCGGTGATAGTCAGCGGGGCGCCTCTCTGGGATGCCTTCAGTCCTTTCAGGGTGATGTTCCATGAGCCATCCTTACTGGCTTTGGCGGTGGTGGATTGTCCGGCGAAGGTGATTTTTACCTCGGCATTGGCGTCTGCGGTGCCCCAGATTTTGGCTCCGGTTTTTTGTTGGAGGACCATGCCGTCGGAGAAGAATGCGGGGGTCTTGATTTCTGCGGTGGCGAGTGATGCTAGGCTGGCGAGTAGGCAACTGGTCCAGAGGGATGTTTTGGTGGTGTGCATAGTGAGAATGATGGATTGGAATAAGATAATAAGCTGGTGGAGGGTGAATTCTTTCTAGGGATGTGGCAAAACTATTGTTGTTGGTATGCCTTGAGGGTTTTTTGCAGTTCGTCGACGCGTCCCGGGTGTTTCTTGGCGATGTCGGTCATTTCTTTTGGATCGGACTTCAGGTTGTAGAGTTTTTTGTTCTCAACGAGTTTCCATGGACCTTTGCGGATGGCGAAGCGGCCACCGTAGTCGTGGTTGACGATGCAGGGTCGGTTGGGCAGGGATTTCTTCTCTCCTGTGATCAGTGGCAGGATACTGGTGCTGTCTTCGGCGTTGCCTGCGGGTATTTTGGCATCGAGGAGGTCGGCCACGGTCGCCATGAAATCGTTCATACAGACGAGTTCATCACAGCGGCTGCCTGCGGGGGTTTTTCCGGGCCAGCGGACGACGAATGGGACGCGGTGGCCGCCTTCGTGGATCTGGGCTTTGTGTCCCTTAAAATGGTTGTGCAGATCGACACCGTGTTTTTCCAGCTCCTTGAAGTTGGCGGCGTGTGCGGTGCCGTTGTCGGTGCTGAAAATGACGAGCGTATTTTTGGCGGCTCCAGATTGTTTCAGAGCGGTCATGATGTTGCCTACCACGGCGTCGGTTTCGATGACGAAGTCGGCGTAGTTGCTGATGCCGCTTTTACAGCGGAATTTTTCGCTGGTCGCGATGGGCGAGTGGGGTGATGTCAGCGGGACGTAGAGGAAGAAGGGTTTCTTGGTTTTACTCTGTTGGGTGATCCATTCGCAGGATTTTTTGGAGAGAGTGGGGAGGATTTCCTCAAGTTTCCAGCCGGGGAGCATGGGGCCGGGGGAGCCAAACATATCTTTGGGTTTGGGGACTGTGGGGACACCTTGGAGCCGGTCGTTTTTGATCCAGAGGTAGGGTGGGAAATTGGGGACATCGACGCCCCAGTAGTAGTCGAAGCCGTGGTCGGTCGGACCACCGGTGATCGGCTGTGTGAAATCGATTTTTTTTTCCACGGCTTCAACGCGTTTCGTGGCTTCTTTGGATTTAAAATGGGCGTCGGTGATTTCCAGAATGTCGTTGACGATCTTGCCGTCTTGATCGCGCCAATCCATGCCGAGATGCCACTTGCCGACCATGCCGGTGGCGTAGCCGTTCTGTTGCAGGAGTTCGGCGACGGTGAGGCGATCTTTTTCGATAAGCGGCGCGCCCCATGACCAGAGGACTTGTTTTTTGAGTTTGGTGCGCCAGCAGTAGCGACCTGTTAGAAGGCCGTAACGGGTCGGGGTGCAGACGGATGACCCCGAGTGGGCATCGGTGAAGTTCATCCCTTGGGAGATGAGCTTATCGATGTGCGGGGTCTTCATGTTTCCGATTTTCGCGTTGTTGGCGGAAACGGAATCGAAGCTCATGTCATCGGCGAGGATGAAGACGATGTTTGGTTTTATAGATGCTTGCACTCCCTTGTGGTCGTCCGCTGGCGCAGCAGCCGCAGATGGAAGATACAAGATACAAGAAGCAAGACAGGTGAATGTGAGTTTCATGGTGAGTGGTTATTTTTTCAGGACGTAGACGTAGTAGGCGCCGTAGACTTTTTTGTCAGCGGTGTGGAAGAGGGTGGTGAGGCGGGTTTTACCGGCTTTGAGGTTGAGGGTAAAGACGGCTTCCTTGTCGCCTGCTACGATTTTGGTTTCTGTTTTTTGGTTGCCGATTTGGAGGCTGGCTTTGATGGGTTCGATTTTTTGTCCGGGCACAGCGCGGAATGCTTGGTTTCCGGGGACGTCCTTGCCAGCGGGCAGGGAGGCATTGATGGGTTGGTCGGTTTCTTCTGGCCAGCGGCGCAGTCGGAATTCGTAGGTGCCGTCTTCGACGACTTTGACGTTCCAGAATCCGACCATACCATTACCCGTGGCGGCGGTGCGGATGTGACGTTGGTTCCAGGGGGTGGATTTGGTGGTGATCCAGTCGTGTGATGTGAGTCGGGCTGGGTTCTCGGCTGGGTGGCCGAGATAGATCGCGGTGTCTTGCGTGAAGGTTGGGAGAAGTTCGTCCCACCAGTTGTCGTAGAACTTGGTGAGTCGGGCAACGACATCCGGGTGCTTTGCGGCGACATTGGTTTTTTGGCCGGGGTCTTGTTTAATGTCGTAGAGTTCCTTGCCGTTATTGAATCGCCATTGGCTGGTCATGACGGCGCTATTACGCCATTTGATCGGGTCTTTGACGCGTTGGGAGTCGGTTACCAGAATTCGGTCTGGCCAGTCTTTGGCGGTGTTCTCGAGCAGGGGTCGGATGCTGCGGCCATCGAACTTGATGCCCTTGGGTGTAGCGATGGCGCAGAAGTCCATCAGGGTGGGGACGATATCGACGTGCGCGGTGATGGGCTTCACGTCGCGTCCTCCAGTGAGTTTTCCCTTTGGCCAGTAAGTGAAAAAGGGGACGCGGTGGCCGCCGTCGTACTCGCTGCCTTTTTGGCCGCGCATGCCAGAGTTGAAGACCTGGGCGCCTGCGGCGGTGCCGTTGTCAGTGGTGAAGATGAAGATGGTATTGTCGGTGAGCCCTTCATGGTCGAGAAAGGTGCGCATTTTGCCGACGTTGTCATCGATATTGGCGATCATGCCGTAGAAGTGGGCGCGGGCGAGTGAGCTTCGCCCTTTTTTGACCTCTTTTAATCCAATATATGGTTTCGCGTATTTGAGTGGCGCGTGCATTGGGCCGTGAGGTGCATTGGTGGATATGTAGGCGAGGAATGGTTTGCCGGCTTTTTTCTGGGCCTTGATGAAGCGGGTGGCGTAGTCAAAAAAGACATCGGTGCAGAATCCTTTGACGGGTGTGGGTTTACCGTTGTGCCAGTAAGAGCCATCGAAGTAGGCGTTGTCCCAGTAGTCCGGTGTTTGGCCGACGCCGCCACCTCCGTGGCGCAGGACTTCGGTGAAGCCGCGGTCTTCGGGTCGGTATGGATAGTTATCGCCGAGGTGCCATTTGCCGAACATGCCGGTGGCGTAGCCGGCGTCTTTGAAGATTTTCCCGATGGTGACTTCATTTTCACGTAGCATTGAGCGCCCCATGATGGTGTGCCAAACGCCGGTGCGGTTCGTCCAGTGGCCAGTTAGTAGGGCGGATCGGGTTGGTGAACAGGTGGGTGCGACGTGGTAGTCTGTTAGTCGAACCGACTCGCTGTGGAGCTGATCGAGGTTGGGGGTTTTAAGGATGGGGTTGCCGTGGCAACTGAGGTCGCCGTAGCCTTGGTCGTCGGTGATGACGATAACCACATTCGGCGGCTGAGAAGCCGCCGCCGAAGATGGCAGATAGAAGACAAGAGATGCAAGAGCGATGAGGTGGTGTTTCATGGTGGAGTGTTATTTTTTGGTGGGGATTCGTTTGATGAATTGTTCGAGCAGGTTGGGCCAATTGGCGGCAAGGTGTTTGCCTTTGACACCCATACCGAATCCGTGGCCGCCTTGTGGGTAGATGTGGAGTTCGCACGGGACTTTCATTTTGGTGGCTGCTTGGGCGAGCACGGTGCTGTTGTGTGAGCTGACGCCGTCGAACTGGTTGTGTGCGAGAAAAAGAGGCGGGGTGTCCTTGGTGATCAGGTGCTCGGCGGAGGCGGCGACTTTTTGTTCCTTGGTTGCGTTTGGTCCGAGGATTTTTCGAGTGCAGCCATGGGAGTAGGGTGCGATGGCACTGATGACGGGGTAGATCATGGCGGCGAAGTCGGGTCGGACGGAGATGTCTGATATGGGGTCGCCCTTGAGTTGATCGGCGTAGCGGGTGGCACACATGCTGGCGAGGTGACCGCCAGCTGAGAAGCCGAGGACACCGACTTTGTTAGGATCTATTTTGTATTGCGTGGCATTTTTGCGGACGTGCCGGATCGCCTGTCGCGCATCTAACAGAGGTCCTGGGAATTGGTAACCTTTTTGCCCGCCTTTTATAGTCACCCGGTAGTAAACGACGAAGCAGGTGATGCCTTTGCTATTAAAGAACTTAGCAACCTCTTCGCCTTCGTGTTTATGGGCGAGGATGCTGTAGCCGCCGCCGGGGAAGATGGCGAGCGCGTGACCGGTGGCGGTTTTGGGGTCGGCTGGGAATACCTTCATGGTGGCGCGACTGGTGTCGGTGACGCGCATGGGATCGACTTCGGAGTGGGCTTTGTGGACGTAGTCGTCGGGGAAGCCGGGGACCTTGTCGGGCCAAAGCCGAATGGGATCGGCCTGGGCGGAAGATGCAAGATACAAGACAGAAGATAGAAGAGTAAGGAGTGAGCGGGTCATGGTGATTGGGTTTGGCTAAAATGATTGTAAGAAACCATCATTGCTGTTTTTGGATTGTGAATTCGGTGGTGGCGTTGTGGGTGCCGAAACCGATATGGGAAATACTGGTCATAGATTCGCTGAATGGAGTCTTCATTGTTTGATTGTTGATGTGGAGGGTAGCCGTGCGTGTGTCGAGGTCGACGATGATTTTGCATGTTAATTTGCCCTTTGTCTGGCATGGTTTGACTGCGGCTTTTGTCCAGTCGGACCGGTTTTCAAACACGGTGATTTGATGCGACCCGATCCATGAGCCTGCGACGAGTGCGGAGGATGCCTGGTCGTCGCTGGCGAGGATGAGGAAGCCGTTCTTTTTATCTCCATCGAGGGAGGACATTGTCCAGGTGTAGGTGACTTTACCTGAGGTTAATGTTTTGGGTAGAGGTTTGAGGACGAAGCTTGCGGGTTTGTTAGCGCTGACTTTATAGCCCGCGTCATTTTTTTCTATACGGGCGTTCCCGGCGTAACTATCAACCTGTTTTTTATAGGTAGTGGCTATTTTTGGTATGGCTGTGACGTGTTTGGTCTTTGGGGTGTAGTCGTTTCCTGCGACAGGAAGCTTGTCTCCTTCGAGGCGGAGAACCATTGCGGGTGCTGAGATATCGCCTGGAGTTGCGGCGGCGGTGCCGATGCGGGCGATGAGTTTGCCGGGAAGCGAGAGTGAATTGCCGTCGATTTTTACCTGGGATAGGATGTCATCTGCTTCGGTGGCGAGGAGGTCTTGTGCCCAGACGTGTTTGAGGTTTTCGATGGGTCCGTCGAATTTGAGCACGAGTTCTTTGTAGTGACCAGCGATGCCAATTGGTTGGGAGGCGTCTTTGATTTTCACCGTGACTTTGGCGCGTGGTTCGAACCATTTATTACCGGGGGCGACTCGTCCTTCGGTGGCGATTCCTGTTGGTCCGTTAGGGTAGGTGGTGGTGCAGACGAATGGTGCCTCGCCGTCGGGTTCGACCGTTGGCAGGGGCATGTTACGAGCGATGATGGCGGGCGCGCTTTGGCTGACCATTTTCCCGTAGGTGTTTCTTGCCCATGTGTCCCATTCGGTGAACTTACATTGGTCGATGAGTTCGTGTTCTGACGACAGGTAGGTGCCTTGACCGGCGGGAAATGCGGGGGCGATACGTGACCATCGCCCGAAGCGCTGGGCTTCATCGATGCGTTTTTGCATGGCGCGGGGACCGGACAGTTGGTGGTGTAGATCGCGCCCTTTGTAGGTGCGCTGGTTCATTTCGGGGTGGCGTTTGCTGGCAACAAGAACACCCAGGCCGATGGCGGCATTACAGTCGTCTTGCACATTGAGGATGGCGCGGTATTCGGGTTGTTGTTGGGTTTGTTTGAGGATGTCGTGAACCCGGCGAAGAGTGGTTACTGACATGAGCAGTGGTGATGCATCGTAGGTGCGGAAGATATCGGAATTTTTTACACAGGAGAGCATGGGTTTTTGCAGACTGCCGCCGATTTCATAGACTGACGGGTAGCTGGGAAGATCCTGATTCCATTTTGGATTAATGTTACCACCAGCGCCGGTGATGTATTCGAGGATGAGTTCGGGATAGATCTCTTGTTTTGCCTTGTAGCTATGAAAATGTTGGGTGTCGCCGCCATCGATTTTCCAGTAGCGGATACCGGCGTATTTTGACCACTCGACAAATGTCCGTGCCTGCTGTTCGGTAACCCTCCCTCGGGTCCAGATTCCGAGCGAATTCCAACCGAGGTTTTTGATATCGGTGTTAAACTCCTTGAGACGTTCGCTCGGTTCGAGATTGGCGTAGCGGGGGAAGTCCTTTTCCTCGGTGATCAGATTAAAGAAAGCGGATCCACCGGCCATGCGTTTTTTGGCATCCTTGGTTTGCCAGCCGTGATCGATGAGGAAGATGTAGTCTTGTCGGCCACGAGGCAGGTAGGTGGTGGCCCAGCCGTCTTTTTGATTAAATAGGCTTTGTTCGTTGATTTCCTCGCGTGCGGCAGCGTTCGTGACTCCCTGAAGATTTTTGAGATCAGTGCCGTAACCGATCCAGTAGTTTTGTGAGTACCATGTGCACCAGTAATTAGGTGCTGTGGATGCTTTGCCCGGTACGAGGTTGGGTGCTGCCTGACCGGTTGCTTGAGAAAGAAATCCTAAAGCAAGTAGAATGGACGGGAGTGAGCGGATCATGGGTTTGAGTGTAACTTTGCTCCGCTCGATGCTGCGACGGAGGATTGCCATGCTTTGATGAGCTTGGTGAGTCGGGCGACTTGGTCTGGGTGTTTGTCGGCGAGGTTGTTTTGTTCTGATAGATCTTTCCCGAGGTTGAAGAGCTCGGTTTTTTTCCCGATGGTGACGAGTTTCCATGCGCCATCGCGGACGGCGATGTTTTCCTTGTGTTGCCAGAAGAGGGGTTTGCGTGGGATGGGGTTTCCTTTGAGGGCGGGCAGGACGTTGATGCCGTCGAACACCTGCTTGGGGAATTTTTTCCCCGGTGTGATGGCCAAAAAGGTGGGCAGCATGTCCATGCTGAGAATCGGTGTGTTGCATGTTTTCCCGGACGGAAGTTGGTCGGGCCAGTTGAACACTCCTGTGACGCGGTGTCCGCCTTCGTAGACCTGGCCTTTGTGACCGCGGAGGTTGCCGGCGGAGCCTATTTTGGCCGGGCCGTTATCGGAGGTGAAAATGATGAGGGTGTTGTTGCGGATGCCTTGTTTTTCGAGTTCGGTGACGATGTTGCCGATGCCTTCGTCCATCACCTCGATCATTTCCTTGTAGAGAGCCTTGGGGTTGTCGGTTTTGAGTTTCGGTTGTTGCCGGTTGGATTTGCCGGTGACGCGGAAGCCGGGGGTTTTGCGGCCTTGGATCGGGTAGTGGGGTGCGCCGTGGTTGACGACGAGCAGGAATGGCTGGTTTTTTTTCCGGCGGATGAAATCGATGGCGTAGTTGTTGATCAGGTCGGTGATGTAGCCGGGGTCGTCCTTGAGTTTGTCCTGCTGCCACCAGTCGAAGTAGCCTTCCTGGTCGATGTGGCGTTGGTAATCGACGTTACCGGAAACGAAGCCTTTGAACTCATCGAACCCTTGTTTGGTCGGATTAAACTTGGGGGCGTAGCCGAGGTGCCATTTTCCGAACATGGCGGTTTGGTAGCCGAGATCCTTCATGGCTTCGCCCATGGTCCATTCTGCGAGTGGCAGGCCGGTGTGGCGGTGGCTTCTAGCGGTGATGACGCCAGAGACGCCGGAGCGCTGCTGGTAGCGGCCTGTCATCAGGGCAGCGCGGGTGGGAGAGCAGACGGCACCGTTGGAATGGTAGTCGGTGCATTTCACGCCGGTGCTGGCGAGCTTGTCGATGTGGGGGGTCTGGATGGTCTTGCTGCCGTAGCAGGAGATGTCCCCGTAGCCGAGGTCGTCGGCCATGATGAAGATGATGTTGGGTTTTATAGAAGCTTGCACTCCTCCCACCTGCTTTGCAGGCGCACCGTCGTCCGCTTGGCCAGCAGCCGCAGAAGGAAGTGAGAAGAAGCAAACAGCAAGAGAGAGGGATAAGAGCTTTTTCATGAGGTAGAGCGTATAGATACGGGGAAGTTATCCTCAATCTGGCACGAGAAAAGGAAAATGCGTGATGAGCTAGGGTGAGTTATCCTAGTCAAGGCTGGCTCCGGAATCGCCAGTAGAGAATGAGGATCACACCGACAATTCCACCGGCGATGAATTTTTGCTGTGCAAGCTCCATGGTTTCGTGAGACGCGTTGCGACGGCTAAATGATAAAATGTAGAACAGAATACCTCCGATACTGAAGGCAATGCTGAGGCAGAGGAGGATCATGAAGTAATGGAAGACGCGGCCGAGCCAGCGTGGGGTGCGTGGTTCTTCTGCGCGGCCTTTATAGGTCTCGAATGAATCCCAGTCCGGTTCGTCATCGTTGTTCATGGGGGAGAGGAGTGATCAGTGATCCGTGTGCAGTAAGCAGTGATCCCTGGTCGGAAGGGGTAGCGCTTCCGTTACGCGGGGAGTTAGGAATTAGGGATTAGGATTTGGGTTACTTGATGAGATTATTCGTTTCGTGCGGGTCTTTTGTTAGGTCGAACTTGAGGAAGGGTTGGTCTTTTTTGAGGATGGTGTGGGTGTCCTTGGTGATGATGGATTTGTTTCCTGCCCAGAACGAGATGGCAGTGCCGTCGCTTGGGGTTGTGGGGTTACTGACGACCCTTGCGAGGGACATGCCGTCGAGTCCATCGGGTAGCGGGATGTTGGCGAGCTCGCAGAGTGTTGGGAAGATGTCGACGGTTTCGGCGACGGCATCGCTGGGCTTGCCTGCAGTTTGTTGATTGGGTATTTTGATGATTAGTGGAGAGTGCAGAGCGGTGTGGTAGAGGTGGTGTTTTCCCCAGATGGCTTTTTCGCCAAGGCTGAACCCGTGGTCGCCCCAGAGGATGATGATGGTGTTGTTAGTAGTGCCTGATTTTTCCAGGTAGGCGAGCAGCTTACCCACGTTGTCGTCCACGTAGCTGGTGCTGGCAGCGTAATGCTTGCGCACCTTGAGTGCGTAGTCGGCGTTTTTGCGCGGGTCATTTTTATCCGCGTAGTTGCCCATGAACTCTCCGCTGCGGTGCCAGAGGGACGGGCCTGTGGGTTTGTTAGGATCGGGGATGGGTGGGAATTCTACATTTTTGTAGTGATCGAGGAATTTCTGGGGTGCGGTGAACGGGAGGTGCGGTTTGATGAACCCAACGGCGAGTAGCCATGGTTTGCCGGTCTTTGTTAGGATATCAATTTCCTGTTGAGCACCTGTGAGAATGAGATCGTCCGGATAGGCGGGTGTGTTTGTTGTTGTTTCGATTCTCGGGCTGTAGGCGCGGGTTCTTGGCTTACCACCTGCGAATGCGTGCATGGCACCGCGTGGCGTTTTCCAATCGCCGCAGGGCATCAATGAACGTGTCCAGGAGCCGGGCATTTCCGGTTTTTCGGGATCGTTCCATTCCTTGCCCATGAATCC
>Ga0315320_10000048_pt1 | contig 87914 bp, 57 predicted proteins | sample M140m21515metaG_FD_203458 | JGI IMG/M metagenome (GOLD analysis project Ga0315320, IMG submission 203458) | Ammonia-oxidizing marine archaeal communities from Monterey Bay, California, United States - M1 40m 21515 | ecosystem: Environmental > Aquatic > Marine > Coastal | place: USA: California... | reverse complement strand
GGACGCGTATCACAGCTACATTTGAAAGATCTAAAAAGCGGAATCAATCTCCCAAATTATGGTGGCATTCCCAATGATGCTTTCAAGGAACTGGGAAGTGGCATAATCGACATGGAGCCAATTATTGAAGCTGCGGAAAAAGCCGGGGTGGCTCACTGCCATGTTGAACAAGACCATTCACCTGATGCGATCAAGAGCATTCAGCAAAGCATCAAATATTTAGGAATGCTGTAGGGGCTTTTGGCGGTTCAGGCAGTTGAGTGTAATAGCTGTATTTCCCCTGAAAACTGAAGATTTGATGTTCGTTGGGTTCGATTTCCAAAACACATCTCACTCTTTTCCACATTATCCCAATTGGAATCTGTGGACCTAGGGGATTTCCCTGATTGGGTTCAGAGATTACTCAGAGAATTAGTCGTGGATACAAGTGTGCCGGTACGGCGTAGGATGGTGGTCTTGCTATTCCATTTTACTGCAACAGCAAGTCACCCTCAATTGGCACAAACTTCGACGCCGAATTAATCAGAGATCTCGCTGTAAGCTGGGCGACCCCATAAATTTCAGCCGAAACTCCAAAGTCATTTCCTATTTTACTCAATAATAAATCAAAATCGCCATCCCCAGAAGCAAGCACCACAACGTCTGTGTTTTTTGCGTGCTCCATAATATCAAGTGTTATGCCAACATCCCAATCACCCTTTGCCGAACCATCACTTCTTTGAATGAATGGCTTTAGTTTTAATTCGAACCCAATCCCCTTAAGTATGTTTTGGAATTGTTTCTGTTTTTCATCACCCCTATCAATCGCATAGGCGATCGCTTTCACCACTTTCCTATTCGAAGCTGCCTTAGCCCAAAATGCGTTATAGTCGAAGTGACACTGGTGGATCTGTTTTGTGGTGTAGTAAATATTTTGAATATCCACAAAAATGGCAACTTTTTCCATGAATTCTATAGGCTTGGTTGAGTTTTTTTAAGATAAAGTTCAGAGAATTAGTCGTGGATACAACTGGGTAATCTGTGTCGAGATATGTGAGATCTCCCGGGAGACTTGGATCTCAACGTGATTGATGAATTATCTGAGATGATCAGGGTGGATGAAGAGAGTTATTTTATTTGTCTGAGGGTTACTTGCCCACCTTGTGGTGCGACTGTTCGTTTACCATCGTTACCTATTGTTGCAATCCCTGTAATGCTGCTATTATTATTGATTCTCTTAATCATTATCATGCCATCACTACGTTTAACGTGTATTTCTCCGTCTACTATTTTCCACGTATACTCTGATTCATCTTTCTCACCATTTCTATGCTGTTCATACATCCCATCGTCAAGGAGGACTGATCTGTACGTATTTCCACCTTCCTTCATCTCATAAGTCCCAACAATCCTCTCTCTTAGTGTTAGCTCCTTAGATGGAGTTTCTTTTTCTGCTTTCTTCTTGGCAGGTTTTACCGGGGTGTTGTTACTCTTGTTGGTGTTAGTGGTTGGTCTTTCTTCCCCACACCCCAAAACCAACAAACCCATAACAATTGAAATTAGTACTTTCATCGCTGAGAGAACTCTACCTCACCATCCTGATTCAGAGAAGTTCAGGGAATCATCACACCAATCCTACTGTTCTCTCCAATTCCCCAGAAAACGGGGGATTCAATGTTCATTGGGTTCGATTCCCAAAACACATTGTAGTTCACTGGAGCCGAACTCGCGTATAAGGGCTTGAGATATAAGTGTTATAGGCCCGTCCACCACGTAGAATAGTTTTGCGGTGGTTACTAAATAAATCGATATGCTGTTTACCCTTTTCTCGAGGCAATGTGAAATTCCATGAATTATCTTCTTCCTGATATTTCATGGGTGCAGACTGACCTTCCGGGAAAAGATCTCCCAAAAAGGCCGCACTGCCATCAGGCCCACGGTCATGCATCCACCAAATTTGCCCGCTCTGGGCTTTAACTCCCTCTGGAAAAATTACTTTAATCTTTACCCTATCCTCGTTAGCCCGGCTCACCACTCGTGGTGGAGGCAATAAACCTTCTCCCCCAAAAAAATGGCGTAGAAGAAAAGCCGCCTTATTCTGTTCACCTCGTTCAGCAGCTGGATGCGCACCCTCAATCCCATGGCCGGAATTGGCACGCAGATAGATCGGCACCTCCGGATAATATTTGCCCCCCCAATTCAGATCGAACGCCACAAAATCATGGGTGCCCGGGTGAAACAATACCTCTGCCCCGCGCTTTTTTAATTCAGCCAATTTCGGCCCCACAAAGACTTCCGGAGACATCGCTTTTGCCAATCGCTGCAGATCACTCCATTTGTGTCCCACCTCAAGTGCGTCCCGATTATAAACCGGGCCAAAGGTTCCCCCGAGAAAGACATGATTGAAGATTCGGCGTTCATCAACGCGCTTTCCCTGATTACGCAACCGCGCCGCATATCGCTCATTTGCTTTCCTCAAATCAGCCCACGCTTTTTCATCACAAAGTCGAAGCGGTGAGGGCCAGATGGGTGAGACCGACGCGTGTAATGCCGTTAGCCGGTCATCCTGCAACAAGGCCACTGAAGGTGAGGCTCCGTTCTTCGAACCACCCGACATGGCGACCTTGCCTTTCTCGAAATGATCCTTCTCGGCATAAGCGGCAGTAGTTGCACGCATCAAAGCCGCGGGCCAGCCCCAGTATTGGATGGAATATTTCGGGTTTAAGGTCTCAATAAACCGTCGCTCAGCCATGCGGCCAAGTTCTGCCTGACCCGATGCTGGTAAGACTTGTACCACGGTGAATACTAACCCTACTCCTCCCCGCAATAGCTCTGCATCCAATCCGCGCGGTGGAAAATCATTCTGCATATTGCGCAGCTGATGGCCGCCGGTAAGGTGAAAGCCCTTGGCCTTGCGGTCTTGTGGTACAATCAACCGTACAGGTAATCGGTATTCCTTTCCCGGAACCAGTTCGCCCACACGAATGGTAATGAGCTTCTGCCGGGTCATCACTTCCCCACGAACAGGATACCAATCCTTCAACACCTTCACGTCGAGCGTAGAGGCATCACGAATGGCGGCCATGTCGAATAACTCGGCAGCCGGCGCAGTGACTACGCCAAACCCCATCCCTATCAACAACCAAACTTTCGTGAACTTCATTTTGTGATCAATTTAAGTGCGCTCTCAGCAAATCGTTTGCCCAGTGTTTTGTATCCCTCAGCCGAGTAATGGAGGTCATCCTTAATTTCTTTACCACGTCGATTCTTGCCATCATTCAGATCATCGGTATCCACCCAAACGAAGCGTGGGCTGGAGTCGGCAACTTTAACCTGAGCTTCGCGAACCATGATCCAGTGTGGGTACTGTTTGTTTCCTAAATCAAAATCACTGAGCCGGCCAATGACAAAATCGATATCAGTCCGCTTGAGATCAGCACTGAGCTGGGAGTGCAACCCTCGAAGGCTGGCTTCATATACCGGACCCCACAACATCTTGGCATCCCGCTCGCCCTGCATCCAAATAAAGGTCACAGTCTTTAACTTTTCACCTTTAATTTCCGAATTCACTTTGCTCATTAAGCGGTCGTACAAATCCCCGGTCGTTTTGGGTTTTTCTCCCGCTGGCGATTTCCAGTCCTTAAACCATCGCTGAATCGGTTGCCCTCCGAGTGCGTCCTGCACCACGATCACATTACCCTTGCCCAACGCCTTCTCTACCGCCGGCGTAAAAGCCTCCTGAGGCCGGTGGCCCTGCATGTTCGATTGGCCGGACAGGATAAAGAGATGCTTAGCGTTATCGGCATAAAGCGAATTGGAAATAACGATAACCAGCAAGAAGGTTGCTTGAAAGAGGTGTTTCATACGGGACCGCATCCTGAAGATCGTTTTTGATGAAAACAATCCTAATCGGATGGGGCCAAAACTACGGATTTACCTTTGGACCGCGGGTCGTGAACCGCCTTAAATTTGCCCTCAAACCATCCCACAGCCTGAGTCGCTCCCATGGAGTTGTACAACTTTAGCTGATGCCCCCGCTGCCGGAGTTGATTCAACATATTTTGGCCGGCTTTAAGCTCAATACGTAGGGTATCAGGCTTCCATTGATGATGAAACCGCGGTTGAGCCAGTGCCTCTTTGAGAGACAAACCATAATCAAGCGTGTGCACCATTGCCAACAAAGTCTGGGTGATGATCGTCGGCCCACCTGCAGCACCCACCGCCAGTACCGGCTGGTTTCCTTTAAGTACCAGCGTCGGGCTCATGCTGGATAAAGGTCGCTTCCCGGGTTCCACACTATTAGCTTCAGCTCCCAATAAACCGAAGGCATTTGGAGCACCCGGAGCAACGGCAAAATCATCCATCTCATTATTCATCAAAACGCCTGTACCGGGGATCACCACCTTCGATCCAAAATGAGTATTGATCGTAGCGGTGATTGCAACCCAATTGCCTGCGCTATCAGCACAGGAAAAATGTGTGGTGTGCTTATCAAAAACATCCTCAGTAACCTTCGGCGGCATGCCATGGGATTTAACTTCAATTATCTGTTTGGGGTGAATGCGGGCGGCTAATTTCCGAGCATACCCTTTATCCATCAGACCACGTGGCACTTTTGCGAAAGCCGGATCTCCCAGCCAATGGGCGCGATCGGCAAAAGCCAGCTTCATAGATTCGGAAATAAGGTGGAAGAAATCAGCCGATCTCGGATTAATCTTCTTGAGATTACGAGCCTCAAGCATGTTCAATATTTGAATTACATGAACCCCTCCTGAACTGGGCGGCGGCATACCGTAGACAGTGTATCCGCGATAGGTTGTCTGCACGGGTGCTGGTCGTGTGATAGTGTACTGGGCAAAATCCGCCTCGGATAAAACCCCGTCATTAGCAGTCATCCACGCTGCGGTTTTTTTGGCAAAAGGGCCCTTATAAAACCAGTCTGTACCATGCGCCGCCACCTGTCGGTACGTGTTAGCAAGATCGGTTTGTTTCAAAACAGCTCCGGCCTGATACGGATTACCCTTGGTATCCAAAAATATCCGCGCTGAAGCCGGAAATTTTTTTAGATCGAACGATCTACCTTTCAATGTGGAAGCGTAGGCCGCTGGAATCTTAAAACCCTGCTCAGCAATTGCCGCAGCTTTGAGTAAATGCTTGCGAAACGGGATGCGTCCATGTGTCTCACTTAATTGCGCATACGCCATTAAAGCACCAGGAACCGCCACCGCAAGCGCTCCTACCCGGCTTAAATTCGGATTCGCCTCACCATTACGGAGATACAAATCTCGGTGTGCCCGATCTGGTGCCTTTTCTCGACCATTGATTGTAAAAACAGTCCCGTCAGCAAGCCGACAGACTACAAAGCAGCCGCCACCAATGCCGGAATTATAACCGTTCACTACACCCAATGTTAAGCCCGCTGCCACAGCAGCGTCGATAGCATTACCGCCATCCTTAAGTGCCTGCACTGCTGCATCGGTGGCGATAGGGTCGACCGTAGCAATCGCCCCACCCAATGCACCTTCAGCTTTCAGAAAGCCAAGACACAGCAAAATGCCGCATAACCACCCAGCCAATCTTCTTTTAATCATCGCCAATCCAACTCGCTGTGGAGCTGGTTAAAATTCTCGTGACCGGTTGCGGTCACCGCCACCATGTCCTCCACGCGCACACCGCCGTGGATGGCCGAGTACAGGCCGGGCTCCACGGTCAAAACTTCGCGCTCCAGAATCTCGCCGCCACCGGTGGCCAGTAGGATTGGTTCGTGCACATCCAGCCCGATTCCGTGCCCTGTGCCGTGGCGCATTCCAATCCAGTCCTCATCCTTCTCCGAGGTCGGCGCGCCCATGGAGTAGCCGCCATCGCGGATCACCGCCGCCACCGCCTCGTGTACAACCTGCCCAGTGGTGCCCGGCTGTAGCGTCGCGCAGCCAGCGGCATTTGCGCGGACCACGCAGGCATGCATGTCTCGCACTATATCTGACACATCCCCGTTCACCACCGTGCGCGTGCAGTCGCCGCAGTAGTGCGTGTGATTATGCGTCGGAAAAATATCAACGATCACCGGTAAATCCTTACGCAACGGCCCCGTGCCGAAGTGATGACAATCGGCCACGTGCGGCACGGTCACCACGATCGAGTCATGCAACGTAGTGCAATCATGATCCAAAACAAAACGACTGATCAACTGCCGCACGCGCTCGGACGTCAGCGCCGCGCCTTCGTGTTGCAGCACGCCTTCGGCATCAGCCGGGGCGCGGGCGATCAACGAACACGCCATTTCCATGGTGGCTTCGGTGATCTTTTGAACCGCACGCAAATGCTCGAGTTCTTCGTCATTCTTCACGCGACGTTGCACCACGCCATAGTCCCCATCGTAATTCAGCGTGATGCCCGCCTGTTGCAGCTGATGCGCAAAGAGAAACGGTAGGGTCCGCTCCACCCGCACTATCGACACCCCCGCCTGCCGCAGGCATTCCGCGCCGGCCTGCGCCAGCGCCGTGTCGCGGTCGCCGTCCAGCCCGCCTGCGGGCATGTAATCCGCAGCGCACCCGATGCGATCGGCTTGCGCCAGCCGCTTGGCGCGATCCATTTCAATATCGCGCACCAACAACACCGTCTCGCCTCCCGGCAACTCGGAAAAGAACGCCGAGTCACCAACGGAAAATTGAATGCGATGAAACAACGTCATGTTCACCGCCGGCACTCCGGCCAAAACTGTCGCTGATTCGCTCATCGGTTACCTTTCATCAACTCATGCGATTGCCGTACTACGGTGGATACATCCAATTCGGCACTGATCTTCGGATATTTTCGTGAGGCCAAAAACCACTCTTCGGTAAAGGTTGCACGCCCTCCGGGTTTCAGTATTTCCCGTGGCCCGATAGGCTCCAGCTCGCACATCGGACGCTCGGATGGATACCAAATGGACAGAGTAAGTGAGGCCATCTCGCCATAGACCCGATCCGGGAATGTTGGCCACCGTTTCACGAACAATAGATCGTTACGCGATAGGTAGGCCATCCAGCCCGCCATACTGTCAAAGCCCAGTTTGGGTTTTGACGGCGGCCGATCGATTACCAGATAATTCCCCTGACGCGTGATAGCCGGATCATCGGGGGCAAAGTCGATCAACAAATGGTCTTGATACAGCACGTACTCTTTAGGCATCCGGCTAACACCGCTCAAAGGCACGATGCAAATCCCCTGCCCCTGAGCAAATCCACGCCCCCAGTAACATACCTGCCTTGTCTCTCTTGATATATTGATAACCGTTTGCCGACACACTAAATACGCCGTGTCTTTGGCCAATACAAACTCGCGCACAATTTGGAAACCAGTGGAGGCATCCTTGCCACTGGTCAGTCGCGCGGCACGCGCACCGATGATCTCTCCTCGATACGGCCCACGAAACAACGCCTCTCGCCTAGGCAAAATCCTTTCGGGACCTATATCAAATCGGCCAGCACTTCCATCCCGTCGATCACCCGCACGTGTAGAATCCAGCCAAAGCGCGTTCTTGCCTCCTATAGAATACTCCAACACACGTCCGCCCACAGCGGGACACAAGATCACTCGAGCCTTACTGTTGGTTAATTCAATGCAGTTATTGAATCCGTGAAATGCGACCACCCGCGCACCTTCAGCCGCCGACAGAAACGGCACCATCACCCCCAATAACCACACCAAACTCTGCCAAAACTTCATGTGCTCACCGTACCGTTTCCGCCCGCGCGCGGCAGCAAAAAAGCCAACGACAACCGGTGTGTTGCTGGGTTTTTAAAAAACAAACTCAAATAAATCCTTGTCATCACGCCAAATCTCACGTAAACACCGCCGCTCACGAGGTTTTCGCGGAGTGCTCTACACTCCATTTATGCGAATACATCCCGATCCAGGTCAGGCCTGCTTTTCGGTATGGCCTTGGCTGAATCCTTCAGCCACTTCTGTTACTGCGTCCGGCAGTATGGAAGGAACACACACCCGGACCGGAAAATATGATCTCAAAATCCCGCCCACGGCGGAGGCGCAATGCTTCCGCAGAGCAGCCTAATCGTCGTCATGGACGATCACGGCCCAATCCCCGTCACTCTGAGCGCCAACCCGCGCCCAGCGATCGCGAATTCGACGCCCCGAAAGCAGCCGACAAACCCAGTAAGCCTACGGGCCGACCTCGGGGCGTGTTTGGCACGTTAATTCCCGAATTACAAAAGGCCATCTCGGGCGAGGGCTATTCAGTGCCCACTGAGATTCAGGCCGAATGCATTCCGCCTGTGATTGATGGTTGCGACGTGATCGGCAGTGCGCAAACCGGTACGGGCAAAACCGCAGCCTTCGCCTTGCCGCTGCTGCAACAGCTTTCTTTTGAAAACCGCCGGGCACGCAGCCGCGCGCCGCGGGCGTTGATCCTAGCGCCTACCCGCGAGTTGGCCGCCCAGATTGGCGGCAGCCTCCAAACCTACGGACGGTTTCTGCAGCTCAACCACACGGTAATCTTCGGTGGCGTGAACCAATATCGTCAGGTCAAGGACATGCACCGAGGTGTGGATGTGTTGGTGGCCACGCCCGGTCGCCTGCTGGACCTGATGAATCAGGGCCACATTCAGCTGGAACACGTCGAGATGTTCATTCTCGATGAGGTCGATCGTATGCTCGACATGGGGTTCATACCCGACATTGAACGCATCCGCGCCAAACTGCCGACCGAACGGCAGACGCTCTTTTTCTCCGCCACCATGAACGCCAAAATGGAAACCGTGGCTCGTTCCATGGTGCGCAACCCCGTTCGCATCGCCATTGAGCCCGAGGCTCCGGCGGTGGAACGCATCGAGCAAGCCGTGCTGTTTGTGGATCAAAAGCAGAAGGACAAACTGCTGCTCGAATTTATCGACACGCTGGAGGGCGACAAAATGATTCTGTTTACTCAGATGAAACATCAGGCCAATCGTGTGGCGGAAAAGCTGACGCAGGCCGGGATCCGAAGCGAAGCCATTCACGGAAATAAATCGCAGGCCGCCCGAACCCGGGCGCTAGCAGGTTTCAAGCAGGGCCGCTTCCGTGTGCTGGTTGCCACGGATGTTGCCGCGCGAGGACTGGATGTCGACGACATCACGCAGGTCATCAATTACGATCTACCCATGGAACCGGAAACCTACGTGCACCGCATCGGCCGCACGGGCCGCGCAGGCATGAATGGCCAGGCCTATTCCTTCTGCAGTGCCGAGGAACGCTCTCTCCTGCGGCAGATCGAACGGCTACTGGGCAAAGCGGTTCCGGCGGTTCTGGATCACCCCTACCACTCCGAGGAAGCTTTTCATTCCAAACAGCCGGCCCCGAAAAACTTTGGCCGGCAAAGCCGCGGCGGTCGGCGTCCCGGTAAATTCAAAGGTAATCACCGCGGCAATCACCGCGGCAAACGCGGTCGGCGTTAGCGCCGGTCAGCCCTTCAGAAACCGCTCGAAGAATTCGTAAATCACCGCATTGCTCTCCGCAGTGGGCGCGTGCTTGGGGCGGTTTGTCATGGCCACCCGATTCTGAACGCCGAGGAGATTGTTGACCGAAATGGTGTGGTTAAGCGCCTCCCAACGGTGTGGGGAATCCTCCGAGCCGCCACTGACTAAAAACGGCCGCGGCGCCATCAGGGCTTGCAGTTCATGCAGATCGCGCTGGGCGGCGAGCAGCTTGGGATATAACCCTCGCGCGGGATTGTCCGCCGTGGGTATACCGCGTTTTCGCCAGGGCTTGGGATGATAGCCGAGATACCACGGCTCCCAGTAATTCACGCTCGGGCGCGCATCAAACACAATGCCCGGATCCGACCATGCCGCGCAGGCGAATTTATCAAATAAACACGAGGCAAACATCGCCCATTTACCCCCGTATGAATGGCCGACGATGCCGATTCGTTTGGCATCCACCTCCGGACGTTGGGCCAGCACGTACCACGCATTAGCGGCTGCGCAGCCGAGCATGGAGAGCGGCTGCACTGTGGCATTTTTGATCGAGGGATAATAGGTGGCATAGGTGCGGCTGTTTGTCGTTTCCGTGCTACCGATGGAGAACACCACGAATCCACGGCGGACCAGTTGCAACGCGTAATCGCGGAAAGGATTCTCCCTTAGCCCGACCGCTGATTCCGGCTCATAATAAACTGTCACAACTGCCGGCCATTTGCCTTTTATTTTAGATATAGGGACCAGTAGATACCCAATGGTGCTTTCCACCGGAGTCCACTTGAACTGCACTTTTAATTGCCGAAAATTCTCCCGCCGTTTCTCCTCAAGCACTTTCACCTTCGGCTCCGTAATTAACTTCGGCCAGGGTCCCATCAACTGCATCCAATCTCTCAAAATCTCTGCACGCCGACGCCTCCAATCTACTGGCGCTTTCACTTCCGAACCGTCATTAAAAATCAGCGGGGACCGATATGAACCTAGCTCCTCACGCCATTCCACCGGTGGAGTAAAATAGGAATTTTCCCTGCCAATGACATCGTGCCGTGCCGACAAATCCAACGCCGTCAAACCCGCCACCGCTTCGAGGAAGTTTCGACGGTTTGGTTGGATTTGCATGAGCCAATATTAACGGTCCATTGTAAATTCACAAGCTGGCAACTAACCGAATTAGCCTGACAAACGGCCTTTTTCCAAGACAATCCACCGCATGCAAGATAGTACTATTTCAGCACTCTTTGAAGAATGGAACACAGCGCTTCAAACCGGGAGTCCTAAGAACGTAGTGACTCTCTATGAGCCCAACGCCATCTTGCTCCCCACTGTCTCCAACAAAGTTCGCCATAACCATGAGGAAATTGAGAACTATTTTTTCAATTTCATCAAGAAAGGCCCAAAGGGAGTCATCAATGAATCGAATATTCGTACCTTCGGAAATATCGCGATCAACTCAGGAGTTTATACATTTTCCTTTAACGACGGCAACACAGTACAAGCTAGGTTCACCTTCGTTTACCGACGAAACGAGCAGCGTTGGCTAATTATTGAACATCATTCTTCCGCAATGCCAGAAGGATGACATTCAGCCTCTATATAGTTTTATAACGAAGATGAAAAATATCTTGGTAATCATATTTTTACCGGCTCAAGCATCACAAATACTGATCAAATAGATTCGAAATCTCTCACAAAATCCGCACAGCGTTTAGCATAGTCACGTGCATCTTCGTTCGTTTCAATAGATTCGGCTTGGTGGATAGTAAAGTGGCCGGTCCAGTTTATTCCTCTCAGGCCGGCAAACACCGCCGCAGTTTCTACGCCTCCTGCTTCCCAAATGGGTAGGTGATGAAAACGCACCTCATCGCGACAATACGTGGGCAGCGATACGGGGCCGGCCTCGTCGAGGCGATGATTTTGGATGTAGACATTCATCAGGTGCGGCGCAAGTTGGCGGAGGGTATCCACGCCGTAGGGCTCGCCGCAGAGCATGAGGTTGGCCGGCTCGTAGATGAGGCCGAAGTTGGGTTGGCCGATAGCTTTGAGGTTGGCGAGGATTTGATCGACCGTTTCAAATACCGATGTGGTGTGGCATTGATGCGCCAGTCGAATCCCGCGATCCGCTGCCTGCTTGGCCGCTTCACGGGCGTGCAGTAAATCCGCGTTCGACTTCAAACACACGCGAATAAGATCGCAGCCCAACGCCTCGGCGACCTCGAGACTGGGGCCGATATCCCGTAAACTATTCGGCCCATCGGCGTTGTTGAGGGGCACATTGGAATCCGCTGTCACCATGGCCACGTGCAGCCCGCTAACTTCGACCGTCTCCCGCATTCGGTGCAAATCTTCCAACGGCGTCTGCACCCCACCGGCACTGGCGCGCATGCAGACGGCGTCATAACCCGTCTCCGCCGCAATGGAAACCAGTTCTGCAAACGGAACATGCAGCCTCGTCTTGCACGCGGCTTCAACAATGCGGACCGAAAGGGAAAGTTGCATGGACAGAGAGGATGCTGTCTCTTTCGTTGAATCACTCATGATTAAGCAAGTCGGGCTTTGATCCTGTCGCCCATAATGCAAACAGGCAACACATCAAAAGTTAGACCAACTCAATTGACGGCTTGGTCGTGGTGATAACATCGATGATGTCATCGGCCAAATTTAGGGAATAGTGGCTCACAGGATCGTCCACCAGGTCACTGATCAGCGAGTTATTGATGACATATTCCAGATAAGCTGAATCAGCATACTGACAAAGCACTCGACCACCTACTTGATTAATTTGACCCTGCTCCGCGGCACAGTAAGATTCATCCGTTATTTGATACGCCAAAACATGTGAAAACCTTACTCGGATACGCTTGCTTTTCTCAGTGACCTCGATGGGTGATGCCCCTTTTAGGGACAACCCCTTATCTATTAGCACATCCTCAGATACGGCGGAAATGATTCCCTCGGCGATATCAACCTCAAGGAGTGCCCCTTCGTAGTGAAGCCGCTCCAGGAACCACCATTCCGACCCGGCCAATAGATCGCTCATGGCTCAGGGTTTGCCGTCCCAATTCGCCCACCAATTCTTGAATAGCTTTAATTGTTCCTCGGCGTAGCGGCGTTGACTTTCACTGAGCTGATCGGTCGGATTGAAGTGATGAGTGAAATCGGTGTCCCCCTGCAACACGAGGAGGTACTTATAATAGAGCACAAGATCTGGGCCTTCGTCGAAGACGGATAGTACGTGCAGTGCTTGCTCTAATTCCTTGGCAAAACGTCGAGCCGTATGACAGCCATCAGCGGCCTCGCCACAGAGCTTGAGGTAATGCAGCACCTCAGCAGGCAAACAGTTTCCGATGCCAGTGATGGCGCCGCGCGCGCCGCAATTGACGAAGCCGTGGAAGACTTGTGTGTCTACACCGGCCATCAGCACAAGGGTGTCATCCGTGCTGGTGATGTGCTCGGCGGCGTAGCTGAGGGCATTAGCTCCACCGAATTCCTTGAAGCCAACAAGATTTGAAAATTCATTACGCAGGTTGAAGAATAAATCTGCCTTCGTCTCAAAGCCATAGTAGGGGCTATTGTAAATTACCGCGGGCAGCTCCGGTGCCGCACCAAGGATGGCGGCAAAATGATCACGTTGAGCTGCAGGCGAAGTGCCGCGGGAGAGCAAGCGAGGGATAACCATAAGCCCTTTGGCTCCTACGTCCCGGGCGTGGGCGGCATGGGCGACAGCAGTGCGGGTGTTTACCGCACCGGTACCTACAATAACCGGCACGCCAGCCTCGACAAGCGCGGTAACGCCGGTTTGGCGCTGGTCATCGGTGAGCAGTGGCCAATCACCCATGGAGCCGCAATAGACGGCAGCATTCATGCCGGCTTGGATGAGTTCCTTACCCTTGCGCACAAGGGCCTCGGTCTTCGGAGCCCCCGTGTCATTACAGGGCGTCATTAGAGCGGGGATACCGCCACAAAAAATTGAGTTATCCATGGCTCTGCGGACAGGTTTTAGGGCGATTCAGCAGTTTTGTCCATATTCATACGCCCAATTCCGCCATTGACGAAAGGCGACCTCGCAGCAAGAGTTTGGCCATGACCAAACATTTGCTCATTCCAATTCTGTTACTGGCCTTTTCTCTAAACGTTTTGGCGAAGGATAAATACACGCCGATATTTGATGACAAAACACTGAAGGGCTGGACACAGCGCAATGGCACTGCGACGTACCGCGTGGAGAATAAAGCTATTGTCGGAAAGACTAAGGAAGGCAGTCCGAATTCGTTCCTCTGCACGGACAAGCTCTACGGCAATTTTGACCTGAAGTTTGAGGTGAAAGTCGATAACGGCCTAAACAGCGGCGTACAGATCCGTTCGCAGACCAAGGACGGCCCCAAGGGTCGTGTGAATGGGCCGCAGGTGGAGATTGAGATGAGCGGTAAGAACGGCGCAGAATCCGGTTATATTTACGGCGAGGCCGCTGGCGGCTGGATGACGCCTGCGGACAAGCGTAAACCGCACAAGCATTTCAAGGACGGTGAATGGAATGCTTACCGCGTGGTCGCCAAGGATGCGCACATTCAGGTATGGATTAACGGCGTGCAGATTTCCGACCTCGTGGATAAGGAAAAATTGAAAAGCCATCCAAAGGGATTCATCGGCCTACAGGTGCACGGCATCCGCAAAGGCAGCGGCCCCTTCGAGGTGAGCTGGCGCAACCTTGGCATAATTGAGCTGAAGTAACCTTTAATGATATTGAACATGAAAAAGTTTTTTCTCATCGCATTTCTCAGCCTCGCCACTTTGGTGCAGGCGGATGACAAGGGCTGGGTAACACTCTACAACGGCAAGGATCTCACCGGCTGGAAAACCACCGGCAACTGGCTTCCACAAAAGGACGGCTCACTACTCATCAAGCCTCGCCCCGGTGAGAAGGGTTGGCAGCGCTACTCCGCCTACCTTACCTCCGAGAAAAAGTACAAGGACTTCATTTTGGAAGTGGAATACAAGTATCCACCCAAGGGTAACAGCGGCGTCTACTTTCGGATCGGCGACCCCCAGGATCCAGTCAAGACGGGCATCGAATGCCAAGTGCTAGACTCCTTTGGCAAGGCCAACGATAAGATGACCGCCCATGATCACGGCGGGATAATCCGCACTGTCGGACCTACCAAGAACATGTCCAAAAAGCCTGGTGAGTGGAACAAAATGATTGTCACCTGTAAGGGCTATCACCTCAAGGTGGACCTCAACGGTGAGAAGATCGTGGACATACAACTAGACGAGACTCCTGTTAAGGACCGGCCTCTTGAAGGCTACATTTCCCTGCAAGACCACGGTGAACCCAACAACCTTCACTTCCGGAACATCAAGATCAAGGAAATCAAATAAGCTCCGCAGGTCAGAACCCGTCCGCCACCTCGAAGAGCATCTCTTGAACGTCGGTCAGCACTTCCCCGATGAAGAATGCTTCGAAGCCATGAAGCAAATGATCGAGGGAGAATAAGCCGCTACTGAAGCTCCTGCAGCTTGGCGGCGGCGGCTTCCCAATCGGGGGTGAGGCAATCGAGGGTGGTTTGAGCGGAGGTGAGATCGCGGTTGATGGTCATGGCGCGCGCGGGATTTTCGTAGGTCTCAGGCTTTTCCAATTCCTCGGTCAGCTTGGTGATCTTCTGCTCGGCGGCCTGGATTTCTTCCTCGAGCCGTTTCACTTCCTTTTCCACGCCACGCCGTTCGCGGCTGCGGACCTGTCGGGCTTCGGCCTCGGCGCGTTTCTGGGCGCGACGATCCACCTTCACCTTGGCTGGGGTAGCCTTGACCGGGGCACCGTTGCTGCCCAGCGTGAGTCCGGCTCGGGCGGTTTCAGCCCGGGTTTTTTGAAGATAATAATCGTAGCCACCGGGGAAGTTTCGAAGCTTGCCGGCGTTGACGTGGATGGTGTGCGCGGAAATGGCGCGGATAAAATGGACATCGTGGCTGATGAACACCAGCGTGCCTTCGTACAGTTTCATCGCGGCGATGAGCGCATCGATGCTGGCCATGTCGAGGTGTGTGGTGGGCTCGTCCATCAGCAGCAGATTGGGCGGATCGAGCAGTAGCTTCACCAACGCGAGCCGGCTCTTTTCTCCGCCGCTCAACACACTCACGCGCTTGAACACATCGTCCCCCCGAAAGAGAAATGTGCCGAGGATGGTGCGCGCGCGCTCTTCGGTCAGCGCCTGCGGACAATCCGTCGCCTCCTCCAAAACCGTGGCCGCAGGGTTCAGTACGTCCACGCGGTTTTGGGAAAAATAACCGGCCTTCACGTTGTGCCCGAGATCGCGCGTGCCAGCTTGGGGCTCGAGTACGCCGGCCATCAGCTTGAGTAGCGTGGATTTCCCTGCCCCATTGGGCCCCACGAGAACCGTGCGTTGACCGCGTTCCACCTCGCATTCCATATCGGTGTACACGGTATTGTCGCCGTAGGCAAAATCTATACCCTGCAGTGTGAGCACACGCTGACCGCTGCGTTCGGGTTGCGGGAAATGAAACCCCTTCATCTGGCGATCCTCGCCCTGCGGCATATTCACCAGATCCGCCTTCAATCGATCAATCTGCTTCTGCTTGCTCTTGGCCTGCGTGGCCTTGGTGTTCTTCGCTCCAAAGCGGTCCACAAAGGTTTGCAGGTGCTCGATCTGCCGCTGCTGATTTTTGTGCATGGCCAACTGCTGATTCTCATGTGCATCGCGTTGTTGCAAAAATGAATCGTAATTACCCGTCCAGCGAAACAACTGCTCGCGGCGCAACTCGAGGATGCCGTGCACCAGTTGATTGAGAAACTCGCGGTCGTGCGAAATCATCAGGATCGCCCCCGGATAATTCTTCAGATACCCCTGCACCCAGATCAACGCCTCCAGATCCAAGTGATTGGTCGGCTCATCGAGCATCAACATACCCGGCTCCTGAACCAGCAACCGAGCGAGATGCGCGCGCATGACCCATCCCCCGCTCATCTCGGTCGCCGGCCGGTCAAAATCGCTTGACCGAAAACTCAAGCCCCCCAGAATGCGCTTGGCCTTGGCCTCCAGTTGCCCGCCGCCGGCGTCGTTGTACAGCTCGTACGTCTCCGCCTCCACATGTTCGCCGTTGAGGATTTGTTTGCGAGCCTCAAGGAAACCCGGTCGCACGGACAACGCTAACTCCAGCACCGTCTCGTCATTCACCGGCAAACTTTCCTGCGGCAGAAAGCCGAGATCTAGATTACGCTGCAGATCCACCGAGCCTGCATCCGTGGATTCCTCGCCAAGGATGATATTGAAGAGCGTTGTCTTGCCCGCGCCATTAGGCCCCACTAAACCCAAGCGATCACCACGATTAATTTGTAGCGAAACATCACCAAATAGAGTGCGCCCACCGTGCGCTTTCTCCACACCGCTCAATGTGATCATTAGTGCTGTGCGACGAACGCATCAAGATTACCGGTGCTATCGGCGAAAGAATCGGACTTTACGCCCATTCTTTTTTGAATGGTGACAAATAAATTAGCAAGAGGCACATCATTGCCAAATCTAAGATATTGCCCATGCTGATAACCCATGTTTTTACCGCCGGCCATAATCAATGGGTAATTAGTATTATTATGGGTCTTGCTATTACTGCTTCCATAAAGAATGCAGGTATTATCGAGAACCGACCCACTCCCTTCTTTCATCTCACTCAAGCGCTTGATGAGATAAGTAAGGCATTCGGCCTGGTAGAGGTCCCATTTCCCTCTATTCTCCGCTCCTCTGCCTTTCCCTGCACCATGAGCCAAACCATGAGCATCCTTAGCGAACCCAAGCAAAGAAGGGAATTTGTTAGCGATAGAAATGGCTCCATGCATACTCGCTAACTGGTAGGTAACAAACCGAGTCGAATCCGTCTGGAAAGACAACGCGATCAGGTCAAGCATGGCGTAGATTAATTTACCCGGAGTTTCGTTATCAGCATCAAGGGTAAGTCCTTCTGCATTAACTTTAGGCTTAGGCATATCAAGCCAACGTGCGGAGCGTTCCACGTCCTGCTCAATTTCACGAACCGAGGTGAGGTACTGATCGAGCTTATCCTGATCATTCTTACCTAGTTTACGGTGCAAACTTTTGGCCTCATCTAGCAGCAAATCCAAATGGCTTCCGGTGCGAGTCAGGCCTTTTCTCTGAGCTTCAATAGAGTCTCCCTTCAAACCGAACAAACGTTCAAATACAACCGCCGGGCGATTGAATGAGGGGATAGGCTGACCGTTATTGCTAAAAGAAAGGGTGTTGGCACGTGTAGGCATCCCAACACCTCCATCGGAGGAAAGAGTCAAACTACTGAAACGAGTGCTCGCACCAAGCCTGTGTGTTTGAGCCATGTATTGGTCTAGGGAAATGGAATTTTTTAGCCCGGTCGCTCTCAAGCTCATCTCTTCGCCGGTAAGAAAAGTATCTCCACTATCGTGTCCTCCAATGCGTCGGACTTTTGGATGAGAAAGCCCTCCCAGAACGGTGACCTGATTGCGAAAAGACTCTAGGGGCTCGAGGGATTTATTGAAAGTGAAGCCCCTTCCCTCTCCTTTGGGAAACCAGTTCCAATGACCAAATTCACTATTCTGACTGGGAAGACTTACCCCGTAAGGAAAATATATTGAGCAAAACCTCTTGGGGGGCAATTTATCTTGTGCGCCCATCAGCGATTCCATCCAAGGCAAAGCAAGAGAAATGCCCGCTGCTTTGAGCATGGTTCTGCGATTCATTTCGAATTCTTTTTGATTCATGTCAGCTCCCTCCAAATGCTTCTGAAGGATAATCATTTGTCGATATTACCGCGATAAAAAAGACCTGCTCATAACAATTTCCCTCATTAAGCCCGAAAGTCGGTACTCATCCTTTGCGAACTCGGCCGTCAGTTCTTCAATCAAGGGGTCATCGGCCAGTTCCACTGAGCGACCCAGAGCGTAGGTCAGCAATTTAGTTACCAATGCTTTGGAAAATTGCTCACGCCTTTCATTGAGTAGGTATTTCTGAAGATCTGCCAACCCAGAGATTTCATGATTTCCCGGCAGAATGGTTTCAGCGGAAACGGGTTTCTTTCGGCGGGCGGTCTTTTCCCTCCGCAATCCAATCGCTCCATATTCCTCAAGTGCAATTCCCCATGGATCAATGCCACGGTGGCAATCTGCACATGCTTCTTTTTTACGATGAACAGCGAGCTGCTCTCGAACGGAAAGCTTATCAAAGTTAGGCACACTTTCTTCAACCCCGGGGACATCTGGTGGAGGAGGATTGGGAGGGTCATGAAGCAACCGCTCCCTAATCCAAACCGCCCGTTTAATTGGATGAGAGTCAACTCCGTCTGAACCTGCCAAATGAGTGGAGGCATGACCGAGCACGCCGCCTGGCCTACCAGAACCTCGAAGCGAAACTCGCTCAAATTTTTGGGATTTAGGTCCAGCCAATCCATAGTGTTTAGCCAAAGATGCATTGAGCATGGTAAAATCTGCATCAATAAATTGAAGAGAAGAGGTATTGCTACGGAGAATTTCTTTAAAGAAAGCTTGGGTCTCACCGGCCATATCCGACTTCAAACGATTATCAAAATTCTTAAAAACTGCTGGATTAATTGCAACCCTATCGACTCCCTCGAGATCTAGCCACTGACCGCAAAATTCTTTAACGAATCGATCGGACTTTGAATCGTCCAGCATCCGGTCAAACTGTTTTTGCAAAATAGGGCCTTCAAGAAGCCGACCGGAATCAGCCAGTGCGGATAGCTCCTCATCAGGCATCGAACTCCATAGAAAATACGATAGTCTTGAGGCTAACTCATGTGCGTTTAGCTTTCTTCGCTTATCGGACTGTAAGGGTTCGCTTAAATAAAGAAAGTGAGGAGAGGCCAAGGCGGCGGACAAGGTCTCTTTGAGGGCAGCTATCGGCGTGTCAGTTTGCTTTCGAATGAACTCGAAGTGAGCTAACCATTTACTTATTTCCCCCTCACTTATCGGACGCCTCCAAGCTCGGCGTAGGAATCGGCTTATGATGTTTTTTATATGATTTGAATTAGTCAAATCTTCGCCTTCGTGGATGATTCTTCGGTGCAACGGCGGAGGCCAAGAAGGATAGTCATTCCGGACAAACTCCACGGATTCGATGATAATATTTGGGAAACCAGGATCCTCTGGGTAAGACTTTACCTTCTTTTTTGTGACCTTACCTTTATTGTTTTTTACCTCAATCACCTTGTCCACCGCCTTGGGCGGTGGTTCACCGTCGTAAAGAGCGTTCCTCAAGGAAATAATTCCATTTAATTTATCATCGGGCACATTAGCCATTGGTTGAGGGAAGAACTCTGAGATGCCGGAAATTTCATAGTACTCCGGTGAGTTTGAGGTAATCGGAATCTCCCCTGCATCACTTATTATATTAAGGGTTAGTCCGGAGACAAAATATCCATATTGAGCAGATAGGAGAGGTGCGGGCTGGCCTGATTTGCGATCAGTGTAGGCCTTTATACGAATACTAAATCTACCTTTTCTAGGAAGGTTATTAAAAGAGCCATGCCAATAGTTAACGCGACCCAAACGGTCTGAGGAAAAGCCAATGAAATTTTTGGATAACGGGCCTCTAATATTACCTTTTATCTGATTAATTTGAGTTACTTCTTTTTTGGCCTGACTTCCATTCACCAAGATACTATCGAATGCTCGCCTTGCAGTCTGTAGACTGGTTTCAATTTGTAGTGCGGCCATCCCCAAGGAAGCACCGTTATTCTTGAAACCCTCTGGTGATGAAGCATCAGAGGGCAAGTTTTCACTGTAATTCATTTCCAATCCCAAGAGATCGGTCATTGTATACTGGTACTCAGTACGATTTAGTCTTCTAAGAACAGCTTGTCCACCGGCATTGCGACGAATATCAGCAGCAGCCTTGAGTCTTCGAGTAATCCAATCTGTTATTTTCCTCCTTTCAGAAGCCGTCATGGATGGCTCTTCCTCGGGAGGCATTTCTCCAAGATTAATTTTATTTAACGCATCGTGCCACCTCTCTCCAGTGGTGCCCTGCACGATATCCGGATCAAGTGTGTCCAGCCTGAGATCCCCCTTTTGCTTTTTATCCCCGTGGCACGCAAAGCAATGCTTTTGCAAAACCGGTAACACATCCTTTTTAAATGCCTCATCGGACCGGCTAAAAGCCGCAAAGAACACGAACGATAAAATGAAAACCCATCGATTCACTGGCTTTAGATTAAAATAGACCGAACGATTTGCCGATATAATTCAATCTACTGTGTTAACGGTACATGCGCTTCCTTGATGATCGCCTCCATTTTGCGGACTAATTCTGGTCGTTGGGCGGCGAGGTCGGTCTTCTCAAACGGATCGGCTTTGAGATTAAAAATCTCCATCGGCTTGCCCGCCGCGCGAAAGGCCTTCCAATCGCCCGCCCGTACTGCCTGCGAGGCGATCACCTGATTCGCCCCCTTGCAAAATTCGAAATACAAATAATCATGCGTCTGTTGCTTGGCCGTGTTGCCGCGCAGTGTAGATACAAATGAAATTCCGGTGTTTTGCGGCGGCACCGGTTGACCGGTCAGTTCGCACACCGTCGGCAGCAGATCCTGAAAGCCGCTAAGATGCGCCGTAGAGGTACCGGGCGCAATCATGCCAGGCCAACGCGCCAGCATCGGGGCGCGGATGCCTCCCTCGTGCATATCGCGTTTGTGCCCGCGCAGGTTGCCGGAGGAATTCCAGAAAAACGGATCATGCCCGCCTTCCTTGTGCGCGCCGTTGTCACTGCTGAACATCACCAGCGTGTTGTCGTCCACGCCCAGTTCATCGAGCAGCTTCAGCAGCGCGCCGATCTCGTTATCCAAATGCTCCATCATCGCCGCAAACCCGGCGATCGGATTCACAACATCCGGACACGGCTCCCCGCCTGCACCGTATTTGCCGATCTTCTTGTCAAACTGCGGAAATACCTTGCGCCATTTTTCGTGCAGCTCCTTTGGCGCATGCATCGCCGCGTGCGGGATGGCTGTAGGGATATAGCAGAAAAACGGCTGCTTCGCCTGCACGCTGCCGCGCACAAACGCCCGCGCTTGTTCCATCATCGGCGTGTGCAAATACGTGCCCTGCTTCAGCGGCAACTCGCGGCCGTTGTGCACGTAGGTGGTGGGATAATAGGTGTGCGCAATGGTCTGGCTTTTCCAGCCGTAAAACTCATCGAACCCGTGGCTCAACGGATTAGGCGCGCCCTTTAAATGCGTGTTGCCTAAGCCCCATTTACCAAAGGCGCCCGTGCGGTAGCCGGCCGCCTTGAACACCTCCGGCAGCACCGTCATTTTTTCATCCAACGCCGCGCCCGCCTCGCCGCGCAGATTCCCGCGCACATAACAGCGCCCGGAATGCATGCCGGTCATCAATACCGCGCGGCTCGGCGTGCACACCGTGTTCCCCGAGTAATGCGCCGTAAACTTCAGTCCTTCACTCGCCAGCCGGTCAATGTGCGGCGTCTTAAATTTCTTCTGCCCATAACACGACAGGTCTCCATATCCGAGATCATCGGTCAGAATGTAAATAACGTTAGGCTTATCCGCAGAACATACAGTCAGGGAAAAACCCAATAAAAAGAGACAGAAAAATGCTTTCATCGGTGACGGGAAAATAAACCTGCCACCGCTCAAGAACAGCAAAATCGCTCAACAGATTCAGCCCAACAGCTCCGGCAACACACCCGTGCTATCGGCAAAGCGATCGGTCACGCCGGTCTGCTGCAGCATGGTGGCGAAGACGTTGGCGAACGGCGTGTCCTCCCCGTACTTCACGTATTGCCCGTGCTGGAAGCCGATCCCGCGGCCGCCGGCCAGGACGAGCGGGTAATTCTTGTTGTTGTGCGTGGTGCTGTTGCTACAGCCGTAGATGATGGTGGTGTGATCGAGCAAACTCGCCTCGCTCTCCGGCATCGCCGGCGTGTTGCGCATGCGATCCAGGAAGGTGGCGAATTGGCTGGCAAGAAACTGGTCCCATTTCCCCAACGGCTCAATACCGTCCTCGCGATTCCAACCGTGACACAGGCCGTGCAGGTGTTTGCCCAGACCGAGCAGTTGCGGGAACTTGCCGCCGAGCGTGGTGGCGTCGCCCATGCTGGCGATCTGATAGGTGGCCACGCGGGTAGAGTCGGTGAGAAACGCCAGATGCATCAGCTCATACATGGTGGCCACGTGTTCGCGCGGCACCTTGGAATCCGATTCCAGCTTAAGCCGCTCGCGGTCGGCATCGGTCAGGCCGGGCTTGGGAATGTGCATCCACTTTTGCGCCCGTTCCACGCGGCGTTCCACCTGCCGTACCGAATCGAGGTATTCGTCAAACTTCTGTTGATCGTACTTGCCGAGATTCCGTCGAACGCGAGCGGCATCCTCCAGCACGAGATCAAGTAGGCTGCCGCCGCTCTTAAGCCTACGCGCTTGGCGCGCTGTGTCGGCATCACCCGCGCCAAAGAGGCGGTCAAAAATCTGTTGCGGCTGGTTCAGGGCCGGGATCGGCCGGCCATGTTCGTTGTAGGACAACGTGCTCGAGCGCGTTGGCTCGCCCACGCCGCCGTCGGTCGACATTACCAGCGAATCAAATCGCGTTTGGCCCGCGAACTTCGCCGCCGCCACCTGATCCATCGATTGTCTGTTACGCAGGTGATTGGCGCGGATGTTGTGTCCGGTGAGAAATGTATCGCCGCTGTCATGCCCACCGATGCGCCGTACCTTGGGATGCGACAAACCGCCCAGCACCGAGAGATGCTCGCGGTGCGCCTCCAGCGGCTTGAGATTCTCGGTAAACTTAAAGTCGCGTCCTTCGCCCTGCGGAAACCAGTTCCACTCCGGCCGCTTGGCCTTGTCGCCCATCTGGATGGACACGCCAAAGGGAAAATACACCGCCGCCAATCGACGGGGCGCCGCCACCGGTTTGGCTGCCGCCATGCAGTTTAGGGCCGGCAACGCCAGCGCCGCACCGGCGCCACGCAGAAAGGTCCGGCGGTTCAGCCGCCAGGATTGGGTCGAAATATTGCTCATGACTTGGCTCATGATTTTATTTGGTTCGAAACACCTCGCTGGCCACGATGGTTTTCACTAACGCACGCATTCGGAGGTTATCTTTCTTGAACTGCTTCGTCAATGCATCGACGTGCGGTTCGTCGGAAAATTCAAGGGAACGGCCCAGACCGTAGGTGAGCAGCTTCACCACCAGTGCCCGCGCAAACTGATCGCCTCGCGCCTCCAGCAAATACGCCTTCAGCGCCGCCATGCCCTCCACCTCGCGGCCATCGGGCATCTGCGCCAAAGCGTCCAGCTTCAGCGTGGTCGTTTTGCGGTTGGGCAAACGGCGCGTAATCTTGTCGCGCCACAATCCCACCGCATCGTATTCCTCCATCGCCAGTCCCCAGCCATCAATGCCGCGGTGACAATCCGCGCAGGCCGGATCCTTGCTGTGATGCTTGAGCTGTTCGCGAATGGGCAACAGGGAGATCTTCGGATCCGCCGTCGCCAGATCGGGCACATTCGGCGGTGGCGGCGCAGGCGGATCATCCAGTAACCGCTCACGCACATACACCGCGCGCTTGATCGGATGCGAATCAATACCGGTGGAGGCGCCCATCAGAAACGCCGCCTGCGTCAGCAAACCGCCCCGCCGCAGTTGCGGGTTCTCCGATTGGGTCGGTACCTGCACCCGCCGAAACGCTCCGCCCTGCACATCAGGAAACTGGTAATGATTCGCCAACACATCATTGAGCATCACAAACTCGGACTGCACAAAATTGCGTGCACTCAGATCGCGCCGCAAAACCTCCGTGAAGAATTCCACCGGCTCCTGTCGGATGGCCGTCCGCAACCGCTCCTGCTGCGCAGCGTTGCCGAAGGTCTTGTACACCGTCGCATCAATCTCCACCCGATGCATCGCATCGACATCCAACCATTGCGCCACAAACGCCTCCACAAACTGCTGAGACTTCGGACCCACCACCATGCGATCGACCTGCGCGGCGAGCACCTTCGGCTGGAGCAATTCACCGGAGTCTGCCAGCTGCCGCAGCGTCGCATCGGGCATACTGCTCCAGAGGAAATACGACAGCCGCGCCGCCAGCTCATGCGTGTTCAGCGGACGCACCTTGTCATCAGCCGGTTCCATCAGATACAGGAAATCCGGCGACACCAGCGCCATCACCAGTACCTCGCGCAGGGCATCCTCGAAGGTTGGAAAATTCGGCCTCAGTTTCCGGTAGAACCCCACGAAGCGATCCACCTCCGCATCCGTCACCGGCCGGCGCCAGGCCCGCGGCAGAAAGCGCGCCATGACCTCCCGCGCATACCCCGCCTCATCTAATTCGCGCTTGTCCGACTCGAAAAGAATCCGGCGATGCTCCGCCGGCGGCCATTGCTCAAACACCGGCCCTTCAAACTCCAGCCAATCCACGCGCAACTTTGGATACCCTTCCCCCTCCTCGTTGCCCTTTTGTTTTCCGCTCTTAGCTGACCTGCCCGTGAGTTGCCCAAACCGGTCATACTCATTGGCCACCATCACCACCAGCCCCGGATACTTCCCCTGCCCGCGCACCGGCAACGGAAAATTCTCAATGCGCCCCGTGAACTCCAGCTCATGCTTACCGGCCTTGATCAGGTCCCGCTGCGCCAGCGTCGCCATATCCACCAGCGTATCCGGCCGATACCCCACCCGTACATGCAACTGCGGCACCGGCCCCTTCGCCTCGGGTAACTCCACCTGAACACCCATTCGGATGCGGAACCGTCCCTGCTCCGGGTAATCCTTGCGCATCCGCACAATAAACTCCTTCTTACGGCCCAGCTCATTGCCTCCCGAGATACCCTGCGGAAACTTGTTGTCCGTGCTTTTCTCAAACCGATGCTTAAACACCGGCGGTGCCGGTTCGGTGGTGATCATCTTGTCCAGCGCCTTCCGTGCCGCCGCCAAATAATACTCCAGCTGAATCGCATTCATCTGCAGCGCACTTCCGTTATTAAGCATGCCGTCGGCCGAGATGCCGTCCGGTGGGAAATCCCGCGTGTACTCCAGATCCACCCCCAACAAATCACGCACCGTGTTCTTGTACTCGCGCTGGTTCAAGCGCCGCACCACCACGCGCCCGCCCTTGCTCTGCGCCTGCTTGGCCGCCTGCGCGATCGTAGGGTTCAGCCAATCCAGCAACACTCGCCGCTCAGCCTCCTTCAGGGCGCCCTCCTCTTTCGGGGGCATCTCTCCCAGATTGATTACCGCCCGCACCTCTTGCCACATCTCAGCCGCGCGCGCGTTCTGCCCCAAATCCGTCGATAACGTGTCCAGCCGCAGCTTGCCCTTCTGCTCCTTCGGACCGTGACAACTGAAACAACGCCGCTCCAACACCGGCAGCACCGCTTTCGAAAAATCCGGTGCCGCCGACAGCCCGGCCGTCAGGATCATTAAACTCCAAAAAAACCCACGCATCTTTTCAGGCGGTTTGGACTGAATACCCCACCGGAACATTCACCCGCACCGGCGATTACCTTGAGGAAAAAACTCAACCAATCGAGCCTAGCATAAGGGACGAGGTGGAACTCGTTACTCTCACTGTTCGGGAAGGGCAATTCATTTTGCCTCTTTTTCATAAACTTGTTTCCCGGCCGGCTTGAGTGCCTGGAGCATGGATTGATATGCCGCGGCCGGATCAATGGGCTGGGCGGTGTCGTGGATCAATACGGCGTATCGTAACCGGAAGGGCTCACCTCGCTTGACCCAGGTTTTCACATAGGGTGCGCGGCGTTCCTTGGGTTGTTTGGGAAACGGATTGGTCACCACCACGCCATAATCGCGCGCGTGCAGCCATGAAGGGCGGGGGTTTTCCGGGTGGGCAGCCACCATCAGGCCCACATGGCGGTCCTTAATTTGGCCGGAGTAGTCAAACCACTTGGATTCCTTGCCCCAAATGCCGGCGCCGTTCTTTTCGCCACGATGATTGATAATCGTACCGTTTCCGCCCTTCACGCGGAGGGTTGAGGCCATACGAACGGCCAAGCCGGATTCTTCCTGATCGCCAAAATAAAAATCCCGTTGTTCGTTCCGAAAGGTGGAATCCCAGAGCAACAGGATCCCGTCCGTGTGCCGGCGAAATTCCATTCGGCAGATTTCCTGACACACCTCGTCCTTGCCGTCGGCGGTCTGATACCTGTTCCGCACGGTAAAGGTGGCATGATCCGAACCGGCCTTGGGCGCCTGCACAAATCCATCGTGCACCACCTCCGCCTGCAACCGCCAGTAGTCCTGACCATCGAGATGACCGAAGCCCATCCAGATGCCGGGGTGCATCAGAGGATGGTCGGCTCCATCACCGGCCTGTGGCGGGTAGTTGCGCGTGACCTGTCGGCCCGTGTGGGTTTTCATGTTGATCCAAGCCTGCCGGGTGAGCTGGGGATGCTTCAGCAGATACGTCCCTACTTTTCCCTCATCCAACCAGAGTGCCACCTGATCTTTCTGCTTCTCGAAATGAAAACCTCGTGGCTTGGCCTTTTGCTGGAGCAGATAAGCCACCAAATCGGCGACCTGTTGCGGGCGCAGCATCACGCCGAAGGCCGCGGGCATGGCCGATTGCTTCAAGGTCTCGCGCTTGATCACCTGGGCCTTGGGCACGCGCGACACAATCCCGCCGGCAGTGGCCACCTTCACCTCGCGACCGGTTTCTTCCAGCACAATCCCCGCCACGGCACTGCCATCGCGTTGGGTAAAGACCTGCATGGCGAAGCCCTCGGTGATAGCGGCGTTCGGCTCGAGGATGGACCGGGCCAGAAACTCCGCATCAGTGCGGTCGCCGATATCCGCCAGCGCCGGCGCGAACACATTACCCACGCCTTCAAGTTGATGGCAGGCCGCGCAATTGGCGCCATGCCGGCTCAGGAACAAATCCCGCCCGCGCGCCGCCTGCGCCTGCTCCATACGCGCCAGCACCTCGGCCACCGTGGCCGCCTTGCCCGCGGGCGCGAGCAGTTTGGGCTGAATGATCACGAGATAATTCCCTTTGCCTTGGTTAACCCCATCGCGATTGGCGCCGAGCTTCACGGGGCCGGCCGGGAAATCGCGCCGATACAGGTTCATCCGCTTGGGGTCAGTGGTTTCAATGGCCAGCTCCGTCCTCTTCCATCCTTGCCGCATCCATGTGGGTAACTGCTTCGGCCGCGCATCATCCGCCAGCCACACCGTGGCGGGATAACGCAGTGTGAATTCCAGTGCCACGCCGCTGTCGCGCTCGGCGTCGCCACACGCGGTTTGGATAAACGCCTCGCCCTGCAACACCGGCGGCACGGTAGTGATACGATAATTGCGATCCGTATAAACGGGAATACCCGCCCGCAGAGTCAGCACGCGATAGCTGCTACCACTGGCAGCGCGCAGGGCGTCGACCGGATTCACCGACGCGGCGCGCACCGGCTGCTTGACCACGGCCGCGTTCAACGAGGGGCCCTTAATAAAGGTCGCAGCCTTGCCGCCCAGCCGGCGTTTGACCAAGGCCGCCACGGCCGTGTCCTCATCCGGTTCCAGCAACTTGAGTTCCTCGTCGGTCAAGGCATCCTCTTCCAGCAAACTCAACAACGCCCCGCGGCGGACTCCGGCGCGCGGGTCTTTAAGCAGAGCCTTGCATTGCGGCACGGTCGCCACCTGGCCCAGCGCACCCCAGGCGGAGTAATACACCACCCGATCCGTTTCGCGCGCGAGCAGTTCGGTTAACACCGCGGTATCTTCGGGCGCGCCGGCTTCGCGCAGAGCCAACACCGCGGCGTGTCGCAGGCGCGGTTCCGGATCCTTGAGCGCTTGGCGGATGACGTTGAGAAAATCCACCAGCGGCGCCTGCTCCATCTGTTGCAGGCGCAGGACCGTGATGGCCGCGGCTTGACGGCGAACGTTCAGTGACTTCGAATCGCGCACGGACCCGGTAAAGTACGCCGTCAATCGCAGGTTTTTCGGCTGGATGCGGCCCAAGGTCCAGCTGGCCCACGTCTCGAGACGCGCCGAGGTCTTTTCGATTGCGCGCAGCGCATAGGTCAATGTGCCAATCGCCTCACTGCCGCGTCGCACGAGTTCCTCCGAGGCGTTGGCCCGCCAAACCGGCAGGGCGCTGTCGAGATCGGCCATCAACTCAGGGAGACTCCAATCGGAGAGCGGCTTGGCTCGCTTGGATTCCGGCTGCCACGCCGCCTTCATGGCCTTCGGCCAAATACGATAGATTCGACCTTCGTTTTGCTGTTGGCCATCGACCATCGTGGCGCCGTATTCGCGGCCCCAACTGGAAATCCACAGCGCACTGTCCGGCCCCACTTCGATGTCCACCGGATCAAACGAGCGGCCGGAACTCCTTGGCAAAGATCGCCCGCCCTGGGCATGGGCAATCACCTCCGGCTTGCCGGCGGCCTGTAGCCAAGCCCCCTTCCATGCCTTGCGATACACCAGCGTCTCGCGGCGCAGCCAGTCGTTGTAGAGAAACACATCGCGATATCGCGCCGGCCACGCGGGATGATTGAGATGGATCACGCCCGTACCCGAGCCTTCAAAAAGGGGTCCAGCCGAGGGAGCCGTGGGCAAGTGCTCGTCACCTTTCCAATCGTAACTCCACGCGTGCCCCCAGCCGAAGTGCGCACCCAGGAACGGCGAAAATAATTTGTCGCCATGCGATTGATCGTTATCCGTGCCGAACCACGTGAAGGTGTCATCAAAACAAATGTCCCACGGATTGCGAAAGCCGCGCGCCACAATCTCCAGGTTGCTTCCATCCGCCGTGCAACGCAGAATGCCACCGGTCAGCCCCCAGTCGTCCTTGGGATCGTGATAGTTTTTCTCGTAGGTTGCCGCCGTAAAGGTCCTAGGCTTCGGCAGATCAGGCGCGCCGGGCGCCCGCACACCCCACAACTCCCGAAAGGCCCGTGGCGCCACGCGATCGGGTAGATGCGTCAGCCCCTTAGAATTACCCTTGGACATGTACAACCGACCGTCGGGCGCCCAGTTCAGGCCATGCAAGCCGTGCTCGAGATTGCCCAGATCGGTATAGAGCCGCACGTATTCATCGGCAACCTCATCGCCATCCGTATCGCGCACCACCGTGAGGTCCGGCGCATTGGCCACCCACAAGGCTCCGTCTTTCCAAGCGAGCCCTTGGATGTTGTTGAAGCCCGTGGCAAACCGCTTGCGGTTATCGGCCACGCCGTCGTGATTTTTATCGAGCAGAATCCAAACCGAATCACCGGGAGTGTCCGGCGTGGGATTGCGATATTGTGGCCCCATTCCAACACAGAGCCGGCCCTTAGCATCAAAGGTGATCGCACATGGATTACGCACCAACGGCTCCCTTGCAAAGAGCTTCACCTGCAGGCCCTCGGCAACTAACGGGAAATCAGACGGGGTGGCTCCCAGTACGCTTGCACAACAGAAAACCCAAATCCAACACTTCATAAATTTCGCCTAATATTGTGGTACGAAAAATATTTGATACAACACGGAATGGAAAAGCCTATAACTTTTCAGTTCTTAGGCTGATCCCACAAACGGTGCGGGTCATTCAGACGCCGCATTTCCTTCAATAGAAGTTCCTCCATCTCTTTACGCTTGTCGTCGAACTTCGGATTATCGGCCAAGTTCAAAGCATTTGGATTTGGCTTCACAAATTTGCGCAAACCATGGTGTTCACGAATGAATTCGTTCGGGTTTTCCTTTAAGTTAAATAACTGTGTTTTGCGTACCGTGCCGTCCATTACATCGTACTTGATCAGCTTCCAGTCACCGTGTCTAACGCTGCGCATTCCCGGCTTGGTTCCTCCGCAATAAACACCAAAAAGGGTGTCTCGAATCGTCTGTGCACGCCCCTTCAAGACCGGCTCCAAGCTAAGTCCTTCGTTAGTGGCAGGCGGCTTGATTCCTGCAAGACTACAAAGTGTAGCCAAGGTATCGAGCAGATACACATTCCCCTGCGCACGGCTACCGGGCTTGATACCCGGGCCCTTTACCACAAAAGGAACGCGCCAGGTGTGCTCATACAAATTCTGTTTACCCTGCAATCCGTGCCGGCCAATAGCCATGCCGTGGTCGGCGGTGTACACAATGTAAGTGTTGTCCAGTTCACCCATTGCCTTGAGCTTGGCAAGCACGCGGCCGATGTGTTGGTCGATATATTCGCTACAAGCAAACTGTCGCCCAATTTCGTTGCGAATAGTGCGTTCATCACGTCGCTCCCATACACCCGGCACCTTGACTGCATCGCGCAGGCCCGGATGTCCATGATGGAAGGGATGTTCGGGCAACCAGTTGATTGGCAAGTTGGGTTGCTTGGGATTAGCGGGCGGAAGGGTATCCTTGTCGCGGTGATTCACCGCCCCATATTTTTCCAAAAGCTCCGGCGTGCCATCACGCACATCATGCGGATGGGAAAATCCGAAGTAGATGAGAAAGGGATCCTCGTCCTTGGTCTTCTCTCGTTCGCCTAAATAATCAAGCACCCGTTCGGCGTGCCATGCACTGCCTGTCTCGGCCGTGCCGCCGCGCTTGGTGGCATCATGTACCACGGTGAATTGCTTATTCGCGTCATCGTAGCTGTTGCCGCGCTTACATGTGCGCATAGTATCGTAACCGGCCCGGTTAAAAACAGCTGCCAGCGTGTTCCGGACCAAATCCGGTGGAACCAATTTCGGGTTGAGTGCATTCGGATTGGCCGGCGGCTTGCGGAAAGGCCGATCCGGAATGTGCCATACTGTGCGTCCGCTCATTATCATGTGCCGCGACGCCGTGCACACGCCACCCACCCACGCCCCCATTTGGTATGCGCCATCAATCACCATACCCTCAGCCGCCAGTTTTTCGATGACTGGCGCATCCAGCTGACTTCGTTGATTATAAAACTTGAAATCAAACGGCGACTGATCGTCAACAATGATGTAGAGGATGTTCGGCCGCTTCAGTGTTTGATCGGCCCCGACCGCGACCGTCAGGCCCAATGCGGCAATGAAGAGGAGTGTGAGTTTTTTCATGGGTAATTATTGAGGCAACCGCGCGCGCAATTGCTTGAGCAATGCAGCGGCTTGTTCGGGTTGAGTCTCGGCCATATTCTTGGTTTCACCGGCCGACGTGGTGTGATCGTACAATTCCAGCTCGCCGCCGCGATGGGCGATGAGTCGATGGGTATCCGTGCGAATGGTTTGCGCACTGCTGCGATAAGCAAACGCCGCATGACCTTTCGTAGAAGGATCAGCAAGAATGGGCATCAGCGATTGCCCATTTAGACCGGAGGGTGGCTTAAGGCCAGTGAGTTCGCAGATCGTCGGGAAAATATCCAGTGTCTCCACCACCGCCTGCGTGGATTTACCGGCAGCGGCCATGCGCGGGGTGGAGATGATGAGCGGCGAATGCAGGGATTCCTCGAAGAGCGCGTGCTTGCCCCAAATGGCGTGTTCGCCAAGGTGCCAGCCGTGGTCGCCCCAAAGCACGATGATGGTGTTGTCGCGCAGCTTCAAGTTATCCAAGCGTTCCAGCAACCGACCCACCAAGGCGTCGGCGTAAGTAACACATCCGGCGTAATGTTTGCGCACTTCGAGGGCAAACTCCGCGTCGGTGTTGGGGTTGCGTTTCCAGCGATTGTATTTCATGAACTCACCCGAGCCGTGCCATGTGGTCTTTCCCTCGGGCCGGGTCGGATGCGGCGTGGCGGGGAGCGTGGCGTTGGCGTACGGCTTCATGTATTTGGCCGGCGTACCAAACGGCAGGTGCGGGCGGATAATGCCCACGGCGAGAAAGAACGGTTTGTCGGCCTTGGCCAGCGTGTCCATTTGCTTCAGAGCCTCGTCGGTAATCAGCCCGTCGGGATACACCGAGTCCGGTCCGTCGAAGGCCTGATACACGTCCATGTCCTTCGCGTTCTTGCGAATCTCACCATTGGCCAGTCCGTGCATCGCGCCGCGCGGATGTTGCCAAGGACCGGCTGGCAGCAAGTGGCGTGTCCAAGCACCAGGCATTTCCGGTTTGTCATCTTCATTCCAATCTCGCCCGCCGCGACCGCCGGGATGATGCGAGACTTTCCCAACCGACACCGTCGTGTAGCCATGCTTGCGAAACCATCCTGGGAAACTCGTGTCTTTTATCTTGGCGAAGTTTTGAAAAAGCGCCCCATTGTTTGCGGGGCCATAACGCCCTGTGAGCAACGTGTACCGCGAGGCACCGCAAGTCGGTGCTTGTACATAGTGCCGATGAAACGCCCGCCCGCGCGCCGCCAGCGCATCGATATTCGGCGAGTGAATGTAATCCACACCGAAACATTTCAGCTCCGGCCGCAGGTCATCCACACAAATAAGTAAAACATTCGGCCGTTGCTTAATGGACTTGGCCAGCAACAGCAACGGACTCATTACCACCAGAAAGAATAGGAATCTACGCATCGTGTGTGCGGATGGTGGCAGATGCGGGGGATGATTTCAAACGCGGAGAATTACTCCACATCCGCCGGCGTAAGACGCGGGATGTCCTTGGCATCGGGGTGCTGATCTTTGCGACCATGAACGTAGAGAGCAGTCCATTCCGCAAGCCGGCGGCCGAGGATTTTGCAGGATTCCTGGATCTCCGGCTCGCGCGGGGCCTTGCAGGCGACTGCGCCGTAATGGCCGGTCATCTTTTTGCCGGAGTACTCGGTGACGCCAAAAACGAGAAAGCCAAAATTCATGAGCACCGTATGGACGGATTGGCAGGCCAGTTCCATGCCGCCGCCCCACCCGCCGGCACTGGAAAAGGCACAGGCGATCTTGCCGTCGACCTTCATCCAAGACCCGATCATTTCCTCATCCCAAAAGCGTTTCATCTTCCACGAAAGCACGCCCATGTTGGTCGGGCTGCCCACAGCGAGGCCATCGCACCATTCGACATCCGCGGCAGAAGCATCCTCCACACCGCGCACGCGCACCTCCGTATCCGGCACCAGCGCGGCCCCTTCCCCGACAAGCTCAGCCATTTGCTGAACATTGCCGGTGGCGGAATCGAAGAGGACGAGAATTTTGTTCATTTCAATTTTGCCGGATCCAGCACAGCGTGCTTGATAGTCTTACGTTGCCAAGTATAGGTGACGTGCACCTTGCCGTCGCGTAGATCGTCTTCATTCTGCTAATAGAAAAGGATTTCTAAGCCGGCTTTGCTTGTCAGGCCCATTGCAGATTGATCTATTTTTTTATTCTTATATGGAGCTGCAAGTTTAAGAACCATAAAGAGAGATTCCACCCTAATTGTTTTAATCTGCTTATGGGGCCACTTCATTTCTTCATTACTGTAGGGTTCCAAGAACAGAACAGCCTTGAGCAGCCGCTTTTCATTTGAATTCCAGAGGTCAAAATCCAGGTGTTCAGCCAATCTAGCCAGTTGCAGAAAGCCTTGAATGTTCATCTTCGAATAATCAAACGAGCGGGTTCGTGCGAGTTCATGAGGCTGACTTCCGTCCTCTTTTATCTGCTTGGGAATCCGTAAGGAATCCACACGCTTAAAGATAGTCAGCGCATCATCCTTTCGATCACAGTAGAGTGCCAGTGCAGCAACCTGAAAATCATACCATGTCCCATGATTATTTTTTGTTTTGGCTTCATCTTGACCATTTTTACTGGTCAAAAGCCAGGTAAGGTAATCATTCAACCATTTCTTTGTGCCTCGAATAATGTCATCAGTGAATTCCTTTGATCCAGAAAATAGAATTAGAGCGTCGACTATTTTATCCAGCTTGCGTGTTTCAATGATGCCGATACCCCGACCTTTTGTCCTACCGGGAATTGCCTGACCATAGTTCAAATTCGGATTCATTCTGGTCTTCTTGTCAAGGAACCAAGTGTTGATTAAAGCTGCCCCACGTTCTGAATATTTATTATCTTCACTCAGATAATAGGCCATTGAAAGAATCTTTAATTCATCTGTCAGTGCAAATAATTTCAGCCTATCGGAGCGTGAATCTCTCGAAGCCGGGTTGACCTCCCCATCCCTATTGATGAACGGCAGTCCATCCTCTTTTTTCGGATCCGGCCACCAGTAGGGCCCAAAACTCATATAATCATGCTTATCACCGCTGTCGGGCGTCAGCGTTTTTGACATCACTGAATAAAGAGGTTTACCGAGTGTTCGATCAGCTCGCTGCAGCAAGTCTTCATAAGCAGCTTTATACAAGGCGTCTTCGTGGATCAACTGTTTCTTTCTCTGCAAATCACTGGTGCGCAAGAAAAGTGTGTCAGGGAATTCTGCTGCCTGAAGAATGACTGGCGATAAAAGTATAAAGATTAAGAATCGCATAACTACGAACTCAGAATACACGTCATTTCAGAGCCTAGTAGGAAAGTCGAAAACCAACGCCACATTTCACGGACCCCTTTTAATGCCGATCCTGCGGGACTGCCCCATATTTTGCCGCCGTCTTTGGAGGTCATCATCGCTCTCCACCATGTGCTGGGAGTGGGGCCGACTTTGTAAAACAACAGCAGCGGCCCGGCCTTCGGTTGAAAGAGCACCGGATTCCAGCAGGGATAATCCTTATCTCGGCACCGGCGGCCACTTTCACGAGCGCGGTCCATTGACCAGCAATCAATCGTGACACGTTAATACCTACATCGTGATACTTCTCGCGCGTGCCGGCAAACCAGGCGGCGACGAGGCCAGTTTTGATTTCCGCGAGTGTCGAGGCGTGGCACTGCGGCGTGGTCCGGTTTTCCAACGGGTAAATGTAGTCGGCGGAGAACAGGCCGCCCTGCCCCGGTTGCGCCTTGGGCGGGAGTTCGGCTGCGGTGCATAGGCCGACGGCGGTGAGGAAGAAGAAGAGAGGTTTCATTTCAAACGTCTTTGGAGCCAGCTGGAATACTCGGGCCGCTTGACCCATTCGGGGAAGTAGGGTTTGTAGGCATCGACTGTGTTCCAGAAAATGCGCGGTGGCTGAGGGCCGACTTTGCCTTCGGGATAATCCTTGCCCGCAACACTGTCGGCAATCGACGTGTGCACGGTCTCCAGTTGCTGACGTAGGCGCGCGGCGGTTTTGGGTTCGGCGTCGACCAGATTCTTTTCCTCCGCGTGATCCTTGGCGAGATTGTAGAGCTCGTAGCGCCGGCCGTTTTTGCCCGGCAAAGAGAGCAGCTTGTAATCATTATCAATCACCACCACACGCTCACGGCTCTGGAACGGCAGCGGCTTGGTGCGTGGGCCCGTTTCCTTGGCGAACAACGGCTGTAGGCTCAAGCCGTCCTGCGGCTGCAGCATCGCGGACTTCGGAAGATCGCATATCTCTGCGATGGTCGGGAAAATATCCACCGCTCCAGCCGGATGCTTTGTGATGCGCGCCTTGGCAATGCCAGCGGGCCATTCAACCACACACGGTACCCGCAGACCGCCCTCGTACATGCTACTCTTATAACCGCGCAGACCGCCAGTGGTGTCCGGCTCAAACCCCGGCAGGCCACCGTTGTCGCTGGTGAACCAGACGAGCGTGTCGTCTGCCACGCCGAGCTTGCGCAAGCCTTTCCGCAAGGCGCCGATGCTGCGGTCCATGGCCACCAATTCACCATAGTGATCCTGCGCCTTGGGTGTGAGTTGGGCAAACGGTCCCTTGTCCTCGGCGGATGCAATCCACGGACTATGTGGCGTGCCGTACCAGATTACCGTGAAGAACGGTTGCTTGGCTTGCACCTGTTCGCTAATGAACTTCAGCGCCTCATCCACCACCACCTCGGACGAGTCGCCCTGATGTTCTTCAAACTTGCCCATTCGGCTCAGGAGTGGGTCGCGCTCAAAAAAGTTGGTCACCGACAACCACACATCAAAGCCGACCTTGCCGGGGCTGTGCGTATCATCTTTCAGTATCGGCACCCCCGGTCCGCGCAAGCCGTTAAGGTGCCATTTCCCAAAATGACCGGTAGCATACCCGGCACGTTGCAGGGCTCGCGCGAGCGTCTTTTCCTGACTGCGCAAGGCGAAGCCATGATCGAACACACCCGTGCGATCGTGCGATCGGCCGGTCAGCACCGTTGCCCGCGTGGGCGAACACACCGGTCCACCGGCGTAAAAGCGATCAAACCGTAACCCAGCCGCGGCCATGGCATCCAGGTGCGGGGTCTTGAGCACGGGATGATTGTAATACCCCGTCTGTCCCCAGCCCTGATCATCGGCCATCACCAGAACCACATTGGGACGATCCGCAGACGCCACGACACTGCTCAATAACAAGACAAACAACAAACGCATGGGCGAAGCCTAAAGGGAGAAGGCGGAAGGAGAAAGGATGAACCGCTCCGCCTTCCGTCTGTCGCTTTTATTTACATCCGTGAATATCTGAGTTCTTTCTTCTGTCATAAACAGGTCTGGCGATGTACCGTTTTGCATCGCTCAAAGGCGAATTGTTATGAGTTTTTCACGACGTAAATTCCTCAAGGCGGGCGGCAGCACAATGCTGTTGCCTTTCCTGCATTCCGTGCCCGAGGCACGCGCAGCGGCTCCCAAGAAGGGCGAAAAACCAGACAAGAAACTGGTGATCATGTACATTCCTAACGGGATTGTGCGCCGGCAGTTTTTCCCGGGCGAAAATGAGGCGGCAATCCCTGGCTTTATCGGCGGATTTAATGCGGACAAAACCAAAGAGCAACGGCGGTTCAATCAGGAGCCGGGCATCTACGATCTCGAATGGACGCCGACGATGCAGCCGCTAAAGGCGCATGCGAAGGACATCACGATGGTCACCGGCCTGGATCGCACATTTAAGAACGGTCAGGACGTCCACGCTCAAGGCGCCTCGTGTTACCTTACCAGCCTCTCGCCCGAGCAGGCCGCCGACGCAGGCATTCGTCATCCGAACGGCCGCACGCTCGATCAGGTAATCGGCGACAAGGTCGGGCACAAGACCGTGCTCAATACGCTGGAGATCGGCTGCAACGGATTCCGCGCGCCGAAGGAGCCGATTGAGTTCGATAACATCTCCTGGTACGGCCCCGGAAAAATCGCCCCCTCCATCCGTGACCCGCGCAAGCTCTACGACCGACTCTTCTCCAAGGACAGCCTCCGCGCGCACGTGGGCGATGTGACCGATTTGGTGCTGGCCGATGCCCAATCCCTTTCGCGCAAACTCTCCTCTGATGACCGCGCCACCATGGAGGAATACATGACCATGGTGCGCGACGTGGAGGTGCGCATGGCCAAGCTCGAGAAGCTGCTGGCCGATGCGGATGTGACCGTGCCCAAGGAGGAAATCCTGCCGCGCGGCGAATACATTCGCCTACAGGCCGACCTGATGCTGCTCGCCTTCCAGATGGGCATCACGAATATTTCCACTTTCATGATCGGCCCCGAGCGCTGGGACGCCACGCTGATGTACGAGGGCGTGTTCGACAAGCCCGTGCAGCATCACAACATGACGCACAATCAGAAGGGCAACGGCTATCTGGAGTTGGCAAAGATCGACACCTTCCACATGCAGCAATACGCGTACGTGATCCAGCGTATGAAGGAGATCAAGGAATCGGACGGCAGCACCATGCTGGATAATTCGATGATAACCTACGGCGCGGCCTTAGGCGATGGCGCCACGCACCAATTCTACGATCTGCCGATGGTCGTGGCCGGCGGCGCACAGGGCCAGATCAAGCAAGGCCGGTTTATTAGGATGAAGAGCGGCACTCTCAACTCCAATCTCTGGCTCACCCTCGCCAACCTGATGGGGCTGGAAATGAATTCCTTCGCGGACAGCCATGGCGTGATCTCCGATCTGTGGACGTAATTCATTCGATGAAGAACAATCGCATGCGGCTCGGCGTCAGCTTGTTGGTTTTCGCTCTCAGTTGGCTGCCGGTTCGGGCTGCCGATGAGTTTCAGCAGGAACTCCAGCCGATCTTTGCGCAACACTGCGTGAAGTGTCACGGCGGCGACAAGGTGAAGGGCAAGGTCAACCTCAAGGAGATCGCCAACGCCAAACAGTTCCTCGGCAAACCGGAGCTGATTAAGGAGTTAATCGACGTCATCGACGCCGGCGACATGCCGCCGGAGGATGAGCCACAGCTCAAACCAGCCGACCGCGCCGAGCTGCTCACCACGCTCAAGGCCATGCTCCGCACCGCCACCACCGGTCAGGCAGCCAAGCGCAATCCGCCCCGGCGCCTGAACCGTTTCCAGTACAACAACGCCGTGCGCGATTTGTTTCAGCTTAACCGCAATGTGTTTGCGCTGTCGGAAAAACTGATGACGCGTGAGACCATCTATTTGAATGCACCCAAGATGCCGGACCGCGTGAACGCCCGCTCGCACGCGCTCAATCCCAGCGGCGGTCTGACCGAGGTGCAACCGTTTCCGCAGGATCTCCGCGCCTCGCACGGGTTCGATAATCAGGCTAATCAACTGACCCTCTCGCCGTTGTTGCTCGATGCCTTTTTTCGTCTGAGCGTTTCGATCATCGAAAGCCCGGACTTCAACGAAAACACCGTTGGCATTTGGAACACTTTTTTTAAGGCACCTGCCGAAGGCGCGGATCTGCCCACCGAGACGCGCCAGCGCATTGCCGGGTTCCTGCGGCATGCCTTCCGCGGCCCGGTGGAGCCGACCACGCTGGAGCGCTACACCGCCTACGCGCTCGGCAAGATGAAACAGGAGCTGTCGTTCACCGACTCGATGAAGAAGGTCGCCTCGGCCGCCCTGTCCTCGCCGCTGTTCCTGTACCACTACCAATCCACCGCTCCGCAGCAGCGCTCCTTCGCTCTCGCCTCCAACCTCTCGTTTTTTCTGTGGGCCAGCAGTCCGGACGCTGAACTGCTTAAGCTTGCCGAGAGCGACGAACTGGCCAATCCCAAGGTGCTGGAGAAAACCATCGACCGCATGCTGACCGATCCAAAGGTGGAACGGTTCCTCGATTCGTTTCCTTCCCAATGGATGCAGCTGGAAAACATCCTCGCCGCCACTCCGGACCCCAAGCAGCACCGCTATTTCTCGTTGGACAAACAAAACCCAGCCAGCCTGCAGATGCTCATCGAGCCGCTGTTGCTCTTTGATTCGGTGTTCGTCGAAAACCGCCCGATCATCGAGCTGGTGTTGCCCGAGTACAGCTACCGCAGCGATTTCCTCAAGGACTGGTACAAGAGCGATCTGAAACCAACCCTACCCGATGTGTCCGACATGGTGACGGCCAATCGTGAGATCGACGAACGCAAACGCGGGTTGGAGGAGTTAATCAAGACCACCGAGGCTGACTTGGTCAAGCTCATCGACCCTGTACGTGAACGGTTGTTGGCAGAGCGCAAGAAAAACACCACCAACCAAAAACCAGTCGATCTCAAGCCCTACGCGGCCTGGGAATTTAATGGCGACCTCAAGAGCACTGTTGGCAATCTTCCGCTCAAACCCAGCGGCAACGTCACCTTCAAGGACGGCCAGGTCGTGCTCAACCGCGGTTTCCTCGAGAGCCCCAATCTGCCCATTGATCTCAAGGCCAAGACTTTGGAAGTATGGTTCTCCATTCCCAACCTCGACCAACGCGGCGGCGGCGTGATGGGCACGCAGGGCCCCAGCGATTTCTTTGACACCATCGTCCTCGGCGAACGCCAGAACCGCCACTGGATCTCCGGCAGCAACGGCTTCGCGCGCACGCTCGATTTCCCTGGGTCCACGCCCGAGACCGCCGTGAACCAGCCCATCCATCTCGCGATGGTGTATCTTGAGGACGGCACCACCCTGCTCTATCGCAATGGCGTGCCCTACGGCAAACCCTTCCGCCGCAACCGCGCTACCTTTCCGAAGAACCAAACCTCCATCATCTTCGGCCTCCGCCACAAACCCGCCGGAGGCAACAAGTATCTGAATGTCTCCATCGACAAGGCGCGCCTCTACAACCGCCCGCTCAACGCCGAGGAAGTCGCCTCCTCCGCGTCCGGCAACAATCTGTTTATCACCGAGACCGACGCCCTGCAGGCGATGAACGCCGATCAAAAGAAACAACATGCCGCCCTCAATCAGACCCTCAAACAGGCGCAGGATATTCTGCAAAAGCTGCCGCCAAAAAAGGACGTCGGCAAGGTCCAGCAAAACGCGCGGCAACAGTTCGATAACGTGATGCGCAAAAAGCTACGCGGAAACATCTTCACCCGCATGCCAGTGGAAAACCCGCGCTACGGCGGCATCATCACCAGCGCCGCCATGCTCAGCATGAACAACGGCACTAAACGCACCCACCCCATCGCCCGCGGCGCCTGGATCATCGAGGTGATTTTCAATGATCCCCCGCCCCCGCCGCCCAACGACGTGCCGCCGCTCAACGAGGATGCTGGCCCCAAGAATCTCACCATCCGCGAGAAGTTTGCCAAGCACCGCGAAAACCCCGACTGCGCCGGTTGCCATTCGCGCCTCGATCCGCTGGGGTTTGCGCTGGAGAATTTCGACATCACCGGCCGGTGGCGTGACAAGTATCCCAATGGCCGAAACGTGGACGCCAGCGGCACGCTCCTGCGCAAATATCCCTTCGCTGATCCGGCGAAGTTTAAGCAATCGATCGTGCAAGAAGACAAACGCTTTGCAAAAGCCTTTACCTCCCATCTCCTGCGCTTTGCCCTCGCCCGCGAACTCTCCCCGGCCGACGCTCTCACCGTGGATCAAATCGTCGAGAACACCGCCAAGGACAATTTCAAACTCCGCCCCATCATCCGCGAAGTGATCCGCAGTAAAAGTTTTCAGGAATAGTTTCCTGCCATTTTTCTCAGTGCACTCCGCGCTTCTGGGGTGAATTCCCCTTGCCCGATTGCCATCACCCCGCCACGCTTGCCCAGTGATCATCCGCACTTGTATCCTGCTGAGCCTTGCCACCTTCGCCGGCGCCGCGCCGGCCAATTGGCGGCAGAGCTTTGATGCGGGCTATTTTGATGCGCAGGGAAAATGGGCCGGCGGCTCGGAGATCATGCATCTCGCCGCCCATGCCGAGAGCCTCTACGCCGCCAATGGCTACTGGCTCGACGCGCGCTGGGTGATTCCGCCCGAGGGCCAGAAACAATCCGCGCAAGTGCTTCGACTGGACAAGGCCGATGGCAAATGGCAGGTGGATCTTGATCTCGGCAAGGCCAATGATCTTGGGCTGGAGTACATGAAGGGCAACATTCTGAAGTCCGTTTCCTTTTCCACCACCGGCGAAGGCCGCGTGCTCAATGCGTCCAAGCACTTGCTGGTCATGGCGGCCGGGGCGAATTTTGAGCGGGGCGGCGCGGTGTCCGTCTGGGTGCGCGACGATGTCGCCGGCAAATGGCACCACACCCTTGTGCGGCACGGCTCCAATGCCGGCGGCATCCGCTGGGTACCGCGCGATCTGCAAGTGTATCGCGACCGCGTGACGGGCGTAGACCGGGTTTTTCTACTGCTCGGCAATCCCGGCATTATCAGTGGCGTGTACGATCCGCGCGAACCTTCACGTATCCGCTGGGATCGGCACGTGGAATTCCCATTCCTCACCAAGGGCAGTTTCTTCACGCGCCCACTGGGCATCGCCGAGGCCAATGAAGCGCTGCACTTTTCCGAAGGATCCTCCATCTTCCGCCGCATTGATGGCAAACGCCCGCAGTGGGAGGAGATTCTCAATCTGGCCGAAGATACGGACACCGATGTCGGTGGCATCCGCGGATTAACCGCCATCCAAAATCCTAACGGTAAGGGTCAATCGCTGCTCTTCGTTTGGGCGCCGGGCGAACGCGCACAGAGCCAGGTGAAGCGGCTTGATCCCGATGGCAAGGGTGGCTACACATTGCACGACGAGGCCAATCTCGGCCAGCTCATGAGCCGCCATCTCGGCGTGAAGGCCCCCTACACGCTCGGCGGCCATAACATGATGTACCCCGTCCCGCATCCCACCACTGGCGAGCCAGTCCATATCATCGGCTTCTACGGCAGCATGGCGGGCAAACCGGAGCTCGCGTGGAAAGGCAGCCGGTTTTACGGCGGCGGCCTCTACGCCGTGCGCACCGCCGCGGGAAAGTATTCCGTGCACGAAGTCAACGGCCCGTACACCGCGGACAAGACGCTGCTTGTTTCGCCTCGCGCCTTTTGCCGGTCGCCGTTCAATCCCAAGGAAATCTTCATTGGCGGCCATGACTCGAGCAATAAAATCTCCGATAACCTCGCCTGGATTTTCCGCGCGCCCCTATCCGTCGCAGTTGGGATCGAGACCGGTTCGAGCGCGCCCACCTTGCCCGACTCCGCCCCACGCATGCCCCGCGTGGATGACGGCCCCGTGTACGAGCTGCGCATCTATGCCGCCGCCGAGGATCGACTCGGTCATTTGATCGCGCGTTTCCGCGAACATACCGATCGCCTGTTCCGCAAACACAAGATGGAACCCGTCGCCTACTGGCTGCCCACCGACGGCACCGCCAAGGAGAAGCGGCGCTTTGTATACATCCTCAAACATCCCTCCCGCTATGCTGCCTATCAAAACTGGAATGCCTTCACACACGATCCCGAATGGAAACGCGGCGTGCTGGAAAAGCCCGAGTTCCAGCGTCTCCTCAGCGAACGCCCCGAAAGCATTTTTCTGACGTCCAACGGATTCCCCAACAAATCCAACCGCAGCAACACCCCTAGCATCTACGAACTACGCATCAAAACCGCTAAACCGGAGAAGCTTGCTGCCCTCTATCAGTACCACAACGACCAAGGTTTGAAACTACACCTAAAGCACGACATCCACACTATGGGTTGCTGGTTCGCCTATGACCGCCCGGAGTCCGAAAACGCTCTCTACACCCTCCTCCGTCATCCCTCCCGCCCCCAAGCTGAACTAAACTGGAAATCATTGGAGTCCGATTCGGCTTGGCGGAAAACTAAAGGCAACCTAGCGGAAAAAACCGAACGTCTTTACCTTAAGCCGCTAAATTTTTCGCCGATGAAATAATCTCTTCCCGGCGCGGGACCACCGCTGGGGATCGTTTGGGACGCAGTAAATGAATGCTTTGATTTTTTAATGTGCGAGATTTTTCAAGAGCCTTAATCCGGCTGGGTGTCAGAAGTTTTTTGTTGGGCGTATTAAAGCCGTTCTTGTGGGGGTATTTTTCATGGACGACCTGCGAGGGTTTACCGCGAGCGGGCGGAACGACCCATTCTGCGCCGATGACATTTTCCGGCCCTTTTACCCATACATCGAGTAATTCGCGCAAATCGTCGGCGAGGCTACCGGGTTTGTTGGGTGGCATGTGGGCGTTCGGTTCCCATCCGTTTTGCAGGAATAACTCTACGGTCTTCATGCCTACGCGATGGCAGTCAAAACAGGCATTGCCTTTAATATGCATGGTGCGCATGTCCCAGTTTTCACCACCAATGACGTAGTAGGGCGAATCCTCATCGAGTTTGGGTACAACCGTCTTTTTGCTTCCGGGAATGAGTGCAGCATCAATGAACGGATTATGGATGAAAGGGTCGTTTTGGTGGCATTGCACGCACTGCACCGAGCGCGGGGTCACAAAGGCTTTGTTGAATTCATGGGGATGATCAATACCCGGTAACGTGCCGCGCATACGTAGGGTGCCTTTATCGAGCTTGACCCATGGGTTGATGTTGTCGCTGCTTTCGAAGAAAGCAGTAGCCCCAGTCTTATAATTATACCCGATCATCTGCACCGAACCAATTACCTTACGATGGTTATGGCTAGAATTACGACCGAAACTGACCCATACAACGTCAGACATTGGTTCACCCTTTGCAGTGCGCCCTTGATATCGCTGCAACGTGGAACCGGACACTGTTGACTTACCGAGGTAACTAGGATTATCGAGTTTTCGGCCAAGATTGCCAAACTTTCGTTTACCATTGACGAACAAAGGAATCTCCACGGACTCATCAAGATTCACCTTTGGCGGCACACCCAGTTCCGGCTCCACCAGCTTAGCATACTCAAAGGCATTCTCGGGAAAATTATGCGGCTCCTCCTTGCTGTCTTTTTTTGACTGCTCGGCAACGCGAAACCATTCTTCAATTGCCTCAGCTTCAGTCATTACCCCGGAGGATACCGCTGCTTTGAGCTTCAGACCGAGAGCTTCAAGGTCTTTTATTTCATCTGCAATCAACGATATGGACAGCATCAAAGCTGGGATCCCAACACTGATGGTGTTTTTAAACCTCAATGAATTCATTACTTAGCAGAAATAATTTCCATCTTATGAACCTGCAGGCCAACTGGATCCCAAAGGGAATGACACCAAAGAGAACCAATTTCGAGGTTGAAGGGGGTTTTTGACAAACCTGCTGCCCACTTCTTTAATGAAGGATCTAAGTGATACTCTTCAGGGTCTAGAGTAATATCAAAAACCTCTCCGGCACGAAACCGCTCAGCCGGCACAATAATCTGAAAGTGACCGGCAAAACCGCCATCCGGTTTGCGTAAGGTCAGGCCAAACCAGATTTTGTGCGGGTTATTCATTTTACCTTGCACACGAATTCTCGAGCCTGGTGCAAGAATCACAGACGGACTATCTTCCTGAGTAACCTTTGTTGAGATCGTATAGAGCGTTCTCTGCTGTGGATCTAACTTAGCATCAATAGTATAAGGTATCGCTCTAAGATGAGCCGGCTCATTGCCTTGTGCCGGAATCCAATCCCCATTCCCCTGCTTTTTACCTTTCTCAAATTGGCTTTGCCAAGTGAACACCGAATCGGGTAGGCGTTCTGGAATCAACTCATAATTCTGAGAAGCCACCACACGATGTTGTGCACTCACATCCACTGATTTGCTGTCACTTAAACGTGTCGCCCTCACGCGGCCCTCGCTCACGGTAAGTGTCGCTGCAGTAGCCGCAGCATCCACGCTAAATCGCGTACCCATAACTTCAAAGAGGGCCGTCCGAGTCAAAACAAGCATGGGTTTACCTTCGGGCTGTGGGTTCACATTTGCAGAAAACCCGCCCTCCTTAAGGCGCAGTTTCTTTTGACCTTCATCGGAGAAGGTGAGCATAGAGACCCCGGTAATCATAACCGTAGAACCATCAGAAAACTCTAATTCAAACCAAGCGTCGGGCGTCATACCCTCAATGGTACCACCCTCCAGAGAATCTCCTTCCTTTAGGTCTTTGCTCATCAGACCTCGGTCGCCTGTATAGACCAGCGAACCACTCAGGGCCTTAATAATTGCGATCGGCTTGGACACTTCTACCACGTCTTTTGATCCGGGCAGTGGTGGTTTGGACTGGGTCACTAAGAGGTTAATAAATAGTCCAATCAAAACCATTGCTGCCATTACGAGTAATGGTTTTATATAAGTTGGCTCTACTGGCTTTTCAACGATCTTGGTTGTGGCATCCAAAGCGCTGAAATCCGGCACGGCAAGCTGTGTCTCCAGGTCCTCGTGCACATCCAGGTAGGAGTGGTACTGCGCCTTCGCTTCGGGTTGGGTGCGCAGAATTTCATTCAGACGCGCAGTCTCGGTCTCGGAGAGTTCCTCATCGACCAACCGGCCGAGCAGCGTATCGAGTTCATCACGCCATGGGGGTTGTTGTTCGCTCATGCTTCTTGTTCTTTCAGTTGTCGGTGTGCGCACTCCTTCAGGCTGAGGCGCAGGCGATGCAGTTGCACCCGCACGGCGCCGGCTTGTTTGCCGACTTCCGCGGCCATTTGCCTCACCGACAGGCCATCCTTGTAGCGCAAATTCATAAAGGCCTGATTGGCCTTGGATAATTTTCCGTAGCAATGCCGCAGCAATCGCATGTGCTCAGTGCGTTGATCGGCATCGTCCTCCCGATCATCGATCACATGAAACACGTCATCGGTAAACACCAGCCGTTCCCGGGCCATGGTTTTGCGATAGGCCAAAACCTGGTAGTGGGCGACGGTGACAGCCCAGCCGTTAAAATTGGTACCCGGCTCGAAATCATCAGCTTTGCGGCAGAGGACGAGATTCGTTTGCTGCAGCACTTCCATTGACTGATCACGGTTGGCCATTCGGCGGAAAATATAGCCGAACAACCGCTGCTGACACTGCGTCAGCTCGAGGATAAAGTCGTCAGACAAATTCATCGGTAAATTGGACACGCCCAACGCTACGCCCGGGCCTGCGTCCTTCCAACTAGATAAAGCCGGAAACGCCCTTATGTTACGGGCTTTTTTTGTGTAAAACTTAGAGGTCTTTACCGTAACCTTTTGCCCTCACGGGATATATACTAGGCGACGCGCCATGACACGCATTAGCACATCGATTTGGCCCTGTTTTATTGGGATTATTGCCCTGTCTACCGGAGCGTTGATCGGGTCGGAGACAAAGCCCAGTAAATCCCCGGAAAAATCCATTGAGCAAAAAACAAAAATTCACCGGCTGGACACCCAGGAACGTGCCCCGTACGACGCTTTCACCTATTTGAATCGCATCCCCGCCAAGGCCGATGAAGGCGAGGATATCCTGGATTTCACTGCTCGCGTTTACAGTCGGCTTGCTAATCAGGAAGGGCGAATTCTCATCAAGCTGCCGCAGGGCATGACCCGAGAAGCTTATCTCGGTTACAAGATTTTCCTTAGCACCGACGCCAAAGTGAGCAACGGCAATTGTGTCACCTGCCATGCACCGGATAAATTTACTGACTTCAAACTGCATAAGCTCAACGTCGACAGTCCGTCGAGGCCCACGCCGTCCCTGCGCAACCTCGCCAAGCGCAAGGTGGATCTCGCCAAGGCGTTGCGGCCCAAGCTCGCCGCCGCCAAGTCATCCAACGCGCCCATGGCCTACCGCAACATTCATTTAAACAAGATCGACCTCACTCATCTGGAAGCGTTTCTCAAGCAACTCAACGACGTTGACGACAAGACCTTCCGCGAACTAATCCTGAACGCAAAGATTTTGAATACCCTACTGGATTAACATGAAAACCAATCTACTTTTCACCCTCGCAGCACTGGCGCTCTCGGTTTCGTTAGCGTCAGCCAAAGAAATCCGCGGCACGGTCACGCAGGATGGCAAAGGCGTGGGCGGCGTATTCGTCTCGGCGCATGACACCGAAAACCGTAAGGCCACCGGCGTATTCACCGACTCCGACGGCACCTACGCCATTGATGACCTGCACGACAAGAATTACCGCGTACGCGCGCGGCTAAAGGGTCTCAATGATGTCTGGCTCGATGATGTCACCGCTGGGTCCAAGGGCATTGAGATCAAGATGACCTCCGCCACCGGCTGGAAACTGGAAAGACAACGTACGGCCGATAGCGGCTTTGGCATGCTCAAATTCGACAATCACCGCGATAAGCTGAACTTCAAGATGTATTGTAGCTACTGCCACCAAGTCGGCACGGTCGGCTTTCGCTCGCCGGAGGAACCCGTGGACTGGGAGACCATGATTCGCCGAATGGATGGATTTGGCGCCCTTTACCCCCATACCAAGCGCACCATCGTAAAACGGATCATGGATACCTACAAAGGAGATGCCGTCGATAAATGGCCGAAGTATGTGCCGCCGCCAGCGCCCACCGGCGCAGCGGCCAAGGCTAAGATTACCTGGTGGGAAATGGGCAAGCGCTACGAGTCGCAATACCACGACATCGACCTCAGCCCCGATGGCCGCCTGATCTATGCGTTGAACATCACAAAAGGATACATGGTCACCGTCGATACAAAGACCGACGAGCAGGTGTACCGAAAATTCCCGCGCGGCTCCCATGGCCCGCACTCCATCGAGCCGGACAACGATGGTCACATGTGGGTGACGATGTGCGCCTCAGGACAGATGGCAAAGTACGACATCCACAAAAAAGAGTTCGAGGTGTACAGCAGTGCTGAAGCTCCGGCCAAGCGCGGCGGCTACCCGCACACACTGCGTGTAAACCCGCAGGATCCCGAAGGGCTCATCTGGTACACGGACGCCGGCCGCAACTCGGTATTTTCGCTGCATCCTAAGACCAACCACGTAAAAGAATATCACCTGTTGAGTGCCCATCAGGCAGTGGCCGCCGGCAAGGGCGAGAGCCGCGGCATCACGCCCTACGGCATCGATTATTCACCGGTCGACGGCATGATTTGGTACAGCAAGCTCAACGGCAACCGCATCGGCCGGATTGACCCGAGCAAACCCGATGGGGACATCAAGGAATGGAACCCGCCCTTCCGCGGACCGCGTCGCCTGCACGTGGCGCCCGACGGCATCATCTGGGTGCCAGGCTTCGCCTCCGGCGTTTTTGCCAAGTTCGATCCCGCCACCGAGAAGTGGGTCGTGTACGATCTGCCGAACAAGGAGAATCAGATCCCCTATGCTTTGAATGTCGCCCCCGACGGCATGGTGTGGATCTGCGGCACGGGTGACGACACCATCCACCGGTTCAATCCAAAAACTGAAATCCTAGTCACCTACCCCTTGCCCAACCGCGTGAGCTACACGCGCGAAATCGAATTCGATCCCGATGGCAACGTGTGGACCCCAACCAGCGGACCTTCGCGTCACATGGAAACCGGCTACGGTGCGATCATTAAAATCGAGCCCAACGACCTCAGTGACGCCGGCGGCATCAAGCTCAAGGGCTACATGCCCGACCGCAGCAAGCTTACCTACGAGCAGCCGCGTCCGGTTAACTACACCGGCCCCAACGGCAAGCTGTTGCAAAAGATTGCCCAGACCAGACTCCCGGAGGCTTATCTGAACGGCAAGCACCAGCCGTATGTGGATGCCACATACAAAAAGCTCACTGAAAAACAAAAGCACCGCATCCACATCCTGTGGCAGGAGAAACGTGAAGCGGATCCGGAAATGCCTAGCGCCGGCCAGCACTTCGTCCGCATCATGGAATACGTGGCTAACAACGAGAAATAATCATGCGCACTTTCACCCTACTCTTCCTGTCCGTCGTCACTGCGATTGGGGCGGACATTTCCGGCGTCATCAAGCTTGATGGCCCGCAACCCAAACGCCCACCGCTCCCGCTCACTCCTGAGAGCCGCAAGCTCTACGAGGGCAAACCCTATCCGCGCGACGAGGTGGAATTGGTCAGCGCCAAGGGCGAGATCAAAAACGTGTTCGTCTACATCCGTAAAGGCCTGCCGGACGGCAAGACCTACACCGCGCCCAAGAAGGCCGCCCTGCTCGATCAGCAGCGCTCGATGTTTCGCCCACGCATTCAGGGTTTGTTCGTAGGCCAGGATTTCGCCATGCGCAATAGCGATCCGATCATCCACAACGTGCGCTCGCTCTCGCAGGAAAACCGACCGTTCAACATCGCCCAACCGGCCGGTACGCCAGACCGCTTAAAGCGGTTTAGCGATCAGGAAGGACCGATCGAATTGCGGTGCGATTATCACCGTTGGATGCGCGCGTTCATTTTTGTGATGGAACATCCCTTCTTTGGCGTCACGGACGCGCAAGGGCGTTTCTCCATCAAGAACCTTCCCCCCGGCGAATACGTGCTAGCCACCTGGCACGAGTCGTTTGGCGAAAATAAACAGACCCTCAAGGTCGGCACCAGCGGATTAAACAACGCGAACTTCACTTATAAAGCAAAGAAAGGACTAAACTTCGAATGAAAATCTTAAGCCTCACCCTACTCGCGCTGCTGCAGGTTTCCCTGAACGCCGCACCCAAGAAGATCGGGCACCCGTCTTTCCTTAGCCCTCATGCCCGACCGATCCTCGCGCATGAGGGCCGAGTGTTTGTGGCGAACACCCCTTCGGACTCAGTGGATGTGATCGACGCGAAAACACGCAAGGTCATCCGCCGCATTCCGGTAGGGATCGATCCGGTGAGCCTCGCCCTGCGCCCCGACGGCCGGGAGTTGTGGGTGGCCAATCACGTGTCCGACTCAGTCAGCGTCATCGACACTAACCCCGAGAGCCGCACTTACCTGCGCGTAGTCGATACGGTTCAGGATTTTGATCTGCGAGCCAAAGCCACCCGCTTTGATGAACCGGTCGGCATTGCCTTTGCCAATAACGAGAAAGCATACGTTGCTCTTTCCTCGGAAAACAAGATTGCCATTATTGATGTGCGCTCACGCAAGGTGAGAGGGCATCTGAATATTACTGCCCAAGACCCCCGAGCCATTGTGGTGCGTAATGGAAAACTTTACGTCATCCCCTTCGAATCTAACAACAAGACGCAGCTTTCGGGCGGGTACAAGATTGACGACAAGTTGGTCACCTTCAATGCCCATGAGCATTCCATTGCCAACAATAACGTCCTCTCTCTCGGCCACAAAACTGATATCGTAAAACACCCACGCGTGCCGGACCGTGACCTGTATGTATTCAACACCAAGACCGATCAGCTTGTTAAGACGGTCAGCACACTCGGCACCCTACTTTACGGGTTGGCGGTCGATTCGGAAGGCATAGTCTTCATCGCCCAAACTGATGCGCGTAACGAGGTCAATGGTCGTTCAGGAACCAAGAAGCATGGGCTCAAGGAACTGGAAAACAGGGCCTTCCTCAACCAGATTACCCGCGTTTCCTTCAAAGGAAATGACGCTCAGAAACCTGAGTTCATCAACCTTGAGTCGCTTCCGCCCAAGCAGCCCAAGCGTGAGGATGCGCTGGCTACACCATTCGCCGTTCAGGTGAGCGACGATGACCAAACGCTTTATGTTACAGCCGCTGGCTCGGATAAACTTTTCACTCTCGACGCTGCTACCGGAAAAATTCTTGGCCGCACCTCTGTCGGTGCCGTACCGCGTGGCATTGCCTTAGACGAAGATCACGCATGGGTTCTCAACGCTGTGGCTAACACGGTGTCCGTCGTCAATATCGCTGACCGCAACGCGCCCAAGACCGAGGCGTCCATCACGCTGCATGATCCCACGCATCCGGATTTTAAGCGGGGCCGCATTGCCTTCAACACCGCCAAGGCCTCTACCACTGCCACTTTCTCCTGTGCCAGTTGCCATCCCGATGGCCACACCGATCAACTGCTTTGGGTGCTCGACACCCCGATCGTCACACGAGGCAATCAGATCATGCCTCGTTCAACCATGCCCATACGGGGCCTGCGCGATACCGCACCCTTTCACTGGGACGGAATCCCTGGCGACCCATACGGCGGCATCAACAGCGCCAGCATCCGCCGCCACGTTAAGCCCAACAGCAACGTTGACAAGCCCGAGTCGCAAACGCGCCACCTCATCGATGGCGGCCTCGCCAGTACCATGGCACGGGTGGGTGATGAAACTAAGAATGACGAAGGCAAAGCCGGCCTGCTCTCCAAGTCCGAGCGCGATGACATGGCGAAGTTCTTGCTCAACGTCACCTACCCGCCCGCACAGCGCCGCGCATTTGATAACGAGTTATCCGAACGTGCACAGGAAGGCTTCGAGTTGTTTCACATCACTGGCGATGTCGGAGGAACACCTGGCGGAAACCTTTGCGGCAATTGTCACAGAATGCCCTTCTGGGTGAGCACCAATACACCGGGAACCGGCATGGACGCCCCCACTTGGCGTGGGGCCTACGACCGTTTTCTTATTCTCCCCCAAGGAAGGTTGAACATCATCGATTTCCCCTTCTATCGGAGAGTAGCCGAACAAGGGATTCCCGAGCGAAGTGTTTGGCAGTTCTCATGGGGTGGACGACGGGCCTTCGATCCCGTCTGGGAGATGGTGCTGGAAGGGTGCACCGGTCATTCCGGTTCCTTTGCCCGCCAGGTAACTCTCAATGAATCGACGGTGGATGAGCCCCTGACCAATGACTTGCTCGACGCCTTGGAAACATCCTGCTCGGAGGGTGGTGTTGTGCTGCAAGTCGAAGGTGTTATCTTTAAGAACGATCAGACAATTCCTGTTATGTTTCAGTTTGCTGATGGTTATAAGTCGGTTGAAGGAGAGCAATCCTACTCACGAGCCAAGTTGTTAGAGATGGCTGCAGAAGGCAATTTCATCGGCACTTTTACAGGACGCCATGGAGAAAACGCTGACTATGATCACCCGCAACCTGCACTCTGGACCCTTGGCCCAATCCATTCTCAGCGTGGGAAACAAAAATTTCCAGAGCTCGCCGGTGACAACAAAACCATGACTATCAGCGGACGACACGTCCGCGAAGGCGCCCAAATTTTAGTCGATGGCCATAAGGTCGAGGGATCCATCAAAATAGGCGATGAAGACCGTCTGGAAATAACCCTCACGCAATTACCTGCAATTGGCATGCATTTTCTGCAGATCCAAAATCAGGGTGGCTTGTTCAGCAACGACTTTATTTTCCATGTCACTGCCGATACTAACCTACAGGAGGCCCTGGGAACCGCCGTTCGGATAGGCGATCGTTCGGTCGTACAGGAGACGCTCGCTGCGGGTGCGAACCCGAATCGGCCAGTGGAAACTGGAAACACTGCCCTTAGCACAGCGGCATTCCATGGCCAATTAGATGTGATGCGACTGCTGCTCGAAAAAGGTGGCCAGGTCAATGCTGTTAACGAAGATGGAAATACCGCCCTGCATGTAGCCGCCTTCATGTGCCGTACAGAGATAGTGCAACTGCTCTTGTCAAAAGGTGCAAGTGTCACTCAACGCAACGGTAGACGCGAAAGGGCAATTGATACAGTAAGCGGTGCTTGGTCCGAGGGTTTAGCTAGGTTTTACCGCAGCCTGAATGCCTCAGCCTCAAACAAGGTGGATCTGGAGCAAATCCAAAAACTGCGTCCACAGATCGCCAAACTGCTCCGAGAACATGCTGATAAACAACGTCGCTAACCGAAAATTCGCGTTCCATCATCTAAACCTAGAAAGCTGAGCTTCGAATGCCTCTTACAACTCGACTCATTCTACTTTTTTTCCTCACACCGTTGACCTACTTCGCCGCGGCCGCCGAGGGAAATAAAAGTCACAGATCTGCTTACTTCAAGAATGGCGAGATTCACGTCAACGTGCTCGGAACCCCTGAAGGCAAACCGCTCACAACCGGTCATTGGGACTTCAAGCCATCCTGGTCCAAGACGGATGACAAACTGGTCTTCTTTCGGCGTGTCAAAAATCATCCTCAAGTCGGGATGTGGAAGACAGCGATCTGTATCATCAACGCCGATGGAACGGGGTTTCACCAGATTACGGATGCCAAGCACACCAACTTTAACCAGACTTGGACTCGTGACGGCACGAACACTCCCATCTGGAATCGAAAAAACTCAAATGGCAGCGGCTACCACGTCATGGCGGGAAAGATCGGCGGGAAGCCCGGCCAGGAGATCGCTCTTACCAACCAGAGATACCACACGTGGGCATACACCTGTATGACCGACGGGAGGATTCTGGTTAATCTTTCCCACCCTGAGCAAGGCCGGGGTTATTACCTGATGACCCCCAAGCCTCATGGCAAATCGGTCTTTGAGAAAATCGACTGTGACCTGGCCAAACGGGGGTACTTGGACCGACTTAGCTTGTCCGTTGACCAAACCAAAATCTGTTTTGAATTTCAAAAAGGATTCAAGCGACAGGTTCCCGGTCGAACATTGTACATCGCCGACTTTGACGCCAAGACCCCCACCATCAAAAACGCCAAACCATTCGCAAACAAAGAGGGTAAACCCGTCTGGTTCGCCTATCCGCGCTGGACTCGCGACCAATCATGTATCGTCTATCATGCCGGCAGAGCCCTTTACCTCTATGAACTGCAAAACGGGAATACACGTAAGGTGTCCACCGATGATAAAGCCGATTACCGGTACCCTCACGGTGAGGCCACTCCCAAGTAAATCGCGGTGATGAATGTTCGCTCCATCATCCCCTGGGCCTGCTTCTTAGTACTTCTAAACTTTACCCCAGGCTTGTTTGCTAAAGAGCACCCCAATGTGCTGTTCATTGCCGTGGACGACCTCAATGACTGGGTCGGTTGTCTCGGCGGCCATCCACAGGCCAAGACACCGCACATCGATGCCCTCGCCAAGCGCGGCGTGCTCTTTGAACAGGCCCATTGCGCCGCTCCGCTCTGTAGCCCATCACGTACCGCAATCATGATGGGACTTCGCCCGTCGACGACCGGTATCTACGGCAACCTGAATTGGTTTCGCGACATGCCACAGTACAAGGATTGGGTCACCCTACCCCAGTACTTTCGAAAACAAGGCTACCTCGCATGGGGCGGGGGCAAACTCTATCACCAAGCCCATGGAAAGTTCTCTGATGCCGGTGCGTGGGATCACGTTTATTCCACGCGAACAGGCGCTGTTCCTCCTCCAAAGAGCGAGCGCTACAAGCATGGATTGCGGCCTAAGTTCGAATCCAATCCCATCCTTGCCCGCCTAATCGACTGGGGACCAACCAACAATCCCATCGAGGCCAATCCGGATTGGAAAACCGCTGATGGCGCGGCCAAATTCCTGCAACAGGATCATGACCAACCCTTCTTCCTGGGGTGCGGTGTCTATCTGCCGCATCTTCCGTGGTATGCCCCGCAGAAGTTCTTCGATTTGCATCCACTCGAAGATATTGAGCTTCCACCGTACAAAGCAGATGACTTTGAGGACATCCCCGCCAGCGGCAAACGCATGGGCGAACGGCATATCAAACACCTCCGTGAGAGCGGCAAATGGAAGGAAGCGGTGCAAGCCTGCTTGGCTGCTGATTCCTTCGCCGATGCCTGCGTGGGCCACGTGCTCGATGCCTTGAAAAAGAGTCCGCACAAGGACAACACCATCGTCGTCCTTTGGGGAGACCACGGCTATGACGTGGGCGAAAAGAAATTCGCCAAGTCGGCCCTCTGGGAACAGACCACGCGCACTCCGCTCATCATCCACGTGCCCGAGACTCTGGGAGGAAATCCGCAGGGGAAAACCTGCACGCGCCCGGTCAGTTTACTAGACCTCTACCCAACTCTTCTCGATCTTTGCGGACTGCCGAAAAACCCAAAGAACGAAGGACGAAGCATCGCGCCGCTGGTTCGTAACCCAAAAGCCAAATGGCCTTACCCTGCGGTGATCACCCATTCCCCCCACTGGCACGGCACCAATCATGCCGTTCGTTCGGAGCGTTTTCATTACATTCATTATGGTAAAGGCGGCGAAGAACTCTATGAAGTAGCCAAAGACCCGCACCAGTGGCACAACCTAGCCAACGACCCCAAGTACACCCAAGCAAAGGCCAAATATAAACAATGGCTCCCAAAAAAGAACGCCCCCCACTTTCGGGCTTTAAAACCGTAATGTTTTGAAGCTGCGGGCTATATGTAAGTAGCGAACCTTTAACCATGAAGACCATCAGATTTTGTTTTGGACTCGCACTTCTTGTGGCGGCTTCTATCGCCGGCGCCCAAGAATCCCCTTCCGGCGACGCCGCGTTCGCTGAGCTTCTGGAGAAGATAGATACCCAGGCGATGCCGGACTCGTATGTCGGCAAGAATCATCAGAAGTGGGTCGATACTCGAATGGCCAAACTGACAGAGGCACAAAAGGCGTCGGTTGGGCAGCTCTATGCGGCGAAACGCAGAATGAACCCGAACAAGAACGTGGGCCAGTCGTTCGTCAAGATTCTCCACTATGTTTCCCTGGGCGAAAAGCTGGGGCGAATCCTCACCGGCGATGGTTACGGGCAGCCTCAATTCAGTCGTCCTTTTATCCAGTTGCAGGGAATCAAACCCGATGCGAAGACAGGTATCCATGGACGAGTAACGAACGCGAAGGGAGACCCGATAGAGGGCGTTATGGTGACGGCGTATGACGAGGAACTGGAGGTAAGCGCATCAGTGTTCACCGGAGTGGACGGCAAGTTTGAACTGAACGAGCTTCGGAAAACGACACATCAAGTGCGCATCCGGCAGCCCGGTAAACTAGACGTACGGGTGATGGACGTGGAACCGAATAGCGACGCGTTGGCAGTCACCATGAAGCCAGCAACTGGGGAGAAATTGCAGATGCAGCGCACGGCGGCGTCGGCGATGAGTCTGATGAAATGGGACAGCCTGCGCGACAAAGAGAATTTCAAAATGATGTGCACCTACTGTCACCAGGCTGGCACGGTTGGTTTTCGCACACCGGAGCAGCCGGTGGACTGGGAAACGATGGTTAGGCGGATGGATGGTTTTGGTGGGTTATATAAACACACGCAACGAACCATCATTAAACGGCTGATGGACACCTACACGCGGGATGCCGAGTCCCGTTGGCCCGAGTACATCCCTCCCTCACCTCCTACCGGGTTCGCCGCAAAAGTAAAGATCACCGAATGGGATATTGGAATACCCTTAAAGGCTAATGTGCATGACCTCGAGCCTGGTCCTCCCGGAACCATGTACGCCGTAGACATGGGCCAAGGCGCGATCGTTGAGTTGGATATCGCTACCGGCCAACGGACGGTTTTTCGTATGCCACCAGGCGCCCGCGCTCCCCATTCGATCGAGCCGGATAACGATGGCAACTATTGGGTAACCCTTTGCGCCTCCGGACACATGGGTAAATTCGATCCAAAGACTACCGACATTACTATCTGGTCCAGCGCAGAGGCTCCCGCCAAAAATGGATCATATCCACACACATTACGCGTGAATCCGAAAGATCCAGAAGGGCTTATCTGGTACACAGACGCGGGGCGCAACTCAGTGTTCTACATTCACCCGAAGACCGGTTTCGTGAAGGAATACCATCTGCTTGAAAAGAACCAGGCGGTTGCTGCCGGTAAGGGCGAGTCGCGCGGGTTGACCCCTTACGGACTGGACTTCGGCCCCGATGGCTCGATCTGGTATTCCAAGCTAAATGCCAATCGTATCGGACGGATCGATCCCAAGGCACCGGACGGAGACGTCAAGGAATGGAATCCACCCTTCCGCGGACCGCGCCGGCATCACGTCGATCAAGACGGTATCGTGTGGGTGCCGGGCTTCGGCTCTGGTGTACTGGGCCGATTCGATCCGAAAACCGAGAAATGGACGACCTACGCCCTTCCAGATTACGACAATCAGATCCCCTACGCCCTTAACATCGACTCCAAAGGCATCGTCTGGATCTGCGGCACCGGCAACGACACGATCGGGCGTTTCGATCCCAAGACCGAGCGGCTGATCGAGATCCCAATGCCGAAGCAGGTCACTTTTACCCGCGAGATTGAGTTTGACGAAAAGGGCAATGTTTGGACCTGCAGCTCCAATGGCCCTACACGGCACACTGAAGGCGGACGCGGATCCTTAATCAGGATTGAACTACCGAAAGGGGAACCAACGGCGGATGAGGGTGTGAAGCTGGAGCGAATCGTCCTACCGCATCATCAGGTCGCCTTTGTCCGTCAGGTTCCCTGGCACAAATCACCGCACGGAGAGTTGCTCAAGAAAATCGATGCCATGCCATCACCGAAAGGTATCCCGGTCAACAAGACGCTCGACAAGCACTTCAAGAAGCGAATGGCGAGCTTCACTGAAAAGCAGCGGAACCGGTTTAACACCTTGCGCCAAGGTATGGATCTCGTTGATCCTAACATGGAAAACCGTGGCCTATCGTACCTCAAGATTCTCGAATACATCCATCACAATGCGAAGCTGATGGAGTGAATGCTGACTGAACAAATAGTATGAAACCTGTCCTCACATTTTTATGTGCACTGCTGCTGCTGACTGTGTTTGCCTCAGCTGAAGTGAAACAGCCCAACGTCATCGTGCTGCTGGCAGATGATCTCGGTTCAAAGGATCTTGGTTGCTACGGCGGACCAGTGAAGACGCCGGTGCTCGACGGATTGGCGGCGAAGGGAGTCCGGTTCACCGACTTTCACGCTGGCGCGGCGATTTGCTCGCCGTCACGGGCTACCTTGCTGACGGGTAGGCAGCATCTCCGCACAGGAATTTACGGCGTTCTGCAGGATCACATGCACGATATGCATCTACTGGAGCGTGAAGTAACGATCGCGGAAGTGCTGCAACAAGCCGGATACTCAACGGCCCACTTCGGCAAATGGCACATCGGAATGACTTCGGGCAAACGCAAGAAGCCGTCACCCACGGAACACGGTTTCGATTACTGGTTCGGCCTCTCCAACGGCGCTCACCCCAATCACAAGGACCCCACCAACTTCCTGCGCAATGGCAAGCGGGTTGGCCCGATGAAAGGTTACTCCTGTCAGATCGTCGTCAGCGACGCGATCAAGTGGCTGGAAACGAGGAACGATCCCGAGCAGCCCTTCTTCCTGAATATCTGGTTCAATGAGCCACACGCGAAGATTGCCGCCCCGGACGACATCGTTTCGATTTACGGCGACCTAGAGGATGAAGCTGCGATTTACTCCGCCACGATCGACAACACCGATCGCGCCATTGGTCGCCTCGTTTCCAAGCTCAAGGAAGCCGGACAGCTCGACAACACTTTGATCATCTATTCCTCTGACCACGGAAGCTATCGAACCGATCGCAATGGCGGACTGAAAGGTAACAAGGGGTCGAACTTTCAAGGCGGTTTGCGTTCGCCCGGAATCTTCTTCTGGCCTAAGGGTATTCGCGGCGGCCGGATTGAAAGCAAGCCATCGGGCGCGGTCGATCTATTGCCGACCATCTGCGGCTTGGCCGGCATTGATAAACCCAAAGGCGTGCACCTTGATGGCGCGGATCTGTCACCTCTACTCAATGAGCAAGGAACATTTGCGCGCTCTCAACCCATGTTGTGGCTTGCCCCCTCATCGGGCCATCTGGCCACCCTGCGGGAAGGAAATTACACGCTTATGGGATATCGCGGCTATGACCTGCCCTTCGAGCGCGAGAAGCTCAACGCCATCCTGCAACGAATGGCAAAACTTGCCGGGATCGATCCGTCGCCTCGCAATCTGTTGGCCCGCGTGAGCAACACCACGTTCACGAGCCCCGAGTACCGACGCTTGAGTAACGAAAGAGTGCGCTTGCAGACCTTCCAAGAAGCGTGGATCCCGATCATCAAAAAAGGTGGGTTTAGTCGCTTCGCGCTGTACGACTTAAAGGCTGATCCGCTACAAAAGAAGGACATTTCAAAGCAGCGCCCGGAAGTCACCAATCGTCTAAAGAAAAAACTGCTGACACTCTACAAGGACGTCATGGCCGATGCACCGGACTGGCCCTCAAAATGAATAGATCCATCGTCATAGCCCTTCTCCTGCTTATCGGCCTGCCCGCCCATGGGCAGGCTTTCAAGGATGCATTGGCGCCATTGGTGGAAGCCTCGTGCATTGATTGCCATGACGCGGATACGGACACCCCTTTGAATTTCGAGAAGATCGGGCATGACCTATCTGATGCCGCCACCTTTCGACATTGGGTAAAGATCTTTGACCGAGTGGACAAAGGGGAGATGCCACCCAAGAAGAAAAAGCGTCCGGACCCAATACTTAAGAATAAGGCACTGACGGTGCTGGAAGCAGACCTACGGCTGGCCAACCTCAAACAACAAGCTGCCCAGGGCCGTGTGGCTGCACGTCGGCTCACCCGACTGGAGTTTGAATACACCCTGCAGGATATCCTTGGCATAGGTGGAAACCTAAAAAGGTATTTACCACCTGAGAATGCCTCGGCCAAGTTCGCCAACGTCGCTGAGAAACAGGGCATTTCGCCCGTGCATATTCGCAGCTACCTGAAGGCCGTGGACGCCGCGCTCGATGAGACCATCATGCTCGGCCCAAAGCCTCGAGAGGCAGCGCGTATGATGGATTACCGCAACAACAGGTACAGTAGTATGTGGTTCGACCGCCCGATGCGCAACGGTGGACAGACCGTGATGCGCACCGATGACGCCTATGTGATGTTCAGCTACCGCAGTGAACCGCACGTCGCCCAATCCAACAACATGGGGTATCACTTCCCTTACCCCGGGCTCTACCGAATCACTGCCGAAGGTGCCGGCTATCAAGCCAAGACCCACATCGGCTTCGGCTTATACAAGGCCAGTGACAAGCACGGTAACACCGAGTTGATTGGTAACTTTGAAATCAAGCCCGGCGAATCCCGCAAGATTGAACTCACCCAATATTTCGAACCGGGTGAATTCTTTTTTCCCGCAGGATTGAACCTCAACGCGGCTCCGGACGGGAAAATGATCTACATGATGCGCGACAAGGGCGCACGCGGCTACAAGGGCGAAGGTCTCGCCATCAAGTGGCTGAAAATCGAGGGCCCACTGGGGGAAGAATGGCCCCCAACGCGTACCCGCAATTTGCTCACCGGCGTACAGGTCCCATGGCTACCGCAGCATCGCATCTACTGGACACAGCCCACCAAGGATCCCAAAGAGCACCTGCACGACATCGTCAAGCGGCTCGCGCCCAAGGCCTTCCGCCGGCCGGTAACGGACGCGGAAATCGAATCCTTTGTCTCCCTCGCCAAACCGCATCACCCCAAGGACCAACCGATGCATAAAATGGTTCGCGCCCCCCTGCGGGCCATGTTCAGTTCGCCACAGTTCCTCTTTCACGCCGGCCAACCCGGTCCGCTGGGCGATCACGCACTGGCCAGCCGACTTTCGTATTTTCTTTGGAAGACGTTACCCGATGACGAACTGACCAGCCTCGCCAACGAAAAGAAACTCACCCAACCCAAGGTGCTCGCCGTGCAGGTGGACCGCATGTTGAATGATCCGCGCTCGAACCGATTCATTAATGACTTTCTCGATGGTTGGTTGCACTTGAGCGACATCGACGCCACCACCCCGGACCCAACCCTGTACCCAGAGTACGATAATGAGTTGCGCCAAGCCATACTCGCTGAAACACGGCTTTATCTACGCGAACTACTGACGAAAAACCTGCCTGCCCGCAATTTCATCAAGTCTGATTTCACCTTCGTCAACCGCCGACTCGCTCACCATTATGGCATGGCCAATATCTCCGGAGAAAGAATGCGCCGAGTAGCACTGCCTGCTGATAGTGTGCGTGGTGGCCTGATGACCCAAGCCAGCATCCTGAAGGTCACCGCCAACGGAACACTTACCTCTCCGGTAAAACGCGGACACTGGGTACTAAACTCGCTTTTAGGCACACCACCCCAACCGCCACCGCCCACTATCAGCGCACTGGAACCGGATATCCGCGGAGCGGTAACCATCCGCGAAACACTCGCCAAGCATCGTGATGTCGCCAGTTGCGCCAGCTGCCATCAACACATCGATCCGCCCGGATTTGCTTTGGAGAGCTTCGATCCGATCGGAGGATTCCGCCAACGCTATCGCACCACTGGTAAAGGTGACTGGCCCATACAGCAGCACCTTGCGGCACACCACATGGGTCGCCCTCTCTACCGTTGGGGCCTCGACGTGGACGCCAGCGGTTCGACCGCTGGTGGAGAAAAATTTAGAGGTATCCGCCGCTTCCGCGATCTATTGTTAACCCAAGAAGAGCAAGCGGCGCGCAACTTTGTGTCCCAACTAATCACCTATGCCACCGGAGCCGAGGTACAATATGCTGATCGTCCTGAAGTAGAACGCATACTCGCCAGCACTAAAAAGAGTGGCTACCCTGTACGTGAGTTACTTCATGCCGTAGTGCAAAGCCGATTATTTTTAAACAAATGAAACTAAACCGACGCACCTTTTTGCAAAGCTCCGGCGTGGCGATGGCATTGCCGTGGCTGGAATCAATGCAACCGGCGTGGGCCAAGGAGCAGCCACCTCCTAAGCGGATGGTGTTTATCTGTAACACGCTCGGCTTACACGCGCCGGCGTTGTTCCCCAAAAAAACCGGAACTGACTACGGGCTTACCGATTATCTGAGCATCATCAAGGCCCACCGGAAGGATTTCACCCTCTTCTCCGGGCTTTCCCATCCGGCACAAGGTGGCGAACACCTTTGCGAGATGACTTGGCTCAGCGCCGCGCCCAACCCCGGTATGGACGGTTTCAAAAACTCGATATCAGTGGACCAATACGCGGCTGGCAAACTCGGCTACGTCACGCGATTTCCATCCGTGTCACTTAGTAGCGATACTGCAAAAAGCCAGTCATACACCAGTAGCGGGGTAATGATTCCGGCCGAACAGCGCCCCTCACGCATGTTTGCAAAAATGTTCCTGCGCGGTAAACCAGAGGAGATCTCCCGTCAGAAGCAAAAACTGGCCGAAGGCCGCAGCGTACTGGACGAGTTGCTTGACCAAACTCGCGCACTGCTAAAGACCGCACCAGCGGCTGATCGCGAGCGATTGAAGGAATATTTTGATTCCGTCCGTACCGCAGAAAATGATCTTGCCGCAGCCCAAGCATGGATCGACCGACCCAAACCGGAGGTGAAGGCTCAAGCGCCGCTCGATATCTATGACAAGACCGATCTCATTGGCCGAATTAGACTATTGCTCAATCTTGTTCCATTGATTGTACAGACCGATTCCTCGCGTGTGATTAGCATTGTGATTCAACACAACCATGGCATGCCACAGATCAATGGCGTGGAATCCGAACACCACAATCTCTCCCATCACGGACGGGATCCCAAGCGTATCGAACAATTGCTTAAGATCGAACGCGCCATCATGGGTTGTTTTGATGAATTCCTCAAGACCATGAAAACCAAGCGGGAAGCGGGTGGCACCTTGCTCGATAACACGCTCACCTTACTGGGCAGCAATCTTGGGAACGCCAGCTCGCATGACCCACGCAACAACCCCATCCTGCTCGCCGGCGGCGGCCTCAAACACGGCCGTTATCTCGCACACGATGCCAAGAACAACACGCCGCTCTGCAATCTCTTTGTGCATCTGCTCAACCAAATGAATCTCAACACCGACAAGTTCGCCAGCAGCACCGGCGAGCTTACCCTTTAAAATGAAAACATCCCTTACCCTCGGCACCGCCTTGCTGTGCAGTGCCCTCACTTCCTTTGCCGCCGATTTCAATAAAGCCAAGGCTAATAACTGGCATCAATGGCGCGGACCAGACGCCACCGGCAGCTCCACCACCGCCCAGCCGCCCGTCACTTGGAGCGAGGAAAAAAACATCCAGTGGAAGATCCCCATTGAAGGATATGGTAGCGCCTCGCCCATCATTTGGGGTGACAAAGTTTTTATACTTACAGCCATCAATACAAAAAAAGTCGACCCATCACTCCCAAAACCGGAAGACCAACCCAAGCGTATCTTTGGCATTACATACCCGAATACTGAATACGTGTTTGTCGTTATGTGTCTGGATCGAAAGACCGGTAAAACACTCTGGCAACAGGTTGCAACCCAACTCATTCCTCATGAAGGCACACATGGAGATAACAACTTTGCTTCGGGTTCACCCACCACTGATGGAGAACGGCTCTACTGCTGGTTCGGCTCAAGCGGACTCTTTTGCTACGATCTCAATGGGAAAAAACTGTGGGAACGCCCTATGAGTAAAGCCTACATGGGGGCAAGCCTGGGTGAAGCGTGTTCGCCTGTAGTTCATGATGGCAAACTTATCCTTGTTAGAGATCATGTTCGTCAGTCCTACATTGAAGTATTGGACGCTAAAACAGGAAAAATGCTGTGGAGAGAGAATCGCCAAGGCGGAAATGGTTGGTCCACACCAACTGTAGTTACCCATAGCGGGAAAACACAAATCATCACGACAGCCTCAGGCATAGGCCGTGGTGGCCGACTAGTTGAGCCAGGTAAAGTCATTAGCTACAACCTCCAGAGTGGCGAAATCATATGGCAATGTGGTGGGCTTACCGATAATGCCATCCCCTGCCCGGTGGTGGATGGCAATGCAGTGTATTGCATGACCGGTTATCAGGGTTTTTCTCTGCTGGCCTTGCCGCTCTCAGCCAGGGGTGATATCACCGGATCTGATAAAATTTTGTGGAGCAAAAACCGCGGCACACCCTACACCCCTTCACCGGTACTCTATAAGGGATTGCTGCACTATACCCAATCCAATCAGGCTCTACTTTCCTGCACCGAAGCTAAAACCGGAGTAACTCATATTGATCGTGAACGCCTTAATGGCTTAGCTAATGTATACAGCTCCTTAGTTGCAGCTGATGAAAAGGTTTATATTACTGCACGCAATGGAGCCACACTAGTGTTAAAGCACGGCAGAAAATTTGAACCTCTAGCCACCAATAAACTTGATGACCGACTGGATGCCTCCCCTGCACTCGCAGGAAATCAGATTTTCCTGAGGGGACGTCAGTTTCTCTATTGCATTGGCGAAAAGTGAGGCGGGTGATAATTTGAAAATAACAAAAGAAAATCTTCGGACATTTCTAGGGTGGTGTACGGTCATTAATGGGGGAATACTTGTATGGTGGTATTTGGCACTTATCTTTGCCCACGACTTTATTTTCAACGCTCATACGTGGTGGTTCGAGATGTCAAAAGATCGCTTTGATGAAATCAATTACACCATTTTCATATGCTACAAGTCGGTGGTAACTTTTTTAAATGTAATACCTTATTTGATCCTCAGGTATGCGAAGTTCAATTAAGCCAAGCTGGAGTCTTTCATAGCAACCCGCTCGCTGCCGCGCCCACACTTTTACCGTCAAAAAAATATCTGAGACGACAGTCACTATATTTCATTGAAAAAAATGAAATAATCCGAAACCTTCTCCTTCTAAATCACGTCTATCAGAAAAATCTCAAAATGAAAATCCAACCCCTAACTACCCTCGCCGCTGGCCTCGTGCTGGTCTGCTCCCTGTTCACCGCTCAGGCGGATGAGTGCAAAAATAAAAAATCCGACTGTAAGGAGTGCCCCGACAAAACGCAGAGCTCCAAGAATGAGTCGATGGAACGCGAGATTTGGGCTGCCGCTAAGGCCGGCAAAATTTCCAAGGAGGAAGCCATGAAAAAGCTATCTTCCCTTAAAGGCAAACAGCAAGCACATGGAAACCACGCCAAGTCGGATCACGCAAAGGGCGCCCACGGCGACCCGCGCAAGGCCAAGTATCAAACTGTGGAACGGGAAATTATTGCCGCAGTGAAAGCAGGGAAACTCTCCAAAGAGGAAGCCGGCAAGAAACTGGAATCCATGAAAAAAACTCTGTGGGGCCAAGCTGCTAACAAGAAGGCCAATACTCCCAAACGAATCAGCCGTGAGCAGGCCGAGAAGATGGGGCGTGACATTGCCGCCGCTGTTAAGGCCGGCAAGCTCTCCCGTGAGGAAGCCCACAAGAAATCCCAAGCTATCCGTAAAGTAGCAGGTGCCGGCCAATCAGACCACGCAAAGCAACAACACCCTAATCATCACCACAAGCCTGCCCATAGCGACAGGCGCGGCAACGACCGCAACCTTGCTGGCGAAGTCGACGCCCTTCGCAGGGAAATCCATGAACTGAAGCGCGCCCTTGAAGCTACCCGCCGTCACCACAGTGACCGCCGCGAGCGCTAGGAAACGAAAATCACCCACAAAGCCCCCGGTTCGCCGGGGGTTTTTTTGTTCTACTCCATTTCCGTCAAAGCCTCGGCGAAGGCTTGGCCGATTTGGGTGAGGACTTTGGCGGAACCGAGGTAGTGATAGGCGGCGTTTGAGACGCCTATCTCGAAAATCTCCTGTTCTTCCTTTGTGAACAGCTTGGCGGTGAATTTGTTGATCGCGTGGTCGCGTTGCTCGCGGGTGAGAGATTGGTCCTTAGCCAACTCGCGGCGCTTGGTATTGATCTGGCCGCGGCGATCGACCAGATCGGAAAGTTGCTGATCCCAGTAATTCTCGGTGAACACGGCTGTAACGTTTCCCTTAAATTCAGCTAGCTTGGCCGGCTCGGCCATGGCCTTTCGGAATCCGCCGTGGATGCCAGCGTAGCGTTTTTGATCTGGGCCGTACTTGACGATCGGACCGCCCGCGCCCATTACGCCGATAACGAAGGGTAACTTGGGCGCCTTCAGGTCCTTGCGCACATCGCGGATGAAGTGCACGAGATTTTTGCTGTAGCTCGCATACCCACCAGGTTGGCCGCGCGTGGGATAGGTACCGCTATCGACCATGTCGTTCCAGCCCTGAAACCACACAAAGCCCGCCAGCTCATAGCCGGCCTTGGAATCGTAGGCGGGATACACGCGTTTGATGTCACCAAGGACTTTGCGGATGTGCTCGAGCATCAGCCGATAATACACGCCGGTGCGTTCAGCTCGAGCCTGGCGCTCGGCAGCGACATCCTTATTGCGCTTTTTGAAATTATCGATTTGTTGCTCGTTGAATTGATACGGCCCTGCGCTCGGCGACCGAAAATCCGTGTTCAGCGATTTGCCACCCCAAGAGGTCTTGATCAAAAGGATCGGTTCGCCGACGTGCTGTTGCATGGTGATGCCGAAGGTCAGTTCCGGCCCGATCTTTGGTTCGCGCCCGCCCGCGCCGTAGCCGACGGTCAGCTTGCCTTCCTTAACACCGGATTCTTCCGAGGTATCGATCGAGGAAATCCAGATTTGATCATACACCTTGGCCGAGCCATCGGCATTCTGGATTGCCTTCAACAACGGCACCGTCTTCGGGTCCATGCTCAAATGGGCCAGCGTGCGCACGGCCGCGTGGCCCTGCATGTTTGATTGGCCCACCAGCAGATACACCTTCAACGGTTTGGAGTAGGACGAAAACGTGAGGCCCAGCAATGCCAGGCAGGTAATGAGATAGAATTTCATGATTTGAAAAACAGTGCGCTAGAGTCCGAGATCTTTCCGGAGAATTTCGCGGAGCGGCGGGTGAATGGGTTTACGGTCGAAGAAAAATGGATCGGCGCCATGGCCGGCGGGCTTGTTCATGTCGATGAGGTCCTTAACGAAGGTGTACATGTCGTTAGTGGGGATACCGTGCCTGACCATGACCTTGGCAGCGATGGCATTGTATTCGATCTCCGAGCCCTTGGCGAAGACGTTGGTGCTGGAGTGCCGGATGGGCGTGGTGCTGCCCCAGACGATTTTCGCGCCGGTGGCCTTGAGGCGGGCGACGAGTGTGTGAAGGTTTTTTTCGTATTGTTCGGGCGGGGATGCGCGGCGGCCACCGGCGTGGCGCGGCATCACGCGAAAGGACTTCATGCCGGGCGCGCAATAAATCAAGTCGCCTAGACCACAGTTAACGTGGATGAGGTCCCATTTACCTTCACCGAGATAGCGATCGATAAGTTCCAGCGCCGTGGTAGTGTTCCAGACCACACCGTGTTCGTGGCGCGGGTAATGGATTTCCGCTTTGCCCTTAAGCTCCTTATTCAGGTCGGCGGCCGGTTGCTGATAGACTTGATCGCCAAGAATGAGCACGCGCGGGAGGGTTTCCTCCGCCTGAACACCGCCACCACTCAGCGCCACGGCGCATATCAGGAGCATGGCGCGGAGCGTTTGCATGTTAGGCGAGCGCTTCGGTCATCGGGCCCGTGCTGTCGGCAAAGGATTTCACCGGCACGCCCACAGCGTTCAGCATCGAGACGAACAGATTAGCCAGCGGCATTTTCTTGTCGCCCTCGAAGCTGTGCAGGTGCCCGTGCTTGAGGCCGAGCTTGTTTCCGCCGGCGAGGTGGATGGGATAATTCTTGGGGCTATGGGAAGCGTGGGGATGGGCCGAGCCCCAGAGCACCACCGTGCGGTCAAGCATGTTGCCGTCGACCTCGGGCGTGTCCTTGAGGCGTTGCAGAAAATAGGCGTGTTGTTCGGCCCGCCAACGGTCCCATTGGCCGGAGTAATCGGCGGGACGTTTGTGGGCAATGTCATGCGTGGCGCCCTTGTAGCCGAGCACGTAGGTGGCGTAGTTCCACAGCTCGCTCTGTGAGGAATTCTCACTCTCCAGCATCAAGGAAGCGAATCGGGTGGTGTCCGTTTGAAACGCCAGATACACTAGGTCGTACATGCACCGGATATACTCCTTGGGGTCCTTGTGCGATGCCTCGAGGTTCAGGCCCTTGGTATCGATCTCGGGCAACGGTTCATGCGTCCATTTGCTGGTGCGCTCCACACGTTGTTCCAGCGACCGGATGGATTCCAGATATTCCTCCACCTTGCCCTGGTCCTCATGGCCGAGGCGGTTCTTGAGGCTGCGGCTCTGTTCCATCAACAAATCCAGAATGCTGGCCTCGCGCTTGAGCCCGGCACGCACCTGCTCGACGCCTTTGCCGGCGTAGGGTTTGAACAACCGGTTGAAAATCTCCTGCGGCTTGTGCATCGATGGAATCGGCCGGCCGGGCCCGCGATGGGACAGCGTCTTGCTCCGTCCGTAGGAACCGGTGCCGCCCTCGGTGCCCAGCACCATGGAGGCGAACCGGGTCTGATGCCCGTGCGCATTGGCGGCGATCTGATCGATGGAAATGCTGTTGGTTTTCTGAGTTCCCACCATGTCCGCGCCCGTGGCGAACACGTCACCCGAGCTGTGCCCGCCCAAGGCCCAGCCGCCGGCGTGATCCAGTCCGCGATAGTAGCTCACGTACTCCTTCAGCGGCTCGAAGGGCTCAGACGATTTGTTGAAGGTCAACGGACCGACATCGCGGCACGGCCACCAGCTCCATTCGTTATGCGGCTTCTCGAGATTCGGAATGCCATGCTGGCCGTTCGGCATGTAGGCGCCGTAGGAAAAATAGCTCACCAACATCCGTTTCGGATGCGTCTTGCTTGGAGCCGCCAGACTCATGCCGTTAAGGAGCGGCAAGGCCAAGGCAATGCCGCTTCCCTTAAGCAGTTCGCGCCGATTCAAGTGCCAGCTTTTCGTTTTCATGACTTACTTCCCCTCCGTTCCTTTGAATAGAGGACTTTGACAAATGGTGACAATCATGTCGAGCAATCGGTGCTCGTGAGTGGCGGACTCTTGGAGCATAGCGTCCACCGCAAACCGGTCGCGTGGCGTCAGATCTCGGCCGAGGCTATAACTGAGCAGGCGGCGCAGGAGGTTTTCGGCAATCTCATCCCGACGATCCTTCTTCAGGAACGCCTTCAGGCCGGCCATGCCGTTGACCTCCGGACCGCGCGGAACGCGGGCGGTGGCGTCCACGCGCTCGGTGTAGATGGCCTTCAGATAGTCCGCATAACCGGCGAGGTCGCCGTGGGTTTGCAGGTTGAACCCACTGACCCGCGCACCCTCCTTCGGGACGAGCGGCTGGTGCTTGCCGATAGCGTTGTAGTGCTCGAAAGGAATACCCCACGGATCCAGGCGGGCGTGGCAGTCACGGCAACTTTCCTTCTGCCGATGCTTAGCCAGCAGATCCTTGATAGTGAGCGCTTTCTCGGCCGATTCGCCGGCGCTGTCGGATAAAGCCGGGACGTCCGCGGGCGGATCGGCCACATCGTCGCCAAGAATCGCCTCGCGCAACCAGACCGCACGATAGATCGGATGCGGCGCAGAGCCAGTGCCATTGCCGATCAACATCGAGCCTTGCGTTAGCAAGCCGCCCAGCCGATGTTCGGGCTTCAACGGCACAGCGCGAAAGTGGTTTCCCTCCACTCCCGCCACACCGTAGTGCGCGGCCAAGGGCTGGTTCAGCCAAGCGAACTCGGAATCCACCACATTCGCCACACCGGCATTGCGGCGGATCAACTCGCCCACAAAGCCGGTGGTCTCCTTCAGCATGTAATCGCGGATCGTCGGCCGGTAGGGTTCCTCAGTGCCCTTGCGTTCTCCGGCTGACACGTAATAAAGAAAACGCGGGAAGAGTTGCTGGTTGATCGGCACGGTCTTCATCTTGGCCAGGCTCAGCCATTGCATGGTGAAATTGTGCACGAAATCCTGCGAGCGAGCGTCGGCCAGCAGACGACGCGTTTGTTGTACCATCACCCTGGGTTCGTCCAGTCCTCCCTGCCCAGCCAGCTCCATCAACTTCTTATCGGGCATACTGCCCCACAGGAAGTAGGAAAGCCGCGAGGCCAATTCGTACTGACGGTTGGTCACCTCGCCGTCCGCCACGGTGTGGTAGAGGAACTGCGGCGAAACCAACACCATTGCCAGTGTCTCGCGCATAGCTGACTCCATGGTTTTCAGCTCGGGCAACACCAGCCGGTAGATTTGCTCAAACCTGTTTACCTCGGTCTCGCTCGCCGACCGGCGGAAGGCCCGCGAGACAAAGCGGCGAATGACCTCTCGTACGTAGGCCTCAGGATCGCTCTCGCGCAGAGGCGAATCAAACAGGATGCGTCGGTGATGCGCCGGTGGCCAGACATCCGCGACCGGCGCTTCGAACTCCATCCAGTTGATCACGATCCGCGGCATGGTGAGATTCCGCTTGCCATCGTTCAGCGTGCCGTCGTCGTACAACACCTGCGGCGTAATGACCCGACTGTCGGGCTGTTGATTCCCCCGGATCATTCGCCCGCGCGTCAGCGGATAATTTTCAATGCGCCCGCGAAACTCCAACACCCTCGGCTCGTCCGGGCTGTTGTCCAGATACGCGCTGCCCACTGGTTCCACACGCTGGGTGGATTGGGTGAGCGTTTGCCCCATAATCAGCCGCAACGGCGCGCCCTTTACCCCCGGCGGCAAAATCGCCGAAGCCTGCACGCGGATAACGAACTCCCCCGTACTCGGAAAACTCTTCAGCCCCATGCCGCCAGACGCGGAATGCCGACGGTTACCCCACACGCCGATCTCGTCTAAGGCCATACCCCGGTCCAGCCCGTGCCGCTGCCATTCGCGGCGCGCCTTGTGCACCTCCGGCTTTTCCGGATCAACAATCGCGCTGGCCATCACCTTGCGGGCGTTTTCCAGATAACGATCTACCTGCTCCGGCCCCAGCAACATGAACTCGGCGGTGTTATTGAAGTGATACGGCTTCTCCGGATCTTTGGGCAAATTATCCGTCAGCTTCAGCCGAAAGCCGATCAGATCGCGAATGGTGTTCTCGTACTCGAAGTTAGTCAACCGCCGCGCCTGCGGAGCCACCGGCGTTTCCCCTCCCTGCGCCACCGCCTTCCGCAAACCCGTCTCGATCCACTTCATCACCGCACCCACCTTCGCCGCGTCCGGCCGTTCTGCCTCCTCCTCGGGCGGCATCTCGCCGCTCTCCAACACTTCCAGAATCAACTCCCAACGCTCCAGCGATTTCCCCGCCGCCAGACCGCTATCCACATTATGCAACGTCACCTTCCCCTTCTGCTTCTCCGGCCCATGACACTTCACGCAATGCGCCTTGAAAAAGGGCGCGACGACTCGATCAAATTCCTCGGCCGCCAGCGTCGTCATGACACCGAACCACAACAGTAGACTGCAGCCGAGATTCCTCATCGAAACAATTCCTTTCATCGTGCGGATTCCTTAGCGTGTTTGAGAACGAAATCGACCAAGGTCTGGCTTTGAAACCAGCCAACCCACATGTTGTGGCCTTGGCCCTTAACGACTTCGAGGATCATCGGTCCACCGAGCTTGTCGTAGCGGTCCTTAATGATCGCGGAGTTTTTATCCAGCGGCACCACGCGGTCCATGTCGCCGTGGATGTGAAATATCGGCACCTTCGCCTTAGCCAAGGGCGCGAGGCGGTCAATAGGGTTGTGCTTGGCAAGCTGCGCTTCCAGTCCTTGATCGGTCAACCCAAACGCCTCACTAGCGCGTTGTAGTCCGGGATAACTGGCAATGTTGCACACCGGATAAATACCGGTGATGCACGCCACCTTGTCCGGGTTTTTGGCAGCCCAACTGTACAGCATCAACCCGCCGCGACTGCGCGCCAGCAGGCAGGCCCGCCTGGCCAAGCCGCGTTTCTCCACGAGATGTTGATGCAGCGCCGCATACGTCGCCCGGCCTTTCGGGTTGCCATAGGACTCGCCGACGTCCACGCCGGCAATGGCGATGCCCGCCTTGAGGAATCGCTCGAACATCCATTTCTCCGCCTCTCCCGGCAGCCCGCGCAAGGTCGGCGCATACCACACCCAAGGCATCGCGCCCTCAGCGGGTTTGGTGTCGGGCAAAATCAGAAAAGCCGTGCGCCCTTCAATAGCAAAGACTTCGCCCGGGAACGGCAGTTTCTTTTTGGGTTGGCCCCCCTGAACCCAACCCACAATCAAGCAAAGCCCCAGAAGGATTTCGAGCCGCTGTCGGGGGTTGTTCACGACTAACTTTGAAACTGCTTGATCGGCCCAGTCTGGCCGTGACCGAACTTGGTGAGGCCGGTGTCGAGGGCGCCGTAGTGCTCGATCGGGTTGCCGTAGGCGTTGAGCAGTGTGGTGTAGAAATTACCCAGCGTGCTGTGGCCCGGCTGACCGTAGTTGGGCAGGCGAATGTAGCGGCGGCGCAGGTCCACGCGCGCGTTATCGCCCGAGAGAATGATGAAGGGATACTCCCAGCCGTGACTGTGATGGGTCTCGCCGCCGTCCGGGAAATAAAAGAGCATGGTGTTGTCGAACATCGTGCCATCACCCTCGGGCACGCTCTTGAGCCGTTTGACGATGCGATCAATAACCGCCATGTGATGCGTACGCGCGCGGTCGCGGATGATCTCCGCCGAGAGCCCGCCAATGCTCTTGTTGTGACCGACATCGTGCATGTTCACCTTCTCGCCTTCGATTCCCGGAATGCCGGTGTAGCGGTGACCAAGCTCGTCCACGGTGAAGGCGACGACATTGGTCAGCCCCGAAATCAGTGCGCCGAGTAATACCTCCGAATGGCCGATCTGGCGGTCTAACGTGTTGATGGTCGGATCGAGATATTTCGCATCGAGCTTGGGCACGTGCTTGCGGATCAATTCCGCCATGGCGTCGATTTTGCGGTTGCGATCGCGGATGGAGTCCACGGAGTCCGCATAATTCTGCACCTTGGCCTTCTCAATCCCAGCCAGCGGATTGGCAATGGCACTTTCGTTACCGGCAATGAACTCGAGTACCTTTCGATCTAGCTGATATTGCGTGCGCGCCTTGGGATCCGTGGAAACGGACTTGAATAACTCCTGCAACGCGATGCGCGGCGAGCCAAACGCGTAGTTGGGCTGTTGTGGGCCGCGGGCAGAAAAGCCGGTGGCCACGCCGTCGAGACTGCCGCGGGCATTGCCACCGCCCAGTGGGAAACACGCCAGCTCAATGTGGCCGGCGGGCGAGGGAAAGAGCTTGGCCAATTCGAAATCGACTGTGGCCCACTTGATGGAGCTGAGTCGTTCGTTGGCCTTGAACACGCCGAGCGAGGAGCACCAGGAATGGTGACCGGTGGTACACATCTTGCCGGAAAGCCCCTGCAGAATCGTTAGGTTTTCCCGGTGACCGGCCAACGGCCCGAGCCACTGGGGCAGATCGTGCCCGTCGAGATCGACATCCACCGCTTCCTTGCGCTTCTCGAGCTCCATCGTCTTGGCATCGAGACTAGGCGGCACGCACACGCGCGGCCACAGGCCGTTGCCGCGGTGCATAAAGATAAACCGCGTCGGCGGCTTGCCAGAGGCAGCGGCCAGCTGCTGCGGCGCATTCATCAACGCCATGGCGCCGGCGCCGAGGAGGGATTGCTTCAGAAAATCTCTGCGGTTGTTCATGGCTGCTCCTTGCTCATTTACGGTAACGGAAAGAGTCCGAAGATAAAAGCGAAACGATGACGGCCTTGAAGCTGCCGCCTTGCTGAACGTAGGCGCGATCGGCCTCGATGAGAGTTTGCGAGTCAGACAACATTTCGTTGCGGCCCATGTAAAAACGGAAGGCATGCCGAATGATGCTTTGGCGCACGCGCTCGGATTGGGCGAGGCGGTTGATCAGGTCAAAGGGGTCGCGCACCTTGCCATCGAGCTTGGCATCGCCCGTGCCGACGAGTTCACCAAGGGTGCTAACCGGCTTGGTCTTGTAGGTGGTGGAGCCGTTTTTCTTAGTGGGATTAGCGAGGATATGTTCCTCGTACTCCAGAGGCTCATCAAGCCGGTAGCGACCGAAATCATCGAAGACCTCGAACGGCAAACCGAGCGGGTTCATGTACTGATGGCACTTCAGACATTCGGCTTTTTGCGTTACGGTTTCGACCCGTTCGCGAAAGGTCTTGTGCGGATCTTCCGGGACTTGAGCATCGACAGTGATCGGCACATCGGGCACGCGGCCGGCCAAGAGCTTTTCCCGAATCCAGCGGCCCCGCTTGATGGGGTCGGTGTGGAAATTGGAGGAATGAGCAATAAGCCAAGCCGGATGCGTGAGCAGGCCTTTGCGATGTTGGATTTGAAACGGTTGCTCAACGGGGTAATCCCAAAACTCCTCGTCATCCAAACCCTTATAATTTTTATTCTCCACGGCGCCGTAACGAAACGGGTTGGGAGTGGGAGGCAGACTGTAGAAGACGGAGTGATTGTAATGGTACCCGTGCGCAAATGACGGCGTGGTAAATGGTGTGCGGCCTTTGCCAATGGTTTCCCCCCAGAAATACATGTGGCGCATAAAGTCGCGCTTCGATTTGGCACCAGCGAAACGAACGGATTTCTTGGTCTTCAGGTAATCGAGATTATCCTCCAGCACCTTCTCCGGATTCGCCTTCCAATCCAGGTCCTTGAAGTAGTGGTACACTTCCGTCCACTCCTCGATCACCTTGCGGCCGGCCTCGTTGTCCTTGTTGTGATACACGAAATAATCCTCCGTGGTCAGCAACCGCCGGAAGACATCCTGATCCTGCTCTAGATGCCGATCGACAATCCGGTCCGCTTCTTTGACAAGAAAACCCGGTGTGCCGGCCGTGCCGCGCGAGGGGTTCTGCCAATAGCCGTCACTGCGCGGCACGTCCTTGAAAATCTTGATCGCGTTCGGGTACCCGAAAAACTCCCTAAAAAACCGCACCTGCTTGGGATGTGTACTCTCGTGCGTACGCATGTTTTTGCCGTTGAGACTCGGATCCACCGGGCCGGCAAACAGGGTTTCGTTTTCCAGCAACCGCGTCACCTCTCGCTGGAAATCTTCCTTGCGTGAGAGTTTCCCGGCCACAGCCGCCTGCCGGAGAATGGTATCCGGTCCACGATCCCCCAGCGCATAAGCGATGGCGCGGGCAGCTTCGTGCGGAGTCAATTTCTGCCGGCCATGCTCATCGACTGGCCCGCCACCAAATTCCATGCGGTACAGGAATTCCGATTCCAACAACACGGTCGTCAGCATCTGCTGCAGCCCCGCGGTGTCGCCACCCAGCTTGATGGAGGTTTCCAGCAGGCTTAGGTATTTCTCGATTTCCGGCGCAGTCGCTTTCCGGCGCAGCACGCAATCAAACTGATGCTGAATCGCCGCCACCATTTCCGCCTCTGTCGGCGCGCCGTCCTTCAACACAATCGCCTCGAACACCGCCGCGGTTTCCCGGGGATACCAGCGATCCTGTGAGTTCAACGCCGCCATCAGCGCATCCTTCTCCGGTGTCTTGAGACGCGCGGCGAAAATCTGTTTACCGGCAATCCACTTGGCGTTGGTAAGCATCACCAGCAAATGCCCGCCATCCAGCGAGGTGAGATCGTAATCGCGCACGCCGGAATGGTCCGGCAACATGAACGGATTGGTGACCCCGAAAAATTTCCGCGTGGCAAAGCCGGTTCGCTCGCGGCCTTCCAGTCGGAACACATCCATCACGCGCTCATGAAAAATCTGCGGGCTCACCAACCAACGCCGGGCCGGCGACCAAGCCTTGGCCTTCACCTCACCACTAAAGAGTTTCTCGTGGTCGACATAATTGCCGTAACTCGGATAACGCAGCTTTTCCTCCAACTTCGAAGCGCCATGCTTCCGTAATTCCCCACGCACCCAGTCTACCAACGCCATCCGTTCCGCCTCACTGGGTTGCGCCTTTTTCTTCGGCGGCATTTCCTTGAGGAATAACTGCTCCTGCACCCGGTTAAGCAAATCCAATCGCGGCTGCAATGCCATGCTCGCCAAGTCATCCAACCGCACCTCGCCCTTCTGTGTATCCGCATCATGACAATCAAAACAATGCGACTCCAGCACGTCGGCGGCCTCCTTCGAAACAGTCACCCCTCCCAGCTCCGCCGCCGCCAAACAAACTGAACCGCACAGCATCGCCATAATGAATCTCAAACCCGTCATAATACGTTTCCTTATTTTGAGCGAAAGCTGCCGTTTCGTCACTATTTCAATGGCGGCAACTTCATTTCCTCCAGTTTGAGACTGATGTGACCTTTTGGAGGTTGAACGCCGTGGCGCGGATGGTTGTAGCGCAGGAAGGATTTTACGGCCAGGGTGACCTTACCGCCGTGGAAAAGCTTCTTGGCGTCGTTGTAGACGTAAGCCCCGCGGGGCTGCCCACCCTGCCGGACGTGCACCCCAAGCTTGGACTCGGCGATGAGCTTACCGTTGACGTAGAGGGCGAAACCATCACCGGAATTAACGTGAGCGCTACCGCCCACCAGAACGCGGTAGCGGTGGCCGGACTTAAGCGGCGGAACCTCGACCGTGGCGCGCATCAGCAGAACTTCCTTTTCCCAAAGCGTTTTGGGCGCATGGCCACAACCGCAGAAGGTGGCAGGGCAGGATTCACTCAGCGGCGCGAGCTTGCCGTCGAGCTGCCCGAAGGGTTGCTGGCCAGCTTTCCAGCCGGCGGACTTGACATCGAAGGCGGGTGCAAACCACTGGTCCATGCCGGCGGGATAAGTCACGGCGCGGTAGCGGGGATACTTTTCCTTTGGCAAAGACTCTTTGGGCTCGAAGCTATGGTATTCCCATTGCACCTTGTCGAGGTCGGGGCCGAAGGGCTTCCAATCGTAATCGTCGATGCCCGCGGCTTGATAGCAATTGACCAGACCAAACGTGGCACCACGCAGGAATTGGGTGGCGCGGTTGGGCGGTTCGCCGGAATGCTCCTGAAGCAGGGCCGTCTTATAGCGTGGATTGGCCACGTAGCCGGCGGCGATGCCGTCGATGAGGATAGGCCGGAGCGCCTGTCGGACGGCGGCCTTTTCCGCATCCGTCAGCTCGGCGTTCTGTCCCGGAACAGAACGCCTAGGGCGCGCCGGTTGCGGAAGCGGTTCCGCCTTGCCGCCTTTCAAGCGGACCATGGCTCGGCCCAAGGCGTCGCCAATACGCAGGTAGGTTTCGGCGTTGCGGTGGTAGTGGTAGTCCTGGTTAGTGGGCGACTCGTCAACCTCCCGCCAAAACGGGCGCGTGTCCACAGAGGCCACATTGCCATTGTATTCAGGGTGCTTCTCGGGGGCACCCACCGCCATCTGGGCCTTATGGATGCGTAGGAATTTTTCCTGCATCCGGTGTCCGCCAAAACCGACGGTGGCCACCACGGCCGGCAGCTTCGGTGTCTTGAACTCCTTCCGAAAATCATTGATGAGGTGAACGAGGTTCTTTTCGTACTCCGCAATGAGCTTCTCGGAAAAACTGTCCTTGTGGCCCTGGAACCATAAGAAGCCCGCCATCTCGTAGCCTTGCCCCTTGTAGCCAGGCATGATCTTGTCGAGATTGGCAAGCGTCTTGCGCACACCCTCGACCATGAGCTTGTACTCTGCGGACTCGAACTCATTGCTGGGATCCGTGCGACCACTGGACGGCGGACGAAAGTCAAACCCGAGGGAACGGTTACCCTGCGCCGTCTTGATCAGCAACACCGGCTCGTCATGAAACGTGCCAAGGACGTGCCCAAAACCCAGCTCCGGCCCAATGGATTTCCCGTTGGAAATAGCACTAAGGTGTGAACCCCGCCCGTCCTTAGCCAATCGCGCCTCCTGGAAATAGACATCCTGCCGCACGGACCATTCGCCGGCGGCATCCACCAGCCACGGAAATTTCCCCTCGCGCATGACCACCGACTCCAGGTCGCCATTGCCCAGCAGGTCTGTCTTGCGCATCCAAAACCTCGGCGACTTACCGTTGAATTTGGTGATGGCGAATGAGTACCGCTTGCCCGTCACTAGCTCAACCTCCTGCCGAACGACCTTGCCATCAAGCACCATCTCGGTGGAGCCATAGTGCAGTTGATAGACACCCGTTTGAGGCACCTCGAACAGTCCATTCGCCACGGCCTTTTCCGCCGGTGAACCATCCGGCAGGTAAACCGCCAACGGCGCTGCCTTAAAGCTACCCACCTTGTAAATTGGCAACGGCGCGTTCGGCACGGTCGGGTCGGAACTGAAGAAGACGCCGTCATAAACATTCTTCGCCCCATGCAGGTCGCCCATTCCCACCATGTTCGACTGCCCTGCCAACACGTAAACTTTTACCGGCTTGGTGAAATCACCCGGCTTACATTCCGGGTCAGGTAGGATAGCGGGGACAGCAGCGGCGTGAACATTCGAGATGATAAACGCCAACGCCAAATAGAAAGCGCCGGCAATTGCGGAGGTCTTTTTTAACATGATAAAATAGTTACTCGGCCAGAGCAGCCATTGACGCTGCTAAATCTTTCAGACTCTTTGGCCATTGATCAATACTGATACTTTGGGATCCGGGGATCTTCGGGGCGGTGATGCCCTCGATCACGGCGACGGTCGGTTGAGCGAATATAAATTGGATGTCTTTTTGGCCATAGGTCTGCGGGAGGCTCTTGGCATAAACCTCCAACTCGGCGGCGTAGTCAGCGGGATTTTCGCCGATGTTGCTGGCGGATGGAATCCAGATCACGCCGGCCACGCCCATCGGCGTGAGCGGGCTGACATTCCAGTTGTAGGCGTAGGTGGGGATGGTGTCGCGGGCCACCGTTTCGCTTTGGCCAGGCTCGGGAAAGGTCGGGGCTTGCAAGGCGAAGGTAGAGGAATCCTCACCGCGTTGGCTGGCCTTGATGAGGTCCAGAACGAAGGCCTTCACCTCCGTGAAGTGGGCGGCGACGGCTTTACGGGCCACGGGTGAGTTGGGGTACTGGAGGAACAACTCGTCCAAACGCGCCTTGAAGGCCAGATGTTTTGCATTGCGAACGCCGGCAAACGAGGTCCATGAAAGCGGCGAGGCAAACTGACGATTGCGGCCGCCTTGGCCAGAGGACATGGTCATGAAACCTTGCGGGATGCCCTTGCGATTGAGTGCTGTGGCGAATTCGTAGGCGAACATTGTCACACCGGTAGTTTCCTCGGTGAAATCCGCAACCGACCAATAGGTGCGGTACTTGCCGCCGCCTGTCTCGAAGCGGCGCTTGCGTGGGGTAGCAAAGGAACTGGCAGCTGTCCGACGCCGGTACTCGCGCACCAACGGCAGAGTCTTGGGCAGGCCGGTCTCTTTGTTGCGCCGATCATAAGCCCATTCGCTGGTGAGCTGCGTACTTCCGGTGAGGTACCAAACGTCGCCGATCAAAATATCCCGAACCGTCCGGCTGTAGTCATGGCTGGTGGTGATGTTCAGCGTGATCGGCTGGATCGAGGCTTTGCGTGCGGGGAAGGTGACCGACCATTGCTGCAGGTCATCGGCCACCACGGTCTGCATCGCACCACCTAAATCGACCTTAACCGTCACGCCTTCGTTGGCGTGGCCCCAGATGCGAATGGGCTGATTGCGCTGCAGAATCACGCCATCCCGGTAATATTCGGCCACTTGTAAGATCGGATAATCCGGATCGGTGTATTGCGCATACTTCGCCTTAAGGGCGGCGGCTTTTTCAAGGTCGTCCTCCTCGAAGATGAATTTGCCGCCGATCATGGCAAACGGCGTCGCCGGCAGGCCGGCCTGGTTGTAGAGGTTCGAGTTTTCCGGAACGGCGTTATACGCGTACTGCACACCGATGGGTGCTGGCACCTTGTCCGATTGCACAACCACGGTGTCCCCCTCGATCTTTGCCTCGGCCGCGTGCCATTGTTTATCTGCGCCACAAAGTCGAAAATGGTTCAAGGAATCATTCGGCGTAGGACGGGCGGGTTCGACGAATTTTTCGGGCTCCCGATAATCCTTCGCCATGCCTTTGTTGCCGACCATAAGGCCGCCAAAGAGGCTGTCCTTTTCAAAAGCCACCGTCACCTTGCGACCATTAACTTTGTAGCCGCTGAATATCGGGCCAGTGTAAGCGACATTCTTGCCGTAATCCTTGGCTAGCGCCCAGCGCGCGAGCCGCATGCCGGGGTGCAGCTTGTTGTAGTAATGGATGCCCTGCGGCCGGGCGGAGTTGAGATCAGACTGCACCACCATACCGACTTTCTTGCGGTTGTTTTGAAAAAATAGATGCTGCACCTGCCGGACATCTGCAAAGCCGACGTTATTCGGATCGGGCGAGCCGTAGCATTGCATTTGGGTGAAATAAAACGGCATCTCCGGCATGCCCCACGCATCACGCCAGCCCTGCATCAGCGCCTCCATGCGCGCTGCGTAGATGCGGCCGTCGCCACCGTTACTCGTGCCCTGGCACCAGATCGCGCCTCGAATGGCATAGGGAATCACCGGCGCAATCTTGCCGTTGAAAAACTGTGACGGCCCGCGCCACATGCCGGCGATACCCGGCAGATTGGGACGCGCCGGAACGCGGCTGCCCTTTTCCATCGCCTCCCCGGCGGCGTCCTGCCATTGGCTTAACTCGGTGTAATATTGCTCGTACTTATTGCGGCCCTGTTCGGTGAGCGGATCGGCGTCGCGCATGAGGTCAGCATCGCCCTTGAGCTTCGGATGCGCCTCAATGGCCTCGCGCTGCGTGAAGGCCTCGATGCGCGTGTTGCTATGGGCGCTGAGGAGAATGCCGATGGGTATGTTAAGTTCCTTGTATAGCTCGTGCGCAAAGGAGAGGGACAACGCAGAAAAACCGCCCGCGGCGCTGGCCTTTTTCCAGCCGTCGTCCGAGGTGGCGCGTTTCTGCGGGTACAACGCAGACACCGTGTTGATGTTAATCTCGCGGATAGGAATGTCTTCCTTGGCCGAGGCGAGATCCCGCGCCAGTTGGTTGCACATGCTTTTGCCAGCCGTCCAAACCATGTTTGATTGGCCGGACGAAAACCACACCTCGCCAACTAGCACGCCCTTGAGTGTAATCCTCTGGCCACGATTGTTTTTCACCTCGAGACTACGTTCGGTGCGTGAGACTTTCAGTGGATTCATCTTCACCATCCAGTCGCCGGTTTTGCCAGCAACAGCGGTCTTGGTCTGACCGGCAAACTGCACGGTCACCTTGCTGCCCGGGGCATCCCAGCCCCAAACGGGCACGGCGGTTTCCCGTTGTAGAATTGCATTGTCCGTGAAGGGCGCGGCCAATTCCAGCTGCGCCGCCAACAGGTTCGGGGCCGCCAACAGCGCCCAGAAAACAAGAGGGAGCATTGTCTTCATAATGTTTTTAAAAGCCAAATAATCAGTCGCGCGCAAGGACCAGCAGTTTCGGTTTCCAGCCGGGCTTATTGCGCGTGCCAAATCCACCGGCTTCCACGAACAAATAGCGCGTGCCGTCCAGTGTCCGAGCAACGATCTTGAGGGCTTGATATTGGTTTAAATCCATCAAGGTATCGCCGGACCAAATCAGAGTCGGGTGCTTGGTCCGGCCGTTTGCCTGAAAAGTGATCTCAGAAAACAGCGCGTTGCGGCCATTACCGGTTTTCCGAGTGGGATCGAAATCCTCAATGGCCGCCACCGCGGTGAGCACCTTCCAGTTCCCGAGCACATCGGGGTTGGCGACCACTTGACCGTCCCAGCGATACTTCCGAGCCGTGGCAGATTTCTCGCGATCTTCTGGATCCTGTCCCGCCTGCCACTCCATGGACAACATGGGGGCGAGCGTGGCCGATTTGTAAACCAGCTCATCACCCATCGGCGGCAGTTTCTGTTCCTCCAGATGCAGGCTGAACTTGCCTTGAGGATCCTTCGAGCTGGGCTTCACCTTATACTTGTCGTTGAAGCGCAGAAAGGTCACGGCGGCAAGTGTCACTTCTCCCTTTCGAAAATCATCGAGAAAATCTCCGGTGATATAGGCGCCCTTGGGTAAGCCACCGGAGCCGCGGCCATTGCAGGTCTTGGTTTCAATCAATGGCTTGCCATTCACATAAATGAGATGACCGCCGCCAGAGCCGACGTGGTTACCGTCATTCACTCGCAGGCGATAACGGTGCCCCTCCTTAAGCGGCGGCACCTTGAACGTACCGCGCAGTAGCAACACTTCCCGTTCCCAAAACGAATTCACCTTCGTGGCCCCGTAACAACCGGGCCCCACGCAGCCCGGGCCGCACTTGTGTACGGGGCCAATCGGGAGCTTGCCCTTGAAATGACCGAAGGGACTCTTGCCGCGTTTCCACAAGGCCGATTTGTGTGCCGGAGCAAACCAATCTTCCAGCCCCGTGGGTAATGTCACCGGGCGATAACGCGTGACGAGCTGATCGAAAGGCACCTGTTCGGCGGCGATGGGGTCGAAGCTGTGGTAGGACCACTCAGCATTGCGCAAGTCCATGAACATGTTCCAGTCGTAATCCTTGTCGCCGGCGCGATCGTACAGGGCGGCCAGCCCGTCGATGGCATCCCGGGAGCCGCCTGGGTAGCCGGATTGAATCTCGGCCGCCGCCAGTTGATACAGTCGCGTCCGGTTGCGGCCGACATATTCGGGGATCAATTCCCCGGTGATAATCGGAGGAACCGCGTCGCGCAGCGTCGGTCCAAACCGGCTGGAATCGGCATTTAGATAAAACTCCTTGTAAGGCAGAATCTCGCTGGGAAATTTCTCGCGGGAAATCTCGTAGAGCACATCCAGCCCGCCCGGCACATCCGCCAACGAGGCGGCGATGAACCCAAGATGCGCGTCATACGTGGAGGTCACATTCTGTCCGCCCGGCTCGGTTTTCACGCCGGCAAAACCGGTGTACGCCTCCTTGAGGGTCGCGGTGGCCAGAGCCTGCACTTTCGGCCCGGCGGCCTTGATGTTTGCGCGAATGCCAGGCATGAGGCCGCGGGTCAGTGCGCTGCGTTGATTGCTGCGGATGAGTTTGCCCATGGACGGCAACACGCGTTGGTAACAGCGTTCATCGGCTGCCACGGGCGTGAGCGCCACGAGGGCCGCATTCTGCAGCCACCAATCGCTGTGGCTGAGGTACGGCAGAATCAGATCCGAATGGGGCGCGATCCAATCGGCGCTGCCCTTGCCGATGATCTGCAGCGCGGCGTCCTTCACCCACCAGGATTCCTTGGCATCTTTCACCGCTTGAACCGCAAGATCGAAGACTTCCCGATTGATCACCTCAGGCCGTTTAATGATGGCGCCAAACATCGCGCGCCGCACGCGGGAATCCGAATGCCGCAGCAGTTCCATCATCAATTCCTTGCGCACCGCGCCCCCGGGCGAGCGCCAGCCGATGTAGCCGCTGTTGACGCCCAGCACTTTGTTGGCGGCCACAAACCGAATATTGTGATCCTGATGCAGCATATATTTACGTACCAAATCATCGCTGACCTGTTTCGGCTCGTGCAGCGCGATCAGGATCGCCTTGCTGGAATCAGCCGCAAGCGTCTCGGTGGAGAGATCCTGTTTTTTGCCGGTCGCATCCGCTGCCGCTTCTAGGGAAATAAACGAGTTGTCGGCAGCTGTGCCCCACGGAAGTTTGGGGAGTTGGAAAGGCTTGGAAAACTGCGTGGGCGGCGCGCCGGTGATGCGCAGCGTTTTGCGCGGGATTGTGTAGGCCAGCGGATACGCCACGCCCCACTGTTCCTTATCGTACCCCGCTCCACCCAAAATTCCGAAGGAACCATCAAAGCGGCGGGACAAATCATAGTGCCATCGGCGATGGTCCATGAACTCGCGGTACTGCTGTGGTTTCTTGTCGTGCAACAACCCCATCGAAGCGCTTCGCCAAATTTCACCAATCCCACCGCCGGTATGGCCATGCAGCATGAAGCTGGTTGTGTAAAACCCCTGCATCGCACAGGCATCGCGGGCCTGCGCGTACACGCTATTTTCACCATCGGGCGTCAGTGCCGCCGCGGCTGCCATGGCGAAAGCAAGCAATCCATTTTTGCCGTTGTCGACAAAGCCGTACTCGGGCCGACTATCGCCGTACGGATTCCCGCCGCGCCCGGCGTAGCGATAGAAATGAACCAGCGCATCCTGCAGCGCATGGGACGGCACCTTGGCGCCACATTCCCTAGCCAGCAGCAAAAAAGTGAGCACATGGGTGCCGGCGGCATTGAGGTGCCCATTGCCGTAACTCGGCGTCACTCCGCCCCGCCCCAGCCAGCCGCTCAGGTATTGCGTGGCAACGGCATTATCCACCCCGGCCTGGATGTTTTCGAGAATCTTGGGATCACCCGTGCGAAGATAGCACTCGGCTAATGGCAAACCGCCGTAGCCGATGTACCAAGGATACCGATGAGGCTTCACGTTGCGAGCCCATTGCCGCGCAACCTCAAGATCCTTAGCCTCGCCGGTTGACAGCAAAAACAAAACGCCAATGCCCGCGATTCCTTTCTGAGCATCGGGACGGGAGAGGTAATCGGCAACCTGCCGCACAATCTTATCGGACTTAGAACAATTCAGCGGCCAAGTTTTACTGTACGCTCCGAGCACGGGCACTTTGACAGTAATCGGCTTAGTCTCTCCCTTGATAGCAAACTTCAGCAACCCATCCGTGGCTTCCGCTGCGGCGAGAATGTTGCCCAACTGAATCCGTGGATCGATATCAGCTAGCTTTTGCCCATTGATCGATTCGATAATTTGCCCCTTCGCCAGCTTGCCCGTAGCTGCAGCGGGCGATCCTTCCTCAATATTTGCAATCCGCATGACAAACGCCGGCTGCACCAGATCGATCCCCATCCCTACCGGCCCGAAGCGCTTGATGGTTTGTAGGGACTTGCCAGCATCCGGCCGGGTGGAAAAAATGCCGTGCGGTTGCTTATAATACTTATCGGCACCCGTGAGGGTAAACCCGCCAATCAGAACGGCAACCAGAGTAAGTGTTTTTTTGGAAGTCATTTGCTTTAGGAAAGATTATCGATAAACAAAAAATCTATTTCAAGGCATCGAGCAGATTTGAAATTTCAGTCCATTCACTGGTTGGAATAGCTGTGCTCCGGCCTCGGATACCTTTCGGTTGGGTAATCTTGGGGGCGATAGACTTTTCAGGCAAGGTATAGAGAAAGTGCGGGTCTTTGCCGCCGAATCGTTCTTTCCAAGCGTTGGCGAGGGCGGTCATTTGCTCGCCGTAACGGGCACCCCCGTCCTCGGCGAAGGAAGCGGGGCCGGCGAGAAAGACGATGCCCTTTAGTTGAGTGGGCGTGAAGGAGTGAACCATCGTGTTGTACACCTCGGAGGCTTGGCTGGTGACGCTGGCGCCCAGCGTCGGGTAGTTACCCCAGACGACGCCGTCGGGCACGGAACGATTGGCGACCATCTGCGGGATGTAATCTCCCCAGTAGCTTCGCCAGGCGCCTAGGTAGTGGCGGACGTTGGCGGCGTAGTGCGGGTTACCGGGACGCACGGCCGCGAGGTCCTTGTAATCAGCGACGAGGCTGGGGGCGTCCTTCAGGTTGTTGACAGGAACCCAGCTTTTCAAGGTGCTCAAGTCCTTGGGCGGGACGCCGCGGCCCATGGAAGTCATACCGCTTTTCATATAGATGATGCCGATGGGACGACCGGTCTTGGCGGCGATGAAGTTGCCGAGGGCGGCGGGCAGGTCGGTGGCGTCCTCCCACACGCTGGCGAAACGGTTTAGCGGCGTGCGCGATACACAGACGGTATAGCGTGAGGGAGTGGGATGGGAAAAGCGCTTAGCCTTACGGGTCATCATGCGGACGGGCGTCCTTACCTCGACGTCCGGGAGTTCCTTAAAATCGCCAGGATGCGAGGCGACGAACCAGACGTCGCCCATCACGATGTTGCGGCAGATGCGCTCGTGCGCCAACTCGCCATCGATAAGGAAACGCACGGTGAGTGTCTTAGGTTCGGTGCTGGCCTTCATTGGGGGCACGGTCACGCGCCATTCCTTGGCGGCGCCGGGATAGCGGCTGTCGCCCGGCGCGATTTCATAAATGTGCGGCGAACCGGCCTTGACGGGAATCCGTTTCTTGATGCCCGCGAAGCTGAACTCAATGACCGCCTCGCCCTCGGCCTCAACCCCATAGTCGTGCAGGACCGAGCCCCAAAAGGTAATGGGCTGGTCGGCCTGGAGAACGGCGTTTTCCCGAAATTGCGTGCTCAACAACGGCATTTTACGCCATTCGTAGAGTAAACCTTCCGAGCCTGCCTCCGGCACCACACCCGCCACCTTTAGCTTTCCATCAGGCCACATCTCCGCGTTTACCCGCTTGTGGTCGTAATAGATGAACGGCGTCATCGGCAGGAGCGCCTTGTTGTAGAGGTTGGGTTGAAAACCAATGCCGCCGGTGCCGTAGGAAACGCCGCGTGGATGCTTCACACCCGGCGCGTGAAGCACGACCGACTCCCCTTCCAGCTTCACCTTGGCCCGGTGCCAGATACGATCAGTCCCGGCGAGGTAGAAGCTCTGCACCTGATTTTCGCCCTCGGGAATGACCTTGGGATCGGCGAAGCCAGTGGCGCCCTCGTTTCGCCGGTCGGCGTTGAAGGCGGTCGAGCCAGCAACCAAGCCACCTTCGGCCTGTTCGAACCTTACGATAAGGCGGTCGCCGCGGACTTCGTAGTCCTTGAAGGACGGGCCGTCGGCCACGAGTTCCTTTTGTCCGTACTGGTTCTTGAGCGCGTGCAAGGCGAGTCGTTGCCCGGGCACGGTTTTACTGGAGTAATGAATGCCGCCGGTGACGTCGATTTGGCTAGCCATTCCAGTGTGGGGAATGTCGCGGGCCAGCCAGGTGCCGAGCCGCATATCAACGACTCCGCCGATACGCGGGCTGTGGTTCCACTCCCCTTTCTGTCCGGGGCAATAGAACTGGTGGAAGTACACGGGCAGCTCCGGCTTACCCCACACCAGACGCCAGCCTCGGATGAGGTTGTGCAGGTTGTGGTAGTACGACAGCCCCTCACCCATATTGGCGTAGCCCTGGTTCCAGATACCTCCGCGGATGGCGAAGGGGACGACGGGATTAAGCCGTCCGTTGAACAACCAGGAAGCGTCGCGGTTGCCGCTTAGGTTGCCGGGCGTCCTCGTGGAAACTGGCTGAGGTGCTTTGCCTGCTACCACCCGCTTGGCGTTCTCCTGGAGCGTGGCCTCAACGCCTTCGTAGAAGCGCTTCCACGCCGCCTTGTGCTCGGGCGTGGCGGGGTCAGTCTGCAGAATCTTGCGATAGATGGCCTGCGTGTAGGCATCCTTGGCGTCACGGAAACCCTCGCGCGGCACCCAGGCCTGAATTGCCGTCTGGCTGAACGAACAGTTCAAGATACCGATGGGCACGCCCAGTTCCTTATGGAGCTTGTGGGCGAAGGCGAAGGCAATGGCGCTGTAATCAGCATAGCTGCCGTCCTTCCAAGCGCCGTCGGCTTTCTCAATGGGGTGAAGCATCGCCATCACGCTGGTCACTTCAAACTCCCGGATGGGCGCAGGCTTACCCGCGGTTTCCTCCATGAACGTCTGCGTCAGCCTTATGGTGGAACTCTTGTTCACCTTCCACTGCAAATTGGACTGCCCCGAAGCCAGCCAGACTTCGCCCACCAAAACGTTCCGCAGCGTAACACGCTTACCGATGCTATCCGCCACTTTCAATTCGGCGGGTTTGGCGCTGGCCCTCAGTGGATCTAGCGAAAGCATCCATTTGCCGGACTTACCCGCCACCGCCATCTTCGTCTGGCCGGCAAATTCTACCGTGACCTTTGTCCCCGGCTCGCTCCACCCCCAAACCGGCACCCTCATACCCCGCTGGAGAACGGCATTGTCTCGGAACGGTGCGCCCAGCTCAATGGCGAGGCCGGATTGCACCTCATCCGCAAATAGGCCGATACCGAGGGTCAGTAGAAGCAAAAAGCTAACCGAAAATAATCTCATGGTTTAACGAGTTTTCTGATTGGACGCAGGCGCAGAAT